>Ga0209992_10003153_pt1 | contig 14154 bp, 7 predicted proteins | sample 2SBtaG_2_FD_182564 | JGI IMG/M metagenome (GOLD analysis project Ga0209992, IMG submission 182564) | Deep subsurface microbial communities from Kolumbo volcano to uncover new lineages of life (NeLLi) - 2SBTROV12_ACTIVE470 metaG (SPAdes)... | ecosystem: Environmental > Aquatic > Marine > Volcanic... | reverse complement strand
TTGATCTTGAGTCATGGTTCTCTCCTTTAAGTTAATTAAGTTCTGAGCAAACTTATCTTAACCGAGAAACCATGACTCTTTCACTTACAAAGGTCTAAATCTGTAAACGCTTTTCTTTACTTACCCACTTCATCTCGATTTTCTCTCGAACTTGAAATAGCCGTAACAGAACCCTTTGCTTGTTCAGAAGAAGCTTCCGTTGGAGCCGAGTTTTCAGACTCAGGTCTTCTTCTCCGTCTTCCCCTACCCGGCCCAGGCTTTCTATTATTAGGAGTTCTTTTTACGTATTTCCTTCTACTAGTAGCTTTAGTTCTTTTAGTTTTAGGACCAGATTCTGATTTCTCTTCCGTAGCGCTTGTTCCATCGGTGGCTTCTGTCGTTGGTTGTTCAGATTCAGCTTCGGTAGCGGCAACTTCGCCTTCGGGTTTTGAGGCCTCTTTTCTACCGGGAATTGAATCGTTTGAAGAAGATCGAGTTTTGGAATCTCTGACATTTCTTTTTTGATGTCTTGGTTCTTTTACCCTACCTTCTTGGCTTTTATCATCTTTTTGTTCTGTAACATTATAACTAAAATCATCAAAACTTAATCCCATCTGGCTTGTAAAGTTAATTTTAACTTGGTGCTTTTCTTCCAATTTCGTAATATGTGGCGTTTTATGGTTAAGAAGGTAACTAACCACATCGGGTGAAATTACAACCTCCATTGTCCTAACGTTTTTTGCCGCTAACACTTCTTGAACGTTTCTCAAAACGCCAACCGCTAACGATCCCTTAGATCTGATAGAGCCAGAACCTTCGCAATGGTGACATCGATCAAATGCCCCTTCTCCTATTGCGGGCGAAAGTCTTTGGCGCGACATTTCCAAAAGGCCAAATTTTGATATTCTAGAAAGATTAATTCGCGCTTTATCTTTTTTACAAGCTTGCTTAATCTCCTTTTCAACTAGGGTTTTATTCTTTTTCTGGAACATGTCGATAAAATCAATTACAACCAACCCACCCAAATCTCTTAATCGGAGTTGTCTCCCAATTTCATCGGCTGCCTCTAAATTAGTTCGAAGAGCGGTCTCTTCCAATTGACTTGCGCTGGTAGTTTTTCCAGAATTAACGTCTACAGCCACCAAGGCTTCTCCACTATCAATCACCAATGACCCGCCAGAGGGCAATTCAACTCGCCTCTTGTAGATATTTTCAATTTGCTCTTCCATCCCATAATGGAGCAACAGCGGCTTTGTTTCGTTATAAAGCTTTACCCTTCCCTGATTTCTGGGCATAACTAATTTAAAAAACGCCTTTAAGGTCTTATGCGAACTGGGACAATCAACCACAATTTCTGAGGTGTCTGCAGTGTAATGATCGCGAACCGTTCTAACAATCATATCTGGAACTTGATAAATCAATTTTGGTTTATCGCCCGGCTCCTTGTATTGAGTATCTATAGTCTCCCAAATTTTCATCAACATTTGGAGATCCTTTTGTAGCTCTATTTTGGTTCTACCCATTCCCGCTGTTCGAATAATAACGCCCGTACTATCCGGTAGCTCAAAACCAGAAATAATTTCTTTTAGTTTCTTTCTTTCACTTTCATCTTCGATTTTACGCGAAACGCCACCTCCAGCATTTCCACACATCAAAACGAGAAATCGACCGGGAATAGATAAAAAGTTGGTTAAAGTCGGACCCTTAGAGTCCCTTTCCTCTTTTACGACTTGAACCAATATCTTCTGGCCGCGGAATAAAACATCTTGGATTCTTACTTTAGCTTTTTTCTCTTTTGTTTGAGCGTAAGACTCGGTTCTCACATCTTTAAATGGAAGGAAACCAAACTTTTTTCCCCCAAAATCGACAAATGCAGCTTCGAAAGCCGGCTCAACCCGACTAATAATTCCTTGGTAAACGTTTCCTTTTATCCTCTCTTGAGCGGCATGCTCTACTATAAACTCTTCTAGTTTTCCATCTTCTGTAATAACCACCCGACATTCTTCTGGATGGTCGGTATTAATTAACATTCTCTTTGTCATATATTATTAAACCTCTCTATCTACGTAGTCTTTGGAAGCGTCCAAATAAATATTTTTTTTTCACTATATCCGCCTTAGAATTTAAAATAAGATTCGGCCAAAACATTTAACCCATCTAGGCGACCTCCCGATTACTCTTTGCTTCCAACAACTGGGCTTTTTATCAATGATAACTATTACAAGAACCTTTAATTGACGATATAATCAAAACGCTTCTATCTTGGGACTAACCCAACTAAATCTTCCGCAGTCAATTTGAATGTCTGATTAATAATAAAAGGAACTACACAAACTGGATTAATTGGCGAAAAAAATTAAGGTTGGCCATTATTATGGGGAGGTTTAGCCTGGAAAAAATAAAACGCTATTTAAAATTCAAAAATATTTTCGACTATCAATGGATATAAAACAAAAAAACTTTCTTTTTCGACACTTTTGCTCTTTTGCCGTCATTATTTTAGTCGGAACTCTTTCTTACTCAAATACCTTGCAATCTCCATTTCAATTTGATGGGGTCCCCCATATCCAAAAGAATAAGATTCTGAGTGGAATGGATGAATTTTACAAAGCTTATGATTTTAATAACTACGAAAATCGTGTCGTATCCAGTTTCACCCTAGCTATTAATAATCATTTAGGTAACAAGGATACTTTCGGGTTTCATTTAACCAATTTACAAATTCATTTATGGGTTTGTATCTTAATCTATATAGTTGCGCGTATCTTATTAATTAGTTTTCCTAATGATGATATAAAAAGAAAATATAACCTTCCCCTGTTGGCCGCAATTTTATTCTCCGCGCATCCGGTTTTTACGCAAACCGTTTCCTATCTGGTAAATAGAGCCGCTTTATTGAGCTCATTCTTTTACCTTCTATCATTCTACTCTTTTATTTACGCTCTTCAAGCTTATTTTTCAAAACAAAAAACTCGTCTAAAATCAATTAAATATTTATCATTATTCGGCGCTTCTCTTGTTTTAATGTATCTAGGACTAGCGTCAAAACTAATCGCAATTTCTCTTCCTGTTATATTGCTATTATTTTATATTTTCATTCGGTATCAAACCAATTTAGGGCTTATATCTTTTATAAAAAGGGAAAAAAAACTACTTTTTATTATTTTAACCCCTTTAATCGCCGTTTTGCTGCACAGAGCTCTTTTTACAGTGGGAATTTTTAATTTAGCGGATGAAGCTACTTTCAATATCAATAGGCTGGACTATTTTCTAACGCAGATAAAACTGTTGGTCTTTTATTACCTCAAACTTCTTATCTTTCCTTTTAATCAAAACATTGATCCAACCGTAAATTTATTAAAATCGACTTTTGAGGCCAAGTTTTTAATAGGAACCACCTTTCTTTGTGTCCTTCTATATTCCTTGCAAAAACTACAAAGCGCTATCATATTTGGAATATTATGGTTTCTTATTTCCCTATCGCCTGAATCCACTTTTGTTCCTCTAACAGACATAGTAATGGAACATCGTTTGTATTTGCCCTGTATAGGCCTTGCAATTGCTTTATCTGCTACTTTAATTAACCGCAAAACCCTAATATTATTAATATTATTAATTCCTATTTTTTCCATAATCACCTTAAATAGAAACTTAGACTGGACATCTGAATATGCGCTCTGGAAGGATTCTGCGAAAAAAAGCCCTAAGAAGGCCCGACCTCATCTAAACCTGGGAAGATCGTTAAGCCTTATGGGGAAAAACCTTGAAGCTATTCCACATTATCAAAGGACAATAAAACTCAAGCAGGATTATTTTGAAGCCTACCACAATCTTGGCGTCAGCTTCTCTTTGACCGACCAATGTCAAAACTCATTCGATCCTCTAAAAAAAGCGTTAGAACTACATCCGGGCCAAATCGAAACCATGTTAACTTTGTCAAAATGCCATAAAACCTTAAAAAATTACAAAAAGACGGCTGAGTATTTGCACAGAGCTACCGAACAAGCTCCAGATAAAGACTATATCGCGAGAGAATTAGGAAGTATTTATTATTTCTATTTAAACGATAAAGAAAAAGGCCGTTTATACTTTCAAAAAGCTCTTCAATTGAACCCTTATTCTTCACAAAACATCGCGTTAAAAACATTTTTGAAAAAATAATTGCATTTATAACCAACTAAATGAATTTAAAGGGTTAAAATAATTTCGAAAATATTGTAATATTGATAAAAGTTGGCGACAGGATTTTCCTTTCCTGAAGTAATTGGCTAACTAATTGAAAAATTTTGTTTTTTTGCTCCGTAAGTAATGTCCCTTTTCGCGTCTAATTTTTTTCTACTTTTTATCCCATTAGTCGCTCTAATCTTTCCAAAATATAACGTCTTTAATCTTCCTACCCCTTTCAAGGTTTAATAATGGACAATCATATAGGTTTGACCTCTGTCGACCAGCTTACAAAAGAGGATTTAAAAGGAAAAACTCTATTTATTCGAGTCGATTTTAATGTTCCGATGGCAGCTACAAGCAGAGGAAACTATGTTGTCGACGACGATACTCGAATTCGCCGATTCCTTGATTTGACATTTAACAAAATTCACGACTTAACGGATGGCGATTGTAGAATCATAATTGGTTCCCATTTAGGTAGACCTCATGTAAAAAAGAATCATTCCGGATGGGATGGAATGTTTAATTTACAGTTTGTAAGCTCCCATTTTGACACGCTTATTCGGCAAAAGTATCTAGACCTTTACACGATTTTTCCGCCAGAAATAATCGGTTCTCAGCTCAACCACTCTCTTGAAATTGTTAGCAAACATCAAATGCCTTTGGGAGGCATTAAGTTTTTACCTAACTTGCGATATCTGTTAGATCCTGAAAACCCAGAAATCAATCGGAAAGCATTCATTGAGCAACTTGGGGATTTGGCAGATGTTTATATAAACTGCGCATTTGGCACAAACCACCGTTTATCGAAAAGCATCAAAATGCTTCCACAAATTATGCGAAGCCAAAAGAAACTGGCCGTTTCTGGATGCTTGTTAGTTGAAGAAATTAAACGATTGGGGGAGTTCGGTTTTCGAATTCTGAAAAACCCAGAGAAAACGGCTGTTCTTTCTGGCGGCTCAAAAATTGCCGATAAAATTGGAATTTTGAAGCAATTTGTCAACTCAAAGGTAAATAAAATTCTATTAGGCGGAAAAATGGTCAATGCTTTTATATTGGCAAAAGAATATGCTGGCCATATAGACGACTTAACCCCACGGCAAATTCCCGCGAAACTTTGTTCGCAAAACGGCGACGAAAATCAAACATTTATTAAAGAAGTAAGACTAGCGGTAGAAATTTTAGAGCTAGCCCAAAAACAAGGCGTCAAAATAATATTCCCCACAGATTTTAAAGTTGTCAAAGAATATCAACAAACATCTTTCTCGCTTCGTAACGAACCCGATTGGAACAGCGAACTACAATTGGATATCGGCCCGAACAGCGTTATCAATTTTTCAAAACACCTATTAAAGGACGATATCGAAAACGTCTTTTGGAACGGCCCTCTTGGAGCTTATGATCATCCCTTCACAGAACAGTACGGAGAAGGCTCAAAAGGAATCATCAAAACTATTTTTTCACGATGTTTGATCGATCAAAAGTTTTCTGCTGTTATTGGCGGGGGCGATACTGCTGCCATCTTGAATAAGTTTGAATTTGACGATCTTAAAAAACTAATTCGAGATCAAATCGAGAATCAACTCTCCACTTCAATCAATAAAGACCTTGTCAAAATAGACTTTCAAGGGCAAGACTGCTACGCTCTTTTTAATAAATTTACTTCCAATTTCTTCGTTTCGACTGGCGGCGGGGCTTCGCTGGAATTTTTGGAAAACTTTATTAAAGACGATGGAAAATCGTCTCTGGCTACTTATTTGGCAGGAACAGCCGCTTTGCAGGAGCTCACTTCCGTATAATCTTCTCGAGAAAGATTAAAAGTCTTGAAAACACTTTCCATAATTTCTACCATTCGCTTACACTCGTACTCTAGCTTTTCATAACAAATCTGCGTTTCTTTAGCTAAATACTGAATATCGTCTCCATCTAAATTTTCTTTTCTTTTATCAAATATATCTGAAATAGGTTTAATTTGAGGATGAGTCATGCCTAACCGATCTATTTTTTCGTCGGTTTCTTCAATTGAAATAGAGAATAGTTTCAATTTATCGGCAGTAACCATATTTTTACTCACCGATTCATTTAACCTAGCGCAATATTTTATACCGTCTCTAGCGATAGACCGTAATTGCCGAAATAAATTAAAATCTTCCCCAATTCCCAAAATAACTTCTCGCAATCCATCTTCTTCAAAGTCCTCTCGCATGGAAGCGCCAAGTTTCTTCAAAGACTCCTTATTAGCCGTGTCATTTCTGGGTTTTTTGATCAGCGCATCAACCCACAATTGGCGATAGAACCTACTATAAATTTCCATTTCCGCCGGAACATTTTTTAGTAACGGCTTGAAATTAATCAAACCGTTATAATCAAAATTCGATTCGAATACATTCATTTCTTTCGATTGAACCTGTGCGGTGTCTAGTTTCCAGTTTTGAGTCTGAAGATGATTTTCTATATATGCAAAAACATCTTGAGGCGGAACCTTCTGCACGCAAACAATATCGTTACAAGAAACTCCATAGCTACAAGGTGCGCAATGAATTCGAGCTTGAAAAACAATATGTCCTTTTCCAAAAGGACCCGTTTCATGGGGATGAGCGTGAGCGAAAAACAATCCAACTATTGGAACCTTTAAAGCGGCCGCAATGTGCATTGTTCCGGTATCGTTAGTAACTAAATAACTGCAACGTTTCAAGACCCCGATCAATTGGGATATATTGGTTTTCCCCGTTAAATCCAAAACTCGGTCTTTATGTTGCATTCCTTCAACGATTTTGGCTGCAATCTCAGATTCGGAACCAACGCCCAACAACACAATTCTTGCGTTTAAATGGGAACATAAAAGATCCGCTAATTTAGAAAAAGCATCGACTGGCCACCTTCTTCCCTCAAGGCTTGAACCAGCTTGAATTCCAATAACTAACTCTTCATTATTATTAGGTAAATCGCTCAACACTTCCACCGCTGCCAAAGCGTCTTTCGAATCATGCAATATAGAAAGCTCTTCCGAACCCGGATCGCCATCGCCCGACAATAGATAAATATCCGCCAAGTTAAAAGGATTATAAAGTCTATTAAAAGGTTCTATTCCAAAATACTGAAGCCAGGGATGATCGGTCTTTCTGTCTCCCGTGCGATTGCAATGAAACCCCACAACCTCCGGAATATTCAAATAATGGATCATCAATGCGCTTAGTTTTGAATGGCTCAAGTTATAAACTTTGTCAAAGCTCTGATCGGCAAGAGTCTCTAAAAACTCCTCCAAATACTGGTAAACTTGAACCCAAGATTTGAGTTCCCCTTTTTGATTTTTTTGATTGAATTGACGAAGATTGAAAACCATAATTTCGTCTATATGCTTGGCTCTTTTTGCAAACTCGGCAAAATCGCTAGATACAAGTAAAGTAAGATTAGCGTCTGGATAGCGCTTCCGCAGGCTCGAAATCAAAGGAGTGGATTGAATCAAATCTCCCATGCGGGTCAAATTCATGATCAATATCTTCTTTGGCATTTAAGGAGTATCCTCCGTCACAACTTGATTCACCATCAACAAAAGCAATTCGTTCTTAGATAAGTCGCCTTCTTCAGACTCAATTCGCTTTACAACCGTTTTCAAATTAAAATCGCTTTGTCTGTCAAATGATTTCAAATAGGCTCCTAGTTCCGACTTCTCATTAGTCTGATCCAATATGAATTCTAAATTATTCTGGCGCGCCTCTAGTTTACTTTTAAGATTTTGAACATTATTTTGGAAAATATGAACCAACATTTCTTCTAAACGTCGCTCAAACGAATGTTCCGATAAAGCTTTTACTCGAGATTTAGCGGCAATGGCATCGCGCTCTTCTTTATGCTCTAAGTAATAATCAATTTTTTCTTTAAGGTCTTCAATATCTTTAAAAGTGATTATTTCCTCGCCCGGTTTGAATAAATGAGGTAATTCCGATCTTTCGTCGACTAATTGGAAGCCTCCACAAGCGGCAATTTCAAATGTTCTAGGATTTACAAAATCTCCGTTAGGGTTTACGTCTTGATGAAAAGTAGAAGAATGAAGATTTAAATTTATTTGTCCGCAATTATAGATCTTTACGCAATCCTCTGTAGAAACTCGCTCGTTTTTGTTTTGCGTTTTCTTGCCAACTGCGGAATCCAAATTCCACTCCGTCCCCCAGATTTTGAAATCATAATCCAATAATCTCGGGAAACATTGTTTTCGATTATAATAAGCCGCTCCCATAAACGATAAATCGGCTGAATATTTTTGTCGATCTGCTTCGTCTAAAACTAATGGACGATGGACGGAAGGAGAACAAGCCTGCGGCAAATAATAGTAATTTTTGATGCCGCGTTTTTCCAATTCCTCAAAGAAAGGACCTCTCTGAATCGTGAAAAAATGATCGTAGTGATCCGCAACATGTTCCCAATAACCAAGTGTCCGAAAGTCTTCAACAAACCAAAAAGCGACCGGAACCCCCAAGGTTTTTAATCGGCCAATACCCTCTGGAGATAGAGGCGCCTGCGCCAATCCCAAAATTAAATCGGGTTTGTGTTCAACCGCTTTCGCAATCACAATCTCATTCATGAGATTCATGAAGAGTTTTGATATAACCTCTGAATTATTAACGTTTTTTGTTACTTTTTTAGTCGCGAAAAATGCCTCTGCATAATCCTCGCAATTGACTGAAATAACCTCATGACCCAGGTTCTTTAAAGCCCTAGCACAAAATTTTGCCGTCGGTAAAGATCCCCCGTAAATGGGATTAACGACCAAAACTTTAATCGGCGACTCTTTTAACAATTCGCGAACGTTGGACGCTTTTTCTAATAACTGATAGTACTTTTCTGAAAATCGATAAGAAGCCTTGTGGGTAAAACAGTTCAAATTTTTGGATGGAATTTTACTCAAAACCCTAGCTGGCTCTTCAGCAATATGAAAGACAACTCGAGGTAAAAATGGTGTTATATCTAACTCGGATAAGAATGTACGGAAAAGAGTCATCAAAGGTTCAACGACATGAACCGGCCCTTCTACTTTCCGCAACAACTCCAAAACATGGTATCCAAAACCCAATCCCATAACCACTGTGGGCTTATGAGGAAGTTCGGAAAACTCTGCAACCAACTTCTCGGCCTCTTGGACAGGACGATAGGAGCTATGCAAAGATATAGAGTTTAGTTGAGGTATCGCATGGCCACTCTTCGACTGAATAACTTTTACGTTTTCAGAAAGAGGTTGAGCCGATACGCGTTGAGCCAAACCGGGGTCGGTTTCCTTTAAAAGCTCTAAGTTTTTTTCGAAAAAATCCATTTTTCCGATTTTATTGTTCCATTAAGTTTTGAGAGTCTCAAATAATTGCTATTTTTACGATTTGCAATCGCCTAATCTTAAACATAACAATTTTGACTTTTAGGTATTCCTTTAAGCTGGCATAATAATCGTTTCGATTTGCTCTAATAGTTTAAGAGCGTCCTCGTTGTTTGGCTCAAAAATCAAAATCTGGTTAAGGGCTTCGCGAGCTTCTTCCCAACGATCCATTTTAAACAATATCCCAGCCAAACCAAACTGCATATTTAGATTCGCCGGATGTATCTCCAAATACCGCGATAAAGCAGCATGTATTTCTTCAAACTGCTCTAGCTCGTAAGATAAGTTAAGGAGTGAGGTCATCGCTGCCGCATTTTCGATATTTTCGCGAATGGAAGTTTCATAGAATTTAATAGCTCTATCTTTCTGCCCTATCCTCTCATAAACCATTCCTAAAGCGCATAAGCCTCTATCGTGAGTTGGATTTTTCGCAATAAGCTTTTCCAACAATCGAACCGATCCTTGATAATCGGATTGCTGTAATTTCAACAAAGACATACCCATCAAACCGCTGGTATAGTTTGGATTGGAAGTTAAACATAAATCGAAGTTTTCTTCAGCGCTTTTTAAATCCTGTAACCTCATATGGCAATTACCTATTCCGCAATAAACCTCGGCTTTATCAGATGCCGTCTTTAAAGCTTGTCGGTAATAGTATATCCCGTTCTCATATTGATTAGCGTTTTCACAATCTTTTGCCAATTGCATTAAGTTCTCGTGCTCTTTTTTCGCCGCCTCTTCTGCATGAATTTCAAGATTGTTCTTCTTATAAGCTTCTTGAGTAATGGCTACGATGTAATATTCTTCAACAAATAACCTACGTATTTCTTCCTGAGATAAATCATTAATAACAACTCGACCAAACCGCAATACCGTCGTATCTGAGTTATCAATAGAATTAAAGTTGGGAGCCACTGTTTCTTCGATAGCTTCAACATGAAACTCCGATCTCTTCAGCAGAGACCGATAATCTGAAATTGTTAGGAACCCGTGCGTCTCTTTATTAAAAACGTTACCATTTTCTGGATTTTTGCCACCCTCAATCAAATAATTAATCGCTTGAATGGATTGAACGTTTGGAGCTCTAACAATCAATGTTCCTTCGGGTTTTAAACATTTTTTAAACTTTTCCAAAAGCGCATCGGGATTTGCCGAACGCCCTAAAGTGCCCAAAACCAATATACAATCTATGCTTTGATCGTCGTATGGGATTTCCAAAGCTGTTGCCGAACTGCAAATCAAATCGTCAACTTCGGCTTTCGCCTCCTCTTTTAATCGAGAATCTTCTTCGATACCTGCCACAAAAATATTTCGACTCTCTTTAATCGATTTTCCAATTTCCGCAATGCCTTCCCCTGCAATCATAACGACTTCGACGTTTTCGGGAATCAGTTCCATAATATTTACTTTAGAGACTTTTACCGTAGGCTCTTTTTCCTCAGAAGACGTAACGACAACTTCAACATCTTCTTTATCTAACACTCGATCAAGAGTTTCCATCATGGAAGCAATTCTGCATTCGTAAGTGTGTTTTTCTAAAACTTCCTGTTTACCCACTTCAGCTATCTGTTCGCGTTGATCGGGGTTATCGATGTAATATTGTATTTTTGCCAATAGATCGGTTTCGTCTTTATAAATGGCCAAATGTTTGCCATCTTCAAAGAAATCTTCCAAGCCAACTGCTGGGTCGGTTACCAATAAGGTACCGGAACAAAGAGCCTCAAAAACCCGCATATTCAGGTCGTTTCTAATGGCGTTATTGAAAACGATTCTGCCTTTGCAAAAGCTTTCGGTCATCTCGTCCATAAACTTTCTTTCGACTGATAGATCGAACCGCTCATCAACTTTTTTCAAAAGATCCACTCGGCGCGGGTCGGTCAAACTGCCGACAAAAACCACGTCGTGAGATTTTTCAGTTTTCACCTTGCCGTGAATATCTGGATCGCATCCTAATGGCAACCAATGCACTTGGGTGATTCCCGCTTCTTTAAAACGATCGATATATTCTTTTTGAGCGATAAACACGTAATCAAACTTTCTAGCGGTTTCAATATGATCTTCCAAATGTAAATGCGTATCGATCAAATAACATACTTTGGGAATTTCCAGTTTATCCAAATCTTCAGGATAAGAATCTAAACCTGTTTCCATCCAAAAATAAAGGTCTGGTTTCCATTTATCCGGTAATTGCTCCATAACAGAAGCTATCGAATCGTTACGACTTCTAAAAATATCTTGTCCATTAATAGGCCAGTTCAAATTTTCCAAATTCCAAAGCTTTTTAACTTCGGGAGTGATTGCGGAACCGCAAGTCACCACATTATGATTTTTGCCCAACGCTCTTTCCATATAGTAAGCTGTGGTCGCTGGGTAAGAAACGTAATCCATCAATACGTTCTTCTTTTTCTTCTCAGAGAATGGAACTTCTTCGCCGCCAACATCCACGCCGCTGTTTCGCAAAAACTCAACCACGGTTTCGTGGAAAATACGATCCCATTTTTGGAGAAACGCGTTTTGGCTAAATTGAGTTTCAACGGTCTTACGGGCCTCTTGCCCCATCTCTTGGGCCATTCCCGCATCTTTCAATAAAGCGTCGGCCGATTGCCTTAAGTGAGCAATATCGTTAGAAATGAATCCATTGATACCGTCTTTAATAGGAGACGATTGATTAGCCGTCGAAATTACCGGCATCCCCGTTGCCATCGCTTCCAGCATCGATAAGTTATAACCGTCCTCGTATTGCTCGACAGTAGTGTTTAAATAAACTCGGTATCGACTAAAATGATCGCGCAGTTCGTCAAAACTTTTCGCTAAATGTGTGTTTGGAATGGTTGGGTTGATTCCCAAAGTTTTACAGGGAAACCCTTCGGAAATATGTTGACTAATAGAAAAACCCAACATCAGATCTCGTTCTCGGAAATGATTACCAACTCGAAGAATAGAGGCTTCCTCCCCAGTGTAGCCACCGTATTCGCTCATATCGATTCCTGGCAAAACGATCTCGCCCTGCCCGCCCCAATCGGCGCGCTTAGCTTCCGAAATGTAAATTTCTCTGACGTCCTCGCGTAATCGGGCGATTTTGTTCATATAATCGTTTCGATCGATAGGACTTTGAGACAAACCAATCTCTGTAGATAGTTTATTGTGGTAAACCATGATCTTGGGAATGCAATACCCGTCGGCAAAAATCAAATCTTTTACATTATGAGCTAATAAAAGATCCACCTCGCCTTTTTCCAGTTCGGCTTTGGCTTGTGCTTCAGACAATAACCGGACATTTTCCGGAATTGGTCGCATCTCCTTTTCCCAATTTTTGATTCTACCCGGAGCGATTTCTGGCTCCACAACCAGCATTTGGTGACCTAGTTTTGATAAAATGTATAGATAAGGAGCGTGCCAATTGAATGTCATTACCCGGAATTTCATTTATTTCCCCTCAATTTTTAAATTTTCCCTCAATTAATGTACTTTTTACTTGTCGGAAAAAACCCATAATTCCTTTAATCTTCGCGCTAACCGGAGAAAATGCAAAAGCAGGGCCAAATTAAAGCATTAGTTTTCAAATGGTTAAAATTTTCGCAAAAACCGGTAACCAAAAGGAGCTTGGCGCATCCAAACTAAAACAGATAAAATAAAAAGACCCCTTTTTTGACAAAAAGCGGATTTTATAAGCGAAATATTCCGTATTTAATGGGAAAAATTTTCTCTTTTTCATTTTATTGATAGATGAGGTGATTCTTGGACATTCCACAATTCGATCCCAACTCTCGCAGAATTCAAAAACGGGAAGAACTCATAAAATATAGAAAAGCGATTGAATCCAAACAAAAATGGGAAGGCGAAATCCCTCAAGGCGAAGGCGATCTCAATAGGGATGGCAATCCCAAAATTCCGCCCGGACAAAATATTGTCGAACGTTGGCCCGTTCTGGATTTAGGAGTTCAACCGGACGTGCCCAAAACCACTTGGACTTTGGCTGTTACCGGGTTGGTAGAAAACCCCGAAACCTATACATGGAAAGACTTTATGAAGTTTCCTCAGCACGAAGACGTATCGGATTTCCATTGCGTAACCACTTGGAGCAAGCTGAACAATAATTGGATAGGAGTCCGGTTTTGCGATATTGCTAAGGATTGCGTGCTATTACCCGAAGCTAAGTTCGTTTTTATTAAAGCGTTTGAGGGGTACACCACCAACTTGCCGTTAGAAGAAGCGATGAAAGAAGACGTGATGTTGGTGCATCACTGGGAAGGAAAACCGTTAACCAAAGAACATGGCGGCCCGGTACGAATGATCACGCCGCAATTGTATGCGTGGAAAGGCGCGAAATGGATTTCCGAAATAGAATTTTGCGCGGAAGACAAATTGGGCTTTTGGGAAGAGCGCGGCTACTCCAACACGGCAGAACCTTGGTTGAATGATAGGTATTCGGGTTAAGGAATTTAAACTAGATTATTAAGTCCCAGATCAATAAAAATTCACTCAGGTAAATGAAATCCCCCTCCGCGCGTCATTCCGAGCGCCCGACCCAGACCCTGGGTCTGTGTTGATTGAATAAGAAACTGGTAATGCTTTATCCTAGATTTGGATTTCGACAGTTATGATCGACCAAGCACTGGCGTTTTAATACCCGTTTTCGAGCG
>Ga0209992_10003151_pt1 | contig 14162 bp, 14 predicted proteins | sample 2SBtaG_2_FD_182564 | JGI IMG/M metagenome (GOLD analysis project Ga0209992, IMG submission 182564) | Deep subsurface microbial communities from Kolumbo volcano to uncover new lineages of life (NeLLi) - 2SBTROV12_ACTIVE470 metaG (SPAdes)... | ecosystem: Environmental > Aquatic > Marine >... | reverse complement strand
AAGATAAAAAAAGGTATGAAGACAATAGATGGGGCAGTTTTGGTTGATTGGTCTAAAGTTAGAGCTAAAAAAACAGAAGATGGAATGAATCTAATTAAAATGCTCCCCACTAAAGCAGAGTTTAATAAGCACATGCAAAGTTTGGGTGTGAACAACAATAGTGCAATAGTAATTACAACATCAGGAGACGGTACCTCTAATATATTTTTGGGAACAAGGTTGTATTGGCAACTAAAATACTTTGGTCACGATAATGTAGCGATGTTAGATGGTGGTAATGCAAAATGGAATAATGAGAAGAGAGCAATGGGTCATGGCGAAAAACCTTCTAAAGGTAGTTTTGTCGCAACAGCTGAAAGAAAAGGTATTTTAGCCACAACATCAGATGTAGAAAAAGCTATAGAAAGTGGAGATACTGTATTAGTTGACAGTAGAGAAGAAGATCAGTATTTAGGATTATTTTATAAGAAAAAATATGTTTATAAAGCAGGTCATATCCCTGGTGCTAAATCGGCTTTTGGTGGAACATTCTTAAAGCATAAAGGAAAGACATTTCAAACAAAGAAAAACATGGAGGATGTTTTCAATGCTAAGGGGATAACAACTACAGGCAAAGGCATAGCTTATTGTAATAGTGGACATTGGGGAAGTGGAACATGGTTTATACAGCATGAGATTTTAGGCAACAAAAACTTCAAACTATATGATGGTTCAATGCATGCTTGGACAAAAGGAAATAAAAGACCTGTAAATAAAATTATTTACGAATAACCATTTACATTCAAACCATTTAGTAAGTGGTTTGAATGTTTTTATATTTAAATTTAATTCAAATATAAAAACATTCAAATTAGGACGGCAATATTCTCAACCCGTTAATTTACAATATTGCTTTTAAAAAAACATATGTTTAGATGTCTTTTTTAACACTTATAATAAATTAGTGTAAACAGAAGTAAGCTGTGTGGAGGAGGGTAAATTTTTAATATAAATTTAGTTTTTCAATGTTAAGGTTGGTGTCAGTCTTTATGGCGCTTGTTTTTTTAAGTAACCCCATAAAGGCCAATTCTACTACTGGTATAAAGCAAGTATCTTTAATTGAATATGATGAGCAGCTATGCAGTTCAGAGCTGGTTATTATTAGAGGTGACCTTGAAAAACTAACCAAAACAACAACGTCTGAATTATATAAAAAAGGGTTAAAAATCCGCATAGATGGAGCCTTTAGAACACTTAATTGGATTTGCAGAGGGTTTATTGATAATAATCCCCATGTTTCGTATTTATTTAAAGATTTAGAGCGATTGTTTATATCTAAAGAGTCTCAAAAGTTACTTTTAAAACTTAATTTTTTAATAAAAAAATACCCACTAAATCTTGAACAGTATCTACCAGGCAATGCATCAAAAAATGATGTAAAGGTTGGTGAGAAAATTTATCAGCATTATTGCCATGGCTGTCATTTAAGCCATAATGAGCAAATAAAGATGCCGGCATTATCATTAGAGGTAATGGCTAAAAATCTTTCACCTGAAGAATTTATTGCACGTATGATTGCCGGAGTTAAGGGTAATAGTGTCATTGCATTAAAGAACCCTTTGAGTCGTAAAGATATTTCTAGTATTTATAACTATTTACTGTATAAAGAATAAATTACAACGGTATCATGTCATGTCATCACATTTTTTTAGGTAATTAAACATGTCTACATTGTTTTCTGATCGTAAACTTAAACACTTGTTTAATATTTGCTCAACTGAGCAAATAAAAGAGTTCGTTCCACTTAAGAGAAGTATTCGCATACATGGACATGGCACGACTATTAGGCTAGAAGAAGCCTATTGGACAATTTTAGAGCAAATGGCATCAGATGAAGAGTTATCATTATCAAAATTACTGGAGCTTATTAGTGACACCTGTTTAGTGGCAAATGATAAAAATCTTGCCTCTTGTTTACGAGTATTATGCTTAAAGTATATTAATATCTATTATTAGTATGCCTTTATGAATTTTTTTTGCTATTGTAATCCTTCCAAAAATTAATCCTCAGTAAAAGTAGAATTTAAGCATTAGATGCCCTCAAGAAATAACCTATAAATTGACCAATATACTTAGCTAGGCCTGATTAATTTTTTGTGGTTATAATATTTAAAATAATCGCCTATTTTATGATTTTTAAAAGGCACGGATTAAGTTGAAAAAAAGTGGCAACATAATGGCAACAAAGAACCGCTTAAAACGTCCTGTATCGTTTTAGAGCTCTATAAAAATGCTTTAGTAGTGCGGTTTAGGCGTTTTTAAGCCTTTTTAGCGTAGACTGTTAATCCGTTTGTCGGTGGTTCGAGCCCACCTCGAGGAGCCATACCCCATAAGGGATTCCAAGCGAATCCCTTTTTTTACGCCCATCAAAAACAGTCAAAAATGGCTAAAAAATGACAACAACCTGTTGACATTTTGTTGTCATTTTTTCTATTTTTTACTTTTTTAAATCTTAAAACTCTTTATTTAAAAGAGCTATAACGGTTGCTGACTAATGGACAGGGTGTCTTTTTATTTTTTATCTTTTAGCGTTGTAAGATCAATTTTAAATATATCTATAATTAACGAACCACTATAGCTTATCAGGCCACTACATCTTGCTATTGACTAAATTCTAGATTGATATTTTTGGAAGGATTACAGTGTTTTTTATTAATAATTTCAAAGAGGAAACTTATTTAGTATATAATTCTTGAAAATTTACCCAAAGACGGGTGAAAGTTAGGCCGAATAAAGATGTTCGTATTTATTTTCTATTTTATATAGATTTAAATGCGGACATTTTTTTTAGTCTGAAAGAAATATGGCATTCTGCAGTTAATGAAGACTTTGGGATTTGAACAAAGAAGTTCGTGTGATACTTTAGTAATTTTACTAAAGGCGTTGCACGAACTTTTTTTTTGCCAAAAAACAGAGTGACAGTTAGCTTATCGCTAACAGTTGTTTTATAACTACAAATAGGAATAAGAAATGAAACTACATAAAAGTATAAGTAATATTGCACTAGCCGCTGGTTTAGTTGCAAGTTCAACTGCATTTGCAGCTGATACAATTAAAGTTGGTGTGCTACATTCACTGTCAGGCACGATGGCGATTAGTGAGACAACATTGAAAGACACTATGTTAATGCTGATTGAAGATCAAAACAAAAAAGGCGGTGTTTTAGGGAAGCAATTAGAAGCGGTTGTTGTTGACCCTGCTTCAAACTGGCCTCTATTTGCTGAGAAGGCGCGTGGACTTATTGAAAACGATAATGTTGATGCTATTTTTGGTTCGTGGACTTCAGTATCAAGAAAATCAGTTTTACCTGTCATTGAAGAATTAAATAGTGTGTTCTTCTATCCAGTGCAGTACGAAGGTGAAGAATCATCTAAGAATGTTTTTTACACAGGTGCAGCGCCAAATCAACAAGCGATTCCAGCTGTAGACTATTTAATGAATGATATTGGTGTTGAAAGATGGGTGTTAGCAGGTACTGACTATGTATATCCACGTACAACTAACAAGATTCTTAAGGCATACTTAGAAGCAAAGGGTGTAGCATCGTCTGATATTATGATTAACTACACACCGTTTGGACATTCCGATTGGCAAACAATCGTTTCTGATGTTAAAACATTTGGATCTACTGGCAAAAAGACTGCTGTAGTTTCAACGATTAATGGCGATGCCAATGTACCTTTCTATAAAGAGCTTGGTAATCAAGGTATTTCGGCATCTGATATTCCAGTTATCGCATTTTCAGTAGGTGAAGAAGAATTGTCTGGTTTGGATACAGGTCCATTAGTTGGACATCTAGCTGCTTGGAACTACTTCATGAGTGCTGATGCAGTCGAAAATGATGAATTCATTGCAAAATGGATAGACTTCATTAAAGATGACAAACGTGTAACAAATGATCCGATGGAAGCTCACTATATTGGTTTTAATATGTGGGTTAAGGCGGTTGAGAAGGCTGGTACCACTGAAGCTAATGCGGTTCAAGATGCTATTATTGGTGTAACCACACCTAACTTGACAGGTGGAGTATCTGCTATGATGCCTAATCACCATATCACTAAACCAGTATTAATTGGTGAGATCCAGGCTGATGGCCAGTTTGAAACTGTATGGTCCACAGATGGTCTAGTTGCAGGTGATGCATGGTCAGACTTCCTACCTGGCTCTAAAGATCTTATTGCAGACTGGAGAAAGCCTCTAAGTTGTGGTAACTACAATGTTAAAACTGCCAAGTGTTCTGGTCAGAATTACTAGTAGCAAGCAACTAATCCAAAAAAAGGGTGCTGTTTAGTATAGGCACCCTTTTTTTACAATGGTAAAAATAATGAAGATTTTTTCATATATTCTAGTACTGATTATCAGCCTTGTTTTCTCATCTCAGAGTATTGCAAGCAATGATGATTTTCAAAACACTATTAATCAATTAACCTCAAAAAAACTTAAGGTAAAGTTACAAGTTGTTGATAAGATTATTCAGAATGATAGCCCTAAAGTTGAGTTTGTACTTCAATCACTTTTGGAAGGGAAAATCTTTTATATTAAAAGCACTAAAAAAGTTGTTTATGCCATTAAGGAAAATAAAGAGTATTTAGCTAAAGATTTATTAATTGGTAATTCTTTCGGTAAGTTCTCAAAACGTCAATTAAAGAAAGTTGGTATTAATAATAAAATACGACAAAAAATAAAAGTTGGACTTTCAATACTAAGTCTTACTCATGTTGACGAGTCGGTTAGGTTGAAAGCGGTAAAAAATACATATAAAGACATCAATATTGATGTGTTTAAAAGGATAAAAGTATTGATTAAGAATGAGAAGAGTGAAAAAGTTCGCGATTCGATGCTGACCTTAATGAATATATATCAATTAAACGATAAAGATCCATTCATTAGAATAAAAGCCATTAAAGCGTTAGAGGGAAATCTAGAGCCGATTGTTAAAAATACTTTAACTAAATTACAGAGCAACGATCAAAATTCGGAAGTAAGAATAGAGGCTCAAAGAGCATTAAAAAGCATAGATTCTAAAATTGGTTTTTTTAAAAATGTAGAAACAATATTTTTTGGAGTTAGCTTTGGATCAGTGCTTATACTAGCCGCTATTGGACTTGCTATTACGTTTGGTGTAATGGGTGTAATTAATATGGCTCATGGTGAGTTAATTATGCTAGGCGCATATACAACCTATGTCGTTCAATTGCTAATGCCGAATTATATTGGAATGTCAATATTTGTTGCTATTCCGGCAGCTTTTCTTGTATCCGGATTCGTCGGGATACTCATTCAAATTGGTGTTATTAGGCATTTACATGGCAGACCATTGGAAACTCTTCTTGCTACATTTGGCGTGAGTTTGGTGTTGCAACAGGTTGTTCGTACTGTGTTCTCTCCATTAAATAGATCAGTAGAAACGCCAGATTGGATGTCTGGCGCCTTAGAAATTAACGGAGTTCTGTCTTTAACTTGGAATAGGATTTATATTATTGTTTTTTGTTTAATTGTATTTGCAGCACTTATAACAGTTATTAAGAGAACTTCGTTAGGTCTTCAGGTGAGAGCAGTATCGCAAGATAGGGATATGGCTAGAGTCATGGGCGTACGTTCGAATTGGGTGGATGCTATGACATTTGGCCTTGGATCAGGTATTGCTGGTATTGCGGGTGTAGCTTTATCCCAATTAACTAATGTTGGTCCGAATCTTGGACAAGCTTACATTATCGATTCATTTATGGTTGTTGTTTTTGGTGGTGTTGGTAACTTATGGGGTACGTTAATTAGTGGATTTGGCTTAGGCATTATTAATAAAATTATGGAGCCCTCGGTTGGAGCGGTTCTGGCAAAAGTTTTAATCTTAGTTTTTATCATTTTGTTTATTCAAAAACGACCTAGGGGGCTTTTCCCTCAAAAAGGCAGATCTGCAGGAGATTAAGTCATGTTTTTTTCGAAAATTTTGAATAATGATACTGGTGGAAAAATATTTTTATCAATATTACTAGCTGTAACAATTCTCATTCCGTTGTTGAATATAGTAGTACCTCCAGAAAATCCATGGCATTTGTCAACTTATACCGTCACTATTCTAGGCAAGTATTTAACCTATGCGCTTTTAGCCATTGCTGTAGACCTTGTTTGGGGATATTTAGGAATTCTTAGTTTGGGTCACGGTGCTTTTTTTGCATTGGGCGGTTATGCAATGGGAATGTATTTAATGCGACAAATTGGAGATAGAGGTGTTTACGGAGACCCTGTTCTTCCTGATTTTATGGTGTTTTTAGATTGGAGTGAATTGCCATGGTTTTGGCATGGTTTCGATCAATTTTGGTTTGCAATGATTATGGTAATTTTAATTCCAGGTTTGTTGGCATTTGTATTTGGATGGTTGGCTTTTAGATCAAGAGTAACCGGTGTATATCTATCAATCATGACACAAGCCCTAGTGTATGCATTGATGCTTGCATTTTTTAGAAATGAACTTGGCTTTGGTGGTAATAATGGATTGACAGATTTTAAAGATATTTTAGGATTTAGTTTGCAGTCAGATTCTACTAGAGTTGGATTATTCATTACCTCTTCTGTTGCTTTAGCTGCTGGTTATTTAGCCAGCAAAGCCATAACTAATTCAAGACTTGGACGAGTAGCTGTTGCTATTAGAGATTCTGAGAGTCGAGTTAGGTTTATTGGTTACAGGGTTGAATATGTAAAGTTGTTTATTTTTACATTTTCAGCCATTATGGCTGGAATTGCAGGTGCTTTATATGTGCCACAGGTGGGAATTATCAATCCTGGAGAATTTTCACCGATTAATTCAATTGAAATGGTGATATGGGTCGCTATAGGAGGAAGGTATACACTTTATGGTGGCGTTATTGGCGCTTTACTTGTCAATTATTCAAAAACCTTCTTAACCAGTGCAATGCCTGAAATATGGTTGTTTGTATTGGGAGGTATGTTTATTTTAGTGACAATATTCCTACCTAAAGGAGTTGTAGGTTTGATGAATAAATATAGAGGCACAAAATAATGAGAAAGAAAATAAGTGCTTTTTTTGAGAAAGCAGCGCCAACAAGAGAGGTTGATATCCATAAGGATGTTATTTTATATTTAGAAGATATTACAGTGAGTTTTGATGGGTTTAAGGCAATTAATTCATTAAACTTATATATCAAAAAGAACGAACTGCGATGTATCATCGGTCCTAATGGTGCTGGAAAGACAACTATGATGGATATTGTTACTGGAAAAACAAAACCAGATTATGGAAGTGCTTGGTTTGGGCAGAATTTTAACTTGTTAGAGCATACTGAAGATGAAATTGCTAGGGCTGGAATCGGAAGAAAGTTTCAGAAACCAACAGTGTTTGAAAATTTAACAGTTTTTGAGAACTTGGAGTTGGCAATGGATGGAAATAAAGATGTGTTTCCAACGTTATTTGCAAAAATATCAACAACAGAGCTAGAGTCGATCGAAGTTGTATTAGAAAAAATAGGCTTAAGTGCAAAGAGCCATGTTTTTGCTGGATTACTTTCGCATGGAGAAAAACAGTGGTTAGAAATTGGTATGTTGTTAATGCAGAATGCGCAGTTATTATTGATTGATGAGCCAGCTGCAGGTATGACGCATCAAGAGATGGATAAAACTACTGAGTTGTTGCAAGTTCTAAAGAAAGAGCATACCGTTGTTGTAGTTGAGCACGATATGGACTTTGTTAGATCGTTAGAAAGTCCAGTTACTGTGTTGCACCAAGGTAGTGTATTGGCAGAAGGAACCATGGATCAAATTCAAAATAATTCTAAAGTTATCGAAGTTTATTTAGGCGAATAATAATGATTAATATTGAAAAATTAAACCAATATTATGGCGAAAGCCATACTTTGTGGGATCTTGATTTAGACGTATCTAAAGGTGACTGTATTGCCATTATGGGCAGGAATGGCACCGGAAAGACTACGTTAGTTGAAAGCATTATGGGGTTATTACCTATTCAAAGCGGAAGAATGAATTTTCAAGGAAAAGATATTTCAAAACTTCATTCAGAAAGGAGAGCGTCAATTGGTATTGGTTATGTGCCACAAGGAAGAAGGATCTTTCCTTTATTAACGGTTGAAGAGAATTTAAAAATAGGGTTGCCAGTTAGGAAGGATAAAAGTAAAAAAATACCAGATTTTATTTTTGAGTTATTTCCAGTTCTGAAAGAAATGCTAGATAGACAAGGTGGAGATTTATCTGGTGGACAACAACAGCAATTAGCCATCGGCAGGGCATTAGTCATCAATCCACAATTACTTATTCTTGACGAGCCTACTGAAGGCATCCAGCCGAATGTAATACTTGAAATATGCGATATTATTAGAAGATTAAATACAGATCGTGGTATGACTGTAATTTTGGTGGAACAAAAGTTACCAATTGCCAGAAGAGTGGCAGATAAATTTGTTATTCTTGATAGAGGCTCAAATGTTCATTCAGGGCTAATGAGCGAACTCGACGATGATTTAATAAAGAAATATTTGACTGTTTAATAATAAAAAAAGGAAAAATTAATATGAATAATACGATACAGTTTTTAATGGCAACTTTGGTGTTTTTAGTAGCATCACCAATTTTGGCCCATGCTTCACCAGAACATATTCTAAGCTACAGTGGTGAAACTACAGAAATATGGAAAATCTTGAGTGTAGTTGTATTTATGTTAGGGTTAGTTGCTATTATTACTTACATGTCGAAAGATTTATCGGTTAATACAAAATAGTCTTTTTCTTACGTGCAAAATACTGCTAAACAATTATTCGATCAGGGTTGGGTTGCTGAATTAGAATTACATTTTTCGAGAAGTATCTCTAAGACCTTTCTTTCAAAAAGGAAACATATTGGCCCTTTGACGGTGCAAAGACCGTTTTATCCAGAAGATGGAGTCTGTCATTTATACCTGTTACACCCCCCAGGCGGCATTGTTGGAGGCGACGAATTATTAGTAAAAGTTAACTCTGATCCAGATTCTAATACGCTTATTACCACACCTGGCGCAACTAAGATTTATCGTACAATTAAAGACAAATACTCTATTGTTAAGCAAGATATTGTTGTAGAGGATGGCGCCACTTTAGAGTGGTTACCAATGGAGACTATTATATTTCCAGGGGCAAACTCAAAATTTTCAACAAAATTTTCACTATATGGAGATGCAAGAATTGCAGCTTGGGAAGTTCAGTGTTTAGGTAGGCCAGTCATCGATGAAAAATTTGATTCGGGTAAATTAAAATTTAGTTTTGAACTATGGAAGGATGGAGTCCCGGTCATTATTGACAGATTAAAATTTGATCAAACAGATCTTGATAATATCACTGGTCTTAGGGGTTATCCAGTGTTTGGTACTTTTATAATTAGTGCAAAAAATGATGATATTTTAGAGCTTGTACGTAATTTAATACCTGAAAGCGAATCCTATGTTGGTGGGGCAACTCAAATAGATGATTTTGTTATTATTAGATGTTTAGGGCTTAAAACTAATTTGATACAAGAATTGTTTAGAAATATTTGGAGAGAATTAAGACATTTAGTTATTGGTAAAGAAGGCATAATGCCGAGAATTTGGTTAACATAAATAGGGTTTTATAATGGATTTAACACCACGTGAAAAAGATAAATTAATGATTTTTACCGCTGCTTTATTGGCAAAGCAACGCAAAGACAGAGGGGTTAAGTTAAATTATCCAGAGGCTATAGCCTATATTTCGGCTGAAATATTAGAAGGTGCCAGAGATGGAAAAAGTGTTGCTGAAATGATGGAATATGGCCGTCAACTTTTAACAGATGATGATGTTATGGGTGGGGTTTCTTCGATGATTCCAGATATACAAGTTGAGGCAACTTTCCCTGATGGAACTAAGTTAGTTACCGTTCACAATCCAATCCAACCGGTTAAAGCATCGTTAGATGATATAAGTTCAGATGATGTACTTATTCCAGGCGAGGTATTAATTAATTTCTCAAAAGAGATTGAGATAAATATTGATAGAGAAAGAGTGAAGGTTGTGGTTTCCAACCATGGTGACAGACCTATTCAGGTTGGCTCTCATTACCATTTTTATGAAACTAATACAGCGCTTTCTTTTGATAGGGAAAAGACTAAAGGATTCAGATTAAACATACCATCAGGAACAGCTGTAAGATTTGAGCCTGGACAAGAAAGAGAGGTTGAGTTAGTCAAATATGATGGTAATAATGCTATTTATGGCTTTAATGGAAAAATTATGGGGGAAGTATGAGATCAGTTTCTAGACAAGCTTATGCAGAGATGTATGGACCAACAGTTGGTGATAAGGTCAGATTGGGCGATACAGAGTTATTCATTGAAGTTGAAAAAGATTTTACCACTTATGGTGAAGAAGTTAAATTTGGTGGTGGAAAGGTAATACGTGATGGTATGGGTCAAAGCCAACTTTGTAGCAAAGATGTGGCTGATTTGGTAATTACCAACGCCTTAATACTCGATCATTGGGGAATTGTTAAGGCTGATATTGGCATTAAAGACGGACGTATTTCTGGTATTGGAAAGGCAGGAAATCCTGATGTACAGCCCAATGTTGATATTGCTATTGGTGCAGGTACTGATGTTGTTGCATCAGAAGGTCAAATTGTGACTGCTGGTGGTATAGATGCACACATTCATTTTATTTGTCCACAACAAATAGATGACGCATTAATGTCAGGCATTACCACGATGTTGGGCGGTGGCACTGGACCTTCGGCGGGAACTAATGCAACCACATGTACACCAGGCCCTTGGAATATTTATAGAATGTTAGAAGCGGCTGAAGATTTTCCAATGAATTTAGGATTTATGGGTAAGGGTAATTCATCTTTACCTGAACCTTTAGAGGAGCAGGTTCTTGCGGGTGCTATGGGCTTAAAACTACATGAAGATTGGGGAACAACCCCAGCAGCGATCGATAATTGTCTTTCAGTGGCTGAGAATTATGACATTCAAGTGGCCATACATACAGACACTTTAAACGAATCTGGTTTTGTAGAAGATACAATAGCCGCATTAAAAGGCAGAGCTATACATACTTACCATACTGAAGGTGCTGGCGGTGGTCATGCGCCAGATATTATTAGAGCGTGTGGCTATAGTAATGTGTTACCATCCTCAACCAATCCAACGCGTCCATACACTGTTAATACTGTAGATGAACATTTGGATATGTTAATGGTTTGTCACCACCTAGACCCTTCGATAGCAGAAGATGTGTCATTTGCAGAATCGCGTATTCGTAGAGAAACAATAGCAGCAGAAGATATTTTGCATGACCTAGGTGCATTTTCTATGATTTCATCTGACTCCCAAGCTATGGGTAGAGTTGGTGAGGTTATCACAAGAACTTGGCAAACTGCTAATAAAATGAAAATTCAAAGAGGGTCATTAGAAGGTGATAGTTCGGACAATGATAATAATAGAGCTAAAAGATATATTGCTAAATACACAATCAACCCTGCCATTACTCATGGAATGTCGCATGAAGTTGGATCAGTTGAAGTTGGAAAATTAGCGGATTTAGTATTATGGAAGCCTAAATTTTTTGGGGCAAAACCAGGTTTGATTATTAAAGGCGGTATGATTGTAGCCGCCCCTATGGGTGATCCAAATGCCTCAATTCCAACTCCTCAGCCTGTACATTATAGAAAGATGTTTGGCGCCTTTGGAGCTGCTAGATTTAATACTAGGATGACATTTTTATCTCAAGCAAGTGTTGATGAGGGTATCGTTGATAAGCTAGGGCTTAAATCTCTAATAGGTGTCGTAAAATCTTGCAGATCGGTGACAAAATCATCAATGATTCATAATGATTATCAGCCAAATATTGAAGTTGATTCGCAGACCTATGAAGTTAAAGCTGATGGGGTTTTATTAACGTGTGAGCCTGCCAGTGAAGTTGCTTTAGCGCAAAGGTATTTCTTGTTTTAAGCATGAGAGAATTTATTGAAAAAGTTGAATCTTCTGAAAATGTTGACGGTTCAGTTACATTGGATTTGCAACAAAGAGTCAAGAGTAGGCTAAAGACCCGTTCAGATAGTGGTGATGACATTGGAATTTTTATGGAACGTGGCACCATACTTGAACAGGGTGATTTACTTAGAGATGTAGAGGGTTATACCCTTAAAGTTATAGCGGCATCAGAAAGCCTTTCCTCGATTTATTCTGACGATCCACTTTTGTTAGCTCGGGCGTGCTACCATCTTGGGAATCGTCATGTGGAGCTACAGATTAAGAAAACGAGTGTTCACTATAGGCATGATCACGTTCTTGATGATATGGTTAGAAGTTTAGGATTAGATGTGGTTGTTGAATCACAGCCTTTTCAACCAGAAAATGGGGCATACCATTCCCATAGTGGCAGTCATAGTCATGAGCATTAGTCAGCTTAGTCTTCTAAGATTAATGAATTTAATGAGCCCAACGCTACCAATTGGCGGGTTTACCTATTCTCAAGGAATTGAAAAGGCTATTGAATGTGGCTGGATATCAGATATTGATACTGCACAACAGTGGCTTGAGGGTCAATTGTTTTCTGGATTAATATATACCGATCTTCCCATTTTAATTAAATTATATGAGTCAGTTTCTATAGGGGATAAGGATCAAGCACAGGAATGGAGCGACATCTTGTTGGCTTGTCGAGAAACCAGTGAATTAAGACAAGAGGAAATTAACCGTGGAAGGTCATTAACTAGAGTCATTGAAAATATTGAAAAATCAGCAGTTAGCGGATGGGAAAAAATCACCAATACCAATCATTTGTCTGGGTACGCTTTAATTAGCAATGTATGGCGAATACCGATTAATGAGCTATTATTGGGTTATTCTTGGTCATGGCTTGAAAACCAAGTTTCGGCAATAGTAAAAATTATCCCACTAGGACAAACTGATGGGCAAAAATTACTTAATCAGTTAGTTAAAGAGGTTCCTAAAGCTATAAGTAAATCTAAAGAGGTTTCTATAGAAGATATTGGAATGTCTCAACCTGCTTTTGCCATTGCTAGTAGTTTGCATGAGACTCAATACACACGAATTTTTAGATCATAAATAAAGGAAGAAATGAAAAATAAACAACCATTAAGAGTAGGTGTTGGTGGTCCAGTTGGCTCTGGTAAGACTGCATTATTAGACGTTATTTGCAAATCTATGCGTGATGATTATGAGATAGCAGTTGTGACTAATGATATTTATACTCAAGAGGACGCTAAGTTTCTTACAGCAAATAATGCGTTGGAAGCACAACGAATCATTGGTGTAGAGACAGGCGGCTGCCCCCATACAGCTATCAGAGAAGATGCTTCAATGAATTTATCAGCAATAGAAGACTTGTGTCAAAAGTTCGATAATTTAGATGTAATTTTTGTCGAAAGTGGTGGAGATAATCTCTCTGCAACGTTTAGCCCAGAGTTAGCCGATCTTACTATTTATGTAATTGACGTAGCAGAAGGTGAAAAAATTCCAAGAAAAGGTGGACCTGGAATCACTCGTTCAGATTTATTGGTCATTAATAAAATTGATCTTGCTCCTTATGTTGGTGCTTCATTAAAAGTAATGGAAAGCGATACAAAAAGGATGAGAGGCGACAAGCCATTTGTTTTTACAAATTTAAAAAAATCTATAGGCGTTGATACAATTATTGACTTTATTATTAAAGAAGGCATGCTCTAGTTTGTAATCCTCCCAAAAATTAACACCCAGTAAAAGTAGAATTTAAGCATTAGATACTCTCAATAAATGACCCGTAAAATTGGCCAATATATTTAGCTAAGTCTGATTGATTTTTTTTAGTTATAATGTTTAAAACATTCGCTTGTTTTACGATTTTTAAAAGGTGTGGATTGAGTTGAAAAAGTGGCAACATAATGGCAACAAAGAACCGCTTAAAACGTCCTGTATCGTTTTAGAGCTCTATAAAAATGCTTTAGTAGTGCGGTTTAGGCGTTTTTAAGCCTTTTTAGCGTAGACTGTTAATCCGTTTGTCGGTGGTTCGAGCCCACCTCGAGGAGCCATATTAATAAATCAAGACGCCCCAGGGTGTCTTTTTTTATGCCTGAAATACCTACCTATAGCGGTATTTAACAATATAGTG
>Ga0209992_10003149_pt1 | contig 14179 bp, 16 predicted proteins | sample 2SBtaG_2_FD_182564 | JGI IMG/M metagenome (GOLD analysis project Ga0209992, IMG submission 182564) | Deep subsurface microbial communities from Kolumbo volcano to uncover new lineages of life (NeLLi) - 2SBTROV12_ACTIVE470 metaG (SPAdes)... | ecosystem: Environmental > Aquatic > Marine >... | reverse complement strand
GGACCAACTCTTAATTGTAATTTTGCAAGCATTTTTCTTTCAACAAAGATTGTACCAGCTGCGATTAATGCTGCAAATCCAAATCCTGGAAATGCCATAACTCTAAAAATATCCGTGGCCATGAATGCTTTAACAACAGGGAGAATTCTAGACGGATCCGCCATCCAAGTTAATGCAAGAAATGGTGTAAGGAGTGATCCATCAATTACGGGCATCTCAATTACAAAGAGAATCATGAACACTGCTGGAAGACCAATTAAAACCAAAATTAGAATAATCCAAAATACATTATCGAGTAATGATTTTATAAATTCACTTAGTTTGAATTTTGGTGCAATGACGGACATTTATCGGTCTGCCTCCACTGGCCAATAGTTAAGACTCCAGTAAACTGATGGCATGTTACCGAGTTTTTCTCCTCTTAGAAGATTTGGTAATGCAATTAGATTTCTAAATGAAGGTACACTCAACTTTACTCTATATGGTTCTGTTTTGCCATCAGATACAATATAGCAACCCAATGAACCTCTACCTGACTCTACTCGCTTGTAGACTGATTCAAGTCCCTTAGTTTTTGGATTTGGTTTTAGTTTAGTTCTAACAGAGCCGGACTTTGGCATTTTTTGCAATGCTTGTCGAATAATATTACAACTTTCCATCATGTCAAGCCATGGAATTCTAGATCTCGCATAAGAATCTCCTTCTTTCATTACATTGGTATGGACATCTAATTCATCATAGACATCATATGGTTCCTTTACTCTAAGATCATAATCAACACCACTTGCACGAAGTACAGAACCAGTAGTTCCATATCTGATTGCATCTTGTCTTGACAAAACTCCTGTATCTCTAGTTCTTGAGATAAGAATTGGATTATCATAAAAGACTGCAGCATATTCTTTGATACGTTTCTCAAAATAGTTAACTTGTCTTAAACAAACATCTTCAAAGTTTGGTGGCAAGTCATTTCTTACTCCACCTGGAACAAAGTGGGCATGAGTTACTCTAGCACCTGTCATTTTTTCCATCAAGTCAATTAAGAGTTCACGGTCACCTGCAGGCCACATAAACATAGTAGAATGTCCCAAAAAGATTCCGTAAATTGCAAGCCAATACATGATGTAGATACAACGATTTAGTTCAGATGCAATTACTCTAACATACTTTGCACGTTCTGGTACTTCAATCCCGAGAAGTTCTTCTGCACCTAAAACATATGGGTATAGCACATTACATGAGTCGTGAATTACAGGTCTTTCTAAGTGGGGAATGTTTGTAATGTAATTTCTATACTCTGCCATTTTTTCTTCTCCACGATGGACATATCCTGGATCAGGATCACATGCAACAATATAATCACCATCAATTTGTACAATAATTCTCATGTGGCCAGAACCTGGATGTTGTGGTCCGACATTGAGAGTCATTATTCTTTCATCAACTTTTTGGAGTGCTAATCCTGGCGGTAATTCTGCAGTCATCTCTATCTTCCTTTTATTGCAAAGTCCTTTCTAAGTGGTGGTAAATCTGCCCAATCTTCTGGCAAAAGTAATCTTCTATTATCAGGATGGCCTTCAAAGAAAACTCCAAACATTTCAAAAATTTCCCTTTCATGAAATTCAACACTGTAAAAAACATCTCTAAGTGTTGGAAGTTTGGTTGCATCATTTCCAGGAATTGGATTTGTTTCTCTTTGAGCTCTTGTAGCTAAAACAAGAATTTGTCTTGCCAATGAAGATTCTGTGTAAGATCCTATATGATAAACAACTTCAATTTCATTATCTTGAGGGTAATCTACGCCTGAAACAGACTCAACATGGTCATAGTTTAGTACATCACGGATAAACTCAGCAACTTCATGAACATTTTCTCGTCCGACATTAATTCTAACTCTATCTTCCTTAACAAATCCAACTTCGACTTTGTCACCAAACTTTTCAACAATTTTATCTGAAATGCTCTTTTCAAATGCAGGTAATTCAACAGGTGCTGCTTCAGGTTTTTTTGGTGCAGGTTTAGGTGGAGGTGTTTTTACTTCAGTTTTAGCATCTGCAGGAGGATTTTCAGTTTCAGTACTCATTATACAAACTTCCTAGCCTTCATTCTCTTGATTTTCTCTTGCAATAACATACATCCTTGGATGAGAGTTTCAGGTCTAGGTGGACAACCTGGAACATAGACATCAACTGGAATTACTCCATCAATTCCTGGAAGAACATTGTATGAATCAAAATACAAACCTCCAGTAATTGCACAAGCTCCCATAGCAATTACATACTTTGGTTCTGGCATTTGATCATAAACTAATCTGAGACGTGGTGCCATTTTTCTTGTAATAGTTCCTTGAACAACAACAAGATCACATTGTCTAAGTGATCCAAATGCTTCAATGATACCAAATCTTTCAACATCATATCTTGGACTTGAGGCTGCACCAAATTCTACACTGCAACAAGCTGTTTCAATGTGGACAGGCCATAGAGACCAAATTCGACCCCAATTAATGGCATAACCCAGTGGTTTATCAATTGCTTTTTCTAAAATGTCTCCTAACTTTCCGACAAAGACATTTGCATTTTCTGGTGTAACTAAATCTTTAAGCAATTTTTATCTCCTATCCTCGTAAATGCAATTTATATAAAAAACTACCATATTCTTCTTCTCCCTGATTGATACAATGCAAATGCCATTGCACCAAACATTATAGCTAAAAAGCCCATCATCGGTAAAGTTGCAACCTTTGGAATTTCTAAAAGTGCACTTCCCCATGCATACAAGAAAATTGCCATCACATCAAATACTACAAACATCAAAATGTATGGATAATACTGCATCATGAAATGTGTTCTTCCTTCACCAGAAGGGACTTGTCCACATTCCATTGGTAAAAATTTTACTGGATTACTTTTCTTTCGAGGAGAAACCATTCTTGAAATAATTAAAGCTGGAGCCATAGCTGCTATGCCAAACGCAAACATCAATACAACGGTACTGTAATTGCCCGCTAATTCCCCGACCAATTTAGCTTTTCACCCTAATTTTTGTATAAAAAGGTATGTTTCGATTTGGGGATCAAAATTTTCAAAAAAAAATTTTTGTAAAGAACTTAATAGGATAACAGCAAAATGCGATCATGTCATTAAATGTAGGAGATACTGCACCAGATTTTGAACTAGCAGATACAGATTTGAAAATGCGGACTTTGGAGGAATTTAAAGGTGGAAAAATCGTCATATCATTTATCGTAGCAGCAAGTTCTCCAGTCTGTGAAGTAGAACTTTGTACATTTAGAGACTCTTGGCAAGAAATTTCAGATATGGGTGCCAAAGTTATAGCGATTAGCAATGATGGTCCATTTGCAAACAAGGCATTTGCAGAAAAACACAACTTTAACTTTCCATTACTAGCTGACTATACCAGTAAAACAATAAGAGATTATGATGTTTTGATGCCACACTTACTTCATATCAAAGATTACAATGCAGCAAAACGTTCTGTTTTCATAATTAATGAAGATGGAAAAATTGGTTACAAATGGGTTTCAGAAGATCCACTAAAAGAACCAAACTATGAAGAAATTAAAAATTTCTTAAAATAAAAAATTATTCTATTTCCGCAATAACATCGCCTTTTGCGACAGTTGCCGTTTCTTTAATTTTCAATGTTTTTACTACACCATCTTTGTGAGATTTTACTGCAACTTGCATTTTCATAGATTCCAAAGTACAGACAACATCTCCTTTCTGTACAGAATCACCTTCTGTAACAGATATGGAGACAACTTTACCTGGAATCTGACTTTTCAAAGCAAGTTGTGCATTACCTGCACCACCACCACCTGAATTTTTGTAAACAACATCATCAAAGTGAGTATGTAAGTTTAGTGTGATTGGAACATTGTCAATTACAATGCTCATTTCATTTGTTGATTGCTCAAGATATTTTGCTTTGTGATATTTATTATTTAGAATAAATTCAATTCCTTTAGAATCCATTTTTATTATTTTTAAATTCAGTTCTTTATCATCAATTTTAATTACATAATCATTGTTTCCAAGATTTTCTACTATCTTTCCATCAAATGTTTTTTCTAAATCTTGTATTTTATAATCCATTTTTCATCAATCCAATTTGTATTTCCAATTTGAGTTATTGGCAGTACTGTTTTGTGCTCTGCTCTTAAAGTATTCAGAATGAATAATTGCAGCAGCTAATGCAGCTTCGCTTTTCTCTTCTTTTTCCTTTTTAAGATCTTCAGTTAATCTATCAATCATTCCATAACGTTTTAGAAAGTCTGTTGAAAGGTCTCCGTTTTTGTATTCTTCAGAATTTAAAATTGTTTTGTACAATGGGATTGATGTTTCAACACCTTGAATGTAAAAGTCATGTAATGCTGCAAGCATTCTTGTTCTTGATTCCTCAAATGTTTGGCCCCAAGTAACGAGTTTTGCCATTAGAGAATCATAGAAAGGTGAAACAGTACATCCAGGATAAAGATAGGTATCACATCTAACACTTGGTCCTGCAGGAATAGTTACATCAGGAACAGGGCCTGTTGATGGAGCAAAGTCTAAGAAAGTATCTTCTGCATTAATTCTACACTCTATAGCATAACCATTCATTTTGAGGTCGCTTTGTTTGAATGGAATTGGTTCTCCATTTGCAATATCTAATTGTAATTTAACTAAGTCTAATCCAGATACAAATTCTGTAATTGGGTGCTCTACTTGTAATCTAGCGTTAATTTCAATAAAGTAAAATTCTCCATTATCAGCCCTCAAGAATTCTGCTGTACCCAAATTTGTATAGCCTACTGCATCAGCAGCTCTACAAACAGATTCACCTACACGTGCTCTTGTTTCTTCATCTACAATTGGAGAAGGAGTTTGTTCAATTAATTTTTGGTTACGTCTTTGGATGGAACATTCTCTTTCAAAGATATGAACAGTATTACCATGAGTATCTCTAGCAAATTGATATTCAATGTGTCGTGTTTTTTCTAAGAATTTTTCAACTAAAATTGCAGATTTACCTACGGCTGCAATTGATTCACCAGTAACTGATTCAAAGCCTTCACGTAATTCTTTATCATTAGTTACAATTCGAATTCCTCGACCTCCACCACCATAAACTGATTTTAGCATTACAGGGTAACCAATGTCATTTGCAATTTTCTCTGCATCAGCTGCATCTTTTACTAAACCAGGACTTCCAGGAACTGTTGGAACATCTGCCTTTAGCATTGCAGCTTTACATTTCATTTTATCTCCACAGAGATTCATAGATTCTGCGGTAGGGCCAATAAAGGTAATTTTATTTTTCTCACATAGATTTGCAAAGTCATCATTTTCAGAAAGGAAACCATAACCTGGGTGAACTGCATCGGTTCCAGATTTTTGCATCACTTCAAGAATTTTTTCTTGATTAAGATAAGATTTAGCAGGAGCTGCTTCTCCAATATGATATGCTTCAGTTGCTTGTTTAACATGCATTGAATTGTAATCTTCATCAGAATAGACAGCAACGGTCTTGATTCCAAGTGCTTTACAAGTTCTAATTACACGTAAAGCAATTTCTCCTCTGTTAGCGATAAGTACTTTTTCAATCATCTCAAATCACAGGTTGATATTTCCATGTTTTCTTGGTAATTGTTTTGTTCTCTTGTTTTCAAGCATTTCAAGTGCTTTAATCAACATAGGTCTTGTTTCAGCAGGATCAATTACATTATCTACAGTTCCATGAGATGCTGCTACGTAAGGATTTTCAAATTTTTCTGCAAACTCATCGATTAATTGTTTCTTCAGTGCCTCAGCATCTTCAGCTTCTTTGAGGTCTTTTCTATACATGATTTTTACAGCAGCCTCTCCTCCCAATACAGCACATCTCGCAGTAGGCCATGCATAGTTAATGTCAGTTCTAAGATTTTTACTTCCCATTGCAATGTATGCACCACCATATGCCTTTCCAATAACTAGAGTGATTCTTGGAACAGTTGCTTCACAATATGCATACAGTAACTTGCTACCATGTCTAATGATACCATTATGTTCTTGGTTGGAACCTGGCATGTATCCTGGAGTATCTACTAAAGTGATAATTGGGATGTTAAATGAATCACAGAATCTAATGAAACGTGCTGCTTTGTTTGATGAATCAATATCAAGTGCACCTGCAAGATGCATCGGATTATTTGCAATAATTCCTACAACCTTTCCATTCAGTCTCCCATAACCTACTACAACATTTGGTGCAAACAATTCATGGACTTCAAAGAATTCATGATTGTCTACAATTGAGTTTATGATTTCTTTCATATCATATGGTTGTAATGGATTTTCTGGAATAATATTGATCAAGTTGTGATCCATTCTGTTTGGATCATCATCAGTTTCAATTTTTGGTGGTGCTTCAGTATTATTTTGAGGTAAATAGGAAATTAGTTTTTTGATATAATCCATACATTCGTATTCGTTTTGTGCAACAAAATGTGCAACACCACTCTTTGAACCATGGGTCATTGCTCCACCAAGATCATCAAATGAAATTTCTTCTCCTAATACAGTCTTGACTACATCAGGACCTGTAACAAACATAGTTCCTACTTTTTCAACCATAATTACAAAGTCAGTCATTGCAGGAGAATATACTGAACCACCAGCAGATGGACCAATGCTTGCAGTAATTTGTGGAATTACACCTGATGCTAATTGATTATGATAAAAGATATCTGCAAATCCATCAAGACTCATGATTCCTTCTTGAATTCTAGCTCCACCAGAATCCATGACACCAATAATTGGACAGCCTGTTTGAACAGCATGATCCATTAATTTACAGATTTTTTTAGCTCCCATTTGACTTAGTGTTCCGCCAAGTACTGTGAAATCATATGCAAAGACAAAGATTTGTCTTCCATTTACATTTCCATAACCTCCAACAACACCATCCGTAAAGAATTTCTTTTTCTGCATATCATATTCGTGATAATGGTGAGTGGTTAATGGATCAATTTCAGTAAAAGTGCCTTCATCAAGTAAAAGATTGATTCTTTCACGGGCAGTTAATTTTCCCTTGTCGTGTTGGGCCTTAATTCTATCTTGGCCTCCACCTTGTTGTGATGTATTGTTCTTTTGAGAATATCCTTCAATCTTTTCAGAATGCACGGTACTCTAAAGCAAGACGGTTTCCTATATTAATTTAATTTGAATTATCAAGATATGAAATTTTTATAAAAAAACCAATGATCATTGTTTTTTTAGAATTTCATGTGTTAAGAATTGGAAATTTCTTGTTTACAGATTTTTGATATAAGCTAAAAGTATCCTTTTCTTCGCTGCATTTCTTACAAATACATAGTTGGGAGACATTTTGAATGTCACAATTTTCCTGAAATTCACATTGTTCACAACCAGCAGGACCCCCACATACAATGCATTGAAGTTCATTTGTCTGGGCACATTTTTCATGCTTTACACCCAAACCTTTTGCCCAAAGTCCAATTTCATTTACAGGTATTTTTTCATTACAAACAATACATGTGCCTGGAAATTTCATTGGGATTTTTCTCCAGCTCATTGTATTAGCTCCAACTCCTTTTCAATAATATCACCATAGGTTTCTTCTAATTCCAATTCTAGAGTTTTATTTTTTATACAAAGTAAAACAAATGGCAAACATAAAGTTACAAAAGAACTAGAAGACAAATGTAACTTTCTTGCCATAACAGAGGATAATGATTTTATTTTTGCACCATCCCAACGGATTCTGTTGAGTAAAGGCCATGATAAATTGTATTTAGCATATCTTATTCTATCATCATTTTGATATAATTTAATTAAAATATCATTTAGATATCGAAGTAATCTCCAATTCTGTGTTTTCATTATTCTTCCAAAAAGCATGTCAGCCTCAGAAATTGTTTCTAAATATTTTGCAAGTGTGGCATTATCTAATTCACTTGTTATAATGCTAGAATAAAATGCATTAATTTTTTCTCTAGGATCAATTTGCATTGAATATAGAACGATTCTGGCTTCTTCAATTGAATTTGCTTTAAAGAAAGCGTTCACCCCATCTTCGACATTAATATTTTCAAATGTTTTTTCAGTTTGAGGATTAAATCCAGTTACCAAAGATTGTGTGAGATTTATCATGGAACGAATATCTCCTTTTGATTTATCAATTACTTTGATTAATGCACCTGGACTTAATTTTGCACTTTGTTTTTTTAAAATATTTCCAAGATATACGCGTAATAATCGTGGAGGAATTTTTTTGAATTGGATTGTTTTTACCACTTTTTTGATACTTTTCATTTTATCAGAATCATCACTGTTTGCAGCAAGAACAATTGGAACTGTAGGTTCTTTTAGAATATCTACAAGTGCTGATGCTCCACCATAATCACCACGACCATGAATTCCATCAACTTCATCAACAAAAATCATAGGAGTTCCCATTACACTCACATTAGCTAAAACAGGTGTAAGAATTTCATTTATTCTTGATTTACTTCTAACATCACTAGCGTTTAGTCCAATCATATCATATCCAAACTGTTTAGCTACAAGATAGGCAATGGTAGTTTTTCCTATTCCAGGAGGACCGACTAAAAGTAAGGGCTTTGTGCCTTTTTTCCATTTAACAAACCATTCAGTAATTGCAGTGCGTGCTTCTTCATTTCCCACCATATCAGAAATTATCTGAGGTCGATATTTTTCAGACCACATCAAGGTAATCACTTAGGAAGTTTAGAATGATACTCTGACCATTTATTGGCTTTTTGAAGTTTATTGAACCAATATTGATTATAATGTTCTACAGTCAAAAATAAAAATTCTAAAAATTCTTTATGAGAAAAATTATCAGGTAACAATTCAAGTGTAAGCCTTGCATCTTGTAAATACAAATTACTTTTTTCTAAAGTAACATCAAATCCTTTTTTCACATCATTTGCCAATAGTGAATAATAAAGTGGCCAGGAAGGTATTTTTACAAAGCCGTTTTTAATAGAATCTTCAATTTCATTTCCACATCCAACACCTTCAGCAGCTCTTGCCATACCCAAATAGAAAATTTCACCCAGAGGTCTTTCTGCTAAAGCCATATTCCTTCCAGCAGTTCCCATTACTGCACGATATTTTTTGTAAGATAGAGTCATTTCTTCTTCAGTGATTTCTGTTGGTTTTGATTTTAATTTTTCATCCAAATATTGTCCAATTCGTGCATCTTCAAATCCTGCTTCAAATTCTTTTAGAACTTGTTCACCGCCTTTAGAAATTTTATCTCTAGCCAATTTCAAAATATATGGATTCATTAGTTTGTAATCATCAAGAAATTCCAAGTCTTCATCTTTGTCTACAATTCTATCCATCGGTTCACTTAGATCAATAGCTAGAATATGTCCTTCAACCATATCCTGTTTTAATTGAGGGTCATCTCTTCCTGAATATTCTGCTGCGGCATCAAATAATCCATTAAAAACAGGGAAGGTCATTTTTACAAAATTTGAATTTAGTATTCTGTTTACTCTGTCTTGCATAACATCAAGACTGGCTAATTTTGATTTTATAGGCTCAATTTCAGATGCATTTAGTATAATTTCAGTAGAACCTACCTCGTCACCAAAGGCTTGTTGAGTAGCATTTGGATTGGTATCAGATTTTATTTCATCGAGTAATCCTTTTGCAAATCTTTCTGCAAAGTTTGGGAATTGGTTTTCTGTTTCTTCTTTGTATTTGTTAAATAATTTGTAACCTTTAGATTTGAACAAAGCTTGTTTTATAATCTGCTTTCCAGGTTTTGTACTCATCAGAGATTCCTTACTAATTACAGATTGATCTTTGCCACTCACAAACGTTAAACTTCTTTATTGTTATTTATGCTTTCAAACCAAATAATTTCTTCACTTAAATTACGAATGACTAGTTTGTTAACATGGAAGTAATAGAAATTCTTCGTGAAGCTTCAAACAGAATTTATGAAAATGTAAAAGATCTTGCCGGAACTGATGATGCTGCAGGTGATTTTGGTGTTGGGGCAGGTGGGGATATTTCAAGAAACATAGACATAATTGCTGAAAAAACAGTTTTAGATTATCTTAAAGAAATTGATTTTGATTGTGTTGTATTAGGTGAGGAATGTGGACGAGTTGAATTATCAGGAAATCCAAAAGGATTTGTGATAATGGATGCAATTGATGGTTCTGCGAATGCAGTCAGAGGTGTTCCTTTTTTCTGTAGTTCATTAGCATTTGCAACTGAAAATAAACTTAGTTCAATTACAGATGGTGTAATTACAAATCTTTCAAATGGGGAAATGTATTGGGCATCAAAAAACAAAGGTGCATTTTTTAACAACAAACAAATCAAAGTTTACAAAAAAGACCCACTCTATAAAATAGTTGGAATTAACACATCAGGTGCATCAATTGAATTAATGAATAAATTACATCCAATTTTTGAAAATCATGATCATACTAGACATTTTGGTGCAAATGCACTTGAGATGGCAATGTTTGCAAAAGGGTTAATGGATATTTTTATTGATTTAAGAAATAAAATCAGAATTCAAGATATTGCAGCAGGATATGTAATTGTTAAGGAGGCAGGAGGCATACTGCTAGATGCGGATTTAAATCCACTAGATGCTGATCTAAGTTATGAGACAAGAGTTTCTTTCATTGCAGCTGCAAATCAGGAAATTCTTGATGAAATAATGTCACAAATCAATAATTGAATTTTCAGAATGAAAAATTGTTAATTGTTTAAGAATTTGTTTGACATTTTTAGTTTTCAATAGATCTTTCAACCATATTCTAAGAGAAATATATTTAACCAAAGTCGGGAAAAAACCCTTTGTATGGTATCTGAAACTAAGGCAAAGGTCATCTATAGAGAATTGCTCAAAGAAGACTTAGTTATTATCAGATTACTTCCAGAAGGTGGAATGCCAGAATACCAAACGGGTCAATTTTTGACAATAGGTCTTCCAATTCCTGCAGAGAAAAAAATTGTTAGAAGAGCATATTCAATTGCATCACATGCAGAAAATAGAGATTATTTTGAATTTGTAATTAGATGGGTTAGAAAACCACTTCCAGGTCGTGTTACTACAGAATTATTCTATTCAAGTGTAGGTGATGAAGTTTGGTTAGGTGATCCTAGTGGAACTGCATTACAGATTAGTGATACTTTACCAAACGGAAAACCGGATAACAGAAGAGTAATTTGTGTTGGTGGAGGTACAGGCTTAGCACCATTTATTGCATTTGCAAAACATTTCCACGATACTAACGATAAAAGAGAAGTTGTTGTTTTACATGGAGCAAGTTATGTTGATGAATTAAGTTACAAGCGTCTCTTGACAGATTTAGAATTAGAAAGTGAAAGAAGAGGAAGAGACAAATGGAATTTTAGATATAAAGCAGCCATAAGTAGACCAAAAGAATTCTTTAACAGATCTTGGAATGGTCACGTAGGCAGAGTTGAATCATTTTTTTCTCCTGACAAAAAAACAGGACTATCAGTAGTAGAAGAGATGGTAGGTGAGGAAATCACGCCAGATAACACAATCATCTACATTTGTGGCTATCAAGGAACAATTGATGGTGTAATCAATTCACTTGGCCCAAAGGGCTTTGTTACAGAGCATGAGAAGAAACCTGATGGTAGTTTTGGAATTAAGTTTGAATCCTACGGATAGAACAATTCTAAAATAATCAGCAAAGTTTCATTTTTGGGAATATTTAGATTAGGTTTTCTCAACTAATTATAATCCTGTGGATTTTTATATTGATTATTTTTCATCAAAGTATGGCAAAACTCAAGTGTAATGATTATGGGTTTGAGTGTGATTTCATTGCTGAAGGAGAAATGGAAGATGTTATTGAAAATTTTAGAAAACACACCGATGAAGAGCATGGGATAGATTATTCCAAAGAAGCCATTATGCAATTTCTCTTAAGAAAACAAGGACTCTAAAATCAAGCGTCCATTCTATGCATTCTAACTGATAATACAGGTAGTTCTTTTTCAATGATTTTCTCTACTGCAGGGGCAATTCCTTTTCGAGCTTTTTCACTTTCTTCAAAAATTTCTGCTATTTGATCTCTGAACAGTAATTTGATTCCAGGTAGCTGAGTAATATCTTCTGCAACAGCTCTAGGTTCTGACAAATCTAAAATTAAAGTTCCTTTCTTCTTTTCCTCCATAACCAATCTGATTCTTTCATAAGTGATTAAGAAATAATCAGAAGTTGTTGCAACAAATACAATATCGTATTTATCTAAACCAGATAAAGCAGCATCAAATTCTATGGGAGTTCCACCCACAACTTGAGAAAAACCAGTTGCTCTATCAAGAGTTCTACTTGCAACAGTGTAAGGAATTTCTTTTTTGTTCAAAGTTTTTGCAATCATTGCTGCAGGTCCACCTGTTCCTAAAATCAATACTTTTTTCTTTGAATCAAGTCCTGCTTTTTCATCAACTAATTTGACTGCAACATCTCCAAGAGATACTACATCTTTTGAAATTCCAGTAGTTTCTCTCATTCTTGTAGCCAATCTAATTACATTATCAAATAATTTATTGAGAATTTTGCCAGAAGTTCCAGCATCTTTTGCTTTTGCCAAGGATTGAACAATTTCATCATAAACTTCCTGTTTTCCTACAACAAAGGAATCCAATCCGGATGCTAAACGTAATAGGTTTTGATATACATCATCACCTTTGTACACTTCAATTGTCTGATCAAAATGATCAATGTCAATTTGTTCTAACGCAGATAATGAAACCCAAGAATCTTTTACTTGATTTAATACAAGTCCTTTTGCTTCTTCTCTTCTAGCGTCAGGAGAATCTTCTTCTTGAACATTACTTACGGTAAATATTTCAATTCTACTTGCAGTTTGAATGATAATACATTCTTCAACACCAGGAATTTTTTTAAATTCTTCACACGCAGCAGGAACATCTTTGAAAGAAAATTTTGATAATGTGTGTATAGGAACATTTTTGAAAGTTACTCTCGCATTTAATACATCAAATTTTATGTTACCCATACAATCACCTATTTTGCTTTGATTTTATCCCTTCCGCCATGTGCTGTTCTAAAAACATTCATTCCAATGTAAAAATTTTCATGTAAGGATTCTAAGTAAGTAATTTCATCCTTAGCATCTTGGATTTGTTTTTTAGTTGCTTCAGGATCATGTTTTAAAGTTTCAAGATTTAGTTTAGCTACGTCTAAAAATTCATCTACACCTCTTTCATAATTTGAGAGTCCACTAAATTCTGGACTCAAAACATGTTGAGGAATATATTCAGGAGTTTGATCTTCTGGCATCTCTGCTTTTCTTGTAAGAGATTCTTGTTGGTCTGCAGTAAGAATCGGTCTTGGGAAACGATCTTCTTTTTCTAACCAAAATTCAGGTTCACCCATTTCTCGTCTAAAGATTTCTTCACCTTTTCGTTTGAAAGTATAATCAGGAGCCTTTGCTGCATCAGCTTTTACTTCAGCGGCAATTGCTTTGTATTCTTCTTCAGATGCAGCTTCTGCTTTTGCTTTTGCATCTTGAGCTTTTTCAAGAGCTTCTTTTACTGCGGCTTCTGCTTCTTCAACAGCTTTTACTGCGGCTTCTGCTTTTGCAGATGCTTCTGTTGCGGCTTTGGCTTCTGCTTCAGCCTTTACAGCTTTTGCTTTGGCAGTTTCTTCAGCTGATGGTTCTTCAGATTTTGATTCTTCAGTAGTTTTTGCCTCTACTTCAGATTCTTTTTTTTCTTCAGACAACAAATTTTACTAAAATTGCCTGAATTTTAATATTCTTGTGAGAAAAACTGTCTATCATTACTTTTTCAACAACAAAACATGAAAAACTAATTCTGATCGGAGATAAAATGATTCTCAGATAACAAAATGAAAATAATGGCGCCCTCGGCGGGATTTGAACACGCGTCTCAGCCGTGACAGGGCCGAATTCTAGACCGGGCTATACTACAAGGGCACAATTTCTTTGAGTCAAATTGCCAGATTAAAAGTTTCTGTCACCACATAACGTTTTGTAAAAGACTAAATTATACAGTTAAAGCATTTTTTACGAGGGTCTATGGCGCAGCCAGGTAGCGCACCGGACTTTTAATCCGGTTGTCAAGGGTCCGAATCCCTTTAGACCCGCTCT
>Ga0209992_10003146_pt1 | contig 14185 bp, 19 predicted proteins | sample 2SBtaG_2_FD_182564 | JGI IMG/M metagenome (GOLD analysis project Ga0209992, IMG submission 182564) | Deep subsurface microbial communities from Kolumbo volcano to uncover new lineages of life (NeLLi) - 2SBTROV12_ACTIVE470 metaG (SPAdes)... | ecosystem: Environmental > Aquatic > Marine >... | reverse complement strand
TTTTAATACCGTCTTGAATGTCTGTAAATTGTTTTGTTACTGTTTTCATATTTGTTTCCTCTCTCATTGAATATACCTTATTATAACAAAAAAAGAGGGGTTTGTCAACCCCTCTAAAAATTCCTAGTAAAAACAATGACTTACCTCATCATATATTACATCACCAAATGGCAAGTTGCCGAATCACTAGGAAGTGATTCGCATGACTGTGATGATGAGGTTGAGAGGTGTGTCATGCGAACCAAACTCTTAATCTATGTACTCTGAACCTTGATAGCTCATTCTAATAACAGCGAAAAACATTATAATTATTCCACTAAAAGATATTAGAAATCCTTGCCATAGGGGTAAAGTTCCCTCTATACCAGCAACTCCTAATACTGTTGCACATAAACCAATAAAAAATATAATCATAATTTAACCTCATTTGTAATTATCGAATCAATATAACTATTGTACAATAAAAAAAGGGGTCTGTCAACCCCTTTTTCTAATTTTCTTTATGAAAATATAAGTACAAACAATACCTAGAATAATTAGATATTCATTAAATGCATCTTCTCCAATGTCCACACCAAAAGTTGAGATAATGGCAATCACCATTACGGTGAACAACCAAGAGAAAATTGGTATTGTTAGAATGTAAAGGATAATGCAGTACCAATCATTGCAGATTGTTGTTTCATATCTTTATCTGCGATAATTTCTACATACGGACTAAAACTCATGTTCTCATCAAGATTGATTTTTATACCAGCTTGATTTTTGATATCATCAATTTTAGTGTCTTCTTCTTGTCCTTGACCAAATTTCCAACGAGGTTGTACTTTACCCCAAACACTTAGTTTGTCACCTAGACCGATTGAAACTTTACCGATTAAACGATAACGCCAATAGTCGTCAGTTGATTCGTTTTCATAATTTCTAAACTCAATTCTATGTCCTAACGAAAACTTGGTGTTAGATTTAGATACTGAACCATCTTCGTTGGTTGTATCCTCTGGACTCCATTTAATTAGAGTGTGAGTTAATTTAGGACGATACTCTCTTGCACCATCTTCTTCAGCTACTCTAACAGCTGCTGTAACGTCATACCACTTTTTATCAAGTTTGTATGAAGGTTCAATATGCATATAATCAGAACGATAATAAGTTCTTATATCAAGTCCCATATTACCATTTTTTATTTTATAGTTGTGCTCTGATTTAGTCCAATTACTGTCAGTAGCTTCAGCTTCTTTTTCTTTGCAAGCAGTAAATAAAAATAATGTTGCTAGAAGTGTTATGAATAATTTCATTTATTTTCTCCCTTATAGAATAAAATATTCTGTAGTATTTATTGAAAACAAATACTGTAAACAGAATATTTATAAAATCTTAATAAATTTTACTTTGTTAAATCCCACTTAGTTGGGTCTTCTGGTGGCATATTAGTTAGTGGACTATTACCTTGTTGCCAGCGTGTATCATCTGGGTTTGAAGGTCTATACAAGTCTGGGTTTATATCCTCAATAATTCTCCATTGATTAGAATTATCTGGTGTTCTTCCAGTTTGGTCACACCCAGCATATACGATATCTATGTCCTCTGGTCTGTCCTTTTCAAAATCTATTCTTTCATCATAGTATGGCCCTGCTTGAGTCTCAAAAGTCCACCTTAACATATTTTGACATTCTTCTTGACTTGTCTCCTTTATGAAAGGTACACTTTCAAAACTTGTGCAGTTGCCATTAAAACATATGAGTAATATTGCCACATGAAATATTTCAGGCATTTATTCTCCTATTCAGCTATACCACTCGCAGACCGACTTCCTTGTGGATAAACTGGTGGTTCTGGAACTGTAAAGTCTTCATTCCAACCAAATGCTTCTATTACTACAGGCTCTGAAAGACCTTTGTATACTTGATGCAATCTTTTGTCTTTAGCAGCAACAAGTAGGTCTGCCTCACTTTCGTGTAAACCTTCCAACATCTGTATAAACATTTGTTCTTTCTTAAACTGTGCAGTTGCGTTATCAGCACCCTTAATGAAGTGCCATAGTTTTCTAGCTTCGTATGCTAGAGTGGAATGTTCTGTTCCTTCTGGAGCATCATTCCTTTTAAATGGAACATTACCTTCTGGTAATACCCATTCAATCTTTGGGTCAAAAGATGCTTTGATTATCATACGCAAAGAATCTGTATTGTGTTCTCTCAGTATGTTTATCTTTTGTCCTTTTGTCTTTGCTTTGTGTACTTTGTCAAGTACCTCTGAAAATAATAATGTGTCACCTGCCATTTTAAAAATCTCCTATCGATTCAGTTAATTCTTTCAGTTTATTATCTATAAAATAATTAAGTAGTTTACTTCTATCTCCATGAGGAGCCTCATCTATCTCAGATAAAATCTGTTCTTCTAGTTCTTGTGGTATTTTATCTAGGTTGATTAACTTCTCATTTCTCTGATAGTTTCTCTTGGTTTCCTCTGGCATACTATCCATAGATTCTAACCAAGTTTCTATCTTTTTCTTTCCTAAAGGTCTTTGACGTAATCCTTCTGTAAATGTAATATCTGGTGATAATACATTAGGAACGCCATCGCTTGTATCACCTTTTAGTATGTGTGTTCTTATATAGGTGTCTGGATTATGTCCATTTACATGCTTCTTTAGAATAGGGCTGTATTGTTTTACATTCTCATATTTGTGTAACTGTATGAAATCTTTATCACCAGACACAATCATAACTGGCTCACTCTCTTGTTTACATAGTGTACCAATAATATCATCAGCCTCTGCACCGTATACCTCTAGGTATTTGTATGGTAGATACTCTTTGAACTCTGCCTTAATCTTATTCAGAACACCAAAGATATTATCCCAATCCTTTGAATCATTCTCTCTGGCTTTCTTACGATTCATTTTATATTGTGGAAAGTAATCCCTTCTCCAATAGTGTTTGGAGTCATAAGTTAGGATTACTTCACCATACTTTTCCTTGAACATATTTCTATATAAACGAATTGAATTAAGAATCATATGTCTTACCATACCTTCATCAACTGTTTTTTCTTTAGTCATATTCAAATGCATCATTAGACTTGCTAGTGAGATTTGATTCATATCAATTATTATCACTTGTTTTCCTTAGTTGGTGGTTGCCAGTAGGCATTGAAACTCATTGACCTTCTTTCCCCATCACAATAAAATGGATAGACACTATGTTTTAACCATGAAGGAAATACCAATATCATTCCTACTTCTGGTTTTACCATTAGAGTATCACTTCTCATATCTTGAGCTTCTCCATATGCAAACTCAATCAATCCACTTGCTGGATAATGGTCTTTTGTTTCCTCTACAAAATGGTTTTCCATACCATCTGGTATCTTTAAATATATCACACCAGAAAAATGACCACTATGTTTGTGCCATGGGTTGTATTCATTCTTGTATTGACTTACAATCCAACTCTGGGTAATATTAATATTTTCCTCTTTAGGTTTTGCACCGTTTGTTGCTTTGTTCCATTCATACGACCTACCCCATTCTTGCATTTGTTTTAAATATTCTTGACAATATTTTCTTAAAATCATTAAAGCATATTGAGAATCTTCTTTATTATACATTGGTATTGCAACTTCTTTACTTACTTTGCCAACAAGACTCTCTGAAAAATCCCACTTCTTAGATAAACCATCATCTGCTAAAACAGCATCACCAGCTTTATTAATGATATCAATAAACTTTTGTGGCACTCTTGATTCTAATATTGTAGGACTAAAAGTTTGTTTCCAACTCAATTCGATACGTTCTTCTCCAGCATTTGCTGTACCACCTTGAACATGACTTGCTTTATCTCCTTTACCGTCCATATCAGAATTCATTACAGCTCTGTTGAATTTTTTTCTTCCTCTAAATGGTGATTTATTTTTTGCCATTATTTTTTCCTAACATTTCAAATAATTCTTTTTCGGTAAAATGATATAGTTGACCTTTTGTCCCTACCATTATTTTGTCTATAACAGATTGGATTGGGTGTTTAAGTCCTATATCTCTAAATATTATGCTCTTACAACATTCACTTATAAATCCAATATCACGAATAAATTTATGGTCTTTTAAATCAAAACCATTTTCACCCATTGTGTGGATTAGTTGTACCATAAGATGCTCTGTCAAATCATCTGCAAATAGTAAATCTTCTTGTAGTTGATTTTGTAATGGGTCTTTTGGAGTCTTTACTTTCTTTGTAGATTGTTTTTTCCAAGGCCCTTTTATTACTGTTCCTTTGGTGCTATCGTCTTCCATTTTATCCTCATATGTTCGTCTTTACCATAATAATCATTACACCAATCTCCATGTTGAATGTAATGATTCATTTGTCTTATATACCCTTCAACACTTGCTAGTTTAGCAATAGAACCTTTGACATTCCTTCTAACCTCTGCACGAAGTGGTGATGCTTTTTCTCTATTGTGTTTTATCCACTCTCTTACTTTCTTATAGGAAAGAAAATGGTCGTCAGGCAATGCGATAACATCTGGGGATACATTTTTATATTGTATTGGCCCTTTTGCCTCTCTCGCCTTTGCAAGTCTTTCTGCAGCTGCTTTCTTTTGTTCTTCTGTCATGGGTTTACGTTTTTTAGGACGTTTTGATTTACCCTCTTTCCATTCAGCCATCAGTAACCTCTTTGTTCTATTTGTTTATCTCTATTCTTTAACCACCGTCTTCTACCAGCAGCCTTTGCAAGTCTTTTCTTTTCACTTCTAGTTTGAAATGAAGTTCGTTCTCTCATTTCATTAAAGATACCTTCTGTCTGCATACGTTTTTTTAATATTCTTAATGCCTTTGTGATATCATTACCACGAACTTCTACCTTTAACCCTTGTTTTGGTCTTTCCTCTTTGGAATACTTTTTACGAAAGGGTTTTTTGTAATTGTTATTTTGTTTATTATATTTCAAACTAATATATCTCCTTTTTATTATTCAATGTTTTCAATTTTTTCTATGATTGCTTCTTTTGCACCAGAATCTACAAACACTTCTTTCATTGTGCTACAAGAGTTCGTGCTACAAATCATATATCCTATAAAAATCCAGAATATGATTTTAAACATAACTATATGCTTTAAATGTAAGATTGTTAATTAGATTCAAATAACCCTCTGATAAATTTTTTCACCATTTTTAATAATATATTTAACCATACCACCTTTTTCGAGTCGGTTTAGTGTATCACTTGCAACTTGTTCTATCAAGCTATTTTTTTGCATAGTCCTACCAATTCTCCATGCGAAGTATATTGTTAGTCCAGCAACTATTGTATGTGTGTATACGTCCATGTAAACCTCTTTCTTTTATCTATGTACCATAGTAACAAATATTTAGTGGGTTGTCAAGTTATAAATTTATTTAAATTGCCCCGTTGTGAATCCAAATAACACTTCTTCCATTTCACTTTAATCTTTTTAAATGTACCACCCATCATTTCTTTCTCACCATTCCATGACACATAGTCTGGAAATTTGTTAATTAATTTTTGATGGTTGTCATTTATTAAGTCGAGAGTTCTCCACTCTGCACAGCCACCCTCTGTTCCTACATAATCACTAAGATAACCAAACTTATCCCATACTTTATTATTATATCCTTTTTGAAACAATTGAAGAACCATACTGATATCTTCAACTGTAGACAATGACCAATCTAATTCACTTTCATCTGGTAATTTATTACCATTAAAAAAGAAAGCACAATTAACACCAGCAGATTCTAAATACTCTCTACCAGATGGTGGTAAATTACCTTGTCGAAAACCACTCCAAGCAAACTCATCTAACCACTCACTTGTTTTGTTAAGTAAATAATCCCAATCACTTTCATTCATAGGTCTTTTAGATTTTTCTTCGCCTGGCGTACGGCAAATAAATTTAAGGTCATCATCAAATACAGCATACTTAATATCCATAGAGTTCATGTATATCCAGCGTCTAGTTTCAGTAATACCAATATCATTTTCTGGTAATACTAGAATGTTGTGTTTTGGATATAGGTGGGCCTCTTTTGGTTGTACTACGAGTGTAGTTATTGCTTGTGCATTGGGAGTCATGTTATCAAATGTTATCTGATTATCACTTCTCCCAAGCGTTGGTATGTAGATTGTATCAATCATGCAGCTTTTTTCATATCTACCTTCTGATAAGTTGTTCCATCATCTTTTATAAACACAAGTTTATCCAAATCATGCATACTAGATAAAGAAGGTAAAACACCATACAATTTCACACGATTAAAAATTGGAGATGCTCCTTCAAAGTAAACATTACCTATAGCAGTAAGTTTTCCAACAAACCATTCACGAAAAATTTCTGTTCGTTCTGTCCAACATTTAGGTAAATCATATCCTTCCAAAGTTCCATTATGATATATAAACCTTATCTCATGTTTTGGATATTTGATTGCATAATCCAAGACGGCCATAAAAGTTTTGTTTGGATTCTGTGAAGAAAGACATACATATTTTATTTTTGTATCGCTTATCAATTTTGCCTTATCCATAAACATTTTGGTAGCTGTAATTCCTGTATATCCAACAACAGTATCATCTGGATTAAAGTTATTAAAGATTTCATGTGCTAATCCAGACCTTGTAGTTGGAGCAAATACACCATTACCACAAATACTGTCAATACGGTCATAAATTGATTGTAAAAAAATATCTGCGTCAGTATTTTTATCAATCCACTTTTGGTCAATTGCGTGTTCAACTTCTCTTTTTACATCATATGGAGAAGTTAGAGCAGCATCATCATGTATTGTGTTAAAACGAATTCCACATCTTGATACTGCATCTGCAATTTCTTCTTTTGTATAATTTTTATTACCTTCATATACAGAGGCAATAATATTCGTGAAACCATGTTGTGTTTCAAGAACTTCTTCACGAGTATAGCCTGTGATAATATGTAAATCACCATTGGCAGTACGAAATACTGCAATTGCTGGATATTTTAACTTAAATCCATTTCGACCAATATTCCTTCTAATTTTATCAAATTTTGGATTTTTTGAACCAGCACGATATTTCTGAACATATCCATATGGTGTTTTTTGAAGTTCATTTATATTAATAAGATAAGCACCAAGATAAATAAGTTGTGGTGGTAAATCTTCACCATAAAGTTCTGGAAAAGCCGTTAAAGTTCCATTTCTTCCATCTGGAACAAGTTCCAAATATCTCTTTTTGTCATCTTCTGTAAATTTGTGGAATTTTATCACATCCACAATGTGATTTGTTTTGTTCATAACCATTATGTTTCTCCATTGGTTAAAATGTTTAGTGGTATTACCCACCATGAAAATGAAATAGAGTTACCTATTTCTATTGTTAATATATTAACAAATAATTGAGTGTTTGTCAAGAGATTTATTCATCTTGTCACCAAATAATTATAACTTCCTAAATATTCTACATTATTATATCCTAAAGAACATAGAAAGTCAACACCAGTTAATGAGTCTCCATATAAAGAAGGAGTAGTTCTATTATTTTTTTTGTTATCAAAATATATCATGTCTTCAATAAAAATTGTTGGATTACATTTTTCTAGTGTTTTTACAGCTCCTTTTAACATTTCTAATTCGTGATTTTCAACATCAATCTTAATAAAATCTACATTGTCTATATTAAAACTATCTAAAGATTGTAATTCAATCATTTTCTTTTCATGTATATATTTTCTATTTTTTCCATCTTTACCAAAATGAAAACTATTATTACCACCCCTACCATTAATAATTTTCATTTCTAATTTTTCTTCCTTACTACCAAGAGCTATTTCATGTAATTTAATATTATTAATTGTTTGACAATTTCTTTTATGACATTCAATGTGATATTGTACTGGCTCAAAACATATAACTTGTTCATATAAGTTTGAAAGTCTTCTTGACCATATACCAATGTGTGCTCCAATATCTAATGCAACTCGCATTGGTTTGTCCTCTGTATATTCCATGCACTTTTGGAATTTATCTTTTTCGTAAGAAGAACCCCACCTATGCCATGTTTCTTCATCTGGCATCCACATTTGTTTGTCATTAGTTAGTTTCACTTATTGTTCCATTCATCTTTTTACTAAATTGTTCATAATATTCATTTTCAGATAACAACACTTTCTTATAGTTGTTTCTAAATTCTGTTAATTTACTATTAAATGTATTCTCATCTTTTAAATACAATATTCTTTCTTTTAGTTGTTCAAATGACGATACTCTTTGAAAGTCATCTATTTTGTATGTATTGTTGATATCGTAGTCTTTCCACACAAAAGGAATAATACCCACAGACAAGGCCTCTGGATATCTTGATGTGGTTGCAGTTGGGTCTTTCCAATTAAAACATAGAGTTGTCCTTGCAGGCTCTATCATAGGATATAGTTTGTTCCAATCTTTTATCCACTTAGATTGTCTAACCACACCACTTGGAAATCCACCTATTAACATTGTTGATATATCATCATCTCTATAAATCTGTCTTATTGTCTTTTCTCTTTCATTTCTCTCACTAGGTTTCATTTTACCCCAATAGGCAAAATCTGTATCTTTACTGTAATCTTTTATGAGTGATGTACTTTGTAGTTTAGATATAAAGTGATACTTCATTCCATGTATATTACCAGAGAAATCTATCTCATCTATCGTATGAAATGATTTTAGATTAACACCTTTAAGTGTTTCATTACGATAGAGTTTCTCTGTATCACCTCTATCACTTCTAAACATAATAACAGTCTTACCTTCAAAGTATGGCCTTATCTGTTCCATGTGACTTTCAGACTTTGCAAGGTCTTTTGGATTCATCTGTAATTCACCATGATATCTAAACTCACTATCTGACGGTATCACTATAACATCAGCCCACTTAATTGTTTCTGGTGTTCTCTTTGGTCTACCATTACCAAATGATACATTGTAAGTATCATAGTTATGTTGTGGATTGTTATCTCTCCACTTCACATAGTTTTCAAAGAAACTATCAAGGACAGTTTCTAATGGGCCTAGATAGGTTACGTTACTTCTTATTCTTGCAATAGTTATATTCATCTTATGATATCAATCTTATCCATAGTATCTGAATTCCACACTTCTAATTCTTTACGAATTCTACCATCTTTAACAATATTATTATATCTCTTACTGGCAAGTTTCTTCCACCATTTTACCACACCTTCAAGTTCAAATCTATCATAGTTATCTGCTTTTGTCAAGGTATTTGTCTTACCTAATAAAACATCTCTAACATTTGCATATCCATATTCTGACATATAGAACCTTTTTTGCGTTGTTACATCACTTGCTTTTGTAATCTCTTTAGTAAATATGTCATATGCCTTTGTATCATACTCTTTGAGCGATGCCTTAATAATACCTACCATCTTAGTTTGCATTTTTAATTTACGACTAGATGCACCTTTGTGTATAAGTTCTTCTCCACCATTCTTTTCAATAAACCAATCTCTCATTTCTGGATAGATTTCTTCACCTAGTGTTAATAGAAACTTTGATTGTGTATCTCCACGATATTTAAGGAAAGGTTTCATACCGTCATACATAGACGCACCCTTAATATTGCCATAAAGCGAAGTCGTTTCAAACAAACAAAACTCTGTATCATACTTTGCGTTTAACATTCTTCTGGTTGCATGAGAACAGCATATGGCTGCAAGTAACTTACCACCTAAACAATTAAATCCAAATGGTTGTGCAGGCACAATATTAAAACCCATGATTGCACGTTTATTGAATATATCTAAATCTGGAACTTGACCAAGATAATCATTTCTTGGTTTAGAGTTAATCAATGGTGAACCATAACGAATAAAACCTACAATTGTATTTGTATTTGTTTCTTTCACAACAACCTTTAATGTCTTGCCTGGATTTTCGTCTGGACTAAATGATGCAGTTTTTTCTAGTAATGTGTCAAATACTTTTGTTGGTATTTGTACAACTTGAAAATTCATATCCTCTGGGTGCATATCAAAGTCTTGAAACAAATCATCTTCTATACTCATACCTGGCAGACCAACTGGAATATTCTTAACCCTCTCAATCTTCCTTGCACGAAAATAATCATCAATCCTATGAAAGTCTTTGAAGTACTTCATCAACTTTGTGGCTGCATATATAGCATCTTGTTTCTCAAGTATCATGTAAAGAAGTCCTCTAAAGTTCCTTGTTGGCCGTAACTGTCATCTATATTCCATGAGATTTTCGTTGTAATAAATTTCAATGGGTCAACAAAACTTTTGGTGAATTGTATATCATAGTCTATTATTGACGTGAAGTCAAGTTCTTTTGGTAATTTTGTCATAAAAGATATAGCTGTAGAAGTATAAAGATTAGGTTCTTTTAAATGCAAAAACTTTATCTTGTCACCCTCTTGTATAAACTCATACTTGTGTGATAGATTATTCTTGTTGATGAGATGATTATACAATATCGCACCCTTACAATGAATAGGAGCACCCTTTGCAAATAATCCGTTAGATGATGTAAACTTTTCTATACCATTCACACTTCTTGGATATGCAATTTCTTCTGGTGGTAACTTCATAAACTCCTCACGAAACTCTTGTATAAAGGTATTTAGCATTTTCTCATCACCAGACATAATAATCTTTAACGCATCTTTAATCTTTTGTCTACATGGTGCTGGTGTTGACGATTTGACAGCCTCAATACCCATAATCTTGAGTTGGGGTTCTTTGTATCGCACACCTTCCACATCATGTGCATTAAGTATATAGCGTTTCTTGGCAGTCCAGATACCTTTATCTGCGATTACCTCACGCTTCATGCTCATTTTGTTTGAGTATGCGTTGACGTACCCAGCGAGCTCCGAATAACTCTTATCAATAAAAGGTTCAATCTTTTGACTAGCGATTGTGTCCAAGAAGTTGATGATTTTTGTAGTATCTTGTCTTTCTCCAAACACTTTATCAACAAGTCCGTCAAATGTAATGTAAACCGAATCCGTATCCGAAGCAAGCACATAGTCATGTTTGTCCGTTCCCAACAATTTATTAAGATACGCATTAATAGCATGCTCAATCCAGCGAATAGATAACTGCCCACTAGTAGTAATCGCTTCAGCAACCAGAAGGTCATAGTAACGAAACCAGACATTACCGATAGCACCATAAGCACTATTAAGTGAAACCTTCTTGGCCATTTGGATGTTATTATATCGTGATATATCTTTGAGTAGTTTTGGGTCTTTAGTATTTTCATATTCTTGTTTTGCCTCCAACATCTTACGTTTGAATGTTACTCTGTCATTGTACATACTTTCCATAATCTCTGGTAGAAATCCTTTTACATTAGTCTTAAACAATGCACCATTAGGTGTTATAGTATGATTTTCATTTAATTTACTTGTATCAAATTCTTTGTTTAATAGTTTCTCCACTTTCATATTAGGAACTTTGTTTTGTGATATAAGAGTTTCTGGTGATATGTTGTATTGCATAATGAGATGTGGATACAATGAATTCAAGTCAAATGACATTACCCAATTATGCATACCGACAATAGGGTCTTTAACATACGCACCCTCATACTTTTGAGCCTTAGTGTTCTTTTTCTTTTGTGGTATGACAATGTTTTTCTTACGAAGATGATTATATATTAATATATCCCAATACTTCACAGAACCAAGTACGTCAACATAATTAACCTTTGCATCATAGGCCATAGTCAGACATAACTCAATTAATTTTAATTTATCTTCAAGTTTGTCCACCAACTCCACATCTGTAATATTATATTCTATAAATGATTGGAAATCTTTTTGATACCACTCTCTAAATGTTTCATAAGGATTACCATCTTTTCTCTCACCAAGAACTACAAATGCAATATGGTCTAATCTATATGACTCTTGATTGCCCAAAGTTTGACTTGTAAACTTACGAAACAAATCAAGATAATCTAAAGCAGCAATACCTTGTATCTCATATATCTGGTGGTCACGCCCCATACTGAATACATTCTTACTGAATACATTTCGCCAAGGCGATAGTCGTTTGACTTCATCTTCACCAAATAGATTTTTGATACGATTGCAGATATAAGGAATATCAAAGAACTCTGTATTCCAGCCTGTAATAATATCTGGATAATAATCTTGCCAGAACACTAGGAACTCTTGCACTAATTCCTTTTCAGTTTTACATTCTACATAGGTAACGTCATCACGATTATTAGTAAATTTACCTACACCCCACACCACAATCTTTTTAGTCTGATGGTTTTTGAGTGTAATAGAGATTAGTGGTTCTATTGCTTGTTTGGGGTCTGGAAACCCATTCTCACATTCTGTTTCTATATCAATTGTAACAATAAGAATACCATCTGTATTCCATTTTACATAGTTTGGAAACTTGTCAGCAATATAACTATAAGAAAATAATGTGTTACCACATGCCAAATCTGGTTGATTGGAATATCCCTCAATCCATTCTTTGGCTTCTTTGATTGAATCATGTTCTATAGGTGTTACATAACCACCCTTCAGAGTTTTAAAGGGTGTAGGTTCTTGGACAGCTGCATAGAGAGTAGGTTTATACTTTACCTTAGTATTAACCCTCTCACCATTTACAACTTCACGAACTAATAGATTATTACCCCATTGGGTTACGTTTGTATAGAAATTCATAATATAAATGTATCATAATATAAAAGGTTTGTCAACCTATAAATTTAATAACATTTGTGCGTCAGGCGTTTCAACTAACATTTCTTTATCTTGTTCAGAATTGTAATGTTTGTTTAGAACTCCAAGCTTATCCTCTGCGTGAGCAATTATATCTACTTGTGAATCTATCGCAGCTGCTAAATCTGGGTGTTCCCCTATACCTGCTGGATTAGTCACATATACTTCAATATTTGCTTTTGCATTAAGAATATCTGCTTCATATTTTTTTGCAAGTGCCTTTACTAAGTTACTCATTATTTTCTCCAGTTATTTCTATTTTTAAAATGTTCTAGTATTTCTTGTACAAGTCCTTTTTTAAGTTTTTCAATACCACCAAAACCAGGCATACTATTTACCTCTAGTATATAAGGTTGTTCTTTTTCTCTGTTTTTTGCTGGTATGAAATCGACACCAACTAATTTACCTTTAACAGCTTCTGCTGCTTTTAACGAATCTCTTTTTTCTATTTCAGTTAATTTAATAGAAGATGATTCTGCACCTAGAGAAACATTACTTCTAAAATCTCCATCTGAAATAACTTCTCTTTTCATTGTTCCTAAAATTTTTCCATCAAGAACTATAACTCTAACATCATAATCAGTTTTTATATATTCTTGAATTATTATAGGTAGATACTTACTATACAATAATAACATTTGCACAGATGCGTGTAATGAACGCATACTTTCTATTATAACAACACCAACTCCAGTTTGTGTTCCAGTAGATGATTTTAATATAATTGGAAATTTTTTGTTTAGTTCTTTAAATGCTCTTTCAGTATCTTCAGAATGTGCAATTGTAATTGTTTTAGGTGTTTTAAGTCCAGCATTTTTACACATAATATCTGTCATGTTTTTACTAGCACAAATATCCCAACAATCTAAACTTGGAATAGTTAAAAACCCATCTAATTCTAATTCTGCTATCATATCAACCCAGCTTCTACTACTAGTAAAACTTACAGTTCCTAATCCTCTTGGCATAATAATAGTATTTTTTGGGTCTATTTCTATAGGGTCTTGATATTTTATTCCATCACCCTTCATATCTGGATATATAACTACACCATCATCATCAAATGGAAATGAATTAATATATTTTTTACCATTTTTTTCTGACAGATAACAACCAACAAAATCTACATTATAAGTTTCTATTCCAGCAGATTTGGAGGATTTATTCATTAACTGTATTAATTCACCTAATCCAGTATCTTTGATATCTCTAACCATTTCACCAGAATGATTAAAGACAATCAATTTATAAGGTTCTTCACCATTCTGTTCTTTTAGAAATTCAACAAACTTTCCCATTAGTCTTCTTTTTTCTTACCAATATTATATTTTGTTTCTAATGTCCATTCATCTTTCTCACGAAATGAGAGTATCTTAATCTGACTTAAAGGGGCCATAGGTTCTATGTTACCCTTCACTTC
>Ga0209992_10003145_pt1 | contig 14186 bp, 12 predicted proteins | sample 2SBtaG_2_FD_182564 | JGI IMG/M metagenome (GOLD analysis project Ga0209992, IMG submission 182564) | Deep subsurface microbial communities from Kolumbo volcano to uncover new lineages of life (NeLLi) - 2SBTROV12_ACTIVE470 metaG (SPAdes)... | ecosystem: Environmental > Aquatic > Marine >... | reverse complement strand
AGGTGCGAAGTTGCCATCGGGTGTACGACAACCAAAGTAACCGGTTCCGATCTGCCAGACGATGTCGCCACCCTGTTGATGATAGGGGCTGTACCCGCCTTCGCCAGTGTTGTGGTAGAAGCCCGCACGTTTGGCACCTTTGTTAATCGCCATGATGGCGTGGGCACCCAACGCTCCAAAACTCATTGCCGAGCAGTTGAGGCGCGCGGCACTATAGGGTTGTTTGCAGTGCTCGCCACCGATGATTACACGTTTCGTTTCCTCTCGGACTTTGGTAGGGGCGATGGAGTGGGACGCGCCTAGCCAGCCTGTTTCGGTGATATCGTGAGCCGTGCCGAACGGCTTGGTATCGTCCAATTCTTGGGCGCATCGATAGACCAAATCGCGCTGCTCGCGACTGAACGGCAATTCTTCGGTATCACCGGCAACAAAATACTGGTGGATTTCAGGGCGTATATATTCAAGCATATAACGAATGTAGGCAGCGACTGGATATAAGCGATTCAGCGTATGCGGACTAAACAAGATATCGTGAAATCCAACCAGCACGTACAACCCGACGATAGCGGCAAATGCAAAACCTGGTTGCCAGTACGTATAGGATAGATAGACCGTGGCTGGAAATATCGCGATCGTGATAAACCAAAAGACTTTTTGCATCAGCGTCATAACCTGTGCTCCTTTCTTATTTTATATTTAATTTATCCTACGAAAGCTACACAGCCTTACTGGCGTTTAGGATAGAAATCCCATTAGCTCGTCACGCCATTCTTTCCAAACGCGGTGATCACCCTCCAATGCGAGTAAGCCTTCCTTAACTTTCGACATACCAAATCCCCAGACCTCACCGATTTCTACATGTGGTGGCATCGCAAGTTCACCAGAGCTGACGATGGCGTCGATGATAAACGGCTTGTCCGATGAGATTGCCTGCTGAATGGCAGGTAAGATGTCATCTACGTGCTCAACTCGTACACCGTCGCCACCACAGGCTTTAGCATAGGCGGCGAAATCCGGATTAGTAAGTCCGGTAGCTTCTTCGTTCTTCGGCATGCCGACAACCTGCATTTCCATGGCGACGAAACCCAGTTCGCTGTTGTTGAATACCAATACCTTAATCGGCCAGTTGTAGCGTACCGCCGTTACGAAGTCGTTCATGGACATGCAAAACCCGCCATCACCACAAAGCGCCCAGACTTGCCGTGATGGATCAATTGCAGCGGCACCCAATGCAGTCGGTAAACCCGGACCCAGGGAGCCATGATTAAATCCACCTACCATGCGGCGGCCACCGGTCATGGCCATCTGCCGCGCGAGCCAAATTGTACACTCGCCCACGTCCACGGCGAAGATTGCGTCTTGAGCCGCCGCATCGCTGACAGCTTTTGCGATCAACTGCGGATGCAATGGTTCATCTTTACGCGACAGGCTCGATTGTTTATCCATGTGTTTGAGCCACTTGTCTCTCATATTCAACAAGTGGTCTCGAAACTTTACTGATTTCTGATCCTTGTCTAACAGGGCCAGTAGCCCACGTACGGTCTCGCCAGCATCTCCTACAAGTCCAAGCGTCACCGGAGCACGTCGACCAATGTGATCAACGTTGTGATCCACCTGGATAATGGGTCGTCCATCTGGAAGAAATTCGGAGTAAGGGAAGTCAGTACCCAGCATTAGCAATACATCACAATCGTTGACAGCATGGTAACCGGCTGGGTTACCAATGTTGCCAGTGAGCCCGACGACGGGACCGTCGCTGTAATCGAAGATGTCTTTCGCTCGGAGCGTGTGGCCAACGGGCGCGCCAAGCTTCTCAGAAAGGGCGAGCACGTCGGCTTTGGCGCCGCGGCAGCCGATACCGCAGTAAACTGTAACTCGTTTACCACTAGAGAGGATCTCAGCCGCTTTTTTGAGTTGCTCGATTGGTGGTGTGACCGCAGGTATGGAATGCACCAGTGGATGAGTGAAATGTTCGCTAGCAATATCCTTTGGAAAAATATCGGCGGCAACTTCAATGCGCGTGACGACACGTTCCGTGAGTGCTTTTTGTACCGCGATCTCCACCATGCGCGGCACCTGAGCGGGCGTCTCAATAATGGCTTGGTAGGCACAAACATCCTCAAAAACCTTGGTAAGGTCCATTTCCTTGTGGAAATCGCTGCCACGTTGTGCAGTCGGAACCTGGCCGGTGATCGCTACCACCGCACCGCCTTCTTTCTGCGCGTTATAGAGACCGTTGATCAGGTGCAAAGCACCCGGGCCGGCGGTACCGGCGCACACACCAATCGCACCATTAAGCTCAGATTGGGCCGCCGCTGCATATCCAGCGTGTTCCTCGTGGCGAACGGTGACCCAGTTGAAACGTGGATCCTTGATCGTTTGGAGGACAAATGGATTGATGACATCGCCTACTACGCCAAAAACGTCGCGCGCACCGGCTTCGGCCAATACATCGAGGATTGCTTTTGAAATGCTCCGAGCCATGCCTTAGTTTCTTTGATCCCACCGGGTTAGTCATACGAGAGTTTGTAGATTATACGTATTTACCTGAGGAACGACTAGTCTGATTTGGCTACACTAATTAGGACACACGGGTTAAAGTTGAATAGACAGAAAATACAAATCTTTTTTCACGTGTATTATGATTAATATCGTGTCTAGTAATGTGGTCCTGAAAGAGCGATTTCCATGGGGCGAGGAAAGCTTCTTGACACCACTGTAATGCACGGTACACTGGTAAATTTGAGATTCGTTGGAACGTTGAATTTATTAACTTACCCCCGAACTCAGGATTTAAATACATAAGTCGAAAATTCCGAATCCTCTGAACCTTTAGCACTGGGCGACGACAAGCAGCGAGTGCTATAACATCGATAAAAAGTTTTGGGGTGAAAACAGCAAATTGAAAGTAGTTGCGAACGCTTCGGGTTACCTCAGATGGCGACATCATGTACCTGGGCTATGTCGTGTGACACGGTTATTCGTTGTTATTTTAATCCTGAGCGGTTGCACGGTGGGGCCGGATTTCAAGAAACCGGAATCGCAGATCGCAATGGAATGGTTGGGAAATCAGAATCCAAGTGTCGTTCAACGCGAAGATGCCGACTATAGCGATTGGTGGATGCTGTTCAATGATCCGGTCGTCAATACTTTGATCGAGACCGCCTACGCACAGAATTTGTCGCTACGGGTTGCCGGGCTGCGAATTCTTGAAGCACGTGCCAATCTGGGTATCGCCGTCGGAGAACAATACCCACAGACGCAGGAAGCAACCGGTAGCCTGTCTGCTGTTGGTCTGAGCGCGAATAGCCCGAATATTAGCGGTGCCGATCGACATTTTGCAGATTTTAGCCTCGGTTTTGACGCGGCATGGGAACTCGACTTCTGGGGCCGGTTTCGGCGTGGGATTGAATCGGCATCGGCCAGCATGGGGGCGTCAATCACCAATTACGACGATATTCTGGTCACCCTCACAGCCGAAGTCGCGCAAATCTACATGCAGATTCGAACGCTGGAAGAATTGATTATCGTCACCCGGTATAACGCCGAATTGCAGCAACGCAGTAATGAAATCACCAATACACAATTTCGAGCCGGCACTGTAACTGAGCTGGATTCACAGCAGGCATTGAGTTTATTAAGTTCGACTCAAGCGGTGGTCCCGCAATTGGAAGCCAGCCTCAGTCAGGCTAAATATTCTTTGTGCATTCTACTCGGTATGCCTCCCAGCAACCTGCGGAAGATTCTCGGCGATGAGTATGGTTCTATACCGACAACGCCGACTAAAGTAATCGTAGGGATTCCAGCGGACTTATTGCGCCGGCGGCCGGATGTTCGGTTTGCCGAACTGCAGGCAGCGGCGCAGAGTGCGCAGATTGGTATTGCAAAGTCGGACTTGTTTCCGCGCATTTCGATTGCAGGCAGTCTTGGCTTCCAAAGTAGTGGCAAAGGCGGCGTTAGCTCGAACTCATCGACCTTAGGCAAAATTTTTGGCACCAAAAGCTTTACCTATGGTATCGGACCTGAAGTCCAATGGAATATTCTCAATTATGGCCGGATTAAAAATAATGTTCGAATTGAAGACGCACGGCTACAGGAGGCAATTGTCAATTATCAGAATGTGGTTCTGGAAGCAGCCCAGGAGGTAGAAAGCGCTATAGCGGGATTTTTGGGCGCAAAACAGCAAATTGGATTTCTAGATATCGGTGTGAAAGCAGCCGAGCGCGCGGTGTATCTTGCTGGCCTTCAGTACAACGCTGGTACGATAGATTACAACACGGTCATCAACACTCAAACGGCAATGTTGCAGCAGCAGTCAAGCTGGGTTCAGCTTCGCGGATCCGTTGCCACTAGCCTAATCGCGGTGTACAAAGGATTGGGCGGTGGTTGGGAAATGCGAAAAGGTAAACCCTTTGTTCCGGTCGAGCTACAGAAAGAAATGGCCGAACGAACCGACTGGGGCAGATATTTTGACAAACAGGATGTTAAGTTACCGGAAGATCTCCCAGAAGCGCCGCCGACAGGGCGGGAGCAGCCGTTATTGAATCGGCCGCAGTGGTAGGGGTTACTATAATTACCAACTTTATCGATAAACGTAGGGTAAGCTACGCTTTGCCAAATCTAAGTTTTATTCATTAATTTATATTTTTAGGTGCTTAATCATAAATACACGGTTTAAAGCAATGGACACTCAAAAATCTGCAACAAAGCAACCCATGAATTACGATCACTTACCCATTGAACAGTCTTTCGCCGGAATTTATTTTTCACCAATCCTGACAGCAAGCATTCTGGGGATTATTCTTGCCTGGTTGATAACCCGTGTGCTGAATATGCTACGACTGGTGCGTTTTATCTGGCATCCGCCGTTGTTTTTTCTGGCGCTGTCGGTGATCTGTACAGGCTTTGTCGGAACCTTCATTATTCCATTATAGAGGAAATACTTGTGGCTCGATTAACTTGGTTGATCTTGAAGCTCACGGTCACGCTGACCACAGTTGCTATTGCAGCCTGGGTCGTAGCCGTGAAGTTTCAAGACTACCTGCTTAATCCTTGGACCCGGAATGGGCAAGTTGATGCGTACACTGTCACGATCACACCCCGGGTTACCGGCCCGATTGTCGAACAGCCAGTCAAGGATAACCAACTGGTTCATAAAGGCGATCTGTTGTTCAGGATTGATCCACGGACCTTCCAGGATGCAGTGGTGGAAGACGAGGCGGCGCTTGGGCAGGCCATCGCGGCAAGGGACGAGGCACAGGATTTGGTCAACAGGGCTCGTAGTTTGTATAAAACTGACCCAGGAGCGGTGTCAAAGCTTACGCTAGTGCAAAAAGAAAATAAGCTGCGTAGTGCCATAAGCGTTGTGCGTGGTGCTGAGGCTCAACTACATAGTGCAGAGTTGGATTTGACGTTTACCAAGATTGTTGCACCGATTGATGGCTATGTAACCCATCTGCAAATCGATATTGGCAGCCATGTTGTCGCCAATCAGCCGGTCTTGGCTTTGATCGACAGTAACAGTTTCTGGATCGTTGGTTTTTTCAAGGAGACTCAGATTGAAAATATTCATCCGGGTGACCAGGCTATTGCTAAGTTGATGGCCTATCCCAGCAAACCGGTCAAGGGCGTGGTGGATAGTCTTGGTTGGGGTATCGCCCAGCAGGATGGAACCACCGATCCCGGTAATCTGCTGCCCGAGATCAATCCCAGCTTCGACTGGATCCGACTGGCTCAGCGGGTACCGGTTCGGATTCATCCGACCGAAATACCATTGGGAGTGCAGCTCAGAGTCGGTATCACTGCCACTGTAATCGTGTTGCACGACGATGATCCCACAAAAAGGAAGAAGCAGTGGATCAAAGATTTCTTGAAGTCAAACGAACCCCCTTGACATGAATACCCGCATCCAACTACAGGAAGCATTCAAGTTCGCTCTCAGCATGGTGCTGATGTACTGGCTTGCTCTGTGGATGGATTGGGATCTGGTACATTACGGCCCGTTGGCCATCCTCCTTATTAGTCTTTCCAGCGCCGGCGCTTCGTTGAATAAGGGGTTGATGCGGGTGATCGGTACAGTGATTGCTTGTCTGGTTGGATTCGCATTCCTTGACTGGTTTGGCCAGGAACGCTGGCTGATGATGGTGGCTCTTGCCGGCTATCTGATTTTTACCGGCTATTTCATGCAGGCTAGCCGTTATGCCTATGCCTGGTACGTGGCCGGGTTTGTGCCCCTGGTTATCTGGGGAGATACCTATATGGACATCGATAATGCGTTTCACTTCGGTATTTTCCGGCTGTTGGAAACATCGGTGGGCGTGCTCATCTATTCCATTGTCAGCGTGGTGCTGTGGCCGCGTTTTGCCGGCGATGAACTGTACCGGCAAGGTAGCCTATTTTTGCAGAGCTATCGAAAACTCTTTGGGCTCTATTCGGGTGCGCTGCGGTTACAAGCTGAACCGGATGAGACAGCGGCATTGCGGCTTCGGTTGGATGCGCTGTTGCCGCAGATTCAGGGGACTTTGCAGGCCGCTTACGGTGATAGTTTGGCGGTGCGTGGGCAGAAGCGGGTTTGGGCGCGGATCCCAGTTCAGTTTCACACGTTGCTCGATGCTCTGGAGTTATGGCGACTTAGCATCGACGATTGTCGTAGCTTGAGTCTAGATCAGTCGTTTGTCGGGCTCGACCACTCATTGTCGATTTTAGACCAACGTTTTGAGCGGATCGACGAACTATGGCAGGTGGGGCAAGTGCCAAGCGCAATACCGAAGTGTGATGACGCTCGGTTGATGCTCGAAGTGCCAGCAGATCTTGGCAAAATCGATGGCTTTTCTTATGCTCAGCGGGGAATGCTGTTGAATTATGCGCATCAATTTCATACCCTCGATCGTGCCAGTCGTGAATTACTCACAACCCTACGGGTGTTGGTGGGAATAGATTCCACTCGCGCGCTTGCACCCCTAACCCCAGACCACAAGGGCAACAAACCACCGCGCTGGAATCCACAACATTTTACCAAAGCGCTAATTCCAGCCTTGGCATTTATTTTCGGTTACCTATTCTGGATATTGCCCACCGATCCGCCACCGGGCGGCCAATCGGTTGCAACGCAAAGCGGGACACTGGGATTGCTATCGATTTTGAGTCCTGTCAACATGAGAAATTTAGTTCTAATGCTGATCGCATGCCTATTTGTAGTGGTTGCTCCAGTTTATTTGGTGGTCATGCCCTGGCTGGATACCGGTGCCGGGTTATTGTTCCTAATTTTCGTCTATAGCATGTTTTTTTGTTATCTTGGTTACCGCTGGCCAGCCATTAAACTGGCCGCACTGCTGCTATTTGTGGTGACGGTTAATATTTCCAACCAACAAACCTATTCCTTCATTGGACTGGTCAATTTGGGATTCGTCCTGTTGATCGGAGGCAGTAGTGTGATTATAGCTACCATGTTGCTTATACCTACCCGTCCCGAAAAAATTCTAGTACGTGGCATTCAAAGGTTTTTCCGTGGCTGCGCGCGGATTTCCGGTGGGTACGCTCAAATACTCATCGGTTCGCGGCGGCGACATTACAAAAATGGCTATGCCACCGTGGTTCAATCGGGGCCAGGTCAACTGAGGGCGATCGAGAAAAGCCTTGATTATCGATTGCTCCCCGAAAAATCTCAGGAAAAAATGCATCATTTGCTCGATACGCTACACAGTGTCGTTTATCGATTGTTTGTTACACGGAAATTGCTCGATGGGTTCGCCAGTGCCACTGTCCCATCTGCTGGTAAGACACCTTCGCCTTTGGGAACCGCTCTACCACGCGAACTTCAGAATCTGTTTGAGCATTGGGCGAAAGAAACGCGAGTCTCTATTGCATCAGAACAGCAACGCATTAAGGTTCATAAGCTTGATCATGAATTAGAACAACTGCTGAAAGCGTATGCAACCAACACAGAGGCTCAGCCCGATGAGCGGATGTTGGTAAATCTCACTGCCTTGCTGGGCAGTGTTCGGGGATTGCTCGATGCCATGGAGGAAATTGATCAAGCTGTTTATGCGATCAATTGGAACCGATTTGTGGTAGCGAGGTTTTAGATGGAGAACGACCTCGAATAAACTAGTTAATGTAAAATAAGCAGAAAAAGTGAATCAAATATAGGAGCTGTTTGCCAAACTCTCGAAAGCTATCATGTCGACTAAAAAGCGATATATTAATTGGTCCGGTTTATAGATAATCTGCGACATTTCACATTCGTTTGGGATGATAAGACTGAGGGTTTATGTGTTTTGCGAGGACCACGAAAAAGCAAATAAAATAGGGGAATGAAGCTATGCACGAACAAAAACCCAAAGATGCTTCGAATGAAGAATCGGTATTAACTCCTACGTACGCCTCCAGAGGGATGACGGGGAGTATTCCTAAACATACTATCCCTGAACAGAGTACTGCGCCTGAAACTGTCTATAACCTAATCCGTGATGAATTGATCCTGGATGGCAATTCGCGGCAGAATCTGGCGACTTTTGTGACCACCTGGATGGAACCTGAGGCAGCGAAACTGATGACGGAATGTTTCGATAAAAATATGATCGACAAGGATGAATATCCGCAAACTGCTGAGATAGAAAGTCGCTGTGTCAATATGCTGGCTAATTTGTGGCATTCGCCCGATCATGAAACCGCAACGGGTACGTCTACTATCGGATCGAGTGAAGCGGCTATGTTGGGTGGTATGGCGATGAAGTGGAACTGGCGGGAGAAAATGAAAAAAGCGGGCAAGCCAATCGATAAGCCGAATATTGTTATGGGCGCCAATACTCAGATTTGCTGGCATAAATTCTGTAAATACTGGGATATCGAAGCGCGCGAAGTTACCGCAGAGGGTGAGCGGTTTACACTTAATGCCGAGGAAGCCTTGAAATTGGTAGATGAAAATACTATCGGTGTAATCGTGATCATGGGTAGCACCATGGATGGTAGATATGAACCGGTTAAAGAGGTCGCCAAAGCGTTAGACCACTATCAGCAGGAAACCGGCATCGATATTCCTGTCCATGTTGATGGCGCGAGCGGCGCCTTTGTCGCGCCTTTTATCCAACCGGAACTGGAATGGGATTTCCGTGTGCCGCGCGTGGTGTCGATCAATGCTTCCGGACATAAATACGGCTTAGTGTATCCGGGAGTCGGCTGGATTCTGTGGCGTGACAAAATGCATTTGCCCGAAGACTTGGTGTTTCACGTGACTTATCTGGGCGGCGATATGATCGATTTTTCGATCAATTTTTCCAGACCCGGTAACCAAGTAGTCGCCCAATATTATAATTTTCTGCGTTTGGGTATGGAGGGTTACCAGCGAATTCAACAGGCTTGCCAGGATGTAGCGTTGTACCTATCCAGCGAGATTGCCAAGCTGGGGCCATTTGAACTCATTACCAATGGCAGCGATATCCCTGTGTTCTGCTGGAAAATGAAAGATGATGTGGCCGAATCCATTAATTTTACCCTTTTCGATATGGCCGATAAATTGCGCGAACGGGGCTGGCTGGTGCCGGCTTATCCTATGCCGCCGAACCGGCAGGATCTGGTTGTACAACGGGTCGTGGTGAAAGAAGGATTCAGTCGTGATATGGCAGATATGCTATTGCACGATATGCGCCGCGCACTGGAATGGTTCGAGTCACAGCCAGGGTTTGTTAGCAAAAAACAAGGTAGCCATTTTCGTCATTGATTGGCGGCGGAGCGCATGCGCTCACTCATCAGCTTTTCCCACCCGGGTTTTAGTCCTAAAGAGGTATCTTCCTTAGCGGACAGTGCTCCAAAGCTTATAACTTTGCTTCGGGATGGCGATGGTTCGATGTTTGTATGGTCGTTGATTTCTGCTTGGGGGGTACTACCTACTACGTCATCCATCATTATTGAGTCTTAACAGCCGGATAAATCACTTTCCAATCTTGTTTCATATCTACCAACGACCAGTTATTTTGCTGCGCGACGTCTAATGCTTTGTCCAATTTACCGATGTGGGAATCCCTATCATAGGCATACTCGCGTCGTTCATCAGTATGATGAATCAGCACCATCAGCCGCTTACCTTCCCCAGCAGCGGTCCATTGCAGCATTTGTAAATCTCCATCTGAATTACCAAATGAGGCAATCGGGCGGCGGCCTATGTACTGATGAATAGCCACAGGCTTACCCGCTTTGTCGTTGAAGAAATTGATTTCTGGAATTCTGACGAGTACGGGTTGACCATCACGTAACTCCCATTTTGTTTTGATACTACTGCCGATGACCTGTTCCGGTGGAATATTATAAACTTGCTCCGTCCAAGGGCGCATAAAGTCGATGCCGCCACCAGAAACAATAAAGGTCTTGAAACTATTGGCGCGCAGAAAGCTTAGTAATTCCAACATGGGTTGATAGACTAGTTTCGTGTAGGGGCGATTGAATTTTGGGTGTCGGGCAGTGACGAGCCAATCTTTCACAATCTGTGAAAATTCCTCGGTAGTATTGCCGGAATGAGTGGCCATGATTAATTCTAATAACCCCCTTTCACCACTAGCGATCAACGCTTCTCGATCGTTTTCTAACACGGCTTTGAAAGGCTGAGAGGAATACCATTCAGGGTGCTGCGGTGCTAGTGCTTTTACTCGGTCAATGGCGAACAATAGCTGAAAATAAACGGGTCGTTCTGACCACAATGTTCCATCATTATCAAACGTGGCTATGCGTTCTGCGGGTGGCACATAATCAGGATTTGACTTGTCTGTAACCGCTGCGACAAACGACAAGATCCTTTGTTTAGAAGGCCCTTCATTCCAGGAAGATAGTGGTTCGCTGTCTACTCGAGATGTGTTAACACAACAACCGGAAAATAAGAGTACGACTAAAAGCAACGTGTAATTTTTAATGGTCATCTATTTCAATCAGATAATAAAGTCAGGCACTGGAGACCGGTACCTGACTTAGAGTTTAGTTTGTCGCTGACCAGTGCAAACCGATTTAATTAATGCGATCCTCCAGACTTGCTCAAGCTTTCCATCACTTTATCCAGGCTAAAGCTGGCAGCTTTTTGGCGCGGCGGATATTCCTTGAAAGTGGCCAGAAATTTTCCGACATAGGCTTGTGCAGGAACCAACAAATAAGCACGATCCAACAGCCAGTCATAGTAGGTGTTGGATGTTATTTGTGAGCGCTCGTAAGGATCGCGACGAAGATTGAATATTAATGGTATACGCAATGGCACAAAAGGTTCAGACCATGCCTGTAAAGTGGCCTCCACGCGTTGCTCCATGAAGATTAATTTCCAGTCTTCGTAACGTAGTGCAGTTAAGTCACCATCATCGGAGAAATAAAAGACTTCTTTCCTTGGGCTTTCTTCAGTCACACCGGTAAGCAAGGGAAGCATATTATACCCATCCAGATGTACTTTATATTTTCTGCCGTTGGCCCTGTAGCCGGTGAGCAGTTTTTCCTTAACGTCGTTGTTGCCGGCAGCAGCAAGAAAGGTAGGTAACCAATCCATATGATGAACTATTCCGTTCGATACAGTATCGGCCTTGATTTTCCCGGGCCAGCGGACCATCGCCGGTACGCGCCAGCCGCCTTCCCAGTTGGTGTTTTTCTCGCCACGAAATGGTGTCATGGCTGCATCGGGCCAGGTATTCATGTGTGGGCCATTATCGGTTGAGTAGAATACGATGGTGTTGTCCGCAATACCCAATTCATCGAGTTTTTTCAGAAACAGCCCGATATGCAGATCATGTTCCACCATGCCATCACTGTACTCATCTTGCCCGGATATGCCGCGTAGTTCCTTTTTAACGTGGGTACGAAAATGCATACGGGTACCATTCCACCAGACAAACCAAGGTTTTCCTGCTTTGTGTTGGCGATCGATAAAATCCAGCGCCGCAGCAGAGGTTTCATCATCCACTGTTTCCATGCGTTTTTTTGTCAGCGGGCCAGTATCTTCGATTTTGCCGCCAGCAAAGGATTTGATGACACCACGCGGTCCAAATCTTTCGCGAAATTTAGGATTTTTTGGGTAATCCTCATTCTCAGGCTCTTCCTCGGCATTTAGGTGGTACAAGTTACCAAAAAATTCGTCAAAACCGTGGTTGGTCGGCAGCATGTCATCGCGGTCACCTAGGTGGTTTTTACCAAATTGGCCGGTGGCATAACCCTCTTTTTTGAGTAAGCCGGCAATGGTTGGATCTTTCTCATTCATTCCTTCTTTGGCGCCTGGTAGGCCGACTTTGCTCAGACCTGTACGGTAGACGCTTTGCCCCATAATGAAAGATGAGCGCCCTGCAGTACAACTTTGTTCGCCATAATAATCGGTAAACATCATTCCTTCATTTGCAATCCGATCTATATTGGGCGTTTGGTAACCCATTAAGCCTCGTGAATAGGCACTGATATTGGATTGACCTATATCATCTCCCCATATCACCAGAATGTTGGGTTTCTTCGATTTTGCAGCATGGGGCGCTCCAATGTTTGCCGCGAACAATACAACGCTACTGAAAATGAGCAATAATATTTTCTGTTTCATTATTTTCTCCCAAATACAAATTCGCCATTCTAGCAGGCACGTTTTTTTTGCCAACTAGCATGGTATACAATTGGCGACTGCAATACCAAATGAATGGCTATAAAGATTCTTAAATAGCCTAAAAGAGCAGAAAAAAGGAGAAAACCTATGCGATCTAATTTGGTTATTTATAGCGGTTACTGGAATATTGGCCTTGCCAGCACACTGCTATGCCCTGATTTTTACCATTGGCTTGGGTTAAATATCAACCAGGCTGTTTGGGGGTGGGTGATCAGCGGATTTCTGCTTTACACTGCGGCAACTCTGATTATCAGCGGGCGGGACATACACAAGTACGGTAGCATCATTATCTACGAAGCGGGTCTACGTTTTATTGCCGCAGCGCTACTCGTCCCCGCCGGTCTGTTTTATGATTATGGCTTTATTACTGCTTTTCTGGGATTTACTGATGCAGTATGGGGCGCGGTTTACTTGAAAACAGTGCCAGAAGGAACGGGGCGATCATTAAAGCAATTATTGTGGGATCAAGCGTAGTACCCCGTCAAGGTGGTATTTTGGATATATGTTGGGCAAAATAGTGTACCCAACAAGAAACATCGCTGACTGGACTGTGTGAAAGGTGTCAGGAGGAATTGAATATTTGGACTCAGAATTAACTCACCTTCAACCTTGGTTCAATCCCGGCAATTTTATTAAAATCCCGATCACAATGTAATAGGGTCAGATCGTGGTCAATGCATATCTGAGCAGTTAAACAATCCACAGTGCTTCTAATAGTAACTCCATTTTTACGGCACTTGAAATAGATTTCAGCTGCATCTGCGTAAGAAGTAACGTTGTCGATAGGGTGAAAGAAGCGTTGTGAACCAAAGTAAGATTTATACTGAACGAAGTTCTCATTTGAATTGCAGCCTTGTAACAATTCTTGAAAGATTAAGCTGGTTAACCCAATAGGGTGTTTATGCTGTAATAGATTCTTTAATAATTCTACTTCTGGTATAGGTTTGGCGCGTAAGAAATTTATCCACACGGACGTGTCAATAAGGTACATTAGATATCTTCGTTTTCTCTAAGCTTTTTATAGTCATACTCCGTGGCAATCCCATCTTTTCCATATAAATCCATTAAGTTCTTTCGTTTATGGTTGGCAACGAATTCTTTTAGTGCAATTTCAACTAATTCCCGTTTTGTTTTGGCTTGTGTGAATTTGAAAGCTTCACAAACCAAATCATCATTAAGGACAATATTTGTGCGCATAGATATACACCTCGTTATGTGTACCAATGAGTGTAAGATATTTTGGTGGGAATTACAAATTTTTAGTTTGCTGCCAAAAAGGCCTCGATATAGATTGGTTGTGCCGTAAAAAATGATTCGTAAGTTGCTACAACTCGGTAAAAACCGTCCTACCATAGGAGTTGAGGTAACACATTTAGTACAACAGTTATTGTTATGAGGATACCCATGAAATGCTTCATCCATTGTATTTTCGTAACTACTCGCCCCTATAAAAAATAACTAAAAAAACACTTGACAGGATTTTAGCGGGGGGAAGTATATTTTTTTACTGCGACCTTAAATTTACCACAGAAAGGTCGGAGAGATGGGAGGCAAGCCTTAACTCTATAGCGGTCACGTA
>Ga0209992_10003143_pt1 | contig 14200 bp, 13 predicted proteins | sample 2SBtaG_2_FD_182564 | JGI IMG/M metagenome (GOLD analysis project Ga0209992, IMG submission 182564) | Deep subsurface microbial communities from Kolumbo volcano to uncover new lineages of life (NeLLi) - 2SBTROV12_ACTIVE470 metaG (SPAdes)... | ecosystem: Environmental > Aquatic > Marine >... | reverse complement strand
GTGATCTTGAACGCGGTTGATCCGGCTCCGGTATCGGTGCGCCACGTGATCGGTCACTTTGTCACCGACCTTTGTCTCGGAGCGGTCGATCCGGCGATCCCCCACACCGTCCCCGCCGAAGGGGCCGGCGCGTTGTGGAACTTTCAGGCCAGTGCTCGCGGCGCCGATCCCGCCGTTCCCAAGCCACCAATCGAATTGTTGATGTTCAACAGTGGGGGAGCCGGGGCTCGACCAACCCTCGATGGGCTCACCGCGACCGCGTTTCCGTCGGGCGTGATGACAATGAGCGCCGAGGCGACCGAGCAGATCGGACCGATCATCATCTGGCGAAAAGAGATCCGCGAAGACAGCGGTGGGGCCGGGCAGTTTCGTGGCGGGATGGGCCAGATAATCGAGGTCGGCCCGACCGATGGTTACCACTTTGAGTTCTCGGCCATGTTCGACCGGGTCGACAACGCCGCCCGCGGGCGAGCCGGTGGCCAAGACGGGGCGGCGGGGCGGGTCTATCTTGACGATGGCAGTCCGTTTGCGACCAAAGGCAAACAGATGGTGCCCGCCGATCGTCGACTAATCCTCGAGCTCCCCGGTGGAGGCGGCTACGGACCACCAATCAATCGTGATGCGGCCGCGGTGGCCAACGATTTGCGGCAGGGATATGTGAGCAGCGACAGCCCAACCAACGGAGAACCAGAGTGAAATTGCGTCCGATTGCCGAACAGCCGCGCCTGGATTCCTATGACGTGGTGATCGTCGGCGGTGCGATCATTGGTTCGTCGATTGCGTGGCATCTGGCGAATGAGGCCGGCTTTGACGGCTCGGTCTTGGTGGTCGAACGCGATCCCACCTATCAGACCGCATCCACGTCGCTCACCAATAGCTGCATGCGCCAGCAGTTCTCCACCGAGGTCAACGTCCGTATTTCGCAGTTCGGAGCGGACTTTGTCCGCAACTTCCGCGAATACCTCGGCGGCGATCCCGAGGTGCCGGAGATCCAGGTCCATCACTTTGGGTACATGTATCTCGCCAACGACGAGCGCTTTGCCTCAGTATTGCGGGCCAGTCAACGGTTGCAGGAGGGACTGGGCGCGGCGACCAAGATAATGTCGCCGGCCGAGATCGAAGCCGCCTATCCGGCCTACAACGTCAGCGACATCGTGTGCGGGAGCCACAACCTGATCGACGAGGGATATTTCGACAGCGGCACGATGTTTCAGTCATTGCGGGCCAAGGCCCGTGCCGGAGGCGTCGAGTACGTCACCAACGAAGTCGTGTCGTTGGGTTGCGCCGAGGGGCGCGTCACCGACGTCGGGCTTGCCAGTGGCGAACCCATTTCTTGCGGCCTGCTTATCAACGCCGCAGGACCGAGGGCCGCGATCGTTGCCGCCATGGCGGGCTTGCATTTGCCGGTGGAGCCCCGCAAACGATTTACGTTCATCTTCGACTGCGCGCAAAAACTAGAGCACGACTTGCCGCTCACGATCGACCCCAGCGGTGTCACGATGCGAACCGACGGAGCCGTCTACATGGCGGGCTGCCCGCCTGACATCGACCCCGCCGTCGACCACGACGACTTTGTGATGGATTCCACGGTTTTCGAGGAGAAGGTCTGGCCGGTGCTCGCCAACCGGGTCCCGGCGTTCGAACGGATCAAATTGTCCACTCAGTGGGCCGGCCATTACGCCTACAACACCCTGGATCACAACGCGGTTGTCGGGCCCCATCACGAAGTGACCAACTTTGTGTTCGCCAACGGGTTTTCGGGGCATGGCGTTCAACAATCGCCGGCGATCGGGCGCGGCGTTGCCGAATTGGTGGCCTATGGCGAGTTTCGCTCGCTCGATCTGTCTCCTCTCTCGTACGCTCGGATCGCCCGCGACGAGCCGTTCGAGGAGTTGGCGATCATCTAGTGGGATCGTCATCGGTGCTGTGCACCAACTCCAGCAACCATCGGTTGACCGTGTGCCTTGTTTCTGAGTCGATGCCGTGGGGCCAGATGGCGAAGTATGCGGAGTTCGGGGGCCGGTATAGCGAACCCACCTCGACGAGCAGGCCGCGCTCGATGTGATGTTCGATGAGGCCGCGCCATCCCAGCGCTACGCCGCGGCCGGCAATCGCCTCGTCGAGAGCGAGAGTCCAGTTGCTGAACACGACCCGAGCGGCTGGAGATTCGAGACTATGGGCTCCGAACCAATCAGACCACGAAGCCCACGACCGATCTTCGGTGTCGAGATGCAGGAGCGGCACGCCGCTCAGCTGGTTGGCGTCGGAGTGTTCGTCTAGCTGGTGTGCGAGTGCGAACTCGGGCGACGCGACTGGTACTACTGCTTCGTCAAACAGGTGTGTAGCTCGATGGCCAACCCAGTCTCCGTGGCCGACATGAACCGCGGCGTCGAAACCGCCCCGGCCGAAATCGGCATTGCGATCAAAGAGCCACAACCGAATTTCTCGGCCGGGAAGCGCGGCCTCGAGGCTGTCTAGGTGCGCAACCAGCCACCGCTGGGCAACGCCGGGGTTGGCGGCTAGAACAAAGCTGCTTTGGTTGTCGAGTCGGTCGATCGCGGCTTCCAGAAGCGCAAATGCTTGTTCGACGCTTTCGAACAGTTCGGCGCCCGAGGGACTCAGCGCCGCGGTGTTTGGGGTGCGATCGAACAGCGACGCGCCGATTTCTCTCTCGAGAGCGCGGATCTGACGAGTCACGCTCGGCTGGGTCAGGCCCAGCTCGTGGGCCGCGCCAGTAAAGGTGCCAATCCGAGCGGCCGCTTCGAAAACCGTCAGCCGTTGCAGCTGGCTGAGTCTCTGGGACAGGCGGCGCATCGTCTCACCATACGCTTTTCCTATGCTGCCATGTCCAAAATCGCTCTGTTCAAGCGGTCTTGTACCTACTCACAATGCAGGAATGGATGAGCGCGCCAGCCCCAGTAGCACTCGGAGGCGAGGTCGGCGTGGGCGTTCGGCCACAAAGGCGCCCACGGCGCCCAGTGGGGCGCCCCGACGTTTCATTCCGACCTATGAGTTGCTTGATGACCAGTCGCTCGACGCCCTGGAACAGCAGGCCGATTGGTTGTTGGACGAGATAGGCATCGACGTGCGCGGCGACGAGGTTGCTCTCGAATTGTTCCGAGACGCCGGGGCAACGGTGGCCGGCGAACGGGTCCGGTTCGCGCCTGGTTTGGTGCGCCAGTTGTGCTCTACCGCGCCCAAACAGTTCGAGATGCACGGTCGGGATCCGCGGCACACAGTCACGATAGGCGGTGACTCGGTCGTGCTGTTACCCACCTACGGTCCGCCGTTTGTATCCGACCTCGACCAAGGCCGGCGCTACGCGACTCTCGACGATTTCGAGAACTTCGTAAAGTTGACCTACTCGACGCCGTACCTGCACCACGGCAGCGGAACGGTGTGCGAACCGGTCGACGTTGCGGTCAACAAACGTCATCTCGACATGGTTTACGCCCACCTCCGATGGTCGACCAAACCGTTCATGGGTTCGGTGACGTCAGCGGAGCGAGCCGAGGATTCGATCGAGATGGCTCGAATCGTGTTCGGCACCGACTACTTGGAACAGCACTGCGTTATCCAGGGCAACATCAACGTCAACTCGCCGCTGGTGTTCGATGAGGTGATGACGGGATCGCTGCGGGCCTACGCCGCGGCCAATCAGGGCTGCGTGATTTCGCCATTCATCATTGGTGGTGCGATGGGCCCGGTTACCCAGCCCGCGCTCTTGGCTCAGGCCCACGCCGAAGCAATGGCCATGATCGCCCTCACGCAGTTGGTTCGGCCAGGAGCGCCGGTCGTGTACGGGAACTTTCTCACAACGATGGATCTGCGTACCGGCGCACCGACGTTCGGGACGCCCGAGAGCGTCTTGTCGACTTACGCCATTGGTCAACTTTGCCGTAGGTTGGGTCTTCCGCTGCGCTGCGGCGCGAGTTATACGGCGTCGAAAGTCGCCGACGCCCAGGCCATGGCCGAGTCTGCTGATGCTCTCAACGCCGGAGTGTTGGCCGGCACCAACTTTGTGATCCACGCGGCGGGCTGGCTCGAAGGAGGGCTCACGCTTGGCTACGAGAAGTTCGTGCTGGATCTTGATCGGCTGGGCGCGTTGCATCGCCAACTCGAAGGGTTGACGATCGACGCCAACAGTCTTGCCTCGGCCGGGTTTTTGGAGGCGGGCCCGGGAGTGGCGCACCTCGGTACCGCTCACACATTGTCCAACTTCCGCGAAGCCAATTACATTAGTCGCCTCGCCGATTGCCGATCGTTCGAACAGTGGTCAGACGACGGCGCGCTCACGGCCGAACAGCGAGCCAACGCGGTATGGAAGCAGATGCTGGCCGAATATGAGGCGCCACCGATAGACCCAGCCGTGGACGACGCACTGCGCCAGTTTGTCGATCGTCGCAAGAGCGAGATGCCCGACAAGTGGTATTAAGCGGCGACCACCTGGGCGACAAGTCCGCCGATCACCGCGACCAGGAACACGTAACCGACGAAGATGACAACGAGCTGTCGATGAGCGAGTTTGCTGAGCAGCAAGAACTCCGGGATGTTCGCTCCCGCCCCAGCAATAGTGAGGGCAACAATCGCACCGATACCCACCCCAGCTCCCTGTAGGGAGTCGGCGATCGGAACGAACAATTCGGTGCTGAAATAGAGTGGGGTGCCGAGAGCGGCCGCGGCGGGAATCGCCAAGCCGGAGTTTGCGCCCGCAATGTCAGCGACTGCGCCGGGCGGTACGAGCGCTTCCAGCGAGGTTCCGATCAGGACACCGAGCACCAAGACCGGGCCTAGACGGCGCATCAACACGATCGCTTCTCGGCCCGCAGCACGAAGTTCCGCGGCGGGTCCCATCCACGGATCGTCGGGCTGGTTGTGTTCGCCACGGGTACTGCTCGCGCCGCTATCGGTCGCGGCTACCAACGTTGCTGGCAGCAGCAGTCGCTCGATGTCGAACTGTTCGGACAACAGAGCAAGTCCCATCGCCGCCGTGAAAGCAATTGCCACGTAGGTAAGCGCGGCGGGCAGTCCCACGATGATGGCCAACGCCCCGAACAGCACAGGGTCTAGTACGGGCGCGGCGACGATGAACGCGACGTAACCCGCGGGGGTGACGCCGGCCCGCCGAAGGCCAACCAGCAGCGGCAGCGCTGAAAACGTGCAGAACGGCGTGATGAACCCGACCCCGATGCCCTTAAGAGCAGCCACAACTGGGGGCCCACCCATCCAGGCCCTCAGTCGCTGTGCACCCAGACGGCGTTGGCCGAACTCGACCATCGTCGCCACCACAAGGAAAAGTAGCGCCAGCTCGACCAGCAGGTATACCGAGTTGCGGATCATTTCTCGGCCGCGCGTGACACGGCCATGATCCTGGCCGCGGCCTCTGGCAGCTCGGTCATACATGATGGGTTTATCCGCACGAGCGTGCGCACGCCGTCAGGTTCGGTGAGGATGAATTGCTCGTCGGCCAGTACTTGGAGATGGCGTGACACGGTGGACTGGCTGCGATCCATGCTCTCGACGATGTCGCCAACTCGAACCGCGGAGTCGGCGTGAGCAATGAAGTTGAGAATGCGCAGTCGTGTGGCGTCAGCGAGGCATCGAAACCAGCGGGCGTAATTGTCGGCCTGAGTTTGCGTCAAGGTATTCATCGTTAATCGACGATGAACGATGAATGGCGGGCTGTCAAGGCCGATTCAGGCGCGGACAATAACGGGGATGCTGGAGAGATCGGTTGTCCAGATCGCCAAACAGAGAAGCGGCTCGGTGAGGGTCTCCATTGCGTGACAGGTGCCGGTTGGGTGGTTGATCCACGTTCCGGGAGTTTGAGGGGTTGGAGATTCGGCGCCCTTGGTCCACATGGCCGTACCCGCGACCGGGTAGTAGATCTCGGCGGCTTTGTGCACGTGACTCGGGTAAAAGACATTGGGCCGCTGCACGCTGAAGAAGATGCTGGCGACGTCGCTGTGTAGATGAGCGCTCGATCGGGCATCGGTACCGACCAGCGTCGCGACGAGGTAGTCGTTGCGCAGCGAAACAATGTCGGGTTCGTCGTAGTCGAGGTAGGGGACGGTCCACGAAAGGTTGTTGGCCGCGTCGGCAATGGCCGCGGCAAGCTCTGACGCCGGTGATGGGCCGGCGAAGTCGAGGGCCGACCGGACCCAATCAGACGCCTCGACCCGCTTCGAGTCCTCGTGCGACGAACTGGCCTCGGCAGTATCGAGTGCCGTCAAAGCCCGTTCGAGCAGCGGGGCATCGGCCGAGGGATCCTCGAGGCCCGATTTGATTGTGCGGCGGGTGGCTGAAACCAGCCGATCAAGCCTGTGGTGTGACATTTCGAAAATGTAGTGCAGTGGCAATAAGGTCTGCGCCGATGACCGATTTCTTACCCGCAGGGTTGTTCGAGTGCTCCGGGTCGCTCGTACATCCGAACCCGATCTGCGCGGGACCGTGGGATCCGCGAGCCATGCACGGTGGCGCCCCAACCGCCCTGGTGGGTCGCTTCGTCGCGGCGCACCGTGGAGGCGAAGAGTTTCACCTGGCGCGCCTCACGGTCGAGCTCATTCGACCCGTTCCAATCGCCCCGCTCGAAGTCGAAGTCCGCATTATTCGCCCCGGTAAGCGGGTACAGCTACTGGACGCGGTCGTACGTGACGGCGACGGAGTCGAAGTTGTGAAGGCTCGTGGACTGCGGTTGGCAAAGACCGCAAACCGCGTGGACGAACCGAACTTTGCCTTGTCGCCGCCGCCCGCGGGCCCGCCGCCTACGGAGTGCCAACCGTACGTGCACGGTTACGACCGTGAACCGGGTCGTTTCTACATGGACGCGTTCGATATGCGTCACACCGACGGCAACGCGTTCGGGAAGCTCGGTCCGTCGGCGGTTTGGCTTCAACTCAAGGTGCCAGTCTTCGCCGGCGAACAAACTTTGGCCCTCGATCGTCTCCTGGCATCGGCGGACTTCGGCAACGGCGTGTCGAACGTTCTCGACAGCAGCACGCACGCCTTCATCAATCCCGACCTAACCGTCAACATCCATCGTCTGCCCGATGGCGAGTGGGTCCACCTGGACGCCCGCACCCATGTTCGAGGCGACGGCTATGGCACCGCGACCGGTCGGCTGAGTGACCGGCGCGGAGAATTGGCGATCGTAAACCAATCACTGCTGGTAGGGCCCAGATGAATGCCGCGGCCGCGCGACACAGTGCGGGCATCGCCCTGTGGCGTCGCGATCCGGTCGCTAGTGGTGCCCAGTTGCTGCTGGGCCACATGGGTGGACCCTTCTTTGCCAACAAACACGAAGCCGGTTGGAGTTTTCCCAAGGGTTTGACTGAGCCCGGCGAAGATCTGCTTCAGGCGGCACTCCGCGAATTTGGCGAAGAGATGGGAACCGCTCCGCCGGGAGGTCCTACGGTCGAGTTGGGCTCAGTTCGTGGCTCGGGCAAGACCATCACGATCTTTGCCCGGCGGGGCGACTTCGACGCGTCGGCCGCGGTTTCGAACACCTTCGAGTTGCAGTGGCCTCCGAGGTCGGGAATCGTAAGAACATTCCCCGAGATTGATCGAGCCGAGTGGGTGAACCTTGCCGACGCCGCGACCCTGCTAACGAAGGGGCAACGGCCATTCGTGGCTCGCGTCGAGGCCGTGATCGCAAGGGATGAGTCGTCGTGACCGCAAGTTCACACGACGTGCTCGACGGAGTTGACGCCGTCGTGTTCGACAAGGACGGAACGTTGATCGACGTGCACGCCACGTGGGGTCCGGCGATGGTCACGATTCTCACCGAACTGGTCTCCGACGCAGCGTCGCAGCGAAGGGCGGCGGCCGCCATCGGAGTCGACCTCGATTTGGCTCAGCTGGCCGACGACTCGCCCGTTATTGCCGAAACCAACGCCGAGATCGCGGCGCGGCTCTCCGTCGCGCTCGGGCGAAACTCGGCCGAGCTCACAACACAGTTGGAACAACTTGTCACCCGCCACGTTGTCGAGTCGGTGACACCGCTGCCGGGCGTACAGAAAATGCTCGAATCCTTGAGCGAAGCAGGGCTCTGGCTCGGCGTGGCCACCAACGATGGCGAGCGGTCGGCCCGTAAACAGGTAGACCGTCTTGGTTGGTCTGACCTATTCGACAACGTGTTTGGCTACGACTCGGGGCATGGTGGCAAGCCGGGCCCGGGCATGGTCAAGGCATCGGCTGAGGAGGCCGGATGTGGGGTCGGCCGTACGGTGATGGTCGGCGACACGCTGACCGACATCGCCGCGGCGACCGCGGCCGGCTGCCGCTCGATACTGATCGACCCGACGGGTCGGTTGGGGAGCGCGGCGACCCTTGTTGTCGACTCGCCATCGCAGATCGCTGGTCTCATTGGCCGCTAGTTGCAGTAGTGCCCGCGAACCGACGCGGCGTGCAACAATGGCGGATGGCTATCGGTGGACGGTCGTTGTGGCTCGATGAATTGGATCCTCCCCTGCCGTCGCGCCCGGCCCAGCAAGGCGACCTTCATGTTGACGTAGCCATTGTTGGTGCGGGCTTCACCGGGCTGTGGACCGCCTATTACCTTGCTCAGATCGATCCTTCGTTGACGGTGCTGGTGCTCGACAAGCACCATGTGGGATTCGGCGCGTCGGGTCGCAACGGTGGTTGGGTCGTTGGCGAGTTGGCGGCTTCGTGGTCGAAATACGCCAAACATTCGACCAAACCCGACGCTCTATCGCTGGTACGTGAGGTTTTTGACTGCGTCGACGAGGTCGGGCGGGTCGTGAGCGCCGAGGCGATCGACTGCGGGTTTACCAAAGGGGGCACAATCCGATTGGCCCGTAACGAAGCGCAGCATCGCCGCCAGATGGAGGAAGTGGCCGAGCAACATCGTCTCGGATTTACCAACGACGAATTCGAGTTATTGGACCGCGAGGCCGCCCAAGCAATAGTGGGTGCGACGAAAGTGCTGGGGGGCGTCAAGTTCGGCCCGAGCGCGGCAGTCGACCCGGCTCGATTGGTCGCAGGTCTGGCAAGGGCGTGCGAAGCAGCCGGAGTCGTGATCTTGGAACGAACCACCGCGGAGTCCGTTGCCCCTCGGGTCGTAGAAACTGATCGCGGGTCGATACGGGCCTCGGTCGTCGTGCAGGCCACCGAGGGTTATACCCGCGACCTGCAAGGCCAGAGACGCCGACTCCTACCCCTGTATTCTCGAATGATCGCCACCGAGCCGCTGAGCGCCGATCTACTCGATCAGGTGGGTTTGGTAGAGCGTCCCACGTTCGCCGACGATCGCCACATGGTGATATATGGCCAGCGCACCGAGGACGGCCGTCTTGCTTTTGGGGGGCGGGGGGTGCCTTACCTGTTCGGGTCCAAGATCGACCCGGCCGGCGAAGTCCAAGCCGATTCCCACGAGCTGATCCACGAGGCGTTGCTCGATCTGTTCCCGTTCTTGGCTGATGTTGAGATCACTCACCGTTGGGGTGGAGTGATGGGTGTACCTCGCAACTGGACGCCCGCGGTGCGCTACGACCGCGCGACCGGCATGGCCACCGCCGGTGGCTACGTCGGCGAGGGGGTCGCGGCCGCGAACTTGGCCGGGCACACCTTGGCCGAACTGGTTACCGGGACCGACTCAGAACGCACCAAATTGCCCTGGGTTGGGGTTACCAGTCGGTCCTGGGAATTCGAACCGTTGCGTTGGATGGGCGTGCGAGGCGGGGCCCGGGTGATGGCCAAGGCCGACCAGATCGAGAATCGCCGCGGCCGCGACGCCAAGGTTGCGACGCGGGTGTCCAGGTGGCTGCGAGGCAGCTGAGCTAGCTGTCGAACCCGACCCCGAATCGGTCGAGAAGTCTCAGCAGAGGACCCGCGCGGCCGGTTCGATCGGCCTTGGCTATTGCCCGGCGGGTTGTCTGGATAGCCAGCGAACGCAGCGGTTCGGGCGGGAACGGCATGGGTTTCTTGCGCACCATCTCGAGTTGGGTTCGCTCGGTATCGCGACCATCGACAAGATCGAGAGCGACCCGCGCTCCGAAACGGCTGGCCCCCACACCAAGCCCGGTATAGCCCGCAGCCCACGACAGCCGCTGGTTATGGCGGGTGCCAAAAGCGACCGCAAACTTGGAAGTGGTGCCTATTGGGCCGGCCCAACGGTGGCTGAAACCAAGTCCTTCTAGCTGTGGGAAGGTCTCGAAGAAGTGGCCGGCGATCAACTCGTGGCTGCGGGTGCGTTGCTCGACCTTGGGGCCCATTGCGTTGCCGTAGTAGTAGTTGGCATCGTACCCACCCCACAGAATTCGGTTGTCCTCGCTCAGCCGGTAGTAGTGGAACTGGTTCCCCGAATCGGCGAGGCCTTCGCGGCCGTGCCACCCGATCGAGTCCATTTGATCGGCCGAGAGCGGTTCGGTCATCAGTACATGGTCGTAGACGGGCACGATGTAGCGCCGCAGTTGACGGTCGGGCTCAGCCCAAGCGTTGGTGGCAACGATGACTCGATCGGCGGCTACTGAGCCGTGATTGGTCGACACGGCCAAACAAGACGGCGACGGCTCGATCGAAATCACGCGAGAGCGGTCGTAGATCTCCGCCCCCAGCTCGAGCGCTACTCGCCGCAAACCCCACACCAGCCGAGCGGGGTCGACCATCACCACCGAGCCTTGATGCTCGATCGCTCCCAGGTATGTGGGCGAGCGCGCGATGTCTTGAGCCTCGTTCTGGTCGAGCAGTCGGTGAGCGACGCCGTGATCGCTGAGGATCGCCGATTCTTCTTGCTGCTCGTCGAGCTGCCACGGCGCGGTGGCGAAGGAGACTTCGTTGTTGGGCTGGACATCGGCGACGATGCCGTGGCGGGCGACGGTATCGAGTATGGCCGCGAGGTTCTCGTTACCAAGACGCTCGAGGGTGGCGATTTCGGCCGGCCAGTGGGCGAGTGCGTTGAGGAAGCCATGGGTCAGGCTGGCATCACAAAATCCTCCGTTGCGCGATGACGCGCCGAAGCCGGTCTGTTCGGCCTCAAGTAGGACGACTTGGCGACCGGGTGCTTCTTCCAATGCTTGTACCGCGGCCCATAAACCGGTGAACCCGCCACCGATAATGCAGAGGTCGGCGGTTATTGCCGCCCGCAGAGGGTCGCGGGGCGAGGGAGCATCGGGGCAGTCGCTCCAGAACACTGCCGGCTTGGCCCCGGCCACGAGTTGGGCAAGGTCCATTACGGGACGATCGGGCTGATCGTCATGGCTCGAAGTGCGGGTTGTGCCACACGATGAGAACGGAGTTGCTCGCGACCGTCGGATCGTCGACGTAGCCGGGGAGGGCTCCGTGGGCGGTGAACCCGTTTTCGAGTTGGAACGAAAGGGTGGGGTCGTAGAGCTCGCCGGCAACAACTTTGTCGATGTATTGATCGGCGGTCATTTGGTCGAGGTGTTGGGCGTAGCCCGGCAGAACCCCACCGGCGACGATGCCCTTCTTGTTGAGTTCGATCACGCAGTTCTTGCGCAGTTCGTACAGCCGGCGACCAACGCCGCGTCCTCGGTACTCGGGATACACCGATATGTCAGTTCCGTAGTACCAAGGATGCTCGGCGCGGTGGTTGGACACTCCGTCCTCGCCGGTGATATCGGCGAGGCTGTGGTCGGTGTGATCAAAGTCAAAGTCAACGAGTATGCCGAGGCCCATCCCGATGGGTCGATCGCCGTCAAGCACAACAAAGTTGCCTTCGGGAAATGCCGCAGCAAGCCGGGTCAGTTCGTCGGCGTGATACAAGTCGCTGGGGTCGATCGTGGCAAAAACCGACAGTTCGAGCTCCTCGAGTGCCTCGGCATATTCGGGAGCGAGGGCCACGTAGCGAAGGTCGCTCATCAAGCGAACTCGATGTGTTGAAACTCGTTCATGCTGGGTAGGCCCCACACGGCCCAGAAGTCCTTGGTCTTGGGCCGCATAACAGTGGCGCCCGATGATTCGACCCGGTAGGGCTCAACGGCAACCTGACACACTGCATTGGGTTCCCTGGTGAGCGCCATGAGATCTTCGTGGCCGATGTTGGTTCGGTCGAGCCATTGGTGAGCGGTTCGAAGGCGGCGGCGCGAGCTGTCCTGGAGAACATCGGCTCGGGCCCCTTCGACCGCGCCGGCCTGCGCATCGATCGTGTGGTTGGTGTGGGCAACGGCGGCGTCTCCCATCGTGGTTACCGGGCGGGCCGTCGGCATGGCCTCGATGTTGTAGCCCGAGCCGTGGGCATCAAAGATCAAGAAGTTGTGACCGCCGGCAAGGTCGGCATCGAGGATCGTGTCTCGGGCGTCTTCGGCCGTTTCGGTTTGGAGTGCGGCCCGAACCACTTGCGGCCACGTAACGCCGGGACATCCGTCGGTCGCCGTCAGGTTGTTGATACCGACGCAGACGCCGGCTTCGTTCATTCCGATCTGGCCCAATGCGCCCGTCGTGGTGAATACCAGAGCCGCGGGCGCATCGTCGGGTTTGGTCCGAAGCAACAGCACGTGATCGGTGGCAGTGTCGTGCATATCCCAGGTTTGAGCAAAGTAGCCGGCGCCGTTGGCGCGATGATCGGGCACGATCACCGAAGTGCAGTCGTCTTCCACGACCGTTTCAGGGAGGGGGCCGCCAACGACCGCTCGCACGGTGTCAACAAAATCGGTGAATCCTCCCACCACGATTGCTTCGGCTGCGGATATTCCTGCCCCCTCGGCCAACGCGATCATTTCGGCATACAGAGTGGGGGACTGCTTTTCGTGGGCGGGCTGCATCGACTCGGCCAGAGCCAAGACGTCGTTGCGGGCCATCGGGCCGCCCGACCACATCCCGTTCATGACCAGATCGACCCGCTCTTCGGTGTATTGACGGATCTCGTCGGCGTAGGCAACGCCGTGGGCGTGGCCCATCGATTCGGGCGATCCGGACACATCTAGAACTCGGATTGGTGGACGTCGCATGGGGAGAGTATTTCGCACAATTGTGTGGCCGACAAGCGAACCCCGGCAACGGATCTAGTTGCGCGGGCGCTCGATCTGATGTTGAATCCGTCCTATCGCGAGGGGGATTCGATGATATCCACAGCTAATACCGAGTTGGCCGCTCAGGCCGATCGTCACCTTTGGGGCCACTTCTCGTCGTTGGGTCGAAGTATCGACGGGATGCCGATCATCGAAAGAGGTGAGGGCTGTTACGTCTGGGACAACAAGGGCAACCGATTCCTCGACGGCTTGGCCGGGCTGTACACGACGCAGGCCGGGTATGGGCGCGTCGAGTTGGCCAAAGCGGCCGGCGCACAGGCCGAGACGCTTGGCTTCTTCCCAATCTGGACCTACGCCCACCCCAAGGCCGTCGAGTTGGCGGCCCGGTTGGCATCGCTGGCCCCCGGCGACCTCAACCGGGTCTTCTTCACCAGCGGCGGCTCAGAGGCTGTCGAGTCGGCCTGGAAACTTGCTCGTCAGTACTTCAAGCTCATGGGGCAGCCGTTGCGCACCAAGGTCATCAGCCGCGACCTCAGTTATCACGGCACGTCGATGGGCGCGTTGTCGATTACGGGACTGGCCGCGGTAAAGGGTCCGTTCGAACCGCTGGTGCCGGGCGCTATCAAGGTGCCAAACACCAACAGCTACCGCATGCCGTCGTGGGCGACCGACGAGAGTTACTTCGCGGAGGAGATCGAGCAAGCGATCCTGCGAGAAGGACCCGAAACCATCGCCGCAGTGTTTCTCGAACCGGTACAGAACGCTGGTGGCTGTTTCACGCCGCCGGATGGTTACTTCCAACGAGTCCGCGAAATATGCGATACCCACGGTGTGCTGTTGGTGAGCGACGAAGTCATTTGCGCCTACGGCCGCCTCGGCGAAATGTTTGGGTCTCAGCGGCTTGGCTATCAGCCCGACATCATCACCAGCGCCAAAGGTCTCACCTCTGGTTATGCACCCCTTGGCGCAATGTTGGTGAGCGATCGCTTGGCCGAACCGTTCCTCGATACCGACGAGCAGTTTCTTCACGGCTACACCTTTGCCGGCCATCCCGTAAGTTGTGCGGTGGCGCTGGCCAACCTCGACTTGTTCGAGGCCGAAGATCTGCCCGGCCGGGTGCGGGCCAACGAGGACGCCTTTCGGGCTTCGCTCGACGACCTCGCCGACTTGGCGATCGTGGGCGACGTCAGAGGGATGGGCTACTTCTATGGCATCGAGTTGGTGAAGAACAAAGAAACCAAGGAGACGTTCAG
>Ga0209992_10003142_pt1 | contig 14200 bp, 20 predicted proteins | sample 2SBtaG_2_FD_182564 | JGI IMG/M metagenome (GOLD analysis project Ga0209992, IMG submission 182564) | Deep subsurface microbial communities from Kolumbo volcano to uncover new lineages of life (NeLLi) - 2SBTROV12_ACTIVE470 metaG (SPAdes)... | ecosystem: Environmental > Aquatic > Marine >... | reverse complement strand
GTACAGGATTGGGATTGGCATCTTGTAAACAAATTATTGACATGCATGGTGGTAGTATTTCTGTAAAAAATACTCCTACAACATTTACAATTAAAATTCCAAAAAATCCTAAATCTTAAAACCACTTTTTAGGGTTGAAAATTTACATTAGATTCTTTGTTCTTTGACTTTTTTTAATACGAATAATTTTGTTCTAAAATAAGAGTTTCAAATTGACATTATCTATGATTTTATTTAATCGTGTTTACTGTGATTAGACTCTATTTTTTTATTTTTGAACTATAATTTAACATAGGAAATATTGCCTATTTTTTTAATATCTGACTATGCCGGAAATTTGAAAAAGATGTTATTAATTCAATTCCACATGGTTTACCCGCCATCTTTTAGGGGATAAAAATAGATACAGATAGGGCAAAAATTAATTCTCACAATGATTCTTTGGTAAAGTAATTCTAAAAATTGTTGGTGGAGAAGTAACTGAAATTATTCCACCATGTTCTTTGATTATTGATTTTACACTAACAAGACCTGAACCAGTTCCTTGCTGTTTAGTAGTAAATAATGACTCCCACTTTTTAGGGTTGAAAAAACACACTAATTTTTTTACAGTTTGACTTTTTAGATATAATTTAGTATGTGGAATATTGAATTTTTCTTTTAATCAATGACTATTTCATTTATTTAATTATTCAATAGAGATATGTTCTTTTAGAATTCACAAATCATTTAATTGATTTTGTAATAGATATTTTTGGGATTTTAATATAAAATTCACTACCTCTTCCTTTTTCACTTTTTACTCCAACTTCACCATTTAATCCATCCGCAATACCTTTAGCTACTGATAATCCCAAACCCGAACCTCCGTGTTTTCTAGTTACAGAAGTGTCTATTTGATAAAATTTAGTAAACAATTTCCCTTGATTTTCTTTAGGTATTCCAACTCCATTATCAATTACACTAAACACTACAAAATCTTCTTCTTGTGTAACTCGAAGTTCAATTTTACCCTCAATTTTTGGAATAAAATCAAGTGCGTTAGTTACATAGATTCGAAGAACCTGCTCAATTCTATTTTTATCCGTATATAATGGAATATCGTCAATATTTGTGTAGGTAAATTTAATTTTATTTTTCATCATTACTGCCTCATAATTATTGGCAAAAAACAGGGCAATTTCTTTAGAATTTGTATCTGCTTTGTTAAATGTCATTTGTTCTAAATCTAGTTTATTGACATCCAGTACATCATTGATTAATCCCAAAAGTTTCATGGCATTGTCATTTATTTTCTTTAATGCAGATTCTTGTTTTTCTGAAACATCTCCTATCACTTTTGTTAATAACAAATCAGTCCAACTAAGTATTGGTGTGAGTGGAGTTTTAAATTCATGAGTCATCATTGATAAAAACTCCCCCTTTTTTCTTTGGGCTTCAGCAGTAATTTCTAATTGCTTATACAATTCTCTATTTTGAAACTCAATTTCCTCATTTTGTGCTGTGATTTCTTCACCTTGTGATTGAATCTCTTCTAAATTTAATTTGATTTTTTCTTCATGAACAAATATTTTTTCAATCATTTTATTTACAGAATTTTTAATTCCTACTAATTCATTAGGAACATTTGCTTTAATTGGATACAAATTTTCAGGATCTAAATGATCACATTCATCTATTAGTTTGTTTAATGGTTTTGAGATTTGTCTAGATACAAAATAAAATCCTGTAATTGAAATCATTCCAGAGATTGAGAAAATTAACACAATATTGTTTTGTACATCTGAAATTATTGAATTTGATGATAGAATAATTGATTCATCTATCTCATAGACTAGAATCCAACCAAATAGTTCTATATGGGTAAAAACAACATTATGTGTAACATCATTATCTGTATATGATAAACTACCGGATTCTTGCAATCTCATGTCATCTATCATATTTTCAAAGTCAATAGAGTCAGAAATTGTTTTGACTTGTGGGAAATAGTCATTCATTTCTTTAGTATTTTGAATAAATTCATGCTCAGAGTCTGCAATTAACATTCCATCTGAATCAATTACATACATTCTTCCAATATCTGGAGTTAGTAGTTTTTGAAATATTGATACTGGCATTTCAAAGTGATAAAATGCAGGTTTGTCCCCATCACCTAACACTATAGGGGAAGTATATGCAAATACCCATCTCTCAGAGTCTGGGGAAAGATATGGGTATTGGATATGTACTTGATCAATTTCTTTTTGAAATGATGGCTCAAAGAATGGGGCAGAAGACTCTTCTGAAGATAAATCAGATACGGGAGCAATATTTTTTAAAACTAATCTTGCATGCTCTTGACCTGATGTATCGATGATACATGTTTCATCTACTTGGAATTTATTTTGGAAATGCCAAATCCATTGTTCTAATTTTAATTTAATTTCATTTTGTTGTGGGGTGTATTGTAATTCTCCATTTTCAAACTTGTTCCCATCTTTTGTTTCAGGTAATTCAAAATATTCCGTAAACAAAGGATTCTTCAAGGCAAAAACTAAATCTTCTGAGGCACGATCATTAAGATTTTTTATTTCAAGTTCTTTTTCTAAAAGTATAGTATTCATTTTGTGTATTTCAGATGTCATTATTGATTTTTTGGTTTCATCCACAATGAAATATCCTGTTACTCCAAATAATAAAAAAAAGCTTAGAAGAAATACTAGTAAGAAATTCATAGTAATCTTCATGATATAACTTCAAAATATTGGAATATGATGTGGAGTGTGTCTAAAATGAATTAACTAGAATACTTATGTTATTTTTTTATTTATTCAATAATGAGAATTTTACACATTGAAGATAATGGTTCAATTTCAGAGCCAATTGGCATGTTTTTGGAAAGTAATGGTCATGAGTATGAAACAACCTCGGATGGTAAAAAAGGACTTGAATTAATTAGATCAAACCATTATGATGTTATTCTATTAGATTTAGCAATGCCCAATTTTAGTGGACATGATGTAATTTCAGCACTTGAAAGTGATGGTTCACTGAGAAAAGAAAAAATCGTCATACTTTCAGCATCTGTAATTACAGGAGAAGAGATGAAAGAATTAAGAGAAATGGGAGTTCACTCTAGTCTTGGAAAGCCAATTATCCATTCAGATTTACTTGCAAAACTCAAATTAATTGAGTCAAACCATACAATTACAACAAATGTAAAATAGTTTAATATTTTTTAGATTAGAATAAAATCTAACAATTATTTTTTTTCGTAAAATTAAGTAAATCTTGTATTTTTGCAGGTTTGTGCAAAATACCTATAAGACCATTTATCATCGCATCTTTTATTTTTGATTCATCTTCATGACCTGTCACAAGCATTATCTTGGCGTTTTTATCATATTCTTTAATTTTTTTAAACGCATCATATCCACTTGTCTAAATTTTGACTTTTCTTCTCTAATGCTTTTTTTAATCTATTTAGAGTCGATTGAATTCTATCTTCAGAAAAACTCCTATCTTTGACTAGATAATTTGTAATGGCCTCGTAATCTACTTTTTCAAAAATTATTTCATCTACATTTGCAACATCTGGTTCTAAAAAGATCTTTCTTATTTGTTGAAAATCAATTTCTTGTAATTGCTCTTGAATTTGTGGAATGTCTTCTAATCTTGAATGCTGTTTTATCATTTTTAATGCAGTTTTTGGACCAATTCTTTCAAAACCATTTGGGTTAAAATCAGTTCCAATTAAAATTCCTACATCAATTAATTCTTCTCTAGTTAAACCAATATTATCAAGAGTTTTTTGAGTTTCAATTATTTCTGGAACAATATCGATGTATGTATTTTTGTTTGGTATTTTTCGTCTTCCACTATTTGTAAAATTTCGTACTAGCTTTTTTGCTCCACATAAAACTGAATCAAAGTCTTGACTTGCAGATGCAAAAGCTTGTCCTGTATTTGTCAGATGTGCTGCAGTTGCCTCTCCTTCTGAAGGTGCATCTATGAATGGGATTCCAAAGCACGTCAAAAGTTGTTTTGATTCTTTTACCATCCCATCTTTCATACTTGTTGTTTGTTGAGCATATTTTCTTGCATCCTCCATATTTCCTTCAGAAATTGCTTTTTCATATTTGACGGTGGCATCCTTTTTGATCTGTTTTCTACGCTCAATTTCTGCAGTTTTTAATGATGGTGGTCTTCCATCAAAGACATAAACTGGTTTGATTCCTAATGATAGAAAATTTACATTTCTGTATAGTAATCCGCTTAAATGACTCGTAATTCTACCTTCAGAATCTGATAATTGTAATCCGTCTGCTCCTCTTATGCTTGCTAAGAATTGGTAAATTGCATTGTATGCATCTATTGCAATTATTTTATTTGAAAATACTTCTAGAGTTGTTTTCTCTCTGACTACTAAATCTTTAAGATTTAACCCCATATGCTAATGTTGATTTATTATAGTATTTTGATGTTAAGATTAATTTTCTGCTTTGAATTCACATGACAATTGTAGACTTTCACCTGTTTGTGATATTCCATTAGTTAGGTCACATTCGATATTCTTAAACTGTGTTAGTCTTTTAATTTCATCTTTGGAAATATCTCCACTATAATATTCTTTGAGAATTTTACTAAGATATTTTTTGATAATGCTATTTTCAAGATCTGTTTCCATAACTTCTAAGTCAAATCCTAATTTTGGTGCAGTTTCAGCTAGTTTTCCTCCAATTCCTGATGTTGTTACTACATTTGACTGAACCATCGAGACTTCTTTTGGTTGTACCATACTTGACATTGTAATTGCAAATGGAGCTTGTTTTGCTAAAGTACCATGTTCTGTACTAACTCGCATAATGTATTGTCCTACTGCATCATTTTCTTTTAATTCATTTTTATCAAAATATTGCATAAAGTCTGCCTCATACACATCATTTCCTCTTTGTCTTAATTGTAATTCTGACTCTTTTACTTTTTCACCTGTTGATGAATACACTTCTAACATCACACGACCCATCTGGGGCTGATATCCTTCATATGTTACACTGGCCCTGAATTGACCATCAGTCGTATCTAGATCAATTGATGGATTATCCATTGAGATTTTAATTGATTCTTTAATGTCTGTAAGACCTCCTATACCTATTACTTCAATATTTTGACCTTGAATTGGGGTTTGTCCTTCTATTGCTGTATTGCCAAAAAATCCAAATCCTACAGCTAGAATTGAAATCCCAATAGCTGTAAAAATTCCTATTTTATCTTGATTTTTCATACCTTGTGTCATTATTTTGATTTATCCCATAATTCATTAAAAAGTAATTTTTTAGAATAACTCATTGAATTAGAGTTAGTCCACATTGCAGTTGCTTCTTTTTGTGATTTATTATTCATATAAAACAATACTTCGTTATTTTTAATTATGAAACAAAGATTATCTTTTACAGTCTCTGGGATTTTTCGTATGTTTATTTTCTTGATTTCTTCATACATGTATTTTGTTTTTTGAGTTGATGCAGTAAGAATTTTACAATTATCTATTTTTGCAATCTTTTCTAAAATATCTGTGTGATAAAAATTGGCAAAGTCTTTTTCATTTCCAATCACGCACACTTTACTATCTATGTCATTTATCATTTCATTAATCTTTGAGTTAATTCTATTTTCTCCTTGAAGAATTTGGAATTTCTCATCCTCCATTTTTTCATCATTTCCAACAGGAACTGTTTGCCATAATTCAATTAATTCTGCTTTTTGTTTTTCTAATTTTTTTATTTTTTGTTTTTCTGAATCAATGATTGATGAAATAGCCTCTGAAATTTCTATTGCTGTAAATTTAACTGGGTGACCGATAATGGCTGATACAATTCCTTTACTTTGTAATGATGATAGAATTTGATATGTTTCTGTTCTTGGTAACTTTAATGCTTGAAAAACTTCGGTAGCTGTCTTTGTACCGTTTTTTCCTAAAAACAAGTACACTTTGGATTGATTTGAAGTTAAACCAAATTTCTCTAAAGTATCTTGAATCTCAGCTAATGATTTTTCCATATTGTCCCGTGACAATCTTGGTTTTTGTTCATTTACTGTACTTTGTTCGTATGACTTCATTTCCCAAATTTGGAACTATTTCGATCGATTTATGCATATTATGTGAAATTAAGTTGATTATTCTGATCGCTATTACACATATTCTCCTATACGCCTATTCGCTTAGGCTCATACCGTGCGTAAATGTCATTCAAAAATAACCTTGATTTTCCTTTGTCTTTTTGTAAAATTACATACTGATACTCTTAATCAAAAGTATTACAATATCTGTAATGTCCGAACACAAGTTTGATGATGATTATATCTCAAATCTAATGTCTATTGAAGATGAACAAATTAGATTATTAAAAAGAAAGGCTAAATCACTCAAAGCTGAACTCGATAAAACAAATTTACAAATTGATAATTCTCGTCATAAAAATTACTACTTTGATGAATCTACAAAAACTTCAAAAATTGAAAATAATAATACTTTGAAATCCAGTTTTGGTAAAAATAATTTTGTACAAAATATTACAAAGAAACATATTTTATTTTTATCATCTGTTATTCTTTTAGTGCTATCTGTTAATTTTATTGATGGGCAATTTTCTATATTTGATTCTGAATCAAAAGAACCTCTTAAGATGACATCAAAATTTGTTATTGAAAATTTACGTGGTGATACAATTGATACTATGAAGTCTTGGAGATTACTATCTGGAGAACAATTAAACGTAAATCTACTAAATGATGATGTCTTAACTGTAGAACAACAAGATGCAGTACGTAAAGTCATTATGTCTACTGATTCTATTGAACTTGATGATTTTATGGTAAACCGAGGGTTTCAGGGATCTGAGTCAACATATTTCTTAGGTTGGGCTGGTGCAATGAGTGCCGCAAAAGAAACTGACACTCTATTTGCAATTCCATCAAATTACACTATCATTAATTCATCAAATGGTGAAGGAAACATCGTTATCAAATTTTCAAATTTGATGGACACTGATGGTTTTTCAGGATACACTAGATCAGTTTTAGATAATGGTGAGATCTTAAAATCTTATATTACAATTTACAATGTTGATGAATTGGAAGCATCTGAATTGGCAACAATATTACGACATGAATTTGGACATGCATTAGGTCTTGGACATTCTACTGATCCTGAAGATTTGATGGCACCTGTAATTCTTACTGATTTTCCTTATATCTCAGAATGTAATGTTGATGCTATGGTGTTACTGTATGATGGAAATGAATCTAGTCAGGCGGTATGTGAAAAATGACCATTCGTGCAGTTGTAATTGATGATGAAAAAGACACATTGGATTTATTTTGTAATATCTTAACTAGTCATGAAATTCAAATTGTAGGCAAGGGGTATAATGGTGAGGAAGCCTTATTCTTATTTCAAAAATTAAAACCCGATGTAATTTTCCTTGATGTTTCAATGCCTGTATATGATGGACTATATGCATTAGAAAAGATTAGAGAATTAAATCCAAATGCTATAGTGTTTTTGATTGTAGAAAAAATGACATTAAATACCGAAATGAAGATGAATCGATTAAATCCCTCTGCAGTATTTAGAGAACCTTTGGATGTTAATGAAATTATTCGTAAGACTCATCAGTTTTGTTTGCCACCTAAAGATGAATTAGAAAATATGCAAAAGACGATGATTACTTTGGCATTGAAAAACACTTTACTTGAATTAGGTCATGATGAACTTGATAAAGTAACAACAATATTGCAAAAAGATCATAATATGACTTTGGATGATTGTTATGAAAATCCTGATGAATTAAAACTTGTTTTACAAGATTTGTTTGGTGAGTCTTATGATGACATCTTAAAATCCTTTAAAGAAAATATGAAATCTATATCGTCTCATAATTCTACTAAACATTTTATTTCTAATTTACATAAATGATTTTTTATAATCATGAAATGCTGGATTTTTCATTCCTAGAAAATGATAAAATATTTGAAATAGATTTGTGTTCTGATACTGGTAAAAAATTAAATCTTACTTTCCTTTATTATGGAGATTATTTTAGACATGGTGCCGGGATAGCCAAGTGGTAAGGCGGCTGTCTCGAAAACAGCTACGTGAAAGCGTGCAGGGGTTCGAATCCCTTTCCCGGCGTATTTTTATTTGATTGGTAATTTTACAATTAGTAATTTCATATTCCATTTTTGTATATTGTCTGAACTACAGAACTACTATTGAAAACATTTTTTGAAATTTTAATTTTAACAATATATGTTCCTTCTTTCATTTCAATTGTAATTTTTTCCCAAAACATTGTGTATTTATCAACAGCTCTTTTTTTACTTGTAAGTTCAAATCCTGTTCTTACCAAATACCCATTTCGATTTAAATTATTGATTTTTCTATATCCTGACGTTTTTGATAATTTACAAATTTTTAATATTTCGGGCACTGATAGAGGCTTTTTTGCAACTTGCTCTAACACGCTCCTTGATTCTATATCTCCAAGTATCTCCAAAATTTGCTTTATTAGTAATTTATCTTTTATTACTATTATCAACGAATTTTTTTTAATATCTTCAACATCTAATATTTCACTAAAGCAATATTTTACAAACTTTAGTGTATCTGATTTTAAAAATTCTAATAATTCATCATTTAATTTTGAAAAATCAACAATTGATTGTTTTATCGAATACCCGTATTTTTTAAACAATTTGAGTTTAAGTTTTTGTTGAGTGTTGGAGTCTAGATTGTTTTTAATTTTCAAACTCAATGATTTTGCTAGAAATAGGTCAATTCCTGACATCAAGTGATTTTAATTCCGAACTTATAAAAACAAAATGATTTTTACTAAAATATGAACATAACTGCTATTGTAATTGATGATGATTATGATACTGTAGATACATTTTCAGAATTATTAGAAGAACAACACATCACTGTAATTGGAAAAGGTTACAATGGTAAGGATGCAATAGAACTATATTCAAAACATTCTCCTAATGTTGTTTTTGTTGATATTATGATGCCTGATGGTTCTGGTTTTCATGCAATTCGAAATATACAAAAAATTAATGATAAAGCCAAAATCATTGCAGTTACTGCAGATCTTAAACCTTCTACAAATGAAAAATTAATGGATTTAAAAGTTCATGGACTTGTTTACAAGCCCTTGGATATTGAAAAAATCCTTTATCTTGTAAATAATTAGATGTTTCAAAATCTTTAAACTGATTTGATTATCCATAATAATTATGACTGAAATAACTCAATCAAAGATTGATGATTCTGGAATTTTAACTGCTGAATTAATTGCCCATTTTCGAGAAAAATGTAAAATTTGTGGACATCATCGAATAATGCATAATGAATTAGGGGTATGTGAAGGTGTTATGAATAAACCTTGTAATTCTGGTTGTGATTCTTACGAGTCTGAATGATATTCTAATTCTTTAATAAGATATTTCTTGTAACTGTACCATGGTTGATGAAATCAAATCTGAGAAAACTTATCCTTTGGGTTATGAGCCTGAAATAGTTCCTGCTTCAGATGATCCTAAAATCCGTAATCAGTTAATTGATTTTATCTTAACATCTGGTCCTACTGAAGTAATTAACACTGATTTATTTGCAGTTATGGCAAAAAGACGTTCAACTAGAAAATTTTCAGATAAACCTGTTGAAACTACAAAAATAGATAAAATAATTGCCGCAGCTGATACTGCTCCAACTGCCGGAAATTATCAAGGTTTTGAAATATTTTATATCAAGAGTCCTGAAAAGAAAAAACTTCTTGTTGATGCATGTAATAAACAACCTTATGTTGATGCACCAGTTGTATTGATTTTTTGTAAAAACCCCTCTAGAGTCAAATTTGATTTCTCTGAGAATATCTTGAAAAAATTTGCTATACAAGATGCAACCCTTGCAGCTGGGTATTCTCAACTAGCAGCTCAGGCTTTAGGTCTAAGTTCAATTTGGATTGGTATGTTTGATGAAGAAAAAATAATGGAAATAATTGGAACAGATTTAATTCCATCTTCTGTTTTGTGTATTGGTTATCCAAAACAAACTAAATTCCCAAAACCTCGTAGAAATCTAAAAGATTTAGTACATGTGACGTGGTAATATCTTCGTAATTCTCCAGACTTAAATAATGATTAATCCTTGCATTCTTTATGACTGATGCATATGTTATGTTGAACTGCGAATTGGGAGCAGAAATTGATCTTGTTGAAAAACTCAAAGAAATTGAACAAGTAACTGATGTTTTTGAAACTATTGGAACTCATGATATGTTGGTAAAATTACAAGCAGAAAATTTTGAAAAAATTAGAGAAATAGTCTCATGGAATATTCAAAAATTACCTAAGGTTCGTTCAACTTCAACTCTAATTAAAAAAGAAGCATAAAATCATAATTTTCTTTTGTAAATTATTTGTATTCTGAATTTGATTTGAAAAATTGTAAAATCCGAAAGATCATGAAAATGAGGGGGCATAATTTACGGGCTTTCGGATTTTATACTTAATTTATGATAAATAGGCCTATACGGATTTGTTTGTTCATTTCAAACAAACCCTGTATACATTTCAATAATGCTTAATCTTTTAATCTTAAAATTCATTAAAATATGATTAATTTGTATTCTAATCTAAATGGTTGATGAGAAAAATGAAATTGAAAAACTAATTGATACTATGATAACTAGTGGGGATGAGTTAGTAGATAATCTTAAAACTGTTTTACCAAATTCTCTATCGGATTCTATGGTAATGTTTCACGAATCTAATGTTTTGAATTTAAAGAAAATTAAAGAATTTCTAAACAAATAATTTTATCATATTTTTAAATGATCAATACTACTATATCCTTTTTAATTATTAATTGAAATTTACAATATGTTAAGATCTAGAACTATTAGTATTACTGTTAAAAAAAAGACTGGAGATGTATTTGATGCAATTTTGAATCTTCCTCCTAAAATGATGGATGATGCAAAAATCAATAATGATGGATGGTGGACATTTACAGGCCCTCATGGAAAATCCTTTCTTAAATTCAATGAACATAAACCTCATGGAATATTGGATCATCAATTCATTGATGAAGAATCTGCATGGCATGTTCCTATGCGTGTTGTTCCAAGTGGGGATAATTCTGAGATTTTGATTACATTGAACAAACCTGCCGAGTTAAATGATGAACAATTTGATCAAAGAATTTCTGAAATGGGTGATATGATAATTATGATGAAAAATATCCTTGAATCTAATTCCTAGGAATGTATTTTTTATATTATCTTGTATGCTTTAGTACAAATCATTCTTCAAGCTTAAATGCAAATTTTGTAATGAATAATTGATAAAAATGCCTTATGAAGAAGTTCATTTCCAAAGAATGGAAGATGAAGAACACGCAAAACTAAAAAATGAAAAAAAATTGATTTTATTTAAAAATTAGATATTTTCTAAAAAAAATTGTATTAGTCTGCACTGATTCTATTTCGTAAAACAATCAATCCAAATAATACGGTTCCTGCAGATATGATATTTAGAATTGAAATAGTCTCTGATAACATTATGGCAGAGTAAACTATGCTAAACACTGTAGTTGTAGAATAGATTAAGACTGTCCTAACTGCTCCAATTAATCTTAATGCCATAACAAAAAACATCATTGTAACCCCAATTCCTAAAAATCCTACTATTGACATTACTGATATTTGTTCTAATGAAATATCAAAGGGAATTTCAAATAATAGCATTAAAAATAATGACATTATTGCCCCAGTACATGACATGACGTGAACAATGTGTCTAGTCTTTACCGTATCGCTGATTTTTTTTGCAATAAATGTATCAAGACAATAAAAAAATCCTGCCATAACTATAAACAAATCCCCCATCATGAAATCTGATAATTGCCAATTGTTGTGTTGAATGTCTACGCTGATAGGAATTATGATTGAACCAATTACGATTAAAAGAAATGGAAACATTTCTTTCCTACTTAATTTTTCTCTGAAAATCATGATTCCTAATAAAATTGCAAAAACAGTTTCAGAATTAACTAAAATTGATGCATTAGTTGCACTTGTTTCTTGTAGTCCAAATGTATAACTTAGTGTTCCTGATGCTTCTACAACCCCAAGTAATACTAACAAAACTATTGTTGTTTTATTTGTTTTTTCAGAATTCTTTTTTGTTTTCGTTCTACGAATTGGTGAAAATAATAAACTGTTTACTACATAAATTACAAATACTAACATTAACGGATTTGGTATGATTGAATTATCTACTGAATGCTCATCCATCAGTTGTTTTGGAATAACATTTGGTAATGCTGAAAATGCTGCTGCTAAAATTGCAAACATAAATCCTGCACTTCCAATTTGATTTTGAAGATTTGAAAATATGCTTATTTTTGCTATTCTTAATTCTTTGATTATTTGAAACGATTGTGTGTATTTAGACACACGTTTTATTCGATTAAGATGTTAATACCATTTTTGGAATTGACTCTGCGTATATGCCTATATCATTCCCAAATATTGAAATACGATTGTGTTTATGAACATATTATCATTAAAATGAGTTCAGTCAATATCCCGCAAGAATTTGATAAAATAATAAAAGAATTACCTCTAGAAGAAAGATTTCAAAAATTAGAAGAAATTTTTAAAACATCTGATGATGAATCTGAGCGTTGGGATGCTGTTTGGATTGCAGGTGAGATTCCAGTGGAGGTAAATTTGAAAGGTCCTTTATTTGAAAAAATGATCGATCTGTTTGCCTGGGTTTTAAAAAATGATTCCAATGATGTTGTACGGCATGAGGTGTGTTATCAAATAGCTGCAAGAAACATGAGAAGAATTATTCCTGATCTTGCACATGCTGCAAATTATGATGTCAGTCCTCTTGTACGGCACGAGGCTACTGAATGTTTAATGATTATTCGAGCAACTGAACAAATGGATGCAATTGAAAAATCACTTCGTGATAAAAATGAAAGTGTTAGAAATACTGCACGATTAGTTCTTAAACGAATGCAGAGATATAAATCAAAATTTAATGCAAAATCTGAATGGGTTTCAATCTAAATACTTTTGATGTGCTTGTATAGTGCATAAATCATAAACATATTTGCAACAAACCATACTACTGTTACTGGATGTGCATCAAAATATTCTCCAAAAATTTCTAAATGATAGTACCATACATCCCCTGCAGCATTAATCATTAGACCAATTACTAATAGAAACCAGATTGGACCAAGTATCCCTTCTCTAAATGTTAAAGCTCCAATTATTGTAAAAGACAAAGTTGTTGAAGCAGCTGCCACAAAAATCAACCCATAATAAAAGTCAAAATTTAATTCTGCCTCTGGAACGCTGATTGACATTATTACATAAACAATCAAAGCAAATATCGGTATAACTGGAACCCAAATTTTCTGAAATAAGGTAAATCCTGAATGAAAGTATTTCATATTTAATAGTAAAAATGCTAAAATTCCTGGATATAATGCAAAAAAGAATACATCTGCAATAGAGGGGTATGCCTCAATTTCTAGAATTAGATCAAAAGTATAGTATAGTACTTCGGCAACCACATATGATGTAAATGCTAATCCTAGGAAAAAATAGGCTTTAGCTAAAATACCATTTTCATTTTGTTTTGCCATGATAAATGATAAAATTGCAACTCCTGATGAAAATATCAGTGAAGGAATTAGGGCTATTGTTCCTGCATCATCTTCTGGTACAAGATTTAATGCAATGAAAATTGCCAAGCCGATTCCTAAAATTACTGCTATGACTTTACGATTAATTGGATTTGACATTTTGTCTGGCACAATTTCTGGATTTTTCAATATATCACATCATGATTTATCCTTGAAATATCTAACGAAAAATCGCTTAATTGACTATTTCAGCAAAATTTAGTTTTTTTTGACCTCTTTATGATTTATTTCAAATTTTTATGCCTATTTTATTAAATTATGAAAATTCCCAATTTTGGGAATCTTATAAAAAAATAGGCTTGTTTTGTTTCCAAAACACAAATTTAATTAACTAAAAAGACTGTCTATTACCATGGTTGGATTTGATCATTTACTAGCAAAATCTCTAAATGAAATAGTTAAAGAAAATCTTGGAGTAAAAACCTCTAA
>Ga0209992_10003137_pt1 | contig 14205 bp, 15 predicted proteins | sample 2SBtaG_2_FD_182564 | JGI IMG/M metagenome (GOLD analysis project Ga0209992, IMG submission 182564) | Deep subsurface microbial communities from Kolumbo volcano to uncover new lineages of life (NeLLi) - 2SBTROV12_ACTIVE470 metaG (SPAdes)... | ecosystem: Environmental > Aquatic > Marine >... | reverse complement strand
AACGTTAAATAATGGTAATAATGAATTTAGTATAGTTCATCTCGATAGTTTTGGAACTGAACAAACCAGATTTGTTCCTTTCTTAGAACCTAGAAATTTACCCCCTGTAGCTTTATTAAAAACAGATAGAAACACAGTATATGCTGGTATTGATAATTCAGTAATAGGCACTGCTGGTACTGCACAAGAGGTATATCTAGATGATGATACTGGAATAGCTGAAGCTTCTGATGGGTTTATTGAAGCAGATATAGTATATGAAGATTCTAATGGTAGAATCATATCTACTACATGGAACACATGGGCTAATAAAAAATCAGCTGCAATAGCTGTGAATAAGGTATTATCTTTAAAATTAAAAAGTCTTTTAGAAAATACTGGTGATGCTGCTAATAATTCACTTAGAGCAGGTGACAGATTATTCTTAAAAACTGATGATGCAGATGAAGTTGTAGCTATGGTTTCACATGGTTCTCCTTATATTACAGATAATCAATCACAATATTATTTAATTGCTGATGGAAGTGAAAGTAGAACAAGGGCTTCTAACAATTCCATAGCAGGATATTACTTTACTGACGGTATAACTAACGCAACTACTTTAGGAGCGTGGTCTTCTGGTACACAAGTTACTGATGTATATAACAGTGGTACATTTGCTTATACTAATTCAAAACGAAAGTTTAGTTATACGTTTGATGAAACTCTTTATAAACACTTTAAAGACCCTGATGATAGATACTATGACTATGAGGTTTTAATTAAATTACAAGTTAAAGATAATCACACAGATTTCAGTGGTTATGACAGATATTTCTATTCCAAAATTCAAGATTATAATAACGATGTATATAACACATCTATAACTCCTGACTTTTTAAAGAGAAACTCATCTTTAAGATTCTACAATAGTAGTTCGTGGGCTAATACTTCATGGACTAACGAAGCTACTGCTTTAGCAACTCTAGTTGATGGTACTTATGGTAACGGAGCTAATAATGCTTTCTTATTAACAGATAGTGAAAAGAAAATAAATAGATTATTTTTCCAAGTTAAACACGCTTCTGGTTTTTCATTAAATACTACTACAAGGGACCCTAAGATAAGGATTTCTATTATGTATTCAGGTAAAAATGACGCTGGAGGTAATGTGTGGAAACCAGTACCTTTCGTTACTACTACTGATTTACCAGATTATTCTGACACAGCTTTATATCGTTCTGGTGTTGTATCATTTAATATGCCAGAAGATTGGGTAAAAACTACTGCAAGTGGAATGACATGGGAAACTTTCCCACCAACAGATAGTGCTTGGGATTATTCTTCTTATGGATTATTAGTACTAATGGAAGTAGACGCTGGTACCGCAGGAGATATAGATATAATGAGTTTATGGCCGTATGATGATGAATACGTTCAATTAATCACAGTTCAAGACCCACATCACGTATCTTTAAGTAGTGTAGGTGTTTCACAAGGAATAGGTTTTGTTAGAAATGCTAAAAATATAGATATAACGGATAAATTAGGTAGGTCTACTTTCAAAAGAATGGGAGTAGCAGCTAGTAATTTAACTTTTGGAGGAGTTCAATTAGCAGGAGATTATTCTGCAACTTATGATGCATTAAGAAAATATCAAGTTAATAATACTCCTGTATATTATGATTTACAGAGGAAAGATAATAGTTACATTAGATTCTTTGGAGTTATAACTCAAATGTCAGAAGATTATCCTGTAGGTTTGCAGAATCCTAAATTTGGTATTTCCATGGCAATTTCTCAAATTATAGAATTTACATCTGCGGGTGTATGGTCACATGACACTCCAATAGCTTTAGGAGGAAAAGTAGGTGACGAGCCAAAATACACTACTTAAACCAATATTAACAATAGATGGTGAAGAAGAATTTTCTTTAATGTCTGGTAAAGTTAATTTTCCCGGTAATAATGCAATAAATACTCTAACAGTTGAAATATCAGATGTTGAAAAAGAAGAAAGAAGTGTATTAGGTAGAAAGGTTGAGTTATATTTAAATTATGATAATAACGACGGACTGCCAGTATTTAGGGGGTACATCACTTCTTATAAACCAAGTGGTAATAAAATAACACTAAAGGCTAGTGACCCTAGAATATACTTAACATCACATATGTCTCCAGCTATAGCTTTAACAGATAAAGACAATTATGATGGCTATACTTTAGCTTCTTTCTTATATAAATATATATCAGAAAAAATTAATGAAGATGAAGTAAGAATAGGTTTAGATATGCTAAGAGATACTAACCCAGCAATACCATTAAATGGTGAAAGAAAAGATAAAATTAATCCATATGATATTATTAAGAAAAAACTACAATCTCATGTAAATACAGATGACGGTTTAGATGCTTCTAAGAAATTTAGTTGTATTATGATAGAGGGAAACGATGATTCACATATATCTTTTGTAAAACGTAAATCTTTAGAAGATAATCTTCCTGTTTTTAGTTATTCTCTTATGGATGGTATACAAGACTTGTCTTATACAAAAAGAAATCCTCCAAATACAGCATTTATAAAAGGTGATAATAAGGATTCAGCAACTTTTAAATATGGTAATAGACCAAGAGGTATTTTTAATAAAGATGTTTCATACGATTCTTCAAATGTTAAAATGACAGGTAGGGCTGTATTAGAAAGAGCAGGTATGAAAAGTATTTTAGCAGATAGAGATGAGACTGCTGAAATTACTTTAACAGTTACTAAAGGTATACACATAGGTCTAGAATCTATAGTATCTATAGAGTCTGGTCATTATTCACATAAAGATAAATATATTGTTGGTAATCATATAGTAGTAGGAAAAAACATTTCTTTTAACAATAACAGTTGTAAAATACAGTTAAAATTAAATAGACCTCAACCATTAGTTTCGGATTACTTTCAATGATTATTCTTTATAGATGCGTTTTTATGTCTATCAGTATTTGATAAACCGTTTGAATCTGGTAAGTCGGGATTCATAGTTCTAACTACAATAGTACCTTCGGTTTGTTCTACTCCATCTACAGAGTGAACACTATCTAATTTACCATCAGCAGTTAGTCCTGCGTTTCTTCCCATCTTTTTGGCTTGACCAGTTAAATCTGTTTCAGATGTCACACTTATCTCCTGAACAAGCTATCTCTTGTTTGCCCTGAGTATTGTCCTCAGACTCATATTCTGACAACTTGCTATAATCTATTACGGGGAGCTTCTTTATAAGCCTTTCGTAGGAATGGACGTCTATTTCCTCATATGGGGCTAATTTATACTTTCCACCATCATACGGTAAGAAAGATACACCATTGATTATATCCCAATTTTGATACACCCAATTACCTACTTCGAACCATTCATCATCTCTGACATAAACAGTCATACTTGCGTTATGTTCACACCAGTTATGTTGTAAATTTTTATAATGTTTTAATTGGTCTAAAGCAGTTACATCCTTTCTAGTAATACACCCTTCTGGTGATTTAACTGGAAATTCTAAAACCCAAGTAGTTGCATCTTTTACTGTCTGCCCTACTTCTGGACTTGCCTTTATACCACTATCTTTCATCAATCTAAAGAGAGGGTCGCGTGACGAAATTCTATATCTTCTGATGTAGTATTCTGAGTAACGGGGGTGCACTCCAGACGCTGAATCTACCAGTTGCGAAACAGTACCACTTGGCTTGACACAAGTCGTGGCTGCTGGCATCTTAGTTCCTAGTATCCCTGATGCCTTACGAGCTATGCGTATTACACGGCTTTTAAGGGCATTTAAAGCGTCCGAGCTCAATATGGAAGGGTTATCCATCTGACCAGTCAAACTGACGCCTAGAAGCGCTTCTACTTCACAGTTCTTTTTCCACTCTTTTCTGAGGTATGGGAAGTGTGTGAATGAGCTCTGTATGACACCTAACCACGTTGCGGTCTCTACTTTGTCAAGTAGGGTGTCTAAATTATCATCTTCTCTGACAACAACTTCACTGAGATTACAAAACTGCATATCTCTTAGCATTATCTCTCCACAAGGATTAGTTCCCTGTATTAATGGAGCATAACGTCTCGATGGAGCTTTGCTCTGTGCAGCATTTAGATTAAATATACCTCTTTCACCAGTGCCTGATAGAGCTAAGGAGGCCCATTCTCTCAAAAACTCCGCTGCGCTTGGTGGAGCCCTGTAGATAGCACTATTGTTAGCCATAGCACGTTTTATAGGGTAGGGCCAGTCTTTAGCGTGCCGCATTTCTTTGTCATCAAGGTCACTCAGTGAGATTTGGGAGCTGCGGCGTACTCCACCAACTACCACTATCTCAGCAATCTGATTACATATATCGTGAGCTTCTAAAGCAGTAAGTTTCCTACCTTGTGCGTTATGCATTGTTTCCCTTAGGAAATCGTGCAACTTGATAAGGGGTTGTGGACCAGAAGCCCTTCCCCCCATAGTTTTAAGACGGGCCCCCTCAAGGCGTATCCCAGAATAATCAAACATAACGTTTTGTCCGTCATATAAGCTGTTCATTAGTGTTTTTACAGAGTCCGCCCACCCCGCTTTTGAATCTTCAATCAATACCTTTGGATTACCCAAAGACGATTTTATTTCTGGTATTTCTGGTAGTTTTTCTACTTCTTCATTTTCTACAGAAAATCCAAAACCAGTACCACACATTAACACATATAAACATTCAGCAAAAGCATCAACAGAGTTAATTTTTGCAAATGAACAATTATAGATACAAGTGTTATCAAATTTAGCAGCTGGACCTGCGGCCCATAAAAATCGCATAGATGGCATTACTGCAAATTCCATCATATATTTCCTGATTTTGTTAATAGTTTTTTCAGGTATATCAGGTTTTTCTGAAATTAAGAAAGATAGAAATCTCTCTATGGTTTCAGGCCAATCTTCTCGTCTATTCTCTGTTTCTAGCCATCGAGAATACGTTCTTTTATAAATAAATTCTGCTACTTCGTTCTTAAACATTTGTATCTCCCATGTGGGGTAATACTATAGAACAAAACACTATATAAAGATTGCGGTGAGACAGGTGGACAAAGGGTATAATACCTGCTCACACGCGTTTAGTCTAATTTTTTTTAAGTATTACTCTAATGAGTAATGGGTCATGAGTTTCCGCTGTTTTGTTTGGAGAAAAGTAACCTTCCTCACATTCTATAATTTCACAACCATTTTCTTTTGCTAGTTTTTCTAACATTTCAACGTCATAAGGCCATCTTTTATGAGTTGTTGTATATGATTTATCTATATCATTATACACGCTATCATTTATTAACTTTGAATCATTTAATGAACGCACTTCTATACATATTAAACCACCCTTTTTTGTGTTATTAACTGAACTTTTAAATATCCTTTTTGATTTTACATAAGGCATAGCGTGTAAAAACCACCTCATATACATAACATCAAATTTACTTGTTTTAAATCCCTTTTGGAAAAATAAAACTTCTTCTACATCTTCCTTTATTAACTTACATTTAGGTTGCTTTTTATTAAGTGTGCCGTAATTATCAATAGCATAACATATATTTCCTTTTGTTGAGAAAAACTTACTATCTCTACAATTACCACATCCTAAATCAGCAATCTTTAACTTTTTATTCTTTATATATTTTAACCAAACATATCTTGCAAATGAGCTTGGTTTATCTAGATACTCGTAATCTGTTTCATAGTATTTTTTCCAATACTCTTTATCATCATCGTTATTTTCTCTATAGTCCCATTTATTACTTGCGACATAAGACATATCAAACCTTTTACGTAAATTAGTTATATACATACTATCATTTTCCCATAATGTAATTTCATATTTTGAATCCCAATTTTTGGAATAATCACTTGTTATTAACCTTTCTTCTTTATAAAATAAAGGTGGCCAGTCTGCATGGTATATATCACCTTCAGCCCATTTAGGAATTTTCCAATCTTTACCATATAAATGTCTTAAGTATAACTCTGAATCTTTTGGTATTGGATAATCTTTATCATTTAATTTTGCCTTTGTTAATAAAGGCATAGATGGGTTTGCATAAATATCACAATATTGACCGCCACCTCCTGTAACAGGTTCAACAGACATTAAAAAACCGCCACATGACGTTATATCATCTTTTCTTGTTACATTGAGGTCATATTTTTTAAAATCTAAATTTATTAACTTCTCCCAAAATGAAGTATGTGTGGCAACATCGACATCAGTATCATGGTCCATAAAATCACCATCTCTTATACAACCTAGTAATGTTCCGCAATCTAAATAATAAGGTATATCATTATCTTCTAATACATAAGATACTTTTTTTAATACATAATCAAAGGCTTCTTTCTTTTTCATTTCTTATATTTCTTTTTCTTTCCACCATAGTAAGTAGAAGCATGTCCTTCTTCTAGAAGTATAGAGTTTACTGATTCATATTCATCGTCGATTTTCACAAATAATTCTCCAAGTACACGTCCATATTTTCCAAGACCATGTGACAATAACTTAAACTTTCCATTTTCCAACAATTCTTTAGTTCTAGCTTTAGCAGCTAAACCTTTCACTTTTTCTTCTTTATCTCTAGTCCTACATTCCCAAGTGTCTAATCCATAAAAACGTATACGTTTATGAACTTGACATTTAAAACCTAAGTCAATCCAGCAGTCGACGGTGTCTCCATCGACTACTCTATCTAAAGTAGCGTGATATTCATACATTATTTATAATCCACCAATATTGTTTCTACGCCTTTTTTCTTACGTAGTTTAGCTACTTGAGTCGTTGTTACCATTCTATTCCTCTGAACAGTTACAATCACATTTACAGTCGTCACAACAGCACATATTTATTTTTTTCTCCTTGTTTTTGTTTTTCTTTTAGTTCCCTTTCTTTTCCTAGCTGCTGCGGCTTTACGTCCTTTTTCAGGATGCATTTTATTATGCTGTGCGGCAGTCATCTTTTTAAGGTTACTTTTTCTGGCAGTTTTAGCAGTGTGGACTCCGGGTTTACCCTTACCACCTTTGCCACCACTCTTATGGTGTACTACTTCATTTTTACCAGCGTTAGCTTTTCTTCTATAATAATGAGGGGATTTTCCACCTTTCCAAGCACCATTGGATTTTCCAGTGCGTGCCATAGGGGATTTCTTATTCCATCTCTTCTTTCGGTTGGCACTCGTATCTTTAAATTTCTTTCGTGCCATTATTTTTTACCTCTACTCTTCTTCTTCGATAACTTCTTCGCTATCTTCGGCTTGTTCTTGTACAGGTACTTCCTCTGTTTCTGACTCTTGAACGGCATTCTCTTTCTCCTTGATGAATTCATTCCAGTCATCTCCATGTTCTCTGTCTTGCATCCATTCAAAAACTAAATTTTTGAAATTAGCAAAACTTTGCTGTTCATTTTGAAGCATTTCACCAGCTTGGCGAACACTTTTTATGAGGTAATGTAGGTTCATAGCATTGTCGCCATCACCGTTATCCTCATTCCATTTCTCTAACTTTTTGACCCTTTTGGTCAATCTTTCTAAATTAGCCATATATATCTATTCCTTGCTAGTATTTAAAGCTTTCCTTGCTAGTCGGTATATCTCTTTTCTATGATTAGCGTCACCAACTATACAACTATAAGCTCCATTATCAAATATAACCAAGTGGTTTCCTTGACTATCTCTTCCACGTTCAGCACAGGCAGGACACCTAGCAATTATCTTACCTGAACGTTCTATCACGTTATCTAATTTATCCAAATCTAATGTAAAATTACCCTCTGTTGGGTAACTACTCGTTTCTGTCTCAGAAGCCTTATAGAGTTGGGTATATAAGTAATCTGCACTATTTGACACAGTATGGGGCACACTATATAAATCACATATAAAGTCCAACATATCACGTTGAGCACGCTTACTACGTTCTATTTCTACAATTTCATTAGGACCGTCCTGAGCTATTGCGTACATTTCCTCTATAGATAGTCTTAGCATATCCTTTACAGAAAACTGTGTACACCATATACCAGTAGACTCTCCAGTTAAATTAGAAACATAGTGAGTATTAGGTATACGTCTCATACAGGAAACAGAGTTATTAATACATCTTTCATCTAAAGTAGATAAAAAATATTTCTTTTTTAAATGCATAAGATACTCCTTCAAAGCCTTACGCTTCATACTCGGAGGTATATCTAAGAATGAATGAAAATCAATATTCATCTGAAATCCCTTCCCACCAGTAAGATATATACGAGGTGTTATATTGTTAGGTTTACAATAACGTTTATAGAACTTTCTTACATCCTTTAAACATTTATTTATATCCCTTTTATGGTCGAAATCAAACCATATAGTATTAATATAAGCGCTTTCATACCCTTTATCATCGTCAAAGGCATAGACACTGGTATAACAGCTCTTCTGACCATTATACTTTTCAATTAATCCCTCTAATTCTTCTCTGGTTTTTGGTTTTGCGATTCTTGCTGGTATTCCGAATTCTCTATACATTCCTTTACTTCTTTCCAATTATCTATGGCTGTGCCTACTGATTCTAAAACCTCTACACTCTGACACCAATCACGTGGTATCGCCATAATATCTACTCCATCACAATGTGAACCATGCATAACAAGAACCATAGCCTTGTCATCTTCTGCTACTAATTCACCTATTGTCTCACATGTTGTAAGATGTTCAGATGGATTATCTCCATTTATTTTATATGTCTTGAATGTGCTTGCTGCATCATTCCAAGTTACTTTTACAAAGGGTCCAACACTACCTAGTGTTTCACCTTCTCTGGCAGTATTATCTACCATCTTTCCATTTCTAGTGTTTAATTTTTTCTCTTTCAAGTTTGTCATTTTTCCATTCCTCGTACATTTCTGCAACTATACCTAAATCCCCAAGGGCTTTATAAAACTTTGCATGTGATGGCGTTTCATCTACGTTTATATAATTATTCGGCCTATCAAATAGCAATCTATCATAAGGGACTTGATGTAGTTCTAACCATTGTTCTGTTTGCATTTTTACAGCTAAATCATTAGGTCTTTCACACCATATAGTTATATGATGGTTACTTTTTTTTATCCAAGTCATAAATTCTATAGTATCCTCTATAGGTAAACAATTTTCTATATAGTCTGGTAAACCAAACTTTATACCTTTAGCTGGTGTGCATATTACATCATCAAGGTTAAATACTAATTTCATTGTTTGATTGCTATAATACTACTCTTATTAACAATAACTGTGCCTTTTTCGCCAGTTAGATAAACAAAATTCTCATCATCATTTGTGATTTTTCCACGCCCGACCTTTGTTCGGTCTTCTTCTTTCCATACTATTTTAACTTCCGCATCTTTTAGATAGTCTGTTAAAGGTTTCGTTTCGTTTTCTTCCATATTATCCTCATAAGAGGAGCAGCATCTCGTGCTGTCCTGTTTATATATAGAAGAAGCTAGTATATAAAGCTATGCCTATAGAAGACCACTTTTACAGAAGGATACTATTATATATCTTGTTCCTGAATCTATATATCTTCCACTATGTTTATGAGTAGGCATAGGAAATAAACATACATGTCCAGTTGGTGCTTTAATTAAGGTCTGCTGTCTATGATACCAAGTACCGCCACCAGTAAAATCATTATTAAGTGCTAATGTTATACTATAACTACTATTATCTATATGTGAATCTAAATGACCTTGTGCAGAGGGTGTATACTTAGCTAAGAAATTCTCAGCTGCCATATCTTTACCCCAACTATCACCAGTACATCCCCATACATGTCTAGCTACGGGAAAACCATATTCTCTTAACACTTTCATATACAATTCATTAAGTCCTATTTTTTCTAATAAAAAATCTGTAGTAGGATAGTTTTCATGCCTATCTACTGTCCAAACGTTAGCTTCTTCAGCCTCTTCCATTATCATCTTACAGAATTCCTCTGTAAACAAAGGCCACGTATATAAATCAGTGCCTTCTTCTTTAAGTATAGCATCCCAATCCTTTACTCTAGTTTGAGGGTGGATAAATCTTTCTGTCCATTTATCCCAATCAATATTCCATGCATATAATTCTGGATTAATCATGTCCAAATACCTCCAATGTCATCTGGATTTATATCTGCAAAACTCTGAAATAATTTACAATTACAATCTATTGTAACATCTGGAAAGAATTCCTTTTGTGCTATCCTTAAAAAACCTTGGTCACCACCAAAGAAATTTTCATCTTCACCTTTTTTATAATGAGGTTCAACATATTTATTCCACACAGTATTATAAAATTCTTTAGTAAAATCAGTGTAACCTATAAATGCACCTGAATTAAAACGATAAAAGTCACTACCCATTAAATTTTTATATATTCTTTCTTCAAATTCTTCTGTTTCTCTTAATTTTTTCAATAAACTACCATTCATACCATCTTCTTCAATATATGTTCCAACACCTTCACTTGAAGGCCAGTTAAGCTTTTCAGCATTATATATTAATTTACAATTAAAAGTTTTAAAACATTCTTTAATATCATACCACAAAGTCGCTTTACCATCGTCATCACTTGAAATTATTATATCTGTAGCATCTAAACCCATAATATATTTAGTATCTACTAATTCTAAATACTCCTTTGTCTTTTTTATTTTATCTAACCAATTAAATGGTTTGGTAATAGGTATAATAATTAATTCACCACCCATTCCCATTTTTTCGAAAGATTCTTGTAACATTGTCATTTCTTCTGGTATAGACCATGTTATTACAGTAATACCTTCTTCTTCTGGTGTACAATTAGGTTTAAAATTATCTTCTCTTCCCCACACTGCAACAACCTCTTTCCATATTTCATTATTTTTTGATGGACCATTACCATGATATATTAATGGCCAATTCTTTTTATTAGTTTCTATTCTCATTTTAAAGGGTTCTCTCCTGTTTCTGTATCACTACCTAATAAATCTTGATATACTATACTAGGTTCCATGCTATAAGCTATTAAGGTAGGGGGGTATTTAAACTTTACGTCGGGTCTAGGGTGAGAATTATAAGTAGCTGTTAAAAATTCATCAGCTGGTATAATACTTTTCTCTACCTCATAGTTTAATAGTTTCTCTCTACCACTTGGTGATATTAAATAACCAAATGTGCAATAACTCATAAGAGGTTTTCTCAAACTATCAGTAACTATTTCTTCTGAGTCATACAACTGTGGCTCTCTACCTAAATATAATAAATCCCATTCTTTATCTATATGATTTAAAGTCTCTATTGCATTATGTAATTTAATTTTCCAATTCTTATGGAATAATAAATCATCTTCTAACACTAAAGTATAACCTCTGGCCCTTTTCCATATTTCACTGTGTGATATAGTACAACCCATTTCACCTCTATTTAGAGGACGGGCCCACCATTTAACACACGATGACCAATATCCATCTTCTAATGCCATACCTTCTTCTTCATCCATCTCCCAATCAAACAGACCAAATCCCTTTTCTTTTAACCATTCATCAGTTATATCTTCAGCATCTAAATTATTTTCCCAATTAGTAGTAAATTCTACATTATGTACAAATTTATCCATACCTGATTCTTTAATTATTTCTTTAGCATTTTCTAGTCTATCAGGACGTTTTCTTATATTAATACAATAAACTTCATTAACAGTAAACGAAGCTAATATTTCTTCTATATTATCTACAGTATTTTTTATATCATACTCAGATGACAATATATTATAATTTCTATTTACATCTATACCCATATATGATTTAGTTCTTAATATACTTATAAGTTCTTCTTTCGTAGTATATGAGATTCCCATACCTTTATCTACTAAATCTTTAACAGCTCCTACGTGATACTTATCACCATACCAACCATCCTTAGCAATCCATGGAGTATGATTAGCCATTGTTTCTAGTAAACATAGTCCGAATCCTTCAGAGTATGCGTTAGATATATATAATTCAGCTTCATACATACCACTCAATACATCTTCGTAAGGTATATCATGCAAACATACTACATTCTGAGATTCATATATGTGCATATCTTCATATGCATAACCTGTAGTAACTAATGTTGTATCTGTTAAATCAGCTTCCTTAAACATGTCAATTAATTCTTCCATACCTTTATTATCAAAATATCCACCTGCTGAAAAAAACATCTTACCCTTTATACCATATTTTTCTTTAAATCCTGATTTACCTTTACATTTATTCACAGGTATACCATGTCTTACTTTTTTAACTTTACTAGAACTGTAACCAGTAAAATCATAATCTATATGTGTAGCACAACCGACATAATCACACGTTTCTAGTGCTTTATAATCATCTTCATTATATGTGGGGCGAATGGCCAACCAAAGTAGTTTATTAGGGTGTGCTCGTTGTATACATTTATTTTGCCATTTTGTTATACCATGAACAATAACTAAATCCCATTTATCATCTAATATTGATATGTCACCTGTCTCAGTAAGGACCTTTACATTATGGCCTCTTTTTCGACATTCTTCTGCCATATTATAGACATAACTAGCAGAACCTCCTTCATCAACATCATTACAAAATACTATTCTCATAAATATTCTAATCCTCCCAATTTTGATATCTAGCGTAGCATTTAGTCTCAGGTTCATCAAATGGAGATATAAACATATATTCATCTGGAGGATTAATAGGCTTTACAACCCAAGAACAGTCTTGAAATGTTATTACATCATCAATATTAAAGTTTTGCATAACAGCCTTAGCAACTCCAAATTCTGCTTGATTTATATGTCCTTCATGTAGGTAAAAATCGTGTCCACCCATCCAGCCACTATCTTTAAGTTTAGGTAACCAGACCTTTATATCTTCCATAACATATTCATACTCATGTCTGGCATCTATATATATAAAATCAATAGATTTATCTTTTATATCCTTAGCAGCTTCCAAACTAGTTTTTTTATGTTTTATTACATTTGGGGCTTTAAATCTATCAAATACTCCTTCTACTACTGACATTTTATGTTCATATTCGTCATGGTCTTTCCATGGGTCTACTGCGTGTACTTTTTTGAAGTATTGACTAAATATATGTGTACTTTGTCCTGCATATATACCTACTTCTACCATAGTCGACTTAGATACGTCAAAATGATAATTTAAATAGGAAACGATATCATATAAACCTAATATCTCAACATCACCATCACTATCAACGGGTGGACTACCCCTTGAATTTCTAAATATATCAAAAAATTTTTCGTCTTGCGTCATACAAACTCCATCAAACTCTTTTGTTTTTTATCTAAGATTGTTAGAGGTGGATTCTTTCTTACTAAATGTTTGAGCCCAAACTTATCAAGTAGCCGAGACACAATATCCCAGTAATATCTCACGTCGAGTTCAGATTTACCACCAGTCAACTCTTTTATCTTATAACCATCTTTGGTCTTATAATATTCATATGTAGTCATAGGTTTTGCCTTTATACCTATACTCTCACCCTGTTCTGCTAATTTTATCATCATATCAGTTTCAGATACATAGTCTGACAACTTTCTATTTAATCTTCTACGTTGTAAAAACTCTTCCATGTCTAAATCATCAAAATCATATACTTCTTCTACTAATGTGGTGGTTTTGTTTGCCAATCGCCCCTCAATTATTCTGTCTAATGTATTTCTATAGAAACGACTACGTGTAGATGCTTTCATTGTAGACCCATGCTTAGTGAGACTACCATCTAGATTTCTTAATACGTAATTACCTATCTGTATCCAATACCCTTCTTTATACGTGTCTTTATCTAAAGATATAAAACTAGCATCTACGTTCGGTATAGACGCTTCAAGGACGAGTCTAAGTCTATTAGTAAGCCAATCACAATCAATATCCACATTAGTATTAATACCATCCGTATGACAATATACCACACTTTTCTCACCATATTTCTTTCTGATGATGTTAATTCCATGTTCCAATAAGTAACGAGCGACTCCGGTAATAGTAAGGCCCGTCGCCATATCGCCATAATTAATGTAAGGATTAGTGTTAGCACCATAGAAAGTATTCACCATGATTTTCAAAGCATTACTTTTACTGTCACCTTCCTTCGTGCCCATCATTTTATAGGGTTTCCTCAATTCAGTGAATTCTTTACACATAGAATAGAGGCAAC
>Ga0209992_10003136_pt1 | contig 14207 bp, 11 predicted proteins | sample 2SBtaG_2_FD_182564 | JGI IMG/M metagenome (GOLD analysis project Ga0209992, IMG submission 182564) | Deep subsurface microbial communities from Kolumbo volcano to uncover new lineages of life (NeLLi) - 2SBTROV12_ACTIVE470 metaG (SPAdes)... | ecosystem: Environmental > Aquatic > Marine >... | reverse complement strand
CGATCATTGGCGAAGTTGTCACGAATCTCAATTAGCTCATCACGAATCACTTGCATCAGTCTTTCTGGATTTTGCAAAATATCCAATAAGTATTTAATGCGCTCTAATAATTCATTAAATTCATCAAAAATCTTGTCTTTTTCTAGGCCGGTTAAACGGTGAAGTTTAAGGTCAAGAATCGCTTGTGCTTGTTTTTGTGATAATTGGTAATCACCACTGGCTTGCAGGCCAAGCTCAGCTGGTAAATCTTCTGGCTTAAACATGGCCATATCGCGATCGCCAATCAAATCTTTAATCACGCTACCCTGCCAAGTTTTCGCAACCAATTGTGCTTTTGCTTCGGTTGGATTTTTTGCTGCTTTAATCAGTTCGATAATTTCATCGATATTATGTAGTGCAACTGATAGACCTTCTAAGATGTGAGCGCGGTTTCTGGCTTTGTTAAGATCAAAGATAGAGCGACGGGTTACGACATCACGACGATGAGCAATAAAGGCATCTAACACGCCTTTAAGTGTCATGAGTTTTGGCATGCCCTTGTCAATGGCCACCATGTTAATACCAAACACGGTTTGCATTTCAGTCAGCTTGTAAAGGTTGTTAAGCATCACTTCTGGCACTTCACCACGACGAAGCTCAATCACCATACGCATGCCATCTTTGTCAGATTCGTCTCTAAGGCCGGTAATACCATCTACTTTTTTGTCTTTTACTAATTCTGCAATCTTGCCGATTAACTTAGCTTTGTTCACTTGGTACGGAAGCTCTGTAACAACAATACTTTGCTTGTCTTCACCTTCAACGTGAGAAACTGAACGTAGGTAGATTTTGCCTTTACCTGTTTCGTAAGCTTGACGAATACCGCTAGCACCATTGATAATACCGGCTGTCGGGAAATCAGGCCCTGGCATGACTTCTAACAATTCATCAATAGTCGCTTCTTCATTATCAATCACTTTCAAGCAAGCATCAACCACTTCGCCTAAATTGTGTGGCGGAATATTGGTTGCCATACCAACTGCAATACCAGATGAACCGTTCACTAGTAGATTAGGGACACGAGTTGGCAGTACGCTCGGCTCAGATTCTGATCCGTCGTAGTTGTCAATAAAATCAACCGTTTGTTTGTCAAGGTCGCGTAATAATTCGTGCGAAAGCTTGGCCATACGGATTTCCGTATAACGCATGGCTGCTGCTGAGTCACCGTCAACCGAGCCGAAGTTACCTTGACCATCAATCAAGATATTACGCATCGAGAATGGCTGTGCCATACGAACAATGGTGTCGTACACGGCGGTATCACCATGCGGGTGGTATTTACCAATCACGTCACCGACAATACGGGCTGATTTTTTGTAAGCTTTGTTGTAATCGTTACCCAAAACGTCCATCGCATAAAGTACACGACGATGCACTGGCTTGAGGCCGTCTCGCACATCGGGTAAGGCACGACCAACGATGACACTCATTGCGTATTCCAAGTAGGAATCTCGCATCTCATCTTCAATGGTAACTATGGGGAAATTAGGCTCGAAACTTTCTGGATTATCAGTATTTTCAGACATACAAAAAAGGCTTAATTAAATTAGCTTTTATTGTACCCTAAGTGGTATTTTCACACAACAAAAATGTGGAAATAATGCAGGTTTTTTTGTAAAAAAATTAATTAAAAAAAATAATTAAAAATCAATGACTTATGCGTTTCTTTTTTGAACAGCCTGCGCCAGTGTTTTGAGTAGATTTTCAGTATCATCCCAACCAATACAACTGTCAGTAATACTCACCCCGTATTCAAGTGATTCTAACGGACCAACTGACTGATTACCTTCATTGATATGCGACTCAATCATCACCCCAAATATTTCATCAGATCCGGTGATAATTTGGTTAGCAATATCTTCACCCACTAGTAATTGATTTTTGAATTGCTTCTGGCTGTTAGCGTGAGAAAAATCTACCATGATTTTATCCAACAAGCCATCTGCTCTTAATTGTGCTACTGCTTTATCAATATGTACTTTTGAATAATTAGGACCGTCAGCACCACCACGCAAAATAATATGTGCTGTTTCATTACCTGAAGAGGTGTAATGACTTACGCCACCCTCTTTATTAACTGAAAGCAAATGGTGTGGGTTGTTGGCTGATTTGATCGCATCAATAGCCACGCTAAGCGAGCCTGTGGTGCCATTTTTAAAACCAACAGGGCAAGACAAGGCTGAAGCTAATTCTCGATGAGACTGGCTTTCAGTGGTGCGTGCACCGATTGCGCCCCATGAAATTAAATCTGAAATATATTGTGGCGTAATTAAATCTAGGTACTCAACAGCAACTGGCACACCCATGTCAGCCAAATCTGTGAGTAAATGACGAGCAATCTTAAGACCTTTGTCGATATTGAAACTTTCGTCTAAATCTGGATCGTTAATTAGACCTTTCCAACCAATTGTTGTACGTGGTTTTTCAAAATATACACGCATTACGACCAATAACTCATCGCTAAGCTCTGATTTTAGCTCTGACAGTCTTTGTGCATACTCACGAGCAGATTTTGAATCATGAATTGAACATGGGCCTACAATCACCATTAGGCGCTTATCTCGACCCTCTAAAATATCTTTAATGGCTTTTCTTGTTTGGAAAATACCTGATGAGCCTTTTTCACTCAATGGGTATTCACTCATTAAGTCAGTTGGCGCTACCATCGGTGCGCTTGAAGTGATTCTTAAATTGTCAGTATTGTGTTGCACAGTTTATTTTTGATTCTCAATTAATGCGTAAGCTGAGTGATTGTGAATCGATTCAAAATTTTCAGACTCTAAACGATAGTAATCAATATCATCATTAGTATTTAAACCTACTGCAATATCTCTGACTAAATCCTCAACAAAAGCAGGGTTATCATACGCTCTTTCCGTTACAACTTTTTCATCTTCTCGTTTTAGGATTGCATACAATTCGCACGAAGCTTTTTGTTCAGCTAAATCAATCAAATCTTCAATGTGTAGTTGCTTACCTTTTGAAGCCTTTGCTTTAATGGTAATATGTGAGCGCTGATTGTGTGCACCATACTTAGAAATACTCTTAGAACAAGGACACAGACTAGTGACCGGCACCACTACTTTCATCATCACAGATGATTCACCTTCATTTAACTCACCATATAGCGTTACTTGGTAATCCATCATTGACTCTACGCCTGAAGAAGGTGCGGCTTTTTTTCTAAAAAATGGAAAGTCCAATTTAATGTGCGCACTATCTGATTCTAATCTTTGACGTACTTTATCAATAATTTTATCAAAACTCCCTGTCGTGAATTCACAAGGGCCTTCATTTAAAATTTCAATAAAACGTGACATGTGCGTACCTTTGACATTTTCTGGCAGTGTCACTGTCATGGTAAAATTACCTACAGTTGGCATCTTGTCGCCATTTCTATCTACAAAAGTGATTGGATGAGAAATATCCTTAATACCTACTTTGTCAATGATAATTTGGCGCGTGTCTACTTTGTTTTGCGTATCAGGCAAATCGCATGATTTCATAATTTTTTCTCCGAGTAAGAAACTGATGCTCTAGGGGTTTCCCAAATAATAACTTCACATATATGCACATCTGGGGTATTAATAAGTTTCGCCACTTCATCATAAAAGTACTTGGCAATATTTTCAGCGGTTGGATTAAGCACGTCAAATGGGGGTATTTCATTTAAATATTGATGGTCTAGTCGCTTAACAACAGCTTTAGTTTGTTTTTTGATTTCACGAAAGTCAATGGCGATACCGGTGGCATCAAGCACTTCAGACTCAACTGATACTTCAACTTGCCAATTGTGGCCGTGCAGACGTGAACAATCACCTGGATAACCCCTTAGCGAATGTGCAGAGGCAAAATCAGTGACAATTTTTAGGACGAACATAATTCGGAAAAATCGTTAAAAAACCAATAATTATACCGGTTTATTAGAATTAATTACACCCTCAATTATTAAGGGTTGAGCAAGCTTTAATCAACCGCTTCCAAACGAACAACATTGTGATAACCTTTTGGTAATTCAGTACCGCGACGTGCTCGCGATCCAATATAGTTGGCTAAATCTTGGAATTTGATGGTTAGATGGCGCTTTCCTGAGTAAATTTTAAGGTTTTGTTCTTGAGTAAGTACACAGACAGCACTGACACGCTCTTTGGTGTCTTTTCCAGGGATTTGGATCAGTTTATTGCCCTTTCCTTTTGACAATACTGGCAATTCAGCAATTGGGAAAATCAGTAGTCGCGCACTATTGGTAGCGACTGCTACAAATTGCGATTCAAGATTATCGACTTGAACAATCGGCATGACTTTTGCCTTATTTGGCAATGATAGCGAATGTTTTCCTGCTTTCTTTTTTGATAACAAATCGCCGATAGTCGTCACAAACCCATAGCTAGCAGTTGATGCTAATAAGATATTTTGACCGCTCTCACCCATAACCACATCAACAAATTCTGCCTCTGCTGGTGGCGTTAATCGACCCGTTAAAGGCTCGCCTTGCCCTCTAGCACTTGGTAGAGAATTGGCCGCTAATGTGTAAGATCGGCCTGTTGAATCAATAAAAATCACGGGCTTGTTGCTTCGACCCTTGACACTGGTCAAATAGCCATCACCCGACTTATAGTTTAAGGTGCTTGGATCAATATCATGCCCTTTAGCACTACGCACCCAACCTTTATCACTAAGTACAATGGTGACGTTCTCAGCTGGCACTAAATCATCCTCATTAAAGGCTTGAGCAGAACTAACATTTGACACAATTTGACAACGACGCTGATCGCCAAAATCTTTAACAATAGCTTTAAGCTCTTTTTTAATGTAGGTTTTTAAACGCGTATCGCTGGACAATAACAATTCTAATTTTTCTTTTTCGGCGGCCAGCTCTGCTTGTTCACCTTGGATTTTCATTTCTTCCAGTCTAGCCAAATGACGGAGTTTTAATTCTAAAATTGCCTCAGCCTGCGCTTCACTCAACTTAAAACGAGACATTAACACTGGTTTTGGTTTGTCTTCAGAACGAATAATGGCAATCACTTCATCGATATTTAAAAAAGCAATTAACAAACCTTCTAAAATATGCAAACGCGCTAGAATTTTATCTAAACGATGGTTTAGACGATTAGTGACCACTTGTGTGCGATACTCTAGCCATTCTTTTAGCATTGGAATTAGTGGTTTAACTTGAGGCCTGCCATCAAGTCCAATCACATTCATATTAACGCGATAATTTTTTTCTAAATCTGTTGTGGCAAATAAATGCAACATCAATGCATCGGCATCAACACGATTAGAACGTGGCACAATCACAATACGAGTCGGGTTTTCGTGATCTGATTCATCACGAATATCGTCCACCAATGGGAGTTTTTTGGCACGCATTTGCGAGGCAATCTGAGTGATCACCTTAGAGCCTGAAGTTTGAAAAGGCAGTGCTTCAATAATGATATCGCCCTCTTCTTTTTGATAGGTAGCACGCATCTTCACCGAACCATGGCCAGTTTCATAAATTTGTTTTAAATCTGCTTCTGAGGAGACAATATCAGCATAGGTTGGATAATCTGGTGCTGGCAATATTTGCATAATAGCATCCAGATCAGTGGAAGGCTTATCAAGCAACTGAATGCAGGCATTAACAACTTCAGTTAAATTGTGTGGTGGTACATCGGTGGCCATGCCCACAGCAATACCTGAAGTACCATTGAGCAATAAATTAGGCACTTGTGCTGGTAGGTTTTCAGGCTCTTGGAGCGAACCATCAAAATTGTCAGTCCAGTTAACGGTGCCTTGGTTGATTTCACTCAGTAGTAAATCCGCATAACGAGATAACTTAGACTCGGTATAACGCATGGCTGCAAATGACTTGGGATCATCTGGCGCACCCCAGTTACCTTGTCCATCAATAAACGGATAACGATAAGAAAAAGGTTGTGCCATGAGCACCATGGCCTCGTAACAAGCACTGTCACCATGTGGATGAAACTTACCTAAAACATCACCCACGGTACGGGCTGATTTTTTGAATTTAGCAGTGGATTTAAGGCCTAGTTCGCTCATCGCGTAGATGATACGTCGTTGCACAGGTTTTAGCCCGTCGCCAACAAAAGGTAGTGCACGGTCAAGAATGACGTACATTGAATAATCAAGATAAGCGCGTTCACTAAACTGAGCAACGCTTTGCTGTTCAAGGCCGATTTGGCTCATTCTCCCCCTGGAAATAACTTACTTTTATAAAAAAGTTTTGAGTTATTTTAATGCAACTTTCAGCTCAGAAAGATTAAATTATTCAAAGTCTTCTGTCGTGATACAAGAACAAAACAAATTACGATCACCATAGACGTTATCAATACGTTTAACTGGTGGGAAGTACTTACTGTGTTTTAATGATTCAACTGGGTATAGCGCAGCTTCTCTTGAGTATGGATAACCCCACTCACCCGCCATTTCAAGTGCTGTGTGTGGTGCATTTTTCAGTGGATTGTTATCTTTATCCCACTCACCTTTAATGACTTTTTGAATCTCAGCGTGAATACTTGCCATCGCTGTAATAAAGCGATCAATCTCGTGTTTTGATTCACTCTCTGTTGGCTCAATCATCAGTGTGCCTGCCACGGGGAATGACATAGTCGGCGAATGAAATCCATAATCCATTAAGCGCTTGGCAATATCTTCTTCAGAAATACCGCTTTGTTCTTTAAGTGGACGAATATCGATAATACATTCGTGCGCAACAAAACCTTGGTCGCCTTGATATAAAATTGGGAAAAATTCTTTCAACTCATTGGCAATATAGTTGGCACTAACAATAGCAATTTCTGTTGATCGCTGCATGCCATATTTGCCTAGTAACTTAATATACGACCATGAAATTGGCAAAATTGAGGCAGAACCATACATTGCCGCTGATACAGCGTTTGAGTCTTTCTCTAACGGATTACCTGGCAAAAACTCAGCCAAATGTGCCTTAACACCGATTGGCCCCATGCCTGGACCACCGCCACCGTGTGGAATGGAGAATGTCTTATGCAGATTAATATGTGATACATCCGCACCAAACTCTCCCATACGAGTAATACCAACCATGGCATTAAGGTTGGCGCCATCTAAATAAACTTGGCCGCCGTGGTTATGAATAATGTCACAAACTTGCTTGATTTCAACTTCAAACACGCCATGAGTTGATGGGTAAGTTACCATAATGGCTGAAAGCTTATCAGTATGCTTTTCGGCTTTGGCTTTTAAATCATCAATATCAATATTGCCAGACTCATCACATTTAACAATCACGACTTTCATGCCAGCCATGACTGCACTAGCAGGATTAGTGCCATGCGCTGATGACGGAATAAGGCAAATTTTTCGATCAAAATCACCACGAGATTCGTGATACGAGTGAATGGCTAACAATCCTGCAAATTCACCTTGGGATCCGGCATTAGGTTGTAGTGACACTGCATCATAACCTGTGACTTCAGCTAATGCATGCTCTAAATCTTTAAATAATTGTTGATAACCTTTGGTTTGATCAACCGGTGCGTACGGATGCATTGATGAAAAACCTGGCAAACTGATCGGATACATTTGCGTGGCGGCATTAAGCTTCATGGTGCAAGAACCGAGTGCAATCATTGAATGGTTAAGTGCAATGTCCTTGTTTTCTAGGCGTTTTAAGTAGCGCATCATCTCAGTTTCAGAGTGGTAATGACTAAACACTGGGTGTATTAAGTAATCTGAAGTTCTTAACATAGCCGGTACTAAACTAGACTCAGATTCAGCTAAAGAATCAACGGAAAAAACCGATAATAATTCAGACAAATCTTGTGCTGTTGTAGTTTCATCAACGGCAATGGTTAGCTGGTTATTACTCAATAAACGCAAGTTGATGTTTTGCGCTTGAGCTTTAGAAAACAAAGCTTGGGCGTCGGTTGTATTGAGTGTGATCGTATCAAAAAATTGATCACTTGCTAGCTCATAACCGGCATTTGTCAAACTCTTGGCCAAATTAGTGGCCTTAGCATGTACTTTATTGGCAATTCTTCTCAAGCCGTTTGCGCCATGATAAATACCATAAGCTGCTGCCAATACGGCTAACAATACTTGAGCCGTACAAATATTACTGGTGGCTTTATCACGACGAATGTGCTGCTCACGCGTTTGCAAAGACATACGCATGGCTGGGTTACCATGCACATCTTGTGATACGCCAATAATACGTCCTGGCACCATACGTTTGAATTCATCACGGGTGGCTAAAAATGCCGCGTGTGGGCCACCAAAACCCATTGGCACACCAAAGCGCTGAGAGTTGCCAATGGCAATGTCAGCGCCCATTTCAGCTGGTGTTTTAATCAGTGTTAACGCTAAAATATCACAAGCAACAATGCTTAACACACCGGCTTGGTTTGCTCTAGCAATATCGTCAGTCAAGTCACGAACTTCACCATTGGTGCCTGGCGACTGCATAAGAGCGGCAAAACAATCAGAAAAATCATTGTTTTGAACATCTTCAACAACCAGCTCAATACCGATTGGCTTGGCACGAGTTTGTAAAATAGTAATGGTTTGCGGATGAGTGTTTCTATCAACTAAAAAGCGATTAGATTTGTTCTTTTTATTGGCACGTTTAGCCATCATCATTGCCTCTGCTGCTGCAGTTGGCTCGTCCAACAAAGAAGCATTAGAAATATCCATGCCGGTTAGATCCATAATCATTTGCTGGAATGTTAGTAACATTTCCAAACGACCTTGGGAAATCTCTGCTTGATAAGGTGTGTAGGCTGTATACCAACCCGGATTTTCTAGAATATTACGCTGGATCACAGTTGGCATCAAAGTGCCGTAATAACCCTGGCCGATAAAATTACTGAATAATTGATTTTGACCTGCCAATTTGGTCGCAAGCGCTAGAGAATCTCGTTCTGTTAAACCTTCTTCAACATCCATTCGATTACCAAAAAGAATGCTTTCTGGTACTGTTTTGGCAACAACTTGCTCTACGGATTCACAACCAATGGCACTTAGCATTGTATCAATTTCCACTTGACTTGGTCCAATGTGCCTATCTAAAAATTCGTTACTCATAGCTTGTTAAAAATAAAATAAATTTAAGCGACAAATTTTAACCTCTTTTAAAGAAAAAATACCGCCTATAAATTAATGGGCACTTTAGCAAAATATTTTTTTATTCTCCTCCCAGAGGACTGCTGTATATCGCCAGTACAAGGCGGGTATTGGGATGACAAAGGCTTTTTAACGAGTATTTTTTTTTACAAGGCAGTTTTTTAAACTTGATTGAGCATAGTAAAAATATGTGATTGAAAGTTTTAAAAACCTAACGCAGCAAAACTGGAAAAGACGAAATTAAAAAGTTAGCCTGGCGGCCAAGCAAGTGCACGCCCACCCAAACAATGCAAATGGATATGGTACACCGTCTGTCCGCCGTCTTCATTGCAGTTCATTACCACGCGATAACCATCATCCGCAAAGCCTAATTCTTTAGCAATTTTACTAGCTGTTAAAGTCAACTTGCCAACCAAAGCCGCATCATCTGCTTCATTTAACGTAGCAATATGGTGCTTAGGAATAACTAAAAAATGGTGGGGCGCTTGTGCGCTGATATCATGAAAAGCGAGCACGTCGTCATCTTCATAAATTTTATCGGCTGGGATATCGCCATTAATAATATTACAAAACAAACAATCTGACATAAGAGTACCTTTTATAAATCCTAACGATATTGGCGTAAATACCACCAGCCAAATACTTTTTTAGCTACATGCATCAAACGACAATTTGGCAACATCATGCCACCTTTCATGGTGCGAGACACAAAGATACCTTTGTTATTTGAATCAACAATACACATGAGTTCAATTTTAAAAGTATGGCTTGCAGGCTTTGAATTCAGTACATCTAATACATTTTTAGCTGCTGCTTCTGCTTGAAGATCTGCCATGTGCGCTTGCTTAGGCATCCACTCAGGCCCTGGGAAAGAACCAGAATCACCCGCAACAAAAACTTTGTCAGAACCTTCTACTTCACAAAAACCGTTCGCCTTAAGCAGTCCGCCTTCACTGCGCGCAAGATCGGTATTGTCAAACCATTGGTTGCCTGTCATGCCTGGCATGAATAAAATTAAATCCGCAGCAAACTCGCCGCCTTCGGTAACAACTTTATCGGCTTCAAATTTTTTCATCTTATTGCCAAGATGCGTGGCAATGTTGCGTTTTTTCATCTCAGTTAATAAACCTTTGACCGCTTTTTTGCCTAGACGTGCGCCGGGTTTTTCTGCAGGGGTGAAAAACATTAAGTTAAATTTATCACGTCGCCCCTCAGATCGAAGCTGTGTATCAATACCAAATAAAAATTCAAACATTGGCCCGCCACGCATAGCACTTGGCTCTTTTGGATTGCCTGAGAATCCAATGGCAATATCACCGCCATCCATCGCTTTTAATCGATCACGAATTTTTTCGGCCGAACTCAAACCTTCACAAGGTGTAATTGCATGCTCAATACCAGGTAATTTTTTAATAAATCGCCCGCCTGAGGCAATAATCAATGCATCATTTTCATACAAACCTATCGGTGTAATGACCTTGCGACCACCTTCTTCTAAGCCTGTCACTTCGCTGGCTACATGATGAACATTCATACGTTTAAAAAAGTTGTCTAACGGCACAACAATGTCTTTTTTTCCGGCCGCGCCCGATGGCACCCAGATTAAACTTGGCATATAAACCAACTCTGCCTTCGGCGAAATCAAGGTGATTTCACATTGTTTGTCTTTTTTTCTTAATGTTTTAACTGCAGTTAAGCCAGCGAAACCTGAGCCAATGATAGTAATTTTCTTCATATCAATCCTTATTTATATTGTGATAGAAACGACTTATATCATTCTCGCATTCAAACTCTATTACCACCTTTTGTTAAGTGGTCTTTGAATTTGCCCGAGAATATCGAATCAAAAAATATATAATCTAACATAATAATTTTACAAACTTTTTTAGGATATTTTAATGCTTGACAAGGATGCACTAGACACTTTATTTACAGAAGCCAGAAGTCACAATGGCTGGTTAGATCAAGATGTTTCAGAAGAACAAATAAACCAAATTTACGAGTTAATGAAATTTGGCCCAACGGCGGCCAACACTTGCCCTGCTAGAATTACTTTTGTTCAATCTAATGATGCCAAAGAAAGACTTAAACCACATCTTGATGAAGGCAATGTTGAAAAAGCCATGAGCGCACCAGTAGTTGCTATTATTAGCTACGATACCGAATTTTATGAAAAGCTACCCTATCTATTTCCACATACGGATGCCAAAAGTTGGTATGAAGGCAAGCCAGACAAAATAACTGCTGTTGGCTCAATGAATGCAACACTGCAAGGCGCTTATTTTATGATTGCAGCGCGCTCAGTTGGTTTAGATTGTGGTCCAATGGGTGGCTTTAACGCAGAAACGCTGGATCAAGAATTTTTCCCTGACGGTAAAACTAAATCCATCTTTTTGTGTGGCATCGGACATGGTGATAGTACACAAATTTTTCCAAGAAGCCCTCGCCTAAGCTTCGACGAGGCTTGTGAAATTATTTAAAAATTTTAGAAATTTTTAAAATGGGCTGGAAAACGTCTATTTAAACCCTAAAAAACCCGTAAAAACGCCAGTTTAAAGGTGTTTATACGGGTTTTTTGTTGTTAAATTAAGCCGCTTTTAAAAATTTGACAAATTTTAACAATAAGCACTATTGCTAGTTTTTTATAGGGTTGTAAGTTATTTTTGTTATGGCAGGATGTTTTTTTAACTGACTGACTGGACGAATCGGCCTATTAACAAAATCACCGCCACAATTAGGACACACACCCATTAAAACTGATCCCACACAGTCTGCACAGAATGTGCATTCATAACTACAAATCATCGCCTCATTAGACTCTGGTGGTAACGACTTGTTACAGTTTTCACAAGTCGGCCTAAGTTCTAACATTTACTGATCAGATTCTTGCTTTTTCTCTCTTGGAGGGCAACCATTGTGCTCCAACCAAAGGTCTTCATGACCAATCGCTTTAGCAAAAGTTGGAATCTTACACTCTTCTGCTGTTTTTTCTGTAACAGTTTCTTTGTTATCAGTGTCTTTTTCGTCTTCACCAATACCAAACAATGCAAATGACGCAAAACTCAAAGTTAAGATTGATACAGTTAATAATTTTTTTAGATTTTTCATAACGCTCCTTTTTTTAAATTAAATGAATTTTATTCAGTAGACTCTACCAACTGATACGCCCCATGACAAGCGATACAATTTTGCATAATGATAGCAACTTGTTTTAACGAATGGTCTGGATCTCTTTTAGCGACTGCATCATTATAAAGCTCACCAAATTGGGTGTGAATATTGGTACTTAGCTTTTTAAATGCAAGCGGGGTTTTGGCGATAATAGATACTTGGGTTTCTCCCTTTGAATCTTCAGTCAAAAGCTTTGCGATTTTAATGGTTCTATCAATGTCTTTATCCGCTGCTGCACTCACCAATTGTTGCATATGACCTAGCAAGCCACGCATCTCGCTCAAAACAAAGTTGCGCTCGCCTTTGGTTAAAATAATGGCCGTTCGCCCGTCTTTGGCTGTTGCCACTGAACCAGTTACAAACTGATAGCCAACACTAAAAACGATAGCTGACAATAAAATGATGATTGACCAAAGTACTTTTATATTTTTCATCTTACTCTCCAGAAATAACAAATTTAATAATATCGCCAAATGCTAGATAGAATAGCGCTAGCATTGATAAGGCAAATATTGTTTTTTGTACAAAATCTAGGTTTTGAATCGCATCCCTGCCACGTGTTAAATCACATGCTTCACCTGGACAATGTTTAACTTTTTCTTTATGAAATAAATTATAAATCTTACAACCTGCACAAATACCAAAAACCGCTTCAAAGAACAATAACCCTAAGCATAATGCACAAGGGAGAACAAGCCCTGGACCACGAGTATCGTCTAACACCACTTTATAAAACACAATAACTGCTATAAAAAATCCAATTGACCATGCCCATCGTTTGGGTGCAGCGTCTGTATATTCAGGTTTTTGATTATTAACCATCCAGCGACCAACCACCATCGATGGCGCATATTTAGGGTTGATAAATACTCGAATAAAAAAATCAAACAAAAATACCGAAACCATAATTTCAGTCGCTCTAAAACCCTTGCCAGTCCACGCCAACATGAACGCCATAAAGGCAAACAAAAATACAATACCTGCTGCTGCTCTAACCTCGCGCTCATTAAACATAAGCGTGTCATAACCCTCAACTTTCTCGCCAAATGAAAACATATATCTTATTATTGATTTAATTAAGATTTAATTGTACACAATTTGCAAAAAAAAAGCGTTTTTAAACTACCTGACCGGCCGCCCAACCTGATGACCAAGCCCACTGAAAGTTATAGCCGCCTAGCCAGCCAGTGACATCGACTGTTTCACCAACAAAATACAAGCCTGATTGTGACTTGACTTCCATGGTTTTGGAAGACAGTTCATCTGTATTAACACCGCCCACAGATACTTCTGCTGTGCGCATACCTTCTGTGCCGCTTGGACGTAACACCCAGTTATTTAATGTGACGCCCAATGTTTTTAAATCACTTTGCTTGATTTGACCTAAAGGCAAATTTGACAAAGGTTGTTCAGTTAAAGTATCAGCCAAACGAATAGCCAAACGCTTAGGAAAAAGCTTTGCCAAAATGGTTTTAAGCTCTGCTTTGCCACGATCTGATTGCATCTGCAATAACCAATCGCCCGCATCTAGATCTGGCAGCAAATCAACACTAATTTCATCGCCCTTATACCAATAAGAGGATATTTGTAAAATTGCTGGACCACTAATACCACGATGAGTAATTAAAATACCCTCTCTAAAGCTTTGACCATTGCAGCTCACTAATGCGTCAACTGACAAACCAGAAAGGTCTTTAAAGTATCGATCAATGTCGTTTTGATGAAAGGTAAAAGGCACCAATGCTGGCCTAAAAGAAACGGTTTTAATGCCAAATTGTCTAGCCACTTGCAAACCAAAATCAGTTGCACCCATTTTAGGAATAGAAGGCCCACCAGTCGCAATTACCAGCGACTCTGATTGATATTTTTGCCCATCTGCAAGTACA
>Ga0209992_10003134_pt1 | contig 14216 bp, 9 predicted proteins | sample 2SBtaG_2_FD_182564 | JGI IMG/M metagenome (GOLD analysis project Ga0209992, IMG submission 182564) | Deep subsurface microbial communities from Kolumbo volcano to uncover new lineages of life (NeLLi) - 2SBTROV12_ACTIVE470 metaG (SPAdes)... | ecosystem: Environmental > Aquatic > Marine > Volcanic... | reverse complement strand
ATGAAACCCCCGGTCCTGAAAAATATATCCAATTAAAAAAAACGACTCGTTTTGTTGTAAGTGCTATTTCGATAGCCTGTGTCTTTTGGCTGATGATATCCAATTACATTAGGGTGGACCGGTCAAATAATTATTTTGCTGAAGCATTTTTGAAAAAAGAAATATTGTCTCTGGATGATGAAAGTGTTCTCGTAACAGAAGTTTCTTGGTTTTATATGGCCTATTATCTCGATGTGATGCGCCTGCGGGACGATGTAACCTTGGTTAAAGCTGCAGATTTTTTGGAAGATGATCCCTCCTCCTATTTAACTCAGAAACGATATCCCGATTTGGAACTTCCAGACCCGGCAAAGTACCCTTTTGGTTCTAAAGAACGGGCATTCAATTATATGATGGAATTTTTAAGGGGGAATGCTAAAGCCCGAACTATGCTCATAGAGCAAAACTGGCTATTGTTTAAGGAATTTCCCCTTGCCGAGGAGCTATTGCCACATAAAAATCTTTTACTTAAGTTTCCTTCTTATAATAAAAAGCCCCCCGCAAATTCTCTCGATGGTTTTAACGAATTCAAAAGCTGGCTTGAAGAAGAACTAAAGAAACCTGGCTTGCAGCATGAATCAAAATGGATTAACAAAATAGTTTTCTACCTTCCCTCGTTTGCCAATCATTTCCATGCAACGGCGAGATATCGGGAAGAAAGAGAAGTTTTGAAAGTTCTCTATGATTTTCTTGGGCTGCGGGGACCCGATTGGCATTTGCAAATGATGGACAACCTGATTCTTGATGGTAAGAAAAATGAAGGAAGACTACACTGGGAAAAAATGCGAAAATACTTTCCGGATGAATTTGAAACAAGCTTAGCAGAAGGATTGTTGCTTAGGAGAGAAAAAGATTATCATGGTGCCATCGATTCGTTCCATCGAGCATCAAGGTTGAAACCGGAGGCTTTCCGCCCATATTTTGAAGAAACTAATACATTGCTGATGTTTGGAAATAAAGAAAAGGCAGTTTCAGTTTTGAAGACTGCGGAGGAAAAAATTAAATCGCTAAAAGACCTCAAGCAGGTTAGAAACGTCCAACAGTTTTTAGAGGCGGCAAGTTAAATGTTTAAGGATAAAGTGATCTCCATTGTTGTTCCTGCACATAATGAGGAGAAACTGATTCAGAATGTTTTGCAGACCCTTCCTCATTGGGTAGACCATATCTTTGTGATAGATGACTATAGTACGGATTCAACATCAGAAAAAGTTCGCGAAAGGATGGAAAATGATACGCGCATTCAACTGATTCGCCATGAAGAAAATCGCGGAGTGGGTGCGGCTATCTGTTCAGGATACAAAGCCAGTTTGGAAAACCAGGTCGATATTGCGGTTGTTATGGCAGGGGATGCGCAAATGGACCCGAATAATTTGGAAAGCCTTATCCTTCCCGTAGCAGAAGAGGGAGTTGACTATTCCAAGGGCAACCGTTTGTTCGAAGGAAAGGCCTGGGAAATCATTCCCAGACATCGATATATCGGCAACAGCATTCTTTCTCTTTTGACGAAAATTGCAAGCGGTTACTGGCATGTTGCAGATACGCAATGTGGTTATACAGCTATTTCAAAAAAAGCCATGCTGGCCGTTGACTTGGATAATGTGTATCCCCGTTATGGCATGCCCAATGATTTATTGGTAAAGCTGAACGTTGCAGATTGTACCGTGCGCGATGTTCCAGTACGTCCTGTATACAATATCGGAGAAGTTTCAGAGATTCGCATATCCCGTGTGGTTATCACGATTTCACGATTACTGCTCCGTTGCTTTTTCAGTAGACTGGTTGATAAATATGTCATCCGGGATTTTCATCCCTTGGTGTTTTTCTATACGCTGGGATTGATTGCATTTCCTGCGGGGTTCATTTCCGGGATGTATCTTTTTTTATTCCGTATATTTTCTGGGCCGGTTTCCACTACCAGCGCTTTGTTTTCAGCGTTCCTGATCATTTCTGGGTTGCAGTTTTTACTTTTTGCGATGTGGTTTGATATGGAAAATAATAAAAGCTTGAAAGGTTGATGCCGAACAAGAAGCTTTCCTAAAAGTACAATCTCATGTCCGCTGAAATGAAAGATGCAAGATACTCGGTTCTAAATAAATTCTTACCTTTAGTTATTCTCCTTGTAATTTTCATCCTTTATTTCTTCCCTGTTCTTTTTGAAGGCAAAACTTTCTTTTTTAGAGATATCAAAAGTTTTGCCTTCCCAATGAAATTGTACCTTGCACGGGTATGGGCGATGGGGGAATGGCCTTTCTGGTATCCCAATCTGCTTCAGGGGACACCCTTAATGCCTTTAATGCATCCGGGAATTTTTTACCCTCCATCAGTATTATTTTTAATAAAAGACTTCCTTTTTGCGTTCAACGCTTATTTTTTATTCCATCATATTGTCCTGATGGTTTCTGTCTATGCCCTTTGTCGTTATTGGGGGAAATCTATTCAGGCATCTCTTTGTGCATCGATCACCAGTCTGCTAGGCGGATACTTTTTGTCCATCGCCTCGGTTTACAACCATTTTCAATCAGCCGTTTGGTTTCCATTAATTTTGATGATGTGGCAGAAATTTTCGGCGAACGGCAGGCTGAATTATTTTTGCGGTGCTGTAATTTTTATATCATTCCAAGTTTTGGGAGGAGGCCCAGAAAACGCAATTTTTTCTGTTCTATTGGTTTACGCTCATTCGTTATACCTGGGTAACGACAAAGGCTTCCTTCGAAAAAGTCTGGCTGTTGTAGCGCTTGTGCTGATGGCTCTGGCCCTCTCTGCTATTCAATGGATACCCACTTTTTCTTTTTTAAAGGAGATTTCTCGGGGTAGCGGTCTTAATTATGCGACAAGCACTCATTGGTCCATGCCTCCTGGCGCATTCTTTGACCTGTTTCTTCCAACAAACCATATGCGGTTTCTGGAAAGTGGTGATACAAGTATGAATTATTTCATACATAGCATCTATATGGGTGTTGTGCCGCTGTTTGTATTTTTTGGTTGCTTACTGGTTTATAAAGAACGTAAGGCGATTCGCTTTTGGTTATTGGTGTTTGGAGTGGGAGTATTTTTTGCTTTAGGAAAATTTAATCCCCTTTACACCCTGTTCCATAAATGGGTTCCTATATTTGATATGTTCCGCTATCCACAGAAATTCTTTTTCCTCTGTGCTTTTGCGTTGGTATTTTTGCTGGGTCTTTCATTTGACCGCTTGGTGGATGGGTTTAATAGTAACAAGAAAGAATTTAAAAAATTCTTGTTTGCGCTGGTCGTTACGTCGGTGGGAGTAGTGGCAATATTTGGAATCCATCCCAACCGTAACGGGTTGGAAACCCTGATGGTTTTGCTGCTATTGACTCTTGCCATTTTTGCTTTGCACTATAAAAAGATTAGCCAGATTAGATTTATCTATTTTTTGTTGCTTTTAATGGTAATGGACCTGATGGGTAAAAATTCCATGGTAGTGCCCATGATAGATAAAGCCTTTTATACCGAACCTCCTGTCCTTTCTCAGCGTTTGAAGGGTACAGCTAATTCATTCCGTATTTATAGTGGTATGCTGCTGGACAGAGAATCAAAAATAACGGGTCTCACCCAAAACCAATCGCATAAAACTTCTGTTGGACTGCAGAATCCCTCTAATAATATCCTGGCCATTCAATTGGCATCGAAAGATCAGATTTACCCGAATTTCGGAGCCATTTATGATCTGGCCTATGTTGATGGGAGCGCTACAATGAAGATGAAAGCCAGTTACCGCTGGTATGAATCGTTTATTTTTTCTAAGGTCGAAAAGAAAAAATTAATTTTGAAACGTAGCAATGTGAAGTATTGGGTGACAGAAGATTATGAGCAAGTTCCTTCCGATCTGAATAAAAGAGGGATTAAAAAGGTGAAGGTGTTTGAAGATGCTTTGCCACGCGCCTTCCTGGTCGGTGAATCGCGAAACGTGCCTGAAGACCAACTGCTCGATGTATATTACGATTCAAAGTTTGATCCGCTCAAACAGGTTCTTTTGGCAGAATCGATTCCCTTGAAAAATACCGAGAACTTTTCCGGACAAGTGGAAGAGTTACGATATTCTCCGAATAGAGTAAATATTAAAACGAATCAAAATGGAGAAGGGTTTCTTGTTTTGCTAGATACCTTTTTCCAAGGATGGAAAGTGGTTGTAGATGGTGCTCCACAGCCAATTTATCGTGCCAATTCATTTTATCGTGCTGTAAAGTTGGGATCGGGAAACCATAGTATCGAATTTTCTTATGTTCCTGTGGGTTTAGAATTGGGGATCTATATTAGTATTTGTACCTTGATCCCAATTTTATTTGTGTTTTTTAAACCGGCAAAAACTGACCAATGAAATCCGACTGCTCGTCGCTTTGGATATGTTTTTTGTACTCAAGGTTCCTTTAAATTGAAGAGTATCTCTGTGTCTCGATATCAAATTCTGAAAAATTCTTTGCCAATCATTTTTCTCCTCTCCATTTTCACCCTTTATTTTTTCCCAATTATTTTTGAAGGGAAAATATTCTTTTTTCGAGACATTACGCATTTTGCTTACCCAATGAAATGGTACCTTGCCCGGGTGTGGGCACTGGGGGAATGGCCTTTTTGGTATCCCAACCTGCTTCAGGGAATGCCTTTTATGTCTCAAATGCACCCAGGAGTATTTTATCCACCTTCAGTTTTATTTTTAATTAAAGATTTCCTTTTTGCTTTCCACGCTTATTTTTTGTTTCATCATTTAATATTGATGTTTTCTGTCTATGCCCTTTGTCGTTATTGGGGGAATTCGATCCAGGCATCTATTTGTGCTTCGCTGACCAGTTTGTTGGGTGGATATTTCCTGTCATTGGCCTCCGTCTACAACCATTTTCATTCAGCCGTTTGGTTTCCTTTGATTTTAATGATGTGGCAGAAATATTCGGATAAGGGCAGTCTGAAATATTTTTGTGGTGCTGTCATCTTTTTATCTTTCCAGGTCTTAGGGGGAGGCCCAGAACACGCCATATTTTCAGTTTCTCTGGTCTATGCCCATTCGTTATACCTGGATGAAGAAAACGATTTCAAACGAAAAACTTTGGGTGTTTTTTTTCTGGTATTTGCGGCAATGGCCCTCTCAGCCATTCAGTGGATACCCACTTATTATTTTAAACAGGAATTATATAGCGGTAGTGGTCTTGATCTTGAGGCAAGCACACGTTGGTCATTGAGTTTTGAAACATTACTAGAGCTTTTCCTTCCTCCTAATCTGACGCGATTTTTAGAAACGGATGTAGGAATAATGGAAACGGAATTTTGGAGAATGGAATATTTTCTTCAAAGTTTTTATATGGGCATTGTGCCTATATTTATTTTATTCTATTCCTTGCTGGTCAATAGAAAGAATAAGCAGATTCGTTTTTGGGGGATTGTTTTTGGCTGGGGCGTGTTTTTTGTTTTGGGAAAATTCAATCCGCTCTATTCACTTTTCCATGAATGGGTTCCCATATTTAATCTTTTCCGCTATCCGCAAAAATTCTTTTTTATTTGTGCTTTTGCTTTAGTTTTTTTATTGGGTTTTTCTTTAGATCGATTGGTGGATAGGTTTAAAAACAATAAAAATGAAATAAGAAAAATTTTACTTGCTCTATTCGTTACATCTGCTGGGGTCGCAGCAATATTGGGAGCGCATTCAAATCGGAGTGGGTTGGAAACGCTTATGGTTTTGCTCCTGTTAACTCTAACTATTTGTGCTTTGCACTTAAAAAGAATTAGCCAAACAAAATTTTTTTGTTTCCTTCTACTTTTAATGATAGTGGACCTGATGGGTAAAAACTCCATGTTGATTCCCATGATAGATAAAAAATATTTTTCCGAATCACCTCCCTTGGCGAAACGCCTGGGGGGGACAGCCAACTCCTACCGAATTTATAGTGGTAAGCTGTTGGATGGCAATTCAAAGACAATTTCTGATTCTTCCCAAATCGAGGCCCAAAAAGATTCTACTCGACGAAAGAAACTTTTTGACAATTTGTTGAATTTGCATTTAAGAAATCGAGATCAAATTGTAAAAAATTTCGGAACGATTCAAGATTTGGCTTATCCAGATGGGCTTGTTACCAGGAATATGAAAACAGCTCATCGCTGGAAACATTGGTTCGGTAAGTCTGATATTCCAAGGAAGAAGATAATTTTACAACGCAGCAATGTAAAATATTGGGTGACAAAAGACTACGATCAGGTTCCAACGATGCAAAACTTGAGTGGAGTTAAAAAAGTAACCGTATTTGAAAATGCTTTACCGCGTGCTTTTCTGGTAGATGAATCGCAATATGTGTCAGAAAAAAAGTTGCTCGAAATTTATTTCGATTCAAATTTCGATCCTCTCAAACGGGTTTTGTTGAGAGAATCGGTGCCGTTGAAAAAAACGGAAAACTTTTCTGGGCAGGTGGAAGAGTTACAATACTCTCCAAATAAAGTAATTTTAAAAACCCGTCAGAATGGTGACGGGTTTTTAGTTCTGTTGGATACGTTTTATCCAGGGTGGAAAGTGACGGTCGATGGCATCCGACAACCCATTTACCGTGCCAATGCTATTTATCGTGCCGTGAAGTTGGGTGCCGGAGATCATAGCCTTGAATTTTCCTATTTTCCTGTGGGATTGAAAACGGGAATATATATTAGTGCTTGTGCATTGATCCTTATTTTATTTTTGTTTTTTAAACCGAAAAGAACAAATCCATGAAATTAGATTCCATCCTGCATTTTTTGAATTTTTTCTATATAGGATCTTTCTGAAATGAGGGACGTCCACTCGCCCCAATTTTCATTTCTGAAAAAATTATTTCCTTATATTTTTCTTATATCCATTTTTACCCTTTATTTTTTTCCTATACTTTTTGAAGGTAAAGCTTTCTTTTTTCGGGATATCCAGCATTTTGCCTATCCCATGAAATGGTATCTTTCTCGGGTGTGGGCGCTGGGGGAATGGCCTTTCTGGTATCCCAATCTTCGTCAGGGAATACCTTTATTGCCTCTGATGCATCCGGGAGTTTTTTATCCTCCGTCAGTTTTATTTTTGATTAAGGATTTCATTTTTGCCTTTCACGCATATTTCTTGATTCACCATTTAATCTTAACGTTTTCGGTCTATGGAATTTGCCGATATTGGGGAAAATCTGTACAGGCATCTCTCTGTGCATCGATAACCAGTTTGCTGGGCGGGTATTTCTTGTCGCTTTCCTCGGTATACAATCAATTTCAATCGGCTGTTTGGTTTCCTTTGATTTTAATGATGTGGCAAAAATATTTGTCGAAAGGCAGTCTGAAATATTTTTGCGGAACTGTGATTTTTTTGTCCTTTCAGGTTTTAGGGGGAGGCCCAGAAAACGCAATTTTTTCTGTCCTTTTGATTTATGCTCATTCTTTATACCTTGAGAACGATAACGGGTTCATTCGAAAAAGTCTGGCCGTTTTTTCTCTGGTATTCATGGCACTTGCCATCACTGCTTTGCAGTGGATACCCACTTATTTTTTAATGCAGGAAACACCTCGTGGCAGTGGTCTCGATTTTGCGACGAGCACTCAATGGTCGTTGAACCCAAGCACATTGTTAGATCTTTTCCTTCCTGCTAGCCTCACTCGGTTTATGGAAACAGATGGTGGAAGAATGGATTATTTTATCCATAGTTTTTATATGGGTGTTTTGCCAGTGTTTGTTTTGTTGGGTTGCTTATTGGCCTATAGAAAGGATAAAGCGATTCGCTTTTGGTTAATGGTATTTGGACTGGGAATATTTTTTGCTCTGGGCAAGTTCAATCCTCTCTATTCATTGTTCCACGAATGGGTGCCTATATTTAACCTGTTTCGTTTTCCACAAAAATTCTTTTTTCTTTGTGCCTTTGCATTGGTATTTTTGTTGGGTCTGTCATTGGATCGCCTGGTGTATGGAATTCATAATGACCGGAAGGAAATGAAAAAGAGCTTCTTTGCCCTGTCCATTACTGCAATGGGCCTGGTTGCAGTTTTTGGAATTCATTCAAATCGGAATGGGTTGGAAACTCTTATGATTTTACTGCTACTTGCTTTCGCCATTTTTGCTTTGCATCTTAAAAAAGTTAACCAAACGAAATTTTTATATATTCTGCTACTTTTAATGGTAATGGACCTGATGGGTAAAAATTCCATGGTGGTTCCTATGATTGATAAAGAATTTTATACAGAGCCTCCAGCCCTGGCACAACGTTTGGGAGGGACAGCGGACTCTTACCGAATTTATAGTGGGCCACTATTGGGCCGCCCGTCTGATCCAGGTCAAAAAAGGCAGCCAACAGCTCAGCCCAGGAAAACTTTTTACAATATGTTGGCGTTTCATTTAACAACGCGAGAAAAACTTTCCCCAAACACCGGAACTATTTATGACCTGGCCTATGTGGATGGAGATGCAACCATGCCTTTGAAAAACACCTACCGCTGGCATAAATGGTTTGTTACTTCTGAAGTTCCATTGAAAAAGCTAATTTTAAAACGCAGTAATGTTAAGTATTGGGTGACAGAGGAACCAGACCTTTCAAACCAAAATCAAAGGGAAGCCAATAAGGTGGAAGTTTTTGAAGATGCTTTGCCGCGTGCATTTCTGGTGGGTGATTCGATAACGATGCCGGAAAAGCAACTACTCAAATTTTATTATGATTCTAGGTTCAATCCCCTCAAGCAAGTGTTGCTGTTGGAATCTGTGCCAGTAAATAAAACCGAAATTTTTTACGGGCAGGTGGAAGAGTTGAAATATTCTCCAAATAAAGTAAATATAAGAACCAGTCAAAATGGCGAAGGTTTTTTAGTTCTTCTCGATACGTTTTTCCCAGGTTGGAAAGTGACGGTGGATGATGTTCCGCAACCGATATTTCGTGCCAACTCTCTTTATCGTGCGGTGAAGTTGGGAGCGGGAACCCATAGCATTGAATTTTCTTATGTGCCTGTGGGATTAAAAATGGGAATCTATATTAGTGTTTGTGCATTGGTCCTAATATTATTTATGTTTTTTAAGCCGGAAAGAGCAAAGCAATGAGAATAGTTACCCTGTTGCCTTCGGCAACAGAAATTATTTCGCGATTGGGATTAGAAAAAAATCTGGTGGGTGTTTCCCACGAATGCGATTTTCCTGAATCGATGACCTCGCTTCCGAAACTAACCTCCAGCAGCATCAATACCAATTTGTCGAGTACTAATATTCATCAGTCTGTAATGGAATTGATGAAGAGGGTTGTCTCTGTTTACGATCTCGATGTGGAACTTTTGAAATCTCTCCAGCCTGATTTCATTATTACTCAGGATTTATGCGATGTCTGCGCAGTATCCTTTGAGCAGGTCGAACAGGCGTGCCAGGAAGTTCTGGCTACCGATGCGCGAATCATTTCTCTCAAGCCAAAATTGCTCGGTGATATTTGGGACGATGTGCAAAACGTAGCCGACCAATTGTCAGTCAGTGAAAAAGGGCGTGAGTTTCGTGAAGAAGTAGAATCAAGAATTAAAGCAGTCCAAACCCGGATGGAGAAAGGGATTGCACCCAAGGTGCTGACCATTGAATGGATTGATCCTATTTATATCGGTGGCATGTGGTTGCCTGAAATGATCAATATCGTTGGCGGTGAAGTATGTTTTGCTAAAAGCGGACAACCGGCACCCGTGGTTAAGAAGGATGACCTGACTGAAATCGAACCCGATGTTGTGGTAGTAAAACCTTGTGGATATAAACTGGAACAGACCTTGAAAGAGTTGGAGCTGCTAAGGCAGCAATTACCAGATTGGAAAAATCCCCCGCGAATTTATCTAGTCGATGGAAACTCCTATTTCAATCGTCCTGGCCCGCGTATTCTTGATTCCCTGGAAATTCTCGCTTACTGCACCCATCCCGACCTGTTTCCTGAATTTGGGGAGCAATATAAAGAAGGAATTATTGAGCCTGGCAACATTTAAACCTTCCTTAAAGCGTCATCCTGAGCTTTTTGCCTGTCATCCTGAGCTTGTCGAAGGATGGTACTTTTAATACATTATGAAAAAATATTTTATATATATACTCCATTGCAGGGACAAGAGTTATTACACCGGAATCACGAGTAATGTAGAAAAAAGGTTTTACGAGCACCAGCAGGGGTTTCTCAAAGGAAGTTATACTCATTCGCGCAGGCCGGTTAAGTTAGTTTTCACGGAGAGTTTTAGTAAGCCCTTGGATGCTATTGAGCGGGAGAAACAGATTAAAGGCTGGTCTCGAAAGAAAAAAGAGGCGTTAATTTCAGGGGATTTCTCAAGGCTACAAAAACTCTCGAAGAAAAAGAAGGAATAATGTCACCCTTCGATGAACTCAGGGTGACGGTAAAAGGAGGGTCTTCATTTCAATTGGCATTCTGGTCTTGTTGCCTGTCATCCCGAACTGGTAACCCCGTCATCCTGAGCTTGTCGAAGGATGGGCTATCTCCTAAACTTGCGGCGGATGGCAAGCAGCATCAAGGCGATGATACCCGGGCCAACCAAATGTTGAATGGAAACCAAAAACCTGGGGAAATAGGATGGTCCTTTTAACTGAAATTCCCTGTCCCATCTTTGCAGGGTTAAGACTTTAAAAGTAAATAAAGCTGTCCCACCCAGTCTGTGCAGGGAATCCTTTTCCCATTTTTCTATCCGCTCTGGTTCTGGGGCGGTATACTTTTGTTCTACCCAGAAAAGATTCAAACCAGTACATAGAATCAGAATCGCTGCAAAACTTGCCAATGCTTGTTGCCATTTTTCACCGTATCCAGAAACTATTTTGTAAAATTGAGTGAGATTGAAATATTTTTAAAAGGGGAGAAAACGTGAAATACGTGTTCCTTCAAATCCAAGCATTTTCCATTTGCGCTGCATTTCCATCTCTCCATAATGAAATTCCCCAGCACGTGCATAGTCACGCTGTTCTTCAAAGTTTACCTTAAGTTGGCGGTAGAGAATCTCTACCTGATGAATATAATCGCTGTCATATGTCAATAAATCTTTTTCGTTTAAAATAATTTCATTTCTGACTTCATCTGCAAGATATTCTCGATTGAATAAACGGTTTTGGGTATGGCGGAAATGCGCATTCTTGAAACGAATTTTCTCCAAGTCTGTGTAAAGGAATAGAAAACTGTTCAATTTGAAGACATCGATAAACCCTAAATTTTGCGGGAATTCGATTTCAACTCTGTCAAAAAAAACTGGTGAAGCTTCTTTGAAGGAAGTCTTTTAAAATCTATATTTACCATTCCCCATGAATTTGGCTCTATTGAAGTCTGTTCCTCCTTCGCTAGAAAAAATTGTTCTATCAAAGTTGACTCCTGTACTGCTAGAAAATTGTGTTCGACTAAAATTAGTTTTTTCTTTGCCAGAGAATGTTGTTAGACGAAAGTTAATCTCGTCTTCACAAGAAAAATCTGCTCCTCTGAAATTCACATTTCCTTCGCCAGAAAATATTGCTTCATCAAAATAGGCTCCACCTTTTCCAGAAAATTTTGTTTCAGTAAAATAAGTTCCGTGTTCGCAGTTAAATTTTGTTGAGCGGAAATTAACTTTACCATTGCATAGAAACTGGGCTTCAGAAAAATCCGCTGTCGTTTTTCCACTAAAAACTGCAAGGCTAAAGCTAACTCCTTTTTCGCCTAAGAAATTAACAAACGAAAAATCGGCTCCATTTAAAAATTGAGCTCTTCTAAAATTTGCTTCCCCAATAAAGATTGCATCATAAAAATTGGCTTCTGTTTTGAACTTGTGTTTAGTGAAATTTACATCGCCTATTTCAACATCCGAAAACGACTCACCGGCTTCGAGTTTGGCTAGAACTTCTTCTTTGTTCGGGGGTTTTGGCTTTGGGTCGGTCATAATTTTGGGCTAGAGTTTTTATCCCCCCATTTTCAAAGGGGGTTAGGGGGATTTTCCTTCTGTTTTTTAAAAAACATAGAAAGATGTAAATCACCCCAGCCCCTCTTTAAAAAAGAGGGGTTCGTTAAATTATTCCCTATAACCTATCACGGTCTTCCTTGTAGTGACACTTTTGAGCTAAATTGGGGCTAAAAGCGGGAAATATGTCCAAAAATTTGCTCAAAAGCATAGATTATCCTAAAAAACAATCCAGGGGCGCCCTATGCTAATAGGTTGATTTTAAAGGGGTAATTCTATATAATCGGGCCATGGCTATTGAAAAGGATTTCATTGTTATTGGCTCTGGCGTTGCCGGATTGACCTTTGCTCTCAAGGTTTGCAAGTTCGGGTCGGTCGGCATCATCACCAAAGATGCCTTGGAGGAGTCTGCCACTAAATACGCCCAGGGCGGAATCGCTTCGGTGATGGCGGAGGATGATTCTTTCGAGCTCCACGTTCAAGACACCATGGAAACCGGACGCGGACTTTGCCACGAAGATTTTGTGCGTATTGCCTGTCGGGAAGGTCCCGCAAGAATTCGTGAGTTGATTGACCTGGGTGCACAATTTGATTTGCGTGGAAAAGGATTCGATTTAGGAAAAGAGGGCGGTCATTCCAAACGCCGTATCCTTCATGCTCATGATCTCACAGGTTGGGAAATTGAAAAAACTCTCATAGAAGCGGTCCACGCTGAAAAAAATATAGAAATTTTTGAGCACCATATGGCCATCGACCTGATCACCAAGGCCAGACTCGATGACAAAATCCAACCGGGTAGTTCTGATGATGAGGCACTTGGACTCTATGTACTGAACCACAAGACGAGTCAAGTACAGACGATGGTTGGCGATGTGATATTGCTTGCCTCAGGGGGCGCCGGTAAGGTTTATCTTTATACGTCGAATCCAGATACCGCTACGGGAGATGGTATTTCTGTTGCTTATCGTGCGGGTGCCAAAATTGCCAATATGGAATTTTTTCAGTTCCATCCCACTTGTCTTTTTCATCCCAAAGCAAAATCGTTTTTGATTTCTGAAACGGTGCGCGGTGAAGGTGGAATTTTGCGTTTGGAAAATGGTGATACGTTCATGGAGAAGTATCATGAAATGGGTTGTCTTGCGCCACGCGATGTGGTTGCCCGCGCGATTGACCATGAAATGAAAAAGAGCGGTGACGATTGCGTTTATTTGGATGTCACGCATCTGGAGGGTTACCGCATTCGTGAACGATTCCCGAATATTTATCAAACCTGTCTTGAGTTTGGTTTTGATATGTCAAAAGAACTCGTTCCTGTTGTGCCGGCAGCCCACTATATGTGCGGTGGCCTTGTAGTAGACGCAAATGGACAAACCAACATCAAACGCTTGTTCGCTAGTGGAGAAGTTTGTTTCTCGGGTTTGCATGGTGCCAACCGGCTGGCTTCCAATTCATTATTGGAAGGTCTGGTGCTTTCGCATCGAGCGGTCGATAAAGCGGTTAACCTGTTTAAAGATTCTAAACACTTACAAAGTCAGCTGGAGCGAATTCCTGCATGGGATCCTGGAAATGCCGTTGACAGTGATGAATCGGTTGTGGTCTCGCATAACTGGGACGAGATACGCCGGTTGATGTGGAATTATGTTGGCATTGTTCGTTCAGACAAACGTCTAAAGCGAGCAGAGCGTCGCATTCAACTCCTTCTTGAAGAAATTCAGGAATATTACTGGAACTTTAAAATTACCAAAGACACTTTAGAGCTTAGAAATATTGCGATCACCGCGCAGTTGATTATTCAAGGCGCGTTGACGCGGAACGAAAGTCGTGGTTTGCATTTCAACCTCGATCACCTGGATACGGATGATGAAAACTGGAAACGCGATAATGTTTTTCAGGACACCGCCCGTAGATTGATAACCCCGATTAACCCGAGAATAGTGACCCATGAGTGAAGAAAAAACAGTACATATATTGATTCGAGATTTTTTTGGTGTGGTTGCGCTGGCCTTCACGGTATTTGGTTTTATGGCACTGAATTCGTTTTCACCCACCGACCCCTCCTTCAATAAAAGCGTGACAGGAATGGACGTGGTCAATTCCGGCGGCATGGTGGGAGCCTACCTTGCGGATGGGCTGGCACGTGTTTTTGGCAGTGGTTCTTTCTTTTTCCCTGTCATCACTGCAGCTTTAGGCTGGGCATTGATTCGTGGCAAGCAGGTGCAAAACTGGTCGTTGATTATAGGCTCCGGAACTTTATTTCTCGTGGGTCTTTGTTCGTTGGTGGCAATTCAGTTTAAAGTCGATCCGTT
>Ga0209992_10003132_pt1 | contig 14234 bp, 17 predicted proteins | sample 2SBtaG_2_FD_182564 | JGI IMG/M metagenome (GOLD analysis project Ga0209992, IMG submission 182564) | Deep subsurface microbial communities from Kolumbo volcano to uncover new lineages of life (NeLLi) - 2SBTROV12_ACTIVE470 metaG (SPAdes)... | ecosystem: Environmental > Aquatic > Marine >... | reverse complement strand
GCGGCCCCGGCAACCTGCATTTCCCACAGTATCTGCATCGGCCAGCTTTGAGCCGCCAGCGGGGCCGCGGCGTTGTCACGGCACAGATAGTTTACTTCGTCGGGCAGGGCGGCATCTGCAACGGCAACCGGAAAATTGACCGTGGACCCGATGACTGCGGCGGCGGCAACCCCAATTGGTCCCGCTGTCCATTGTATTTGCGTGGCGGTACCGTCAGCCTTTGGGATCCACATTGTGCCCCGCAGGTTGATATTGGTGTTGGCTGCCGGAGTGGCGGTCAGATCAAGCGTCGCTGAAAGCTGAATAACCGCCGTGCGTGCAAAACTTTCAGGCGGCGCGGGCTGGCCTGCTGTCCACACCTGATTGATCGGAGCCGCCTGATCATCGATCAGCGGTGTGGTATTGGCGAAGGTTATGGTTTCAACATCAAGTCCCAATGCGGTGGGTGGCACCATCGCCACAAAATCCAGATCCAACTGAACGGTTTGTGCGCCAATTGTGGCCGTGATCGCCCGGGTTTCAGGCGCGGCCACGTTGCGGGCGGCGGCGCGTGTATCCGCACTGCGCCAGCCAACAACGTTATTGCTCCAGACCGCCATCGCGGCCACGCCCGGATCCGGCGGGTTTGTCACCACTTGCAGGATACAGGGGGGGCCGTTGCTGATGAAGGTCTGCGCGGTTCCGGCCCCGGTGGCCCGGCCAAATCCAATAACATCAATGCGCAGCAGTTCCGGCACAACTTCGATGGTCAGGGTTATTTCGTCAGCATCTGACGTTTTCACCTTTACCTCAATCGGCGGTTGCCCCGGTACCGCACCGGCAAGCGAAACCGTGCGAAGATTGCTGGCTGCCCCGGCGGTGCCACCGGTCCAGACCAGATGCGACCACGCCGCATCGGTGTCAGGCACGGTAACGGCCCGCAGGGCAACCGACTGGTCCACGGCACCTGTCCACACCACCTGAACCCGCCCGTCAGCCGGTGCTGCCTGACCGTCAACCAAAACCTGGGCGATGGTCGGCAGAATTGCGACCTCGGCTTCAAATTCCGGGTTTAGTTTTGCGGTGACATCAACGGGTGTATTCAAGGGCGTGACGTTTTGGCGTGAAACCGCCCGCCGGTCGCCGGGGTGTTGGGGCACCGGCTGGCCACCTGTCCAGGTGACGTATTCGTAAGCGGCGGGTGTGTCCGGATTAAGCTTGATAACAACTTCTACAGGTGCGGCGTCAGCCGAATAGTTCGCCGTTGCCGCCAGCCTGTGCCCGTTGTCCGACGCCGTTACAGTGTCTGCACCTTCAACGCGAAAGGTTTCAAATTCCGGCTGAACTGTCAAAGACGTGGTCAGGCTTGATCTGCCCAGTCGCGCCGCAATCATCAAGGGCGCGCCTTTGGCCGTCAACTGCTCGTCTGATATGGTCAGCGTCGGTCCAAGCCCTGCATCCGCTCCGTCAACCGTCCACGCCACCAACTGGGGGGCCAGCGGATCGTCGCTGTCTGTTATCGCTGTAAACTGAACTGGCCCACCGTGATTAAAGGGGGAGGTGTAACTGTTGGTTTCGACGTTAAATGCGGCACCGACGACCGTGAACTCCACAAGGTTAACCTTGACCGGCACTTCCGGAATGCTGGCAAGGGCGCAAAGAAACATCTCATCTGACTGCTGGGTGTTTCGTTGCAACATCGCCAGAATGGTCGGCGGCAGTATGTCCAGTGGCCCCGGCGCATAGTCCTGAAAGTAATTTGCATACATAAAGCGGTTCCAGCCGCCTTCAGGCACCGGTGTGGGACCAAAGGTACTGTCAATGGCTTGAATTGAAACCGGCTCCATCTGCTCGAACAATCCATCAATCACGGTCAAGTCCTGAATGGCAAGATTGGTGGATTTGACCATCTCGCGCAGGTCAGCCTCGGAAACTTCGATGGGCAAAACCTTGAACAGCGTGCCCTTTGCGGTGCGTAGGTTGGTAAATTGCGCGGCGTCCTTGCTGCATGGCAGCGCCATGCCGGTTTGGTTGAAGAACATTTCGCTTAGCGCATCAAAGGCGGGCCGCTGGGTAGAGGCGGGGCCGCCGATCAACGCGGATTGCCCGGCCCAGTAAGGAATGGTTGGTGTTGTTAGCGCCTGTCCACCGCGCCTGCGCTGGATAATCAGCCGCGTGCCCACCATGACAACCGTGCCAAGATCTGAATCAGAATATGGTATCGCAAATATGAACTGGTCCGCCATCGCCGCCCTCATTTTGAATTGATGCTGTTTGATCTGATTGACGGGCAAAGACGGGGTTTGTGAAATCTCAAATAAATGCAGAATTCATTCACAAACAGGACCGCGCCGCGTCAACTGCACAAGAGTTTCAAGTTAGGAGATGACCAGATGGCCAGTGGTAAAACCGATAAGAATAGGGATTCTGCAGATGCACGCGCCGTTCAGCACGAGGCACGCATGGAAGAGGATTCAAGCAAAGCCGTTGAACATGCCGCCGCCGCAGTTTCCGAAGAGGCGCACCGTTTGGAGGATGAAACCCGAATGTGGATAAAGTCCGGATTTGGCGGCGCAAGCGAAAATCCGGGCGAAAATTCATCCTTAAAAGATAACGTCGCCATCGATATTATGGCCCAAAATATGCGCCAAACGATGGCCCAAGCCGGCGAAATTCTGGAGCAACTGTCAAGTGAACTTTTCGAAATTGAGGAACTCGCTCGTCGAGCAATTATCGACGACATCGAAAACCCAAACGAAGGAGCAGGCTCTGCCACCGGACAATCAGGACGACGATCCGCTAAATCGTGAAAGCGAGTTCTTCGAATTTGATCAGGTGGATCATCACCAAGATTATTTCGGACCCGCTGATTCCGACCAGAAGGAATTTGACCGTATGCTGAAACAGGCGTCAAAACCGCTTGATCCCGGACTGGTGGTCGGCATCGTTGCCGAAGCCTTTGAATCCATTATGCCGCAGATGAAAAAACAAATGGATGGCCTGATAAAACAGCGCATTGAAGCCCAGCCGATGAACCCGGTGATGAAAGCAGTGGTCAAAAGTATGAATGACAAACTGGTCGGTCAGATGTTTGCGCGCACGGCAACCGTGATGCGCAGCGACCGCATTGACGGGTTGAGGGGTATCAAAGAGGAATGCCGGGAACCGGCGGACTTACCTGAAAGCGACACCCCATGACAGGCCCGCCGCCACAGGCCGGAATGACCGGAGATCAGGCCGCCGAGGCCGGGCAGGAAATGCTGAAGTCGGCACGCGAACAGCGCGACCACATCGCCCAGGGATTTTTGGAACAACGGCAAGCGGTTCTTGACGAGGTAACGTCAAAACAAAACGAATTTGCACCGGATCCGGCAGCCCCACAAACCGCAGCGCCAGCAGAGCCAACTTACACCCGGGCGGAAATTGAGGCGGCGATGCGCGCCTTGCAGATTGAACAAAAACCAACAGCAACTCCGCCGCCAAACCCACCGCCAAACCCGTCAGCAGACCAGTCTTTTGTCATGCAGGAAATCGCCTTTACCCTGCGCCAGATCATCGCTGCCGAAGTACGCCGCCAACTGGTTGCTTCAGGAATTCCGGTCCCGACGCGATCATAGGCCTCTCAATAAAATAATTTCAGACCAATCGACATTTTCAATCACAACAGGCGCCCGCATCCGTCAACAGTATGAGCATGGATACTAAAGATTGAAACCGTCCATGTGGCCCTAAAATTGGAGGAAACCCATGGCAATCCCAACCCCTGTCAACGGTCAGATTACAGACGCCGTTACCCAGTCCAACGTCAAGGTTATGGCCGAAGCGCCAGCAATGGCAATGGGCGCGATTTACCAGTCACTTGCCCATTCAACCGGCATTCTTTATGAGAACGCCACCAGTTCGCAGCAGCAGCTTGCGATTGCAGCGCAGGCCGCGACCAACCAGGGCGTGATCCAGGTTTACAGCGTTGACACAATGGCCGGTGCGGTTGCAACGTCCAAGATTGCGCAAAGTGATGTTCCCGATAACATGCTGTCTTTGCTGACCGCATTGCGGGCAACCACGTCACCGAACGTTTAACAAAGCTGATCCTGAATTGGCAAGAACGGCCGGCATCCAGAACTGGTTCTGGCCGTTTAGCAGCCCGCAAAGCCGAAAATCGGGCGCCGTTTGACCAATTCAGACCAGAACACCGAACAATCTGTCGCGTCCTCTCGGCTGACCGGCAGAAAACCATAGGCCAAGGAGAAATATCATGGCAATTCCCACCCCACTAAACGGCCAGATTACCGATGCGGTAACTCAGGTTAATGTCAAAGTCATGGCGGAAGCCCCCGCCGTGGCAATGGGCGCTATTTATCAGTCGCTCGCCCATTCCACAGGCATATTGTACGAAAACGCCACCAGCTCGCAGCAGATGCTTGGGATCGCTGCGCAAGCCGCAACCAACCAGGGTGTTATCCAGATTTACAGCGTGGATACAATGGCCGCCGCCGTGGCCACGTCCAAGCTGGCGCAAAGCGACGTTCCAGACAATATGCTGGCGTTGATGTCAACGTTGCGGGCGACCACCGCGCCAAATCTGACGGTAACCTAATGACCACGTAAGGGGGTGCCCGCGCAGGGCATCCCAACTTTTAATAACGCCTCAGTCAATTGCACGGAGCAAACAAATGGCGGACGACGCTCAGGAACGGAAGGCGCTGGACAAAGCGGTTAAAAACCAAAAAGCCATAAAACGCATCCGCAAGCGTCTGAAAAAACGTAAGAAAACCCTGCGCGGTTTGGAAAGAATGGCGCGGTGCCTTGACGGCAATCCCGAAACCGCCCTGCTGACCACTCTGGGAATCGCACCGGCGTTTGCCACGTCCGAAAGCATGCTGACAGCTTCGCAGGCGCAAGGTCAGCTGATGTTGGGGGCGGTCGCGCAGCAACAACGGCTGGGCAATATCGCAACAATGAGCACAGCGGCCTGCGTGGCCCAGATGCTGAAACTCAGCGAGGCAGCCGTGGACGACTATGACCCGGACTTTGACAACGACAGCATTTTAGCTGCGTTGGAACGCATCAATAACGGAGGCGAATGATGGAAGACGAACTTCAACAATTGATCCGTGACATACTGCAGGATGAACTTGCGGCAATCGAAGTGACCCGCACGAACACGCAAAACTATTTGCGCTCAGCGTCGGTGCGGTCTTTCGTCAGGATCGAAGAAATTTCCAATACGGCATTTGCGGCGGCCCTAACGGGCATACTGTTAACAATGCGCCCCGGTGTTTTGGTGGCGCCGGTTGAGGCCTCATCAAGACGTAAAGACAGTGTTTCGGTCAACAGAGACGAAGTTTCAGTGGAAGTGTCACCCAGCAACGCATTGGCGGTGACCTGATGGCCAAGGGCGTTAGCACACAGGTCACCGATGCGGTCACCCAGACAAACGTAAAAACCGTTGCGGAGTCTCAGGCCGAAGCCATCGGTGTTTCGGCGCAGGCCCTGGCGCATGCAACCGGTCTGTCAATGGAAACGTCGGCGCAAATTCAGGGCGGTGTTCAGACCGCAATGGAAATGGCAACCCTGTCGATCGTGGCGGGTATCGTGGGTTCAACCGGACCAACCGGTTCAGGCGGGAAAATCTGACTATGGCTTATCCGACACCTGTAAATGGCCAGATCACCGATGCGGTCACGCAGTCCAACGTTTCAGTTGTGGCCCAGGCCCCGGCGATTGCCACCGCCAACATGTACCAATCCGCGTCCCATTCCATCAGTATTCTCTACGAAAACGCGGTGCAGACCCAACGCAACAGCGCCATCAGCGCGCAGGCGTCGTCAAATCAGGGTGTTATTCAGATCTACACCGCAGGCACAATGGCGGGCGCTATGGCAACCGTAAAGATCGCCCAAAGCAACACGGTTGATCATACAACAGATATTCTGACCGCGCTAAAGGCGTTGGTGGACCCAAAGAAATAAGGAATGCGCCCCGCCTTTCAGGGGTCGAACAAGGAGAACGTAAATCATGGCCCAAGAAACTGTAAACGACCAGGTCACTGATGCTGTCACTCAGACCAACGTGAAAGTGCTTGCCGAGGCTCCGGCCCAGTCAATCGCGATGGTTTACCAGACATCCGCGCATTCAATCTCGCTGGCGATGGAAAATGCTCAACAGGCCCAGGGCGGGCTACAGCAGATCGGCAACGCTGTTACCTCAAGTGCGGTGACGATGATTATGAATGCCGCCAAGAATTTTGAATCCGGCGCCTGATCGTCACCCCAGACTGCTAAATTGGAGAATGACCCATGCCACCACGGAAAAATGCCAATTTAAACATCGCGCAGGATAGCGAGGGGAACGAGCAAAAAGGTAAACCCACCAACCCCGGGTCCGGCAAAAATCCCGGCCGCGATTTAGACATCGTCAACAAACAGATTCAGGATGCGGTAAAGTTTTCAACCCAATATGCGTTTGGCACGGCGCCTGACATTCAGCTGCCGCCCTCCAGCGGCACCGCTGCCAATACCACAGGCCCCTCGGGCACCGGCCCACGGGCGTTTAACGCCGGCACGCCGATCGCATACCAAAAAGCATCGCAGGCGATGGCGCTTTCGGTGCAGGATGCGGTGGATTACCAAAGAAATATACTGTCCATGACCTCTGCTGCCGAAGGCAAAGCTTTGCAACTGATGTTTGAAGATATTGCCGAGGGAAATATCGAGGCGTTGGGCGAGCACGCAATAGTCTATATTCTGTCGATGCTGGGAGCCCTTGCCGGCGGGCTGGTGGCCGAACAAATCACCAATGCCTCCGGCGAAGCGCTGGCGAAATTTCCAACAACTTAAGAATTTCCGACTGATTGCCATAACCGTGTGGAAAATCACCAACGGCTTAAAGCATGATCCGCTGTAATTTTTTGCGCGCCAACTGCACCCGCTTGCGCACCGCAACGTTGCTTAGCTCCATGTCAGACGCGATATTGTCGTAGGGCAATTCAGACAGGCACCGCAGCAGCAACGGTTCCATAAGGTCCGCCGGAAGCTCTAATATGGCCAGCAAAACATCGGCGAAACTTTCGTTCGCCATAAGTTCCTCTTCGCCAGATTTGCAAATTGCTGTTCCCGCGGGAGATGGAAGTGCGGCCTCTGTAACCACGGATTCAACCCGGTCGCCCATAGTTGAAGTGCGGGCGCGGTGGCGGTGCAGATCGATGCAGGAATTTCGCACCAGCCGGTTGAACCAGGCCGCCGGATTGTGAATCTTGTCCGGATCAAACGCCCGCTGCGCCTGTATCATTGCAGCGCTTAAGGCATCTTCGGCATCCGCCAAATTGCCGTTTAACATGCGCAACGCAAATTTGTGCAGCTTTTGGCTTTGATCCATCCAGGCGGACCAGAATGCGTCAAGGGATCTTTCGGGTTTTGTCGCGCTGGCCTGCGGTGGGTGGTTTTGCGGGCTACCGCCCGGCGCCTGCGTCCGGTGTTCCGGAATTCCGGAAAGGTGGGCATTGTTTTGAATGTGCCCCAGCCATTGGGTGAAAATGGCCAGTGGATTAATCTGGGTTTTGCCCAGCCGCAGCATATTGTCAGCCGGTTGCACGCAATCCGCCAGTATCGATACCGGCGTTTTCCGGCTAGGTTTTTTCCGTTTTTGGCGCTGCGCATAGATTTGAATCAATTGTGCCCGAAGTTCCAGAACAGGATCAACGGATTGCGGCGCATTTTCTTCCGGCCCCTTGGGCCGATCTATGACCGGCACAGGGAATTGAACCACTTTCATCCACTTTTACACGACGGCGTGGTGTCTTAGTGCAGACTATCCGTGCTGTACAAATTCGTCAGTCTGTCTTGATAAAGCCCCAAACCCCCGGCTCCTAAATAAGAATATTGTCGCTTCAGGAGCCGTAAGTTCGCCCCCCCATTCTCTACTGACGATTGAAATGTGGATTTGTGATGGCATTTATGGAAATGTGGATAATTTTCTCAAATTGTGGCTAACACGTTGTCTATTTAAGAGAAAAATGAATATTGCCAACGCCATAGACTGATGAGTCTGGCTTTGTCGGCAACCGCAGATAGATGCGAAATTCACGGACTCCGTGATTTTCGCATCGGCTCTCCGCCGTCTATAAACGTCAATTGTCGTTGAAGAATACGCGGTCGTGTTTCAGCGGGTTGTCCCGGTCGATGTTTTCGTCCAGCTCGCGGGCATACCGATGCCCGGCAAACACCGCCGCCGCAATAATGGCCGGAGCATCGCAGTCGCCGATTTTGTTGATCGACTTAAAGGCTCCGGCGGCGGTGCGGGTTTGGATTGCCTGCAGGTCATTGTACAGGGCATCAACCGGCCGCCGCGCAGTGACCAAAACCAGCGAATTTGCCTTTATTTCAATCCGGGTACCTGTGTACGTGCAAGCAAGGACGGCCTGTTGCCCGTCAAAGGACTGCAGGCCGTGGGCAACCTTTATTGTGGTGCCCAATTTCATAAGGCGCTTTTGTGCCCGTGTCCGGTCTGTGGTGTAAGCGCCCCAGCTTGAAACCAGATCGGCAGGAGTCACCAGCGTGACGTCAACGCCTTTGCTTTGCAGCAGTTCGGCGATCACCGTTCCCATATAGTAGTGATCATCATCGTAAACCACCACCTGACCCGTGGGCAATCGGCCTGACAGGATATCGTCAGGCGTAAAGACCGCTGCGGGCGGGCCCAGATTATCAATACCGGCCAGCGCGTTCAGCCCGAATCCGTCGGTGCGCCACTGTGCGCCGGTTGCCACCACAACGTGATCTGCACCGATGTCAACAACCTGATCGGCAGTCAGCGCGCTTTCGCGAAAAACCTCAACATTGTCCAGTTGATCGATCTGCTGAATGCGGTAGTCGCGGACGCGCGACCATTGATTCAAACCGGGCAAAGTGGCCTCGCGGCTGACCCGACCGCCAAGGTGCCGCGTGGCTTCGGCCAGCATCACGGTATATCCGCGTTTTCCAAGCGCCTGTGCCGCCTCAAGTCCGGCCGGACCCGCACCCACAACCAAAACGCTGGCGTTTGTCTTGTTGCGTGCGATTTTTTCCGGGTGCCAGCCGCGCCGCCATTCTTCGCTGATCGTCGGGTTCTGAGTGCAGCGGATCGGAACGCCCTTACCGTCGCCCATATAACAGATATTGCACCCGATACATTCGCAGATGTCCTCGATCCGCCCTTCCTCTATCTTTTTGGGCAAAAAGGGATCGGCAATAGACGGGCGGGCCGCACCAATGAAATCAAGAACCCCGCGTTTGATCTGGTCCACCATCGTGTCAGGCGAGGTAAACCGCCCAACCGAGACGACCGGTTTTGTGGTCATGGCCTTGATTTTTGCAACATAGGGCTGCAGCGCACCTTCCGGAACAAAGCGGGACAGACCCATTTCCAGGGAATAATCATTGACGTTGATGTCCCAAAGATCAGGCAGTTCACCCAGAATGCCGAACATGTCCTCGGTTTCGCCCGGAACCGGATTGCCGTCTGTGCCGCCGTATTCGCCGTTTGTTTCTGCCGAAAACCGAACCGCCACGGCCATTGTGTCGCCGACGGCTTCCTTGGTGTCCTCGATGATTTCCTTGACAAGGCGCACTCTGTTTTCCAGCGAACCGCCGTAGGCGTCACCTCGGGTGTTCATGGTTTTGGACATGAATTGCGACAAAAGATAGCCGTGGGTCGCATAGACATAAACCAGATCAAACCCCGCGGTTTTGGCCCGCAAAGCTGCATTTTTGTGCCAGCGCCGGGCCTCTTGAATGTCTTGCATGTCCATCTGGCGGGTTTGAAACGGATTTCCGGCGAGGTTTGGCAGGCTGGCCACGCTCAGGGGCACCTCGCGGGTTTCCAGATTGGCCATCCTTGCGCCACCCAGACAAAGTTCCACACCGGCCAGGGCACCGTGCGCGTGCACATTTTCGGTCATCAGCGCATGGGCTTTGATATCGCCATCGTCCCAAAGCGAGGCGGACGGGTGGGGCGGGTCGTCGCTTGAAGGATGAACCGAACAATACTCGGTGTTCACCACCGCCCAGCCGCCTTCGGCTTTTACCTTTCGCAAATCTGCCAGAATGCGCGGGCGTTGCCAACCGCTGCCGGTACAATGGGGGACCTGATAAAATCGGTTTTTGGCGACAACCGGGCCGATCTTGACCGGTTCAAACAGCACGTCATAGCGGGGGTCCCTCATGCGGGCTGTGTCTTGTCTTCGGTGTTCGTCCGGTCAGATATCGGGAAATGTGCGGGGAACAGTGCCGCCAGTGCCAACAAACAATCCTGTCGGTTCTTTTTTCGCCCGGCGTTTGACGGGTACAGCATCATACTAAGCCAAAAACCGTCTATCAGTGATTCAATAATGCGCGCGGCACTGGCGCTATTCAGATTGGGATATTGGCCCTGTGCGATGATTTTTGAGGCAATATGATCTATTTTTTCAAACCGCTCGTTGTCAAATTTATTGTGTATTTTCAAATAATTCGGTCGGTATTTAGCCTGACCCCAAAACGCAAACCAAACCGCCAGTTTCTTATGCGTGCAGATTTTTTTGTCAAAATCGGCACTGACGATTGCGGCCAGTTGATGCGCGGGCTCCGAAACAGACGCCGCCAGATACCGCGTCCACAGATCGTAATGCTCTTTGGCAAGATAGCCCAAAGTGGCGTCGTACAGGGCCTCTTTGCTTTCAAAGTGGTAATTGACCACGCCGTGGGACAACTTGGCCTTTTCGGTCACATGGCGCAGCGTTGTGTCCGAAAATCCGCGTTTTGAAATAGAGTCGATCGCCGCCTGAATAAGTTGTCGGCGGCGAACGTCGCGCGGCGCGGTTCGCTTTTGTTTTCGGTCACCGGTTTGTACCCGTTTCACGACGTTTCCTGCTCGGCAAGTTGCTGATCCAGCAGGTCGCGTTTTTGCTGTCGAAACATGATCAGGGCGGCGATGGCAACGCAAACCGCGACCACCAGAATGATGATGGTCGCCAGCGCGTTGATGTCCGGGCGCAGCCCTAACCGTATGCGCGAAAAGATCAGCATCGGCAGGGTATTCGCGCCCGGACCAGTTACAAAACTGGCGATGACAAGGTCATCAAGGGACAGGGTAAACGCCAAAAGCCACCCGGCAATCATCCCGGGCGCCAGTCGTGGCAGGGTTATGGCCGACAGAACCTTGAACGGTTTTGCCCCCAGATCAAGCGCGGCTTCTTCCAGCGTTTGACCCATTCCGGTTAACCGCGACTGAATAATGACGGCCACATAGGCCATCGAAAAGGTAATATGCGCCAGTGTGATGGTGGCAAATCCACGGTTCGCGGGCCAGCCGATCAGTTGTTTCAGGGCGATGAAAAAAACCAATAGCGAAAGACCGGTGATGACTTCGGGCATAACAAGCGGGGCCACCAATATTCCGCCAAACAGGGTTCTACCCCGGAACCGGCCAAAACGCACCATCGCAATCCCGGCCAGCGTGCCCATCAACGTGGCAATGGTGGCGTTGATGACCGCTATTCTGATGCTCAGGTAAACGGCGTTCCACACGTCTTCTGACTGAAACAAAACCGTATACCAGCGCGTGGACCACCCGCCCCAGACCGGAACAAGCTTTGAGTAATTGAACGAATAGATCACCAGCAGGATCATCGGCACGTATAAGAACGTAAGACCGGCAACCAGCATAACGGTCAGGAATTTAGAGCGGTCGGCCTGCATTTTATTGCGCCTCCGCCGCTTTGCCCTGATAGTGCTGATAGACCGCCATTGGCAGGACCAGCAGCAACAACAGAACGATTGCAACCGCGGATGCCACGGGCCAATCCACGTTTCTGGCAAACTCGTTATAAAGCTGACGCCCGATCATGTGCACATTACCGCCGCCCAGCAGATCAGGAATGACGTATTCACCGGTGGCCGGAATGAACACCAACAGCGATCCGGCGATAATGCCCGGCATGGTCAAAGGCAGAGTGACGCGGAAAAAAGTGTTTGTGGGCCGGGAACCCAGATCGGCCGCGGCCTCGTTCAAAGTTGCATCAAGTTTTTCCATGTTTGCGTAAAGCGGCAGGATCATGAACGGCAAATACGTGTAGATAATACCCACATAAACCGCAAACTCTGTATACAGCATGCGAATAGGGTCGTCGATCAGACCAAGCCAAATCAGCAAATTGTTTATCGTTCCCTGATCCGCCAAAAGGCCCATCCAAGCATAAACGCGCAGCAGAAATGACGTCCAAAACGGCAGAATAATAGCAAACAACAACAACCGGCGCGTGACCGGGCTGGACCGGACAATTGCGTAGGCAAGCGGATAGCCGATCAACAGGCAAAAAACCGTCGATACAATCGATATCTTCAGCGAATTGACATAGGTGCGGGCATAAAGCGCGTCGTTGAAAATATAGAGGAAATTGTCAAAAACCAGTCGGACGGTGACAATCCCGGCATCGGTCCATTCAATCATTTGAGTGTAGGGCGGGCTTTTGATTGCCAGCTCTGCAAGGCTGATTTTGAATACGATCAGAAAGGGTGAAAGAAAGAAGATAAGCAGCCAAACAAACGGCAGCAAGATCACGATTGTCCGCCAGCGGGATTGAATTTTTCGCAGCAATCTTTGTACGAAATTTTCGGAACCTGCGGCCCGGTCGACGGTGAGGTTTGCGTCTGTCATTTGCTTAACAACATCGCGCTTGAGGCGTCCCAGCTTAGGTAAACCACGTCTTCCCACGTTATCTGGTGTGTGCGGGTTTTTGGCCGGATCAGATTTGGGGCGGTCACATCGACAATAAGGCCGTTTTCAAACCGGATTTTATAAATAGAGGAATTGCCCAGATAACCGATGTCGTCAACAATTCCCACCGCCTGGTTTGGCCCCTTTTTAGTCGGTGCTGTCTTGCTGAGGTGAATTTTTTCGGGCCGGATGGCAACCCACACGTTGCTGCCCTCCTTGGTCGCCTGACCGTGATCGATGTGAATGACCCCCAATTCCGTCAAGACGTGCACATGGTCAGCGCCATCCTCTGTGACCTGTCCGGCAAATATATTGGCGGATCCGATAAAATCGGCCACGAACCGGCTTTCAGGGAATTCGTAGATTTCCGTAGGCGTGCCGGTCTGGACAAATTCGCCGGCATTCATGACGGCTATTCTGCTGGACAGCGTCATCGCCTCTTCCTGATCATGGGTCACAACAACAAATGTGATCCCAACTTCTTCCTGGATATTGGCCAGTTCAAATTGCGTTTGCTCGCGCAGTTTCTTGTCAAGCGCGGCAAGCGGTTCATCCAGCAGCAGAACCTTTGGTTCCTTGACCAGCGCACGGGCAAGGGCAACGCGCTGTCTTTGACCGCCTGAAAGCTGTTGCGGTCGGCGTTTTTCGTAACCACTGAGTTCCACCAGTTTAAGAATGGCCTCGATTCTGTCGTCAATCTCGGTTTTTGGCAGCTTGTCCTGTTGCAATCCAAAGGCGATATTTTTCTGGACCGTCATATGGGGAAACAGCGCATAGCTTTGAAACATCATGTTTGTCGGGCGCTCGTAGGGCGGCACCGCAGACATATCTGCACCGTCGATGATGATTTGGCCCGATGTGGGAACTTCAAATCCTGCCAGCATACGCAGCAGGGTTGTCTTGCCACATCCTGACCCGCCCAGAAGGCAAAACAGCTCGCCCTCATAAATGCTCAGATCAACGTTGTTGACGGCCGTAACATCACCAAATTTCTTGGTGACAGCATTGATCCGAATAAGGGGTTTGGCGTCTCTTTCCAGCCACGGGGCTGCATCTATGTGCTGCTTGTTGGCGGCGGGTTGTCCGACCATCTTAGACCTCACAAAGCTGGAAAAATGTGGTGACCAAAAGAATAGTGACGCTCAGAGATGAGCGCCACCATCTTTTTTGTTTTGGTCAGTTCCCGGCTTTGAAATCAGTCCAGGTTCTTGTTTGCAGACGTTCAACCTTTGGCGGAAGAACGGCTGTTGTGTACATTTTCGCAACCTGCGCTGACGTCGGGAAGGCCGCCGGGCTTGACGTTACTTCCTCATCAATCAGTGGCTTCGCGGCAAGATTTGCTGTTGCGTACCATGTAAAGTTGCTGTCATCAGCACCCACCTGTGCACGCATCATGTAATTCAAAAACAGATGGGCGTCGTCTTTGTTTTCCGCATCTGCCGGAATAAGCCATCCGTCGATCCACAATTGAGCATTGCCTTGCCCCTCGGGCAGAGTGAAATCAAGAACTACGCCGGTTTCAG
>Ga0209992_10003129_pt1 | contig 14249 bp, 21 predicted proteins | sample 2SBtaG_2_FD_182564 | JGI IMG/M metagenome (GOLD analysis project Ga0209992, IMG submission 182564) | Deep subsurface microbial communities from Kolumbo volcano to uncover new lineages of life (NeLLi) - 2SBTROV12_ACTIVE470 metaG (SPAdes)... | ecosystem: Environmental > Aquatic > Marine >... | reverse complement strand
TTACTGATAATCTCTAAAAGACAAAAAACCAATCTGACATTACCAATTTTTATTAATCGTTGATTTTTCTATTTAGTAATGGCATCTTGTTGTATTTGCAAACAAGCTCCTGGAACTCTTAAAATTTCTGATGGGAATCCAAAATATAAAGGAAAACCTATTTGTAAAGAATGTCAGGGCTATCGTAAACTTTTGAAAGAAACAAAATAGTCTAGTCTACTTTAGGTTTATTTTTTTCTGCCCATTTCTCATACATGTCAATTAATTCATCGACATCTTTTCCATCTTCAGAATAAGTGACTATCACTCCAAAAGTTCCCTTTGTGTCGTGACCTCGTGCAAAATACCCCCAAAATGAGTCTGGTAGTTTTTGAAAACTGTTTGAATCATGTGATACTCCTATCAAATTATTCCCAATAACTTCTACAACTTTTTTTGCATCTTCTTTTTCAATCATGATATATCTAAAATATGATACAATAAAAATCTGAATTTTATTGTCTAAACTCTTGGAAATGGATTTTCAATAAACCCATTTGCCATTAAAGCCATCATTGTTACAAATATGCCTGACACTGTAATTATTCCAGCTAAAACCATACTGTCTTTTTTGTCCATGGTCTTATTTTTTATTAATTCCTTGGGTGTTTTCTGTAATTTTTTTTAATTCTGAAAGAATCAAAACTAGTAATTCTTTTTCACTTAATTTTAATAATTCAACTGTATCTTCTTCAGTAAATTTAATTTCTTCATTTATTTTTGAATATGTATCAAGATTTGCCATTCTGTTTTGATGAAATTATCATCTGTGATTAAACTTTTTCTAATTTTTTAAAGTGGTTAATTGTTTTTTACGTATTTTATGGTCTTAATCTATCTGGATCTCTTGGATACAATACCACTTCACGAACATTATCTATTCCCACAAGAATGGTCATCAATCTATCTAAACCTAAACCCCAACCTGAATGCGGTGGCATTCCCCAATCAAATGTTTTCAGATGGTCCGTGAACTGTTCAGGATCTAAATCTTGTTCTTTTAGTCTAGCCTTTAGTAATTCTGAATCATGAAGTCTGGTTCCACCTGATGATAATTCGAGATATCCGAATTGTAAATCAAATGAACGTGATAAAGTTGCATCTTCATCTTTTTCTCTAATGTAAAATGGTTTTAGTTTCATTGGCCAATCAATCAAAAAGAAAAATCCTGGATGATTATTTCCAATAATTCTGAGATGAGAATCAAGTAAATCCTCTCCAAATTCTACTTTTTCTCCTGCCTGTTTTAATTCCTCAATACATTGTTTGTATGTAATTCTCTCAAATGGTGTTGTTGGAACCTCAATTGTATGCTCAATTGCCTCTTGTTCTTTTTTACAATTCTCAGATACAAACTTGTAAACCTCAACAATTAGTGATTCTAAAACATCCATGACATCAGTATAATCCATAAATGCTGCTTCGATATCGATACTGGTAAATTCAGTCAAGTGTCTTCCCGTATGAGAATTCTCTGCCCTGTAAAAATTTGAAATCTCAAATACTCTCTCTAACCCTATTGTCATCTGCTCTTTGTACAATTGAGGACTTTGAGCAAGATATGCTGTTTCTCCAAAATAATCTAATGAAAATAAATCTGCACCACCTTCACTTGCACTGCCGATAATTTTTGGTGTAGTAATTTCTATGAATTTTTTATCTACAAATGTTTTACGTAATGATTGCAATACATGGTGTCTTAATTTAAAAATTGAAGCTGTCTTTTGATTTCGCATATCAAGTGCACGATGATTTAATCTTGTGTCTATGTTACTTTCTAGTCTTCCAATTGGATCCACTGGTAAAGGGTGGATTGCTTTTCCTAAAACTTCAATTTCATCGGCCTTTACTTCAAATGCAAAATCCCTTGCTTTAGTTTCTTGAACTATTCCCTTTATGCTAACTACACTCTGACGATTAATTTCCCCTAAATTATCATTTAATTCTCCTTTGACAATTATCTGAGAAATTCCTGATACATCTCGTAATGTGATAAATGTCATCTTTCCTAATTTTCTGATATCTTCAATCCATCCTCCTAACACTACTTGCTTTCCAATTAATTCTGATGTTAATTCTGAAATATCGTGAGTTTTTCCAAAAGCCATTTTTTTACCTTACCTTTTATCCTCGAATTCTATCTCAATGTCAAGGTTTCGGGCATTTTTTACAATATCTACAACTTTTTTTGTATCAATTGGGAATTTTGGTGTCCATCTTCCTGAAACCACTGCTTTGGTTTTTTGAATTCCTCCTGGAGCCCAGACTGAATTAATTGATAGAATTTTGGTAGGAAAAAACAAGTCCTCAATGAATCTATTATCTGATTCATTGTCCTCTACAAGCCAGATTTTGCCCTTGAATTGGTCTTGGAGTAATTTGTAGATGGTTCTGCTTTGCCTGATTGTCATGATGTCATTTTTGGCCAATGATAAAATGAAATTTCCATCAAATTCCTTACAAGAATACATGGAAAAATCTTCAATTTCTTTATTTGATTTTGCAATATTTGCAAGAATTATTGATGCACTTGCATCTGCTTGAGTTAGTATTCCTGAATCTATTTTTCCCTCACATTGGGGACAAAGAACAGAATTCTTTGCATCAAAAATACAAATTGGAAGTTTCATTAGAATCGACTTTTCTCGTTCTGATAATGTTGTTTATATCCCTTGATGCAAAATAGAAATTCTAGTTTGGATCTAAAAAAATATGGTATTTCTAGCAATTAATGGACTGTCTTCAAGATATTCATCAACTAAAGGTCCAGTTTATGCTGTTGATGATGTGGATTTTTCATTAGAAGATGGTGAGTCTATAGGAATTGCAGGTGAGAGTGCATGTGGAAAAAGTACATTGGGTCTATCTCTTATTCGAATGCTTTCTGGAGGAAAAACTGAAGGAAAAATTCTCTTTGAAGATGAATCTCTTTTAGATATGTCTGAATCTGATTTTGATAAAAAATTTAGATGGAAAAAAATCTCTATGATTTTTCAAGGTGCCATGAATTCTTTAGATCCTGTTTTTACAATTGATGAACAATTTATTGAAATTTTAAAACAGCATAATTTTGAAGGTGATTCAAATAAATTAATTTTAGATGCAATTAATTCTGTCAGCTTAGATGAACATGTTTTAAAAAAATACCCTCATGAGCTTAGTGGCGGAATGAAACAAAGAGTTATCATTGCCATGGCATTACTTTTAAAACCAAAATTTGTTATTGCTGATGAACCAACTACTGCACTTGATGTGTTAATTCAAGCTCAAATTGTAAATTTATTAAAAAATCTCAAAAAAGGAGGTATGTCTTTTATGCTAATTACGCACGATTTAGCTGTATTATCTGAAATTGCAAATAAAATTGGTATAATGTATGGTGGACAAATGGTGGAATTTGGTTCCTCTGAAGAAATTTACAAAAATCCAAAACATCCATACACTCAGGGTCTTTTGGAATCTATTCCTACACTAAAGGGTGATATTCCAAAATATATCAAAGGAATTCCTCCAAGCTTACTTGATGCTCCAACTGAATGTAGATTTATTGATAGATGTCCCCTAGTTATAGAAAAATGTAAACAGCTACCTCCAAAATTTAAAACTGAAACTGGTTATGTTCGATGTTGGCTTTATGAAGACAAGTAATTTTTTTTATTTTGAATTAAGATAATTTTTATCAATTTTTTCTAAATAAATTTCTTGAATTTGTGTTATTTCTCTTTGTGTTGTATTTTTGCAAATTATTTTTGCATACTTTGCTAAATCTTGGTTTTTTTGTATATTTTCAAATTCTTCAATTTTTTTCATTGACTCTTGCTCAAATTTCATTATGTCTCTTAATTCTTGACTAATTTGCTCCATGGTCATTTTTTTATAATCTTTGGAATTTGATTTTCTAAAACTAACCTCATCAATTAATTTTTCAATTTCATCTGATTCTTGCATATTTATTACAAATTAATCACATACAAAAAAGTTATTTTTGAATTTCTTTTTTATGTTCAAGAATATGTTTTAAACCAACAGTCATACTAAGTGAATCTAAATCAATTTCACAATAAGGACATTTCAAAGTAGTTCAATGATTAAGAATATTTTTTTACAATTGGTAAACAGGCATCAATAATTCTTAGCATTTCTGATCTGATAACTTTTTTATCAATTGATACCCATACTCTTGATCTTTTAATTGCAAAAGAAATTGTTTGAACTTTCCTTCGTTCTTCCCAAACAAATTCAATTTCTCCTAGGTTTTTATCAAAAAATCCTTCTAAATCAGTTTTCATGGCAATATGTGAAAATTGAAACTGAGTATTTTTCTCATTTAATAGTGGCACTAAATCTTGTCTTCTTTTGTAGCCTTGTAATTCTCCACTTTCTCCAATCACTCCTACAAATCTGATATATGGACTGATCTTACTGATATCATTACAAATTTCATTAAAGCTTTTCTTTGTCATCTATTAAATCTCTAAAAAGATGTTATTTTAATCATTATTTGAGCTATTTTTTAAAAAACTGAACCTAATCCGACAACGACTATTACCGTCTTGAATATTTTTCCTGATATCATGAAAAATGTGAACTTTGAGAACTTCATTTTTTTTACACCTGCTGAAATTAAAATGAAATCTCCTATTACTGGAATCCATGATGCAAAAAATATTGCTCCCCATCCAAACTTGTCAAGTAATTTATTACCTTTCTTTTTATGTTTGCCTTGATTATAATTTTCTGATTTCTTGAGTTTGTTAAATAATTTATTTCCACCAAACCCGATAAAATAATTTAACACGCCTCCAATCGTTGACCCTACCACTAATACAACTACTACAAGAAAAATATTTTCTCCCCCAATCAATAAAGCTGATGTCAAAATTTCAGTTGGCAATGGAATTGCAGTAGCTGATAACAATGAATTGAGAAATAATCCAATTATCCCATATTCTTGAAAAGTATTATTTGCTAGAATTTCTTGTACTAATTGGTAATATTCTATAATTATTTCAAAACTCATTTTCAATATCTCTCCTTTTCATTTGATTCAATTTGTGATGATATTTTAATTCACTATTTTCTCAAATCATCAGTTTTCATTAAATACTGCCTGAAAATAGTCTGATTCATGGAGTTTGGTGATATTTTTCCATTTGCTCCTGAGGATGGAATTCTTATTTTAGCCCTAGTCAATTTCTTTGGTTCCCTTGTTCCCTTTATCCCCTTACCTGGATTTCTATTACTTGCTACAATGTCTGTTGGAAATGAATATAATTTACATGCCTTGGCATTCGTATCTGCAGTATCAGCTGCAATCGCAAAACAAATTATTTTCTATGTAAGCTTTAAAGGCAGAAGAATCATGAATGATAAAACTCGAACAAGAATGCGACCCTTTGAAAGATTGGTAAAAAGATATGGTGCAGCAGCTGCATTTGTAGCTGCAGCAACTCCGATGCCTGATGACATTATCTTTATTCCATTAGGACTTGCAAAGTATAATCCAAAAAGATTCTTTGTTGCAACCCTAACTGGAAAAATTGTTCTTAGTTACATCATTGTTTTTATTTCCCATTATATTGGATTATCATTCATTCAGCCTTTCTTAGAAAACGTGGATGATACTACTCCTGTGTATATTGGAATTCTTATTTTTGGAATAATTATGACTGCTGTGATAGTTTTACTTTTAAAATTAGATTGGCAAAGAATCATGGCAAAATTTGCTCCATGGACTTTGGATGAAAATAACAAAGATGAATCTTAATTTTTTATTTTAAAATTCCACAACTTGTCTGTTGCCACTTTAATTCCAATTCTAGATGACGAAATAATTTTCTTTGGTTTTTCTCCGTCTATGATGAACAATTTTGTATTATTTGTCAAATCTACTCCGTAGTGACTTTTTGTTATTTCTAATGCTTGAGCTAGTTTTGCAGGACCATTAGTTAGATTTTTTAAATTTTCAATCTTTCTATTTTTTTGCATTGTTTTAATTCCTTTTTCAGGTTCTATTGCACGAATTAAAACTGCACCAGCTTTTACTTTTGGATTTCTAGCAACTACATTAAAACAATAATGCATTCCATAAGTAAAATAGACATAAGCCCTTCCTACTTCTCCAAACATTATCTTGTTTCTTTCAGTAATGTTCCTAAATGCATGACTTGCAGGGTCATCTTTGTGCCTATATGCCTCAGTTTCAGTAATGATTCCTGACATTTCTCTTCTGCCTATTTTTCTAATGATTTTTTTTCCTAGTAGATTTTTTGCCACTGATACTGTATTTTCTAAATAAAATTCTCTAGGAAGAATATTCAATATCTATTGAAATCTTTTTCTTGTTTTTTAATTCTTTGACTAATTCGAAGAGTTTTACAATATCTTCATTTAATACATCAATTAATTTTTGATTGTAAATTGTAGCTGCTGGGTGAACTGTTAAAAAATATAGTTGATTATCTTTTTGTACAATTTTACCTCTAAACTTCATTATCTCTGATCCTCCTAAAAGTGAGTTAAATGCAGTATTTCCTAAAATACAAATTAATTTTGGTTTAATGATTGCTATTTCTTGTTTTAGATAGTCTTGACATGTTTCTCTTTCATTTGTTTTTGGGACTCTGTTTTTTGGAGGTCTACATTTTACAATATTTGTAATATACACTTTATCTCTTGAAACACCAGCTCCTTCTAATGCTGCTGATAGTTTTTTTCCTGCAACTCCTATGAATGGTTCTCCATTCTTATCTTCATTTTTTCCAGGTGCTTCTCCGACAAAAATTACATCTGATTTAAAATCACCTTTCCCTGGAACTGAATTTGTTCTTGTTTTTGATAATTCACATTTTGTACATTTTATGACATTTTGCTTTACTTTTTCTAATTTTTGTTTCATTAGTTTACACTCTTTACAGTAGCTGTTCCTCTAATGGATGGTCCTCCATTTCCCATAATCATTGATTGCATTGGATCACCTTTTCCACAATTAGTTATTGGTCTTACAGTGAAATCATTTCCACATGCATTAATTGATTGAAAAAAATCTGGTGCTGTCCCCATTACAATGACATCTCGAAGTAAATCTGTAATTTCACCATTCTCAATTTTTTGTGCATATTGGCATGATATACTCCAATTGTATCGTTTCATGTCTATTGATGGAATTTTCATATTTGAAATTAGATATCCATTTTTAACTCCTTTTATCATCTCATCTACTTTCCATTCCCCATTTCCAATACATGTGCATGCCATACGTATTAGAGGCATGAATCTGTAGTTTGTTGCCCTCATATTTCCAGTTGGAGGTACATTGAATGTTTGAGCAGTTTCTCTATTTTGCATATGATTTTTTAAAATTCCATTTTCAACTAGTGTTGTTTTTTTAGTTTCTACTCCTTCATCATCAAAATAATACCATCCTAAACTTTCTTTAATTGTAGGATCATCAAAGACGTTTAATTCTGCTGACCCTATTTTTTCCCCAATTTTTCCTTTCCACCATGCACCTCCTGCCCATGCCATTTCTTTTCCTAATACTCTATCTGCTTCAGATGGATGACCAAGAATTTCATGTGTAAGTAACGAAACAAAGTCTGGATTCATCACAACAGTTGCTTTTTCTTCTTTTGCAGGTTTTGCATCAATTAATTGAGATGCTTTTGATGCAATTTCTTTTGCACTGTCTTGAATTTTATTTTTATCTAAAATTTGTTCTAATCCTCCACGTCCTCCCTCCGTAATGTTTACTGATTGTGTTAGTCCTGATTCATGAGCAGTTGCTACCATTTCCACTACCACGTCTGTAAAATTTTGAGTAATTTCTGAACCTTCACTATTTGTAAAATATTTTGAATTAATTGTATACCATGGATTGATAATTGATTTAATGATTCTTGATTCATTTAAAATAATTTTACCACATTCTAATCCAATATTCAATAACTCTTCTATGTCTGGTGTTTTTAAAACTGGAAAATCTATTTTATTTTTTGTACTTGAATTCGGATAAAGACTAATTTCATTTTTTTTATTTTCTGAATTGTATGTGGAATTTTTTATTGAATCATTTATTGCCGCTTTAATCTCATCAAATGAATTTGGATTGTTAATTGAGCAAAAACTCCATGCACCATCTTTTACTAGTCTGATTCCTATCCCTGAATCTTCACTATTTTTGATATATTCAACTTGATCATTTTCAACAAGTATGGATTTTTTTTCTTGCTGTTCTGCTCTAGCATCACAGTATTGTACTCCTGAATCTGAGGCAAATTTTACTGCCTTTTCTGCTAAATCTTGTAAATTTGAATCCATTATCTATAGATTTTATACGATTTGTAAATCTGTTATCTAATGGTTTGATATTGCAGGCATGGTAAAATAATACTCATCCTCAAAATTATAATCTGTAGAGTTTGTTCTTCGTAAGAATTCAAAATATTCTGAACAATTTTCATAAAATTCTTCATTTTCTTTTTCCATGATATCACTACCAAAATACTCATTTTTTAAAGAGAGTGAGAATTTTTAGTTCTGGCTGTTTGTTTTCTTTAAGTAAATATGACTAGTACTTTGTGAACTGTTGAAATTAAATTTGATTTTATTGTGATTTCTTTCTAGTCAAAAAATCATTTTATGAATGATATAAAAATGACGTATTTCTTTACTTTGTAAGATAATGTCTGATGAATTCATTACTGTTGCAACACAAGAAATCCGTGATGATGTATTGGGAATGTCAAATATTATGAATTCATGTCAAAATGATGCTAATGTTTATGATGTTGCAGCTGAACTCAAAAAACATACTCATAAAATTAAAGGATTATCTCCTATGATGGAAAAAGATGATCTTGGTGACTTGTCTGCATCACTTGATCTAATGTTGAAAAAAATTGTTGAAGGAAATAAAATTGAAGGCATTTTTGATATTATAACAAAGTCACTTCCTGCCATGAATCTCTCACTAGATAATTCTCCAAATGATCAGGATTTGATTACTAGTCAAATTAAAGAGATTTTATCAAAGTTATGATAATAATATTTTTAAAATGGATGCTCTGATATTCCACTATGACTGATATTCTAATTGCTGATGATTCAGATGCAATTCGCCTAGTTTTAAAAGAAATTTTGTTAATTGGCGAACATACTGTAGTTGCTGAGGCAATTGATGGTGCAGAAGCTGTTGATTTTTACCAAAAACACAAACCTCAACTTCTCATGACTGATTTTTCAATGCCACACAAAGATGGCCTTCAAGTAGTAAAAGAGGTAATTGCAATTGATCCAAATGCAAAAATAATTTTAATTACTGCAAGTGATGATAAAAAAATTATTCAGGAATGTATTGATAATGGTGCTGCAACTATGGTGACAAAACCTTTTGATTTCAAAGTTGTATTGAAAACTATTACTGAAGTTATGGAAAATTAATTTAGGGTATGCCCTTGTATCATAATAGATAGAGAATTTGTCAAAAATTGTTGCTGATACTAGTGTTATAATTAATGGTCAACTGATTGCTCAGATCGAAGCAGGGTCTGTTAGAAATTTTGAAATCATTATTCCTCAAGCTGTTTTTGATGAATTACAATCTCAAGCATCTAGTAAAAAAGAGCAAGGCTTTGTAGGATTGGAAAAAATTAAAAAACTCAAAGAACTATCTGGTAGTTTTGGCTTGAATATTGTAACAAAAGGAGCACATCCATCTACTGATGATATTAAATTTGCTTCAAGTGGACGAATTGATGCCCTCATTACTGATGTAGCAAAAGAAAATGATGCCATTTTATACACCTCAGATAATGTCCAATATCTCGTGGCTCAGGCAAAAGGTCTTGAGACTGTATTTCTACAACCGATTGTAAAAAATGAAACATTAGAATTTTTGAAATTTTTTGATGATCAAACTATGAGTGTACATCTTAAAGAAAATCAACGACCATTAGCAAAAAAAGGCAAGCCTGGAACCTTTGTACTAACTGACATTAGCGATGAAATACTTACTAGAGATTATTTGAAAATGATTTCTTCTCAAATATCTAATGTTGTTGGAATTTCTGATTCAAGTACTCTTGAAATATCTAAGAATGGTGCAACTGTAATTCAACATGGTGATTATCGAATTGCAATAACTTTTCCTCCTTTTTCAGACTCTTTTGAAATTACAATTGTTCATCCGATTGTTAAATTATCTCTTGATGATTATAATATTTCTGAAAAATTGATGGAGCGTTTTTCTGATAGGGCTGAAGGAATTTTAATTTCTGGCTCACCTGGTTCTGGAAAAAGTACGTTAGCATCAGGTCTTGCTAATTTTTATCAATCTGGAGGAAAAATTGTTAAAACTTTTGAATCTCCACGTGATTTACAAGTTGATTCTGGAATTACTCAGTATGGTAAACTTGATGGAAGTTTTGATAATACTGCAGATATTTTGTTGCTGGTTCGTCCAGATTATACAATTTTTGATGAGGTACGACGACAAGAAGATTTTAGAACTTTTGCTGATTTACGTTTAACTGGAGTTGGTATGGTTGGAGTGGTGCATGCAAATTCCCCAATTGATGCAATTCAGCGTTTTATTGGGAAAATTGAACTCGGAATAATTCCAAGTGTTTTGGATACAGTAGTTTTTGTAAAAGATGGGGGGATTAACACCGTATATGAGTTGGAATTAAAGGTCAAAGTGCCTACTGGCATGACTGAATCTGATTTGGCTAGACCTGTAATTGAAATCAGAAATTTTGCTGATGGCATCTTGGCATATGAAATTTACACATTTGGGGAGGAAAATGTCATTGTTCCAGTTTCCAAAAAAACTGAAAAAGTAGGGATAGAAAAATTAGCTGAAGATAAAATTAGAGAGACTTTTCAAAATTATGATCCTAGAGCACAAGTTGAAATTTTATCTGATAATCGAGTTAAGGTAATAGTTGATGAACAATATATTGCATCAATTATTGGCCGAGGTGGTTCAAATATTAATGAAATTGAAAAACGTCTCCAAGTTCACATTGATGTAATTCCAAAAGATCCTGAATCATTAAACTCATCATATGACTTGCCTTTTATTTTTTCAGAATCAAAAACCACACTTCTTCTTACAGTAAGTAAAGAATTTACATCAATGCATGCAGATGTTTATGTAAATGATAGATATGTTTCATCTGTAAGAATTGGAAAAAAAGGTCAAATTAAAATTCCAAAACGTTCTGATGTTGCACGAAATCTTTTACAAGAAGCATCATCTCAAAATGACATTAAGTTACATCTTAAAGATTTTTAAAATTTTCAATAATTTTCGGGTTTGCTTTAAGAAAAGTAATAAATTTTCTTAATTGTTTTATTGTTTTTGGATTTAGGTGATGTTCTATTCCTTCGGTATCTTGATTTGCAGTATCATATCCTATCCCTAAAATCTCAAAAAATTCTAACAAAATCCCATGTTTTTGCCTAATTCCTTCTGCAACATGAATGCCTTTTTTTGTTAGATTGATGCCATGATATTTTTCATATTCTAAAAATCCATTTTCATCTAATCTTTGCAGCATTTTGGTGACACTTGGTGCACTTACTGTCATGTATCTTGAAATATCAAGTGTTGTTGCATATCCTTTCAATTCTACTAGTTCTGAGATAATCTCCAAGTAATCCTCCATCCTTGTACTTGAACTAGTTTTTTTTGATTGATGGGCAGCTTTGATTGAATCTAATCTTTTGGAATCTTTAGACTTCATGTGATCTTTGTAACTGTGAATAATCTAGTATAATTGAGTGTCTCTTTGACTGATTTTAGTTATTCTTTATTGACCTGCCTGTGACTGGAATTGATCTTTGAATCTTAACTATTTTTTTAAAAATTACAGTTAGAATGGATGATCCCCTAAAGGCACGACTAGATAAATTAAAGAAAATCTCAGAATCTGCCAAACGTAGAGCAAATTTGTATTCAGATGTTGTAAAAATTGATGATAATCGTAGTACTAGACCATTGAGTGCATTACAAAAAGCCTCTGCCCCTGGTAAAAAACTCCAAAAACTTGGGTTTATGATGTTGTGGGTTCCTGAACCAACTGGAGTTACTGTTGCCATTGGAGGCCCAATGATTGTTGCAGGTAGATATCTTGACAAAAAATACAATGGTGCCACTCTTCATGATATTGGACATGAAACCAAAAATACAATTTCATCAATTAATGATTTTAAATCATCTGTATTGTAACTCTTAGTTTTTAAAAGGATAAACCCAAATTATTTTGTGACTACTAGAACTCAAGCACTAGTTCCAATTTTCATTGCTGCAGTAATTATTGGAGCTGCTGGATTAATGTCAATTCCAAGTGAAAGTAAATTAGAATCAGTTGAATTTCCTCGAGGAACAATAATGATTGATGGTATCCCACTTGAAGTACAAATTGCAGATGATGAACCTCGACGTGTTAGAGGTTTAATGTTTCAAGATCAATTACCTCTTGATCAAGGAATGATTTTTGTGTTTGATGACCCTGGGTTGTATTCACTTTGGATGCTAAACATGCAATTTTCACTTGATATGATTTGGTTTGATCAAGACGGGAAAGTTGTTCATATAGAAAAAGATATTCCTCCTTGCAAAACACCATTAGAAATTGCTGCTTGTCAAAGTATAACCCCTGAAGGAATGGCAGTATATGTTTTGGAAGTAACTGCTGGATTTGTTGATAAAAATAATATTACTGTTGATTCAATTCTTGATATTATCTCTATTTAGAATTGCAAAACCTTATTTTATTATATTTTTAAAATTATTTTGATGAACAAGAAATTTTTTATTCCGATTTTAATTGGAATTACAATTATTCCTATTCTTGTATTTTATGCTGATGATTCATCAGATACATTGAACACTCCAAAAATTGATTTTATTTATTCTGATGTTGATGAAATTCAAAAAATTCTCATAACTGAAAATATTTCCATGTCTAATCCTAATGTAATTTCTGATGATACTGTGGGGCAATATTGTACCTATTTTGATAATGAGAATGTTCAAAGATTTGTTCAGTATTGTGTAACTACTGCACTAGTTGACTCTGATGGTGAGCCTTTAGGGAATCTCAATATGGGCGGAAACCCAATTTCTCCAAGTATGGCTTTGGCTATTCTTGAAGTATCTCCCAACCCTGAATCAAAAAGAGACAAAATTGACTTTATTTTTCAAACCATAATTGAGAATTTAGTATGTGATTGTTGGGCTGAACAACATCCTGGAGGCTTTGAATCAATTTCTGCCTGGCTTGATGCAGCCCAGACCAAATACTCTGAATCTACCCAAACAACTCTAAAATCAAAAATTGATGGATTGGCTCAAAAACAATTAATTTTAGAAATCACTGCTACTGAAAAATCTTATTTGTGGACACTAATTGTGGTAAAGTAGTTTCATTATATAGTACAAAATTCTTTGATTGGCGTTTACTATGATTGATCAATTATGGCTGATTCTTTTAGGATTTGCAGCTGGTGTTTTAGGTTCTATGATTGGAGTGGGTGGTGGAATTATAGTAGTTCCTGCTTTAACATTTTTAGGATTTCCACCTACTGTTGCTGCAAGTAATAGTCTATTTGCTGCATTAAGTAATTCAATTGCATCTACGATTTCATATTCACGACAAAAGAGAATTGAATTCTCATTAGGTCTAAAACTTGGATTATTAACAATTCCTGGAACTATTCTTGGTGCAATAATCTCAACAGATGACTCACCTGATCTTTTTAAATTCTTGTTTGGATTTGTATTAATTGCATCAGCAGCTTATATTTTTCTTAGAAAAAAAATTGAGGATAAAGAAAAAACCTTATCAAAACAAATGATGGTTTTTGCAATTGGTGCTAGTTTCTTTGCAGGAATTATTTCATCATTTTTTGGAATAGGTGGTGGAATCATCTTTGTTCCTCTCATGGTAGTTGGAATGGGAATGACAATGAAACGAGCCGCCCCTACATCCCAACTGATTTTATTATTTGCATCTTTGTCTGGTGTAATTGTTCATAGTATTTTGGGACATCCTGATTTTCTTCAAGCAGGATTTTTGGCAATTGGTGCTTTTATTGGTGGATTAGTTGGAGCTAGATTATCTATTGATATCAAAGAAAGATATTTACAAATTCTGATATCTGTTGTAATAGTAATTGCTGCTGGAAAATTATTTGTTGATTCT
>Ga0209992_10003128_pt1 | contig 14252 bp, 8 predicted proteins | sample 2SBtaG_2_FD_182564 | JGI IMG/M metagenome (GOLD analysis project Ga0209992, IMG submission 182564) | Deep subsurface microbial communities from Kolumbo volcano to uncover new lineages of life (NeLLi) - 2SBTROV12_ACTIVE470 metaG (SPAdes)... | ecosystem: Environmental > Aquatic > Marine > Volcanic... | reverse complement strand
CGGCTGCACGGTCCATGAGCCCAGCGGCTTCTCGGTCTCTCCATGGCAGGACCGACTCCTGATCTGGGGCGGATACTCCAAGTCGCACGGCAACGTCACCCGTGAGCGCGGTGGGCTGTGTCTGATGGACTTCGACGGCAGCAACGCAGTAGGAGCCCTGGACCCGGCGGACGGGTACCGCTTCTCGATCAAGCAGGCTGCGCCCAACCCTCTGGTTCAAGACCAGTGGGTCGTGACTCCCTTCGTGGATGACCAGATCCAGGACCAGTGCGCCAGGGAGTGGTCGGAAGCGGAAAACGACTGGGCGACGGATGAAGAAGACGTCTACGACGCCTGCGATGTCCCCGTGCCCTTCGTCTACCAGCGCCGCAGTCCGGGCTCAGCGGGCCCGAACTGGATCGCCACCGACCTGGGCATCGACGGGCTCCATTCTCTCCAGGGGACCGAGCTCGATCTCCGAGTCGAGGCCACCGAGGGCCCGCCCGGCCTCTGGACCGTCGACTGGGCGGTGCTCTACGGCACCACGGGCACCGGGACCTATCGCGGAGTCGGCTCGTGGTAGCCGCGCTCTGGCTCGGGGTCCTGGGGTGCCAGGGTGAAGACACCGGCACCCCGACCACGGACTCCGTGCCCCACACCGGCACCACGATCACCGACAGCCCGACCACCGACACCGCAGAGACCGGAGGAGACTCTGGCAAGACCGAAGACTCCGGCGACACCGACGAGACGGGAGACACCGGCCCCGCCGACGCAGACGGCGACGGCTGGTTCACGCCCGATGACTGCGACGACCAGAACCCCTACACCTTTCCCGGCGCCGAGGAGTGGTGTGATGCGGGCGACCACGACTGCGATGGAGAATCGCTCGAGCCTGGGGTCTGCGCCAAGACCCAAAAGATCGAGGCCATCCAGGGGCCATGGATCGACGGTGACCCCTGGGGGGACGAAGCCTACTGGGCTGTGTTCGCTGGCGACCTGGACGGTGAGCCGGGCGAGGAGCTGTTGGCGAGGACTGATTACAGCTTCAACGACGGTCGGTCCCGGACCGGCGCCCTGGCTGTGTTGTCGCGGCTGCCAGAACTGCCTGGCACCCCCATCACCGACGTCGCCGACCACGTCTTCGCCCAGTCCTGGGGCGGTATCAGGGTGTGGCACGGCGCGGGGGACTTCAACGGCGACGGTCACGACGACTTCATCGCGCTCGAAGGATCGGCGGGGGTCGCCAACATCATCAACCTCTTCCTCGGCCCCAGCAGTGACTGGCCAGCCGTGGCGTTCACTTTCGACGCTGCCAGCGTGGTGTGGGAGGATCCGGATCCGACCAAGTCGGAGTCGCTGGGGGACTACATCGACGGTCAGGGCGACATCAACGGCGACGGCTACGCAGAGCTGTTGATCGAAGGCGACAACGACGACTACCAGAACGTGCTCATCATGGGACGACCGGAGACGCCAGAAGGAGGCGACACGCTGCTGGAGGAGACGCTGAACACGGTCCGGGATGGGCGAGACTATGCCATCGGACCTGATCTGGATGGAGACGGATTGGACGACATCATCGGTCTCTATACAGGTTTTCACTACATCTCCGGCACCGAGATCGAGTCAGGCTCCGCTGGCGAATGGAGAGACCTCGGGTCCTGGGTGAAGTACGACTCGCTAGTTGGCGACTGCGGCCTCGCCGACTACTCCGACAACGCTCTCCTGATTGCCGGGGACTTCACTGGGGATGGCGTCCCCGACTTGGGATTCCACTGCGCAGAGGATGAGGGCACCGACCCTGTTGACGGCCCGACGCTCTATCTGATCGACGGCGCCGCACTCGCAGCCAGCGAAGATGGAAGCCACCTCATGGACCTCGCCCACGGGCCATGGCTGATGCTCAACGACGACCTCGACAAGAACGACAAGGCACGCCCTCTCTCGGACATCGACCACGACGGCCAGGATGACCTCTGGAGCATCGGATGCGGAGGGAACGACACGAATGGCTGTCGCATCTACCAGTATCTCAGCAGCGACGGGCCCCCAGACCCCTACGTGGCCCCGGCCTCTCTCGAGCGGGACTATGCGCTCAGCCTTACCGACAGCTTCAACCAGTCCTCCAGCAACGCCTACATCACCAGCTCCGGCGACCTGGACGGCGACGGCTTCCCCGAGCTCGCCATCCAACACTACTACGACAAGGACATAGAGGTACCCACCCAGTCCGCCATCCGCATCGTGCCCGGCTGGGACATCCCCTGGGACGACCCGCTGTACTGGTAGAGTCCCCCCGTCCCAGTGCCAGATCCCCACGCCAACCCCACACCCGAGCCTCATCGCGGAGTCGGCTCGTGGTAGCCGCGCTCTGGCTCGGGGTCCTGGGGTGCCAGGGTGAAGACACCGGCACCCCGACCACGGACTTCCAAAGAGGAAAAGGCCTTGGAGCCGAAGAATGGGTTTGGAGGTGATCAGGCAGGCGCGTGTGGACCAGTACGCAAGTCCCGCGAACGCCGACGCCCCCACCCCACCAACCCCAGCACCACCCACCAAGGCCCGCTCGCCGCCCCAGCCGAGCAGCCCCCCGACGCCTCGGTCGCCGTGCGATCTCCCCCGCTGCAGTCCTCGTCCACCCCGTTGCCCACGACCTCGGCCGCACCGGGGTGCACCCTGGGCTCGGCGTCGTCGCAGTCCCGGCCGCCGTGGTCCACGGCGTCGTAGCCGTCCAGGTCAGCGTCAAAGTCGCTGTCGCCGGCGCAGTCCTGGTCGACCCCGTCGTACCAGCGCTCCGATGCGCCCGGGTAGACGGCGGGATCGGCGTCCTGGCAGTCTCCGCCCCCCAGGCCATCGACCCCGTCGCCGTCGGCGTCGTGGTCGCTGCCCGCAGAGCAGTCCTGGTCGACCCCGTCGTACCAGGTCTCCACCGCGCCCGGGTGCACGGCCGCGTCGCCGTCGTCGCAGTCCCCTCCCCCCCAGTCCCAGCCGTCTCCGTCGGCGTCCCAGTCGCTGTCTCCGGCGCAGTCGGCGTCCAGGTCGTCGTACCAGGCCTCGGACGCCCCGGGGTAGACCCCAGCGTCCTCGTCGTCGCAGTCGTCCCCGCCGCAGGCCTGGGACCAGGCCCCGTCGCGGTCCCAGTCGCCGCATTGCGCGACCACCACCTGCTGGTCCACAGCGACGTCGGGGAGGGTCTGTTCCGAGCCGTCCGGCCAGAGCACGGTCAGGGTCACCGGATCCCGGTGGTCACCCAGGCCGAAGTGGAGCACGTCGGCGTTCTGGTTGCCTTCACCGGTGCCGACCTCGAGCTGCCGAGCCAGCACGCCGGCCTCCGTCTCGAGCCTGACCTGGGCGCCAACCGGCATCACCGGCCCGGTCAGGCCATTGCCCTGGAGCTGGACCTGGAGCCAGTGGTGGTCGCTGCCCCCGTTGACCCACAGCTCTCCGGCACTGACCAGGTCCAGGTCCCCGTCCCCGTCGAAGTCCGCCCACGCCGCCTGGTACGTGGACGGCAGGCCGCCCAAGCCCTGATCCTGGGTCACGTCGGTGAAGCGCCAGTCGCCGTCGTTGCGCAGCAGGATCGGGTAGTCGCCGGCGTAGACGGTAGTGAAGAACAGATCCAGGTCCCCGTCGTTGTCGAAGTCGCCCAGGGCCGGGCTGGCAAAGGACTCCTGGTAGGCCAGGGCCGCGTCTGCCGAGCGGTCCGCAAAGCTCCAGCCCTGGTCTGGACCCAGGTTCTCCAGGAACTGAGGCCGGTCCTGGGCGGCGTCGGAGTGGGCGAAATTGCCCACGAAGAGGTCGAAGTCCCCGTCCTGGTCCAGGTCCCCCCAGGCCGAGCCGATGGTGTGGCCGAAGCTGTACTCGTAGCCGTCGTCGATGCCCGCTGCGCCCAGGGTCCAGGCCAGGTCGGTGAAGCCGCCCAGGCCGTCGTTGACCCACAGGCTGTTGGGCTCCAGGCGGTAGTTCGAGACGTAGACGTCCAGGTCTGCGTCCTGGTCGAAGTCGCAGGCCGTGATGCCGCGCCCCGGCTTGGTGTACAGGCTGTGCACCCCGGTGGCCGGCTCGGTCCACCACAGCGAGAACGCACCGTCGCCCAGCCCGCGGTAGAGCTGGTCGGGCTCGTAGCCCGCGCCCTCGAAGGCCCCCAGCCACAGGTCCAGGAGGCCGTCGCCGTCGAAGTCCCCTAGAGCCCGGCCCAGGTTCTGCACGATGCCGGTCGCCGGGAAGGCTTCGGGGAGCTCGACCCAGCCGTCGTCGGTCTGCAGCGCCAGGACGGCGTCTCCGTGCCACGCCAGGAGGTCCAGGTCCCCGTCGTCGTCCACGTCGCCGAGCACGCCGCGCCCACCGACGGGCATGACCGGGACTGCGGTGAAGGCGCCGCCATCGTTGATCCACAGGTTCACGCCGTCCCACAGGTCCGGGTCCCCGTCGCCGTCCACGTCGGCCCAGGCGGCACTGTCCGACGACAGCCCCCCCAGGCCGACCGCCTCGGTCTGCGGTTCGAAGGCACTCCCGATGGCCGGGAGCACAGCCAGGGCGAGTAGCATGGGGCTCCGGGAGGCCGTTGCACGGGAGTGAGGATGTGGGTGATCATCGTACTCGGGCTCCCAGGGCCAACCCCAGCTGCCTCGGTCGCCGCACCGCAGATCTGGGGTCCATCGCCGACGCTATAGTCTCCGCCGGAGCCCCAGCGTGAACCTCACCCTGATCGCCCTCGCCTCCCCCCCACAGTGTCCCCCACCTTTACAACCGCCAAGACCTCCCTGCGCCGGCGCTTCGGCCTCCTCGCACCCTACCTCCCCGAGCTCGTGGCCATCCGCCACGATCTCCGAACGGCCCTCCAGGTCACCGTCCCCCTAGTGGGCTGGCCCGTCGAGGGGCCCAGGCTCCAGAGCTTCTGCGATCGCGCGGGCCTGACCCTCGAGGTCCACACCCGTGGCGGCTCCCAGAAAGCGGTAATTTCCCGCAACGGCCTCGGAGTGGTCCCTGACGCTGGCACCGCCGGCGAGGCCGGTCGGTGGTTCTCCTACCCGACCTGCTGCGTCGAGGCGTACACCAGCCAAGGACCGAAGCGCACCGGCGACGACTTCGTGAATCGGATGCACACCCTCGTCGTTGACGCGCCGGACAGGATCGACTTCCGGCTGAACCCCTTCCTGCGCACGTCCCCTTTCCACCTGTTCAAGCACTTCCCCTGCTCCCTGGGTTGCGAGGCCACCACCGAACTCGCGGAACGGACCCGGGCCCACCTCGAGCGAGACCTACCGGAGCTGCACGCAGCCTTGCAGCGCTTCGGCCGCAGCCCAGTCCTCTTCCTCGATTCGTGCGGCAGGGGGCTCTCCCTCGATTCCGCCAGATCCGACCAGAACGCATCCGACGGCCTGGCCTACGAAGCCGTCTTCACCGACGGTGATCCCACCGCCCAGCTCGGCCGGTCTCAGCGACACACTCAGGAGGACGTCGACCAATTCCTCCGGATCCAGGAAGCCCTGGCCACCGGTGACGCCCTCACCCTCGTGGCCGGGACCCTACACATTCTGTCCGACACCGATCGTGTAGCCACGTTCGAACGGCCCGATGGCCGAGTCTGGAAGGTCCTGGACTTTTGGTAGGGGCGTCGCCAGGCCGACCGCACCCGCCTGCGGTTCGAAGGCACTCCCGATGGCCGGGAGCGCTGCCAGGGCGAGTAGCATGGGGCTCCGGGAGGCCGTTGCACGGGAGTGAGGATGTGGGTCGTCATCGTACTCGGGCTCTAGAGCGCCCACGCCGAGAAGCTCACGGCGCCCGATGCGGCCGCGGATCAGCTCTTCGGCGCCGCGGTGGCTGGCGCCGGCGACCTGGACGGCGACGGCTTCCAGGACCTGGTGGTCGGAGGCCCAGGCGACAACAGCGGGACCGGCGTGGTCACCGTCTGGCCGGGGGGACCGGCCCCCCTGGACGTCGGTGCGGTGATCGAGCTCCAGGCCCTGAGCCCCGCCACCGACGCCTCCTTCGGCGCCAGCCTGGCAGGCCCCGGAGACGTCGACGGCGACGGCCGGGACGACCTGTTGGTCGGGGCTCCCCTGGCCTCGGATGGGGGTCTCGTGACCCTGTTCAACGACGCCACAGCAGCGCCGCTGGATGCCGCCGTCTGGCAGAGCGCCACGGCCATCTCCGGCGACGACTTCGGGTCGGCCATGGCGGGGGCCGGCGACGTGGACGGCGACGGCCTGGCGGACTTCGTGGTTGGCACGCCCGGAGACGCCATCTCCGGCTCGAATGCCGGCTCGGTGAGCGTCTTTCTGGGCCAAGCCGACCTGGACACGCTGACGGGCACCCGCCTCGCCCCCGCCGCACCCACCACCGACGCCCGGTTCGGGGCCACGGTGTCGGGTGGCGGCGACGTGGACGGCGACGGCTATAGCGACTTCGCTGTGGGCGCCCCGGAGCTCCGGGCCTCGGGGGTGGCCGCGTATCTCTGGTTCGGTGGGAGTGGCGGCGTGGACCCAGCGTCCGAGCAACGGCTCGAGCCCGCCGAGGGTGCCGACGGGACCGGCTTCGGCACGTCGGTGTCGGTCCAGGGTGATCTGGACGGCGACGGCCACGCCGACCTGGTGGTGGGCGCACCCAAGGCCAGTGCAGCAGCGGAAAAGGACGGCGCCGTCTTCGTCTTCTTCGGCGCCCCCGGCGGCGTGGACCTGGCCACGGAGCGCCAGCTCTCTGCCTTCGACCCCGAGTTCGCCGATGAATTCGGCGCAAGCGTCACGCTCCTCGGCGACCACAACGGCGACGGACACCCCGAGCTCCTGGTGGGCGACCCCCTGAAGCACGGGAGCCTGGGAGCGGTCTACCTCTTCTACGGCAGCGCCAGCGGGCCGGATCCCGTGGACAGCGTGCGCCACCAGGCCGGCGATGCTCGGAACGGGGCTCGCTACGGCAGCGCCCTGGCCGCGGGGCCGGATCTGGACGGAGACGGGCTGAGCGAGCTGGTGGTGGGTGCCTATGGCGACAGCGCCGAAGGTGTCTACGCCGGTGCGGTCTACGTGACCTGGAGTGTGCAAGACGCCGATCTCGACGGGGTCTCGGCGGACTCGGACTGCGACGACGAGGACCCCGGGATCGACGACACCCTCGTGACGGTCTACGCCGACGTCGACGGAGACGGACACGGCGACCCCGACGACGCCTGGGAGGCCTGTGCCGGAGTGTCGGGCACGGTGGCGGTCGCAGGCGACTGCGCCCCCGATGACCCCAATGCCCACCCTGGCGCCGCCGAGCTGGAGTCCACCACCGCCTGTCGGAGAGACGCCGACGGCGACGGCTACGGCGACGCGGACCTGCCCTGGGACGATGAGCTGCAGCCTGGCAGTGACTGCGACGACAGCGATCCCGACATCTGGCCCCGCGCCCCCGAGCACCGCGGAGACGAGGTCGACTCGGACTGCGACGGCACCGAGTACTGCTACTCGGACCAGGACGGCGACGGTTGGACCGACGGCCGGGCCGTGTACTCGTCGGACCTGCTCTGCGACGCCCTGGGCGAGACCACGGCTGGCCACCAGGGTGACTGCGACGATCTGGATCCGAACGCCTGGCCGGACGCGCCAGAGGTCTGCGGCGACGGCCTGGACTCCGACTGCGACGGCGCCGGGGGCCCGTCGGACGACGAGGACGGCGACGGTCTGAGCTGGTCTCGCGAGGACCGCCTGGGCACGTCGGACTGCGAGACGGACTCCGACGGGGACGGGCTGAGCGACGGAGACGAGATTGCGGCAGGCACCGACCCGGCCCGATCGGACACCGACGGCGACGGGCTGCCCGATGGGAGCGACGACGAGCCCCTGGTGCCGGCGGCGGCGGAGACCGGGGGCTGTAGCAGTGCGCCGGGGCCGGCGGGGCTGGGGTCGATGCTGCTGTTGTGCGTCGGGCTGACGCCGCGGCGACGGTGCTCGCCGCTGCGCTGACGGACCTGGCCGCTCGAGTGGCCTGAGATCCGACGACCCTCTGGGGCAGGGTCCACCTCAGGACTGACACATCCTGCAACATCTGCCGCCCCGCTCCTGGGCCAACGTGAAGGCCCCGGAGCGGAGGCACCGATGTCCACGAACAGAAGGCAATTCCTGGCCGGGCTCACGGCCGCCGGACTCACCGCCGGGCTGGGCGGCCCACGGCTGGCCCGTGCCTCGGCCGTGCCCCTGGGATCCTGGAAGATCTTGGAGATCTTCCTGTGGCGCGGCGTGTCCCACCGCGAGACGTTCTGGTGGGACGTCGCCAGCGACGACTTCGCGCCCTGGCGCGAGCTGCCTGACACGAGCTGGTTCAACAACGCCCCCAATGTGCTCACTCCCACCGGGATCACCAGCGCGAACGGTGTGAGCGTGTCCATGGGGCCGTGTGTGGACCCACTGCTGGGCTCGGACCTGTGGAACAAGCTGCGCATGATGGTGCTCAGCCATCCGCTGGCTCCCCACGGGCCCGCCGGTGCGCGCGGACTCACGGGCAGCGACCCCGGCCGACCGGCCTTCGCCGGCCTGGGGGCGAGGGTGGGCTCCGCCTACTCCAACCCATCCGGAGCGCCCGTCTCCTATGTGGTCGACACCGGCGTGGGACCCGGGTTGATCGGACACGCCACAGCGACCGGTACGCTGGGCGTGCCCACCCAACCCTTCGTGATCCCACTCCACGACGGCAACTTCCCCACCAGGCTGCAGCGGCTCAATGTTCCCGACACCGATCTGCTGCTGGGCCTGTACCGCGACCGGTACGGCGACCGCCTGATCCATCCGACGGCCACCCCGCCCTCGGTCCGCAGCCCGGGCTACGACGCCTACGACGCCGCGCTGACCATGGTCCAGAACGGTGGGCTGGTTCAGCCCATCGTCGGCGGCCTGCCCTATGGCGGAGGCAGCTCGTACACGGAGAACGTGCTGACCCGCAGTGTCGGGGCCGCGCTCACGCTGCTCAACCGAAGCGCCGACGCGGCCCAGCACGTCTGTGTGCTCTCGGAAGGCGGCTACCTCAACAACGACACGCACCTGGACGGGGGGGAGTCCTACGAGCACCACGCCACCGTCCACAACGGCAACATGTGGGGCCTGCTCAATGCACTCCGGGAGGCCCTGGAGCGGGGGCCCAGCGCAGCAGATGGGCTGGACCTGAGCACCACGCTGGTCGCCATCCACTCGGAGTTCGGTCGCACCTACGAGAGCTCGGACGGCACTGGCACGTCGCACTGGCCCCACGCCTACCCGGCGGTCCTGATCGGCGGGCCCCTGCTGAACACGGGTGGCCCGACCGCCACCGGCAACATCACGTTCGCCAGCGACGACCACGACGGCGAAGCAACAGAAGGCTTCGCCACGACCGGCGAGCCCTACACGCCGCTGGACTTCATGGCCGCACTCACCCTGGCCGCCGGCATCGACCCCTTTGGTCCCGACATGTTCGCGCTCAACGACTCCACGGTCAGCGCGATCGCCAGCAACGCCACGGACGCCGCCACCGAGATCACCTGCCAGGTCTTCGGCCTTTAGCCCCGCCAACGTCGCCCCACGGAGCCTGAGATGTCCCCTCGTGCCCTGCGCCTGCTGGCGCTCACCGCCCTCGCCACGCCGCTGTCGGCCTGCTGGTCGACCCCCGACGACGCCGCTTCGGACGAGGCCTTCGTCGCCTACGCGATCCCTGCGGTCCTGGGCCGCCGCGCCCTGTCCACCTGGGAGGTCAAGGCCCTGGCGTCCCTCCATGCCGCCGAAGATGCCGAGATTGTGCTGCAGGTCCTGATGGACCAGCCGGAGTTTGCCGAGTACTGGTCCCACGTCTTCTTGAACGCCCTGCGGGTGGAGTCCGAGGGTGTGTTCGCCCAGGAGGCCGCCTGCTACGGCACGCCCCAGCTGGACGCGTCGGTCTACGCGGACCTGGTCGAACACGTGGCCAGCGCGAACGCAGACGAGCCCTTCTGCTACGAGGTCTCGCCGGTGACCGGAGGGCCCGACACCGGGGACACCGGGGACACCGCGGCTCCGTCGGCCGAGGCGCACGGCCAGGAAGACGATCATCACTGGGATCCCGAAGAGCTCATGACCAAGGTCGCCGAGCACTACGACGCCCTCGAGGCCTTCCAGGAGAGCGCCACCTACCGCAGGACAAAGTCCGGTCGGGTCGCCGCCCCAGGCATCGGCATCCACGAAGCCGGTGGGCCGCAGCCGACCGGCGAGCCACATGGGGAAGAGGACGACCACCACGACGACGGCAAGGGCGACTCGGGCACATCTTGGGCTAGCCAGAAGGCGGCTGCAAGCCCCACGACGACAGTCTGTGAGGACTTCAACATGACGGACCTGTTGCTCGCGTCGATCCAGGAGGACCGGCTCGACGCCCTGTACAGGGGCTACCTGGCGACCCTCGCCGCCCAGGCGGGCACAGACCTGAACGCCGTGGATCTGTTCCTCAAGGGCTTCGTGAAGCGGGACCCGGCCTGTCTGTCCTGCCACACCACGACCTACTCCACCACGAATCCCCGGCCCCACAATTCCGAATGGGACCGGTTCAGCCCACCCCTCGGGATCGACACCGAGCAGGGAGCGTTCAACTACGAGGACGCCAACGGCCTGGTCCACGGGGGCATGGGCGGGACCGAGGTGCGCGAGATGGTCACGGGGTTCTTCCACGTGGACCAGCAGGCGACGACTGGGGGCACTCCTCTGCTGGGCTTCCACAGCGACTGCGTCGACGGTGGCGTGCTCTCGAGCTGGGGCGAGGACTCGGCCGGGATGGGCCTGGATCAGGCCACGGACCAGGGAGTCGGCGCCCTGATGGACGCCCTTCGGGACGGCATCGCCGCGTGGGACTTGACCAGCTACGACAGCATGACCACCACGGTGGACCCGCCCGTCGAGACCGATCCGGCCATCATCGAGGCGACCTTCAACGCCAACTGCGCAGGCTCCTGCCACTACCCGGGCAATCCAGAGGGCGCCCCACAGGACCTGCCCTGGCACGCCCGGCGCATGAGCCCCGAGCGGATCCAGGACATCGCCACGAACGGCTCACCCGCGAAGCACATGCCCGAGGACATGTTCGACACGGAGACCGTGCTTCAGGCCGTCGAATACCTGACCACGCACCCCGATCACCTCCCGCCCATCGTCTACGACGACGGCAGGGTCGCCTTCTCTCAGCTCGTGGCCCAGTCTGTGGTCAACGAAGTCCTTCGCGAAGTGCTCGGTAGCGCCTTCGAGATGGACCACTACTTCCCCCGAAACACCCACCAGGGGTGGGCAGTGGGCAGCTCGGGGGTGATGCTCCAGTTCACCGACTGGTCGTTCGAGACCCTGCTCTCAGCGATCCTGCTCGACGTGTACGTCAACCGGCTGTCCCCGGCAGATTCGAACGAGGACGCCTACGTGCTACCGCCGACTGTGAACCCGTTGGCCATGGTGAACAGCAACGTGGTGGACACCACCACGGGCGAGAACACGAATGGGCAGGGGGACCTGGTGCACCGCTGGAGCGTCATCAGTCTGGCCCGCCAGGCGTCCGCGGCCATGCTGTGGCCAGACCCGGGGCTCTACCCCACGGGGGCGTGGCCTGCTGACAGCCTGCGCACCGCCATGGGCGAGTGGCGCAGCCTGAACCTGCCCGGGTTCGACGTGGTCACGTTCAACGGCCTGTTGTCGTGGGAGGACACCAATTCCCAGTGCCTGTCCAAGCGCTCCGACGGGGGACTGGACTATGTCGAGGAGCTGGTGGCCACAACAGATCTGACCGCCGAAGACGCCATGCTGGGCATCAAGTCACGGCTGGTCGGCCACCCCGTGTGGTGGCCCGGCGAGGAGGCCATGGCCGAGGCGCTGCTCGACGGTGCGATCTTCGACTCGGGGACTCCAGCCCTGGCGGTGGACCATGCCACGGCCCTGCGCGAATACTGCGGCACCTTGCTGCGCTCGCCCCAGTTCATGCTGGCCGGACTCCCCCCGTGGCCCGACGTGATCGCACCGCTGGAGGATGAGCCCGCGAACCTGCCTTGCGTGGACGACACCTGCGGCGGGCCTGCGTGGTGCACCTACTACATGGACGCCGCGGTGGACGCGAACATCACGACGTGGACGAGTTGCCCCTGACCGGTACTACTCCACGTACCCCAGCGCCTGCAGCACAGCGGCATCCTCTACCCCCGCGACCCCCTCGGCCACCTCCAGCGGGGCGGGGGTACACGCCGCCAGCGCCTCCGCGAGACCGGCGGGGACCGTGTTCAGAGCCGCTCTCTCCAAGGGGTCCGCGGTCAGATCGAAGACCCGGACCGTGCCGTCGGCCTCGACCACCCGCTTGTGTCCCAGGTGCACGCACCCGGCCGCCTCGGGGCCGAAGAGCCGCGACACCAACGGCACCGGACTCGCCGGGACCCCAGGCGCCAGCGGGCCCAGGTCTCCGTCGACCGTCCAGCTCTCCAGAGCCTGGTGCACCGCACGGAGCCCGACCTCCCGGCTGTCCTGGCCCGGCGTGACCCCTGGTCCCCAGACCAGCAGCGGCACGCGCACGACCTCGTCGTGAAAGGTCGCGCCGTGCTCGCCGCCGCCGTGGTCCCAGAGCTCTTCGCCGTGGTCGCCCACGAGCACGACCAGGGCCTGGTCCATCAGCCCCTGGGCCTCCAGGCCGTCCAGTAGCCGTCCCAGCTGGCGGTCCAGCCAGGCCACGTCTGCGTCGTAGAGCCCGCGCACGAAGGCCCGCTCGTCGGGGCCCGGGGCAAAGAAGCCCGCCCGGATCGCCTTCCAGTCGTCGAAGCAGGTCGGCAGGGCGCAGGGCCCGTAGGGGTCGAAGCCGTCCGGGACCTCGGCGTAGGGCGCGTGGGCGTCCAGGTAGTGGACCCAGGCGAAGAGCCTGCCCTGGCCACCCCGCTCGAGCAGGGTGAGGGCCCGATCGGTGACTCGGTCGGCGGTGTCCCCTGCCGGCGGCACCAGGCCGCGGAGCAAGACCCCCCGACGCAGGGCCCGCTGGCGCAGGGTCCGGTGGGTCAGGTCGTGGAAGCGGTCGAAGCCCCGGTTGAAGCCGTAGCGGGCCCCGGCGTAGGGGTTGGTGATGACCGCGGCGGTGACATAGCCCTGCTGGCGCAGGCGCTCGGCGAGCAGCGGCACGTCGTCCAGGCCGGTGCGCACGTGCACGGGCCTGTCCAGGACCCGCCGACCGGCCCCGTGCACACCCGCGGGCAGGCCCGAGTGCAGGGTCGCCAGAGCCGGCAGGGTCCAGGGAGACGGGGTGCGGGCGTGGGTGAACCAGGCTCCTCGGGCGGCCCAAGTGGAGAGCTGCGGCATCTGGGCGACCCGGTCTGCCCGCAGGGTGTCGACGGTGATCAAGACCACCGGGCGGACCTCTCCCTGGGCCCTCAGGACCGGCAGGGGCCGCTCCAGGTGCCAGGCCTGGAGGCGGTCCACGTCCAGCTCGGCGAGCACGGTCGCCAGGCGCCAGCCCCCGGATCCGAGCAGGCCGAGCAGGATCCCCAGCGCAGCCAGGGTCAGTCCGGGACGCACGGGCCTGGGGCTCCGGAAGGCCGCTGCGGCGGCCAGCAGCAGACCCAGCGGCCCCCCCAGCAGCACGGCGTCGAGCAACACCAGGCCGCCCACCCGCTCGGCCCAGGGCTCGCCGGGCAGGGACTCGGCCAGCAGGCCCTCGACGCCGCCGAAGACAGCCCCGACCAAGACGGCCAGCGCTACCCCCCTCACCGCCGCCGCCAGCCGACTCATGGGCCGCGCACCACAGAGCGCTCGCAGGCGATCTGCCGCAGCCTCACGCCGGCCCCGCGACGTCCGGGCGCCTGCCACGCGTGCCAGACGACCAACCCCTCGGCGGCGCGGCGAGCCACCTGGTGGACCGTGCGGCCGTCAGGGCCCGTGCGCCTGCGGTAGACGCCGTCCCGGCAGCCCGCCACCCGCTCCAGGAGGTAGGTCTCGTCCGTCTGGGCGTCGTGGGCGGGGTTCAGCGCCACCAGCAGGTCCAGCGCCGAGAGCTGATCGACGCCCAGGGGCAGCGGGGTGTAGGCGACGGCGAGCCAGACCCCTTCGTCGGCGCTGCGGGCCTCTGCGAGCAGGCCTTCGAGCCCACTCTGGAAGCCCTCCGGCGCGATGGTGACCCGCCACCCCGGCGGCAGCGAGGTCTCCAGGCCCAGGGCAGGGTGGCGCCAGTGTTCCCCGTCGACCTGGCCCGCGGGTGCGAGGGACGCCGCTGCACAGGCCAGCAGGAGCGCGATCACTCGTCCCCGACGGCTGCCTCGAGCGCCAGGCCCTCGCCGGGGGTCAGGGTGA
>Ga0209992_10003127_pt1 | contig 14256 bp, 15 predicted proteins | sample 2SBtaG_2_FD_182564 | JGI IMG/M metagenome (GOLD analysis project Ga0209992, IMG submission 182564) | Deep subsurface microbial communities from Kolumbo volcano to uncover new lineages of life (NeLLi) - 2SBTROV12_ACTIVE470 metaG (SPAdes)... | ecosystem: Environmental > Aquatic > Marine >... | reverse complement strand
CTTAGTAGTATTAAGAAATTTTAATTTTTAACAATAATTACAAATATGGAAAAATACGAAGAAAAAAGATAATTAATGATAAATAAAGAGGAGATGTGAAGAACAGATATGGCCAAATGTGAAGAATGTGATGCAAATATTTCTATTCCAAGTGATGCACTTGAAGGAGAAATTGTAACATGTCCGGAATGTGGTGCAAGTTTTGAATTAGCAAAAGGTTCAGATGGTTTCGATCTCAAGCCTGCCCAAACGGTTGGCGAGGATTGGGGGCAGTGAGTACTGACGTTACAATTCTTTACGATTCCATCCGTTGGGAAGAAAAAGCTCTACTAGAAGCAGGTAAAAAAAATAATATCAACATACAGATGGTTGATTGTAAAAAATTAGCAATTAATTTAGAAAAAAAACCTGAAGATTACGGGGTGGTGATTCAAAGATGTGTAAGCTATTACAGAAATTTACATTCAACTGCAGCACTAGAAGGGTTAGGTGTCAAAGTTATCAATTGTCTAAACACTGGAGTGTTTGCAGGAAATAAATTATTTACACACATGTTACTAAAGAAAGCTGGAGTGCCAACACCTGATGCAACTGTTGCTTTTTCAAAAGATGCTGCATTGGAAGCATTAGAATCTCAAGGATTTCCTAAAGTTATCAAACCAACAGTTGGTAGTTGGGGAAGATTAATTTCAAAATTAAATGACAAAGATGGAGCTGAAGGAATAATTGAAAGCAGAGAAACCATGTATCCAATTTACCAAGTACACTATCTAGAAGAATTTGTAAAAAGACCACCAAGGGACATCCGAGCAATTATGGTAGGGGACAAAATAGTTGCAGCAATTTATAGAATTTCAGAACACTGGAAAACAAACATGGCACTAGGTGGAGTAGCAGAACCATGTCCTGTTACTCAAGAGATGGAAGAAATGTGCATAAAAGCTAAAAATGCAGTTGAAGGTGATATCGTAGGTGTAGATTTGATGGAAAGTGATGAGAAAGGGTTGGTAGTTCATGAAGTTAACAATACAACAGAATACAAGAATACAGTTAGAGTATGTGATGTAGATATTCCATCCTTAATGCTTGATTATGCAATAAAGGTAGAAAAGTAAGAATTGGACTCTCATTTAGTTACTACAAAATTTGCAACAAAGATGTTAGAAAAAGCACTTCGATTGTACACACCATCACTCAGTGAAAAACCAATGGCAGAATTTTTAGCAGACAAGTGTGATGATTTAGGATTTGAAGATATTGAAATTGATGAGGTTGGAAATTTAATTGCAAAGAAAGGTTCTGGTTCTCCCAAAATTATGTTATGTGGACACATGGATGTTGTTCCAGGCAAAGTCAAAGTTAGACAAGAAGGAGATTCACTTTATGGACGTGGTGCATCTGATGCAAAGGCACCATTAATGGCAATGTTATTTGCAGCAGCGTCAATTGAAAAAAATAAAGGAACAATAATTTTTGTTGGAGCAGTAGATGAGGAAGGAAACGCTATTGGAATCAAAAACATTGTTAAAAAAAAGTGGGATGTAGATTATGCAGTATTTGGAGAACCAAGTGGAATTAAACAAGTTACAATTGCATACAAAGGAAGATTAGCAATTAATCTCAAAATTAGTGTTGAGGATAGTTCTCATGCTAGTGCACCATGGCTCTCAAAAAATGCAATTCAAGAATCAGCAATATTTGCAATGGAATTAAAAGAAAAATTAGAACAAGGACAAGAAGATAGAACCAAAGGGATGCTACTAACTGCAACGATGACTGAAATTAGAGGCGGGACAAGTCATAATGTTACTCCAAAAGAATGTGAGACAACTTATGATATTAGAATTCCAGTAGACATGAACTGTAAAAGCATTGAGCAGAAAATTGCTACACTAGTAAAAGAAATTGCAGAAAAACGTGGAGTAGAGGCATTTTACTCAATACTTGATGAAACAGAACCATTTGAGGCAGCTCACAATTCACCACTAGTTAGGGCATTTACTCTAGGTATCATGGAGGCTGAAAATTCCAGACCAACCCTAATTAGAAAAACTGGGACAGGTGACATGAATGTATTAGGAAATCAATGGAATATTCCTGTTGTAACATATGGTCCAGGGGATCCACATGAAGCACATACAATTGATGAAAAAGTTTCAATTGAGGAATATCTCAAAGGTATTGAAATTTTAAAGAAAACTTTACAGCATTTAAAAAGACTACATGACAAAAAAATGCAATAATGCTGTGGTTTGTAGGTTTAGGAATTTCGGGATTCAAATCAATTCCCAATGAGGCACTAGATGTTTTATCAAAAGCAGATATCGTATATTTAGAACAATTTACCAGCCCCATTGGAAAATCAGATTTAACTAAAATTAAAAATTCATCAAAAGGAGAATTCAAACCTGCAAAAAGATGGCTAGTAGAAGATGGTAAAGAAATTTTAGAAAATGCAAAGAAAAAGAAAGTAGTTTTACTATCATATGGCGACCCATACATTGCAACCACTCACATTGAATTAAGAACAAGAGCAATTGAGCAGAAAATTAAAACACATTCAATCCATGCAGCATCATCACTTACCTCAATGATAGGTGAATGCGGTTTACATTATTACAAAGTTGGTAGAATTGCAACAATAATGAGTGAAATGAAACTTACAACTCCATACTATGTAATTTACAAAAATATTATTGAAGGAAATCATACTGTACTTCTTTTAGAATATAATCAAGACAAAGATTTTTTCTTGAAACCTAATGATGCATTAAATGGGCTAGTAGAAGCAGAAAAAGGACAAAAAAGAAATGTAATTAGTACATCTACTTTTGCAATCATTGCATCAAGAATAGGATTTAAGGATCAAACAATAATTTCAGGAAAGATATCTAGCCTCAAAAACAAAGAATTTGGAAAGCCGCCACATACAATCATCATTCCAGGAAGAATGCATTTTACAGAATCAGATGCACTAAAAATATTGGGTCAATGCATAGATGAACCATTTGATAACTCTGAGAAAACAAAAAAAATATCAAACCAAATGATGGAAAAATATGTTCCAATGGTTAGAGATGCACTAGAGGAGATAATACCACTATACAAGAATCAAAAAGAATTTCAAGTTATTTTAGAAAATGCAGAACTATACATCCAAGATGCAGAAAAATTTCTAGAAGATGGTCAAGATGAAGTGGCAATTTTGAGTATAGGGTATGCTGATGGATTAGTAGATGCATTGAGATTGGCAAAAGGCCTTGATCCAAAAATGTGACTGTTATCGATGAATTAAAGAGAGGGACTAGAAATAGAAAAAATATTGGAACAAACTGAAAAAATTATTCTTTCAAGTATTTTTGCTTGTCAAATTGATAAAAGTTCAACATTTGAACTAATCAAGAAAAAAAGTATGCTTTCAGAGAACATAATTAATTCAAAGATTGATGAATTGATAAAAAATCAATTGGTAAATGAAGATAGAAGTACATTAACTAAGAAGGGTAGAAATTCACTACATGTTGTTTTAGCAGGAGGGGTTTTTGATATTATTCATCCAGGTCATATATCAACTCTAAATGCAGCAAAAGCATTAGGGGATGTTTTGGTAGTAGTGGTAGCAACTGATAACACTGCAGTAAAAATGAAAAAGAAAAATCCATTGCATTCTCAAGAACAAAGAAAAGAACTAGTGAATTCCCTGACAATGGTAGATCTTTGTGTAATTGGGCAAGAAGATGATATTTTTAAGACTGTAAATCATGTAAAACCCCAAACTATTGCACTAGGATATGATCAAGTACATCAAGAGAAATTCATTATTGATGGATGTAAAAGAATCAAACTAGATGCAAAAGTGGCAAGATTAGAATCTCCAATTCCTGAAAGTTCTAGCTCTAGTATCAAAAAAGAATATGGCAAATCTATTCATGGGATTTAGGAATTAACTGAAATTTTAATAGAAATTTTAGAACCTTCTTTTAGTTTTGCAGATTTTCTCAAACAAAGTTTAGAAATTAATTCAACAACAGAATTATCATGATGAGTACGCTCAAGTAAAATCAAATTACAGTCAACAGAATTATTTATTTTTGCAGGGAAGCATTTGACCCAACCATATGTTCTCTTGCCATCAGAAAAACTATTGATGTTAATTCCATTCAAATTTACAAATTGTTTAATTGCTTCTTGATGAATTTTTTGATGTATTTTTACATTTAGAGTTCCAGGAAATGGAACATACCCAATTTTTGATTTGAATTGTTTTGTGTATCCTTTTAATCCCATGTAATATGCACCCTCACCCATTCCAGAAATCAAAGTTCCTTTAATCTCAACATGAGAAGGAAATGAATTCAAACTTTTTTGTAAAATGGTTGAAAGTTTTACCATTTCAGAAAAACCTTTGTTTGTAATTTTTACAGAAATATTTCGTCCACTAATTATCCTCTCAATGAATTGATTTTGTTCTAATTCAAGAAGATGTTTAGATGCAGATTGTTGAGATTTTTTAATATTTTTTCCTAGCGAGTCAGTAGTAATTGTGACATAGTTGTGTTTTGCTCCTTTAGATAACAGGTAAGAAAGAGTTAGGATATGCTGAATTTTAAGTTCAGTCATCTATAATCTTAAGATACGCCTAAATCACTAAATGTTTTTAGATTCAAACCATCAGAGTTTGACAATTTTGCAACTCTATGTCCAATAACACATTCGACACCGGCATTTTTAGCACCTTCTAAAAGTCGCTGAGTGATAATTCCATCTAACATAAGATATTTGATTCCAGATTGTGATGATAGTTTACTTACAACTTCGCTAATTGGAACTTTGAAAATTTCATTTTTGGAATCATCTAATGCGACTGCTTCAAGTGTTTCATTAAGATCTACAAAAATCTTTGATGCTAATTCTGCAAGTGGTTTATCATCTTCACTTTTGAGAACTGGTGCAGGTTTTCCATCTTTAATTTCAGCAGCAATAGGACTAAGAATTTCATCAATTCTTTGAGGAGTTAATTCTTCAACTTCAACATCATTGTCGGCTTGTAATTCATAGTCTAATGTTACAACTGATTTTAATTCTTTAAGAATAAATCCACCTGCTCTATCACCATCAAGAAATGCAACTACAGTGTCTTTTTCGTTACATAATTTTTTGATAGACTCATCAATTTTTGCACCTTCAATTGCTAAAGCATTATCATATCCTGCTCTCAAAAGATTAATCACATCAGCTCTTCCTTCAACTAGAATTACCCATTTAGAATCAAAAACACCAGAACTGCAAGTTAGATTAGATGGTCCGTATTTTGATAATTTTCCAGTATCACCTTGATGAACATCATTTAGCATACTTTCTCCTTCACTAACGGTTTTAGTTGACCATTTTTGCTTGATTTCTTTTGCACGTTTTACAATATCATCTTTTTTTGCAGCTCGTACATCATCAATGGCTTCTAATTTGAATGTGCAATCAAATGGACCTACTTTGTCTATACTCTCAATACCTGCAGCAATTAATGCACAAGTATCAATATCAGTACTCATAGGAATTAATGCATCACCACTAGTAGTGTTAGATGTAGATTTTGCATTAACTTCAATACGTCCTACCTTAGAAACTCGTTGCAGTTCATTCAGATTCATCTCTGGGCCTAACAGTCCTTCTGTTTGGCCAAAGATTGCACCGATTATATCTGCTCTTTCAACGAGTCCATCAACTTCATAGGAAAGTTTAACGTGATATTTGACAATTCCTGATTTATTTGACATACTAGCTTCATCTCCTTTATCATTATGTTTTGGATTTCTACCTGCGATATATGAGGGTATCGCAAAATCAAGGTCAGAATTATGAAAGATTAGAAATTCAGAATATAGCATTCGCTAAGTAAATCTAAAAATGAAAATAATTCTAGTTGTTTATTCAGTGCTAAATGAGCTACCACATGAACATGATTTTGTTACGTTTGGATTATTAATTTTAAATCCAGAACCCATCAAACTTTCAATATAGTCTACGTTTGCACCTTGTAGATGGTCAACACTATAACTATCAACTAAGAGTTTTATTCCGTTTTCTGTCATGACGATATCATCTTCTTCTGGTGCTTTCTCAAAGCCCATACCATATGATAATCCAGAACAACCTCCACCTTGAACATATACTCTAAGGTATTCAGGGGATTCTGCTTCTTCTTTCATGAATTCGGTAATTTTCTCAGCTGCTTTTGCAGTAACTGTGATCATCTTTTGTGTTTGTTCAGTTGCCATTATGAGTAAAAATGTCATTTCAAATTATAATAAGCTTTTCCCACACAGCATACTATGAATTCAAAAAATGAGCACAAATATCATTATTTTTGGCGATCTGATATAGAAATGAAATTTTAAAAATATAATAAAATAAGAAGGAAATTAGAAATAACTATTTTTTTGACTTGTTAACAAATGCAGTCATTCGTTCTTCTCTATCAGGATGTGTGAAACAATTTCTCCAAGCAAGGAGTTCAATTGATAAACCTGTATCAAGATCTGCATTTCGTCCTTTGTTGATTGCAACTTTAGACATCTGAACACCCATTGCAGAGTTTCCAGCAATTTGTTGTGCCATTTTCAAGGCTTCTTCTTGTAAAGATGCAAGAGGCACTACCTGGTTAACAAGACCAATTTCTTTTGCCTCATCTGCTTTAACCATGTTTCCTCTGTAAACAAGTTCTTTTGCTTTAGCTATTCCCACAATTCTCATCAATCTTTGTGTTCCACCCCATCCAGGTGGAATTCCAATTGTTACTTCTGGTTGACCCATTCTAGCTGTATCAGCAGCTATTCGGATATCACAAGACATTGCAAGCTCACAACCACCACCTAAAGCAAATCCATTAATGGCTGCAATAGTTGGTTGTTTAACTAACTCAACAGTTGAAGTTACAAGCTGACCAGTTTTTGCATATGCAACTGATTCATCTGCAGAGATTTTTGACATGTATTCAATATCTGCACCAGCAGAAAATGCCTTTTCTCCTTCACCAGTCAAAATGATAACTTTGACATCATCATTATGATTTAGTTCTTCAAAAGTTTTGATTAGTTCTTTTGCAACATCAGTATTCATAGCATTAAGTTTGTCAGGCCTATTGATTTTGACAGTACAAATGCCATCAGAAGTAGATGTGGTAACTAGTGACATGTTAATTTGCAAAGGTGTTCAGGACTTAAATGTTATCTATTTTCCGAGTACTTTGCCCCAATGAGCTAATGCAGATGCAGCTGCAACCCAAGTTCTAAGATCTTGGTAAACTGGAACATTATGTTTCTCGATTAATTTAATCATTTTCTCAGTGTATGGACCACCATTTCCACCAACAATAATTGGTTTCTTCTTTTTCTTTGAGAGAGTATCTAGAAAACCAACAATTGTTTCTTGTAGTGGATCATCTTGGAATACAAACCAAGGCATAGCAATATCAATATTTTTTTCAGCCAAAAATTGCTCAATGACGAATTTATAATCATCAGCAGTTGCACCACCACCTACATCTGCAGGATTACCATTATGAATAGGAACAGTTGGTGGGAAATGTGCCTTTATTTTTTTCATAATTGGAGGAGATAATTTTCCTATTGTAAGACCTAATCTTTCTAATTGATCAATTCCACCAATCATCGGACCAGCACCATTACTAGTCATTGCTACACGGTTACCCTTTGCAGGAGGTTGCCATGCTAATGCCTTTAGAACTCCAACTAGTTCTTGATAACTATCAACTGAAATAATTCCTGCTTGTTTGAATGCACCCATAATCATTGCATTTGAACCACCAAGAGAACCTGTATGTGATGCAGCTTGTTTTGCACCCATTGCAGTTCTTCCACTCTTCCAAATAACAATAGGTTTCTTTGTCTCTTTCATTACACGTTTTGCAGTATTGATGAATTTTCTACCATCACCAAATCCTTCAACGTATAATCCAATGACTTTAGTTTGAGGATCATTTGCAGCATACCATATCATATCTGCTTCATCAACATCAGAACGATTACCAAAACTGATCATTTTTGATAAACCAAACAAGTCTGCAGATTCTAACATACTAATTCCCATAGTTCCACTTTGGGAGAAAAATGCAACAGGACCAAGTTTTGAACGTACCATTCTTTCTTGTCCTTGGAATGCACAATCAAGTCTATTTGCTGCATTAAACATTCCAATACAATTAGGACCAATTACACGAATTTTGTGTTTTATAGATAATTCTTTGACTTCAGCTTCCATTGCTGCTCTGTCGCCACCAAGTTCTTTACCACCACCAGAAACAATTACAACATTATGAATTCCTTTTTTAGCACATATTTTCATTAATGGACCACATGCTGAAAGATCAATACAAACAACTACCAGATCAACTTTTCCAGGTATTTCTTCTAATGATGGATAACATTTGATTCCAAGAATTGATTTTTGTTTAGGATTAATTGGATATACTTTACCTTTGTAATCTTGTTTTCCAAGTGCATCTAATACAGAATTACCAATCTTTCCAGGGGTTGCAGATGCACCAACTAGAGCAACTGATTTTGGAGTAAAGAAAGACTCCATAGATGTAATGTTTGGTTTTTCTTTAGAGATTGAATTTTTCCTTAATTCTTTATTTAGAATAATTTTTGCATCAACTACATAATGGGATTTTGGATATACAATTACTGGGTTAAAGTCAATACTGTTAATGTAATCAGCATTATCTACACCTAATTTTCCAATATCTACCAACATTTTTGCAACCATGTTAAGATCAACTGGTGTACTTCCACGGAATCCTTTGAGAAGTTTTGAACCTTTGAGTTCATTAATCATTGATTTTGCATCAGATGTTGTTATTGGTAACATTCTAAATGCAACATCTTTGAAAACTTCAGTCATTACTCCACCTAATCCAGCCATAATCATTGGGCCAAATTGTGGATCATTTTGAATACCTACAATTAACTCAACACCTTTTGGAACCATTTTCTCTAAAAGAATTCCTTTAACATCAACTCCTTTTTTCTTGGATAATCTACCATACATGTCATTGAATGTTTTTTTAACATCAGCTACATTGTCTATGCCAACTTTGACACCACCAACATCAGTCTTGTGTAAGATTTGTGGAGATACTACTTTCATTACAAGTGGAAAACCAATTTTTTTTGCTTGTTTTACTGCATCTTCAGCAGATGTTGCTAATGCAAACGGTGGAACTTTGACACCATAAGATTTGAGAATAGATTTTGATGATTCTTCAGTGATAACTTTGTGATCTGTTTGAATAATTTCTTCAAAAATTTTCTTCACTGCAGACATCGTTCAATCGATAAATCAAAACTCAATATATTAAACTTTGGTCAAAGATCAAATGACGATTTGAAATTGTTGTAAAAATTCTTCATATTTGATTTTACAATTGAAATATTTTCATTAATTTCTGATCGAATTTCTTGTGGATCAATATATGGAATTTTTTCTAGTTTTGCTTCTGTTTTATCAAGCCAGAAATTCACCATTGTTTCATTTACCTCTAAATGAAATTGTAGCCCAACTGCGCTTTTGTATTGAAATGCTTGGTTGGCATAATGCTCAGAGGAGGCCAATCTTACTGCCCCATCAGGTAAATCAAAGGTATCACCATGCCAATGAAATACAGTAAATGGATTTTTGAATCCTGAAAAAAGGGTAGAATCATTAGAAATTTTCAAATCATTGTAAAAACCAATCTCCTTTATTTCTCCAGGATATACTTTAGCACCAAATGTTTTAGCAATGAGTTGAGAACCTAAACAAATTCCCAATACAGGAATATTTTTTTCTACATTATTTTTAATAAATTCTTGTTCTGCTTTAAGATAAGGTAAATCATCATTGGCACTTTCAGGAGCTCCCAAAATAACAACTAGAGAATAATTATTTTCTGGAAGGGATTCATGTTTTGCATTTACAGATGTAATGTTAAAACCATCATCAGAGAGAAGTTTACCTAAATATCCAGAACCTTCAATGCGTGTATTTTGTACAAGTAAAACATCAGACATGATTTTAAATTACAAAAGAGTTTGCTATGAATTGTATATAATTTTAGATTATGGCCAAATGCCTTTTTGGTTAAATGCCTCTAGTACTCGTTCTACTGCCAACACCATTGTTGATTTTCGCATGTCAACTTTGTGTTTCTTTGATAATGCATATGCATCCTTGAATCCTTTTGTGATATTTTTCTCCATTTTATTTGCAACCTCATCAAAGCTCCAATAATATCCCATGTTGTTTTGAACCCACTCTAAATAGGAAATACAGACACCACCAGAATTAGCTAAAATATCAGGAATAACTAGAATATTCTTTTTGAAAATAATTGGATCAGCTTCTGGTAATGTTGGACCATTTGCAGCTTCTGCAATAATTTTACATTTTAGATTTTTAGCAATCTTTGCATCAATTTGATTCTCCAATGCACCTGGAACCAAAACATCACATTTTGTAGTAAGTAATTGTTCAGTTGAGATTTTCTTGCTTCCAGGGAATCCAAGAACAGAGCCTTTCTTTTGTTTGTGTGCTAAAATTGCACTAACCTTTGCACCTTTTGGAATGGAAATAGAACCTTTAGAGTCACTTACTCCAATTACTTTGGCACCCATTTTTTCCAAGTATTCACCAGTAAATGTTGAGGCATTTCCAAATCCTTGTAAAACAACTGTGGCACCTTTAAGATTTAGTTTCAAAGTTTTTGCTGCTTCTCTTACTGTATATGCTGCACCTAATCCAGTTGCAACATTTCTTGCAAGAGAACCACCCATTGAAATTGGTTTTCCAGTAATTACACCTGGAGAATATTTGTTACCGTTTAGTTTGCTAAATGTATCCATAATTTGGGTCATCTCTCTTCCTGTAGTGTAAACATCAGGAGCTGGAATATCTTTTTGAGGTCCAATGATTTCAGAAATTTTAAATGCAAATCCTCGAGTTAATCTTTCTAATTCATCATCACTAATTTTTTCTGTTTTTGGATTAACATAGATGCCACCTTTACCTCCACCCAATGGGATATCAACAATTGCACATTTCCATGTCATCCAAGAAGACAAAGCCATGACTTCACGTTCCATGTATTCTACACCACCTTCAGGATTAAAGTAACGAATACCTCCCTTGTATGGACCTCTATCATTATTGTGCTGACTTCTAAAACCTGTGAAAACTCTAATTTTACCATTATCCATTTTTACTGGAATCTTTACTCTCATCATCTTGTTTGGCATTGCAAGATATTCGCGAATCCCTTTGTCTTTGATTCCTAAAATATCACATGCATCATTAACTTGTTTTGTTGCATTAGCAAATGGGTCATTCTTAACCAAGATATTTGTGCTAAGTGATTTCATTTAATATAAGTTTGGTTGGAATTCTGATAGTAAATTAAGAAAGTATGATTACAAATACACTTTCTTGTGATTCAACTTTCTATCTAGTTTATCGATTGCCTCATCTAGTGCTCCAATATTTATTTCAAGAAAGTTTGACAAGTGAAATATTGCCCCATATTTTTCTCCAATTTTTGTGACCATGTTATTTTTTTCAAGTACTTTCATGTGATGTTGAACTGCTTTGTAATCAAGATCAAGGACTTGAGATAGTTGGTGAGTGTTGTATGGTCGATCAAGTAAGTGAATAATTATCCGTAATCGGGTTAATCCACCTCTTGTACTTGTAAACAAGTAAAGAAGTAATTTTCTAGTCTGCTTATCGGGTTTTCTTTGCTCAGAAACACATTTTGCTTTAATGATCTCTTTGAATTCAAATAGTTGGTTTGTCATTATTACTAAAAGAAATAGGATATTTTTGCTTAAAACCCTATTTCCATATCTTTTCCATATTCAGGCAAGACAATTACCCTTAAATTGACTTGGAATGAACTCGTGATATCATGATGGCATCACGCGGATACGATATGACTCCTACAATGTATTCTCCAGATGGAAGAATATACCAAGTAGAATACGCTATTGAGACTGTAAAAAGAGGAACACTAGCACTAGGTATCAGTACTAAAGATGGGGTTATCTTAGCAGTAGAAGAAAAGCCACGAACATTACAAACTAAAAATATCACTCAAAAGATTTTCCAAGTTGACTTTCATATCGGAATTGCAGCTGCTGGATACATTCCAGATGCACGTGTACAAGTAGATGGTGCAAGATTCTTTTCACAAGGAAATAAAATGACATATGATGAATCAGTAGAGGTAGCAACAGTTGCTAAACATCTAGCAGATCAAGCTCATCAATTTACTCAATATGGTGGTGTACGTCCAAATGGAGTTGCCATGATTATTGCAGGAGTTGATCAAAAAGGTGAATCAATCTACATTACAGACCCAAGTGGAACATATGTACAATTTTCAGCAATTGCAATTGGAAATGGTTCTGAGGATGTGAATGAATTTTTAGAGAAATTTTACAGTAAAGATATGAGTTTAGAGGATGCAGCAGCACTAGCCATTGCTGCAATCAATCTAAAAGTAGACCAAAAAGAGGGAATCAATCATGTAAAAATGGCAAAGATTACAACAGAATCCAAAGTCTTTGAAAAGATTTCAGAGTCTGACATACAAAATTATTCTCAAAACGTATCTAAATTTTCTAAAGATTAAGTTTTTGATTTGAAAACATATTCAAACTAGTGCACAAAAACGATAGATTATGGGATTAGGCAGTTATTGGGGAGAAGTAATGGATGTACTTCGAGAGATTATTCCAGTTTATGATAAAGTAAATTCAATTATTTCTCTTGGAAAAGATGTCGAACATAGAAATCGTGGAATTTCACAAAGAGTAGTTGCAGGAAATAAAATTCTTGATGCAGGTTCTGGATTTGGCAACATGTCAAAGACTGCACTAAAACAAACTGATGGAAAAATTTCAATTACACTTTATGATCCGCTAGTACCAATGTTAAAAAATACAAGTACATATTTTGAAAAGTCACCAGATATGGCAAATGGAGTTTTTGAACATATTCCATTTAAAGATGAAGAGTTTGATGCAGTATTGTGTGGTTATTCATTGAGAGATGCAATAAGTTTGAAAATTGCAATTTCTGAAATCCACAGAGTATTGAAAAAAGATGGGAGATTTGTTATCGTAGATTTGGGAAAACCTGATGAAGCATTTTTTAGATTTGGTGTATCATGCTATCTAAAATTTATCCTTCCCATTCTTGCATTAATTGCAGGAGGCAGACTAGGACTAAAGTTTGGAAAATTGTATGGCACATACAAAAGATGGCCTCAAAACAAAAAACTAGAAAAATTATTGCTAGAGAAATTCTCCAGAGTAGAATTCGAGAAAGACCTTATGGGTGGAGCAATAATGGTTGCAGCATTCAAATGAATAAAATTCTAATCCTAGTTAACATCACGGGTTTAATCATAGGAATTTCCTATGGATTACACGGGCCAATTTTACCAATTTTTGCAAAAAATGTTATTGGTGCAACATATTCTGAACTAGGATTAATTGGATTAACTAATTTTGTTCCATACATGTTCATTCCACTTTTTGTGGGAATTCTTCTTGACCGAATCAATAATGGGTATCTACTAGCAATTGGTGCTGCAATTAATTCTGCATCAATTTACTTACTATCAATTGCACAATCAGTTCCAGAAATAATGGGATTTAGAATAATTACAGGTGTAGCTCATGCATTTTTCTGGCCACCTTGTCAGGCGATAATTGCAAATGAGAGTACAGAGAAAAATAGAGTTAGAAACATTTCTTGGTTTACAATGTTTTTTGTAATTGGATTTATGGTAGGTCCATTACTAGGAACTGTTCTCTTAGAAGGTCTAGACATTACATACAGAATTCTATTCCAAATTACTGCATTTATTCTGGCTACAGGAATAATTTCTGCACTACTCATCTCAAGAAAAAGAATCAGAATTCATCAAGAACGGATATCACTTTCAGCAATTAAAGAAATGAAAAGATTTCCTGAAGTGATAATTTTATTAATTTTTTGTACATCATCATTTGGAATAATTCTCACAATTTTTCCTGCATTTTTAAATGACAACGGAATGAGTGCAACAAATATTTTATTGTTGTATTTTGTTTTTGGAATTTCACGAGTTGTGTCATTGGCATTAGCTGGAAAATTTGCAAAAAGAACAAGTCAAACTTTGATTGCAGCAACAATATCAATTTCAATAGGATTAGG
>Ga0209992_10003126_pt1 | contig 14267 bp, 10 predicted proteins | sample 2SBtaG_2_FD_182564 | JGI IMG/M metagenome (GOLD analysis project Ga0209992, IMG submission 182564) | Deep subsurface microbial communities from Kolumbo volcano to uncover new lineages of life (NeLLi) - 2SBTROV12_ACTIVE470 metaG (SPAdes)... | ecosystem: Environmental > Aquatic > Marine >... | reverse complement strand
TGTCGACTGCTTCTGGATCTAAGTTCATATCTGGATCAATAACTCTAACAACACCTGTACCGCTTGCTGGGTAGCTTGCTTCTAACCACTGAACTTCTCCTATATTCCATCTGATAAGTGCTGAACCGACTACAGTTTCATCCTCTGAGAATTCAAAGGAGACAGTAAGTCCGTCATCATCGTCAGATGGTAAGAGTCCGCCAGTTGGTCCGCTTCCACTTGCTGCTGCAAATACTACATCATTACCGTCAGTACCAGTTGTGGTATCTCCATCAGCATCGTGTGAAAATCCAGTAAGGATAACCTCACCAGTAAAGATGCCGGTGTCAGTACCAGTTTCGACTAGTTTGTACTCATCGAGATTGTGTCCTCTAGTTGCAACCTTTATTGGGTCAGAACTAGTATTTCCAATTTCATCGATTAAGTCACCATCGAAATTGTGATCTGGTGCGACGATAGTAATGTAAACTTTATCAGTCCAAGTGTAAACTTTTTGGTCAAGCTCCACAGTTGCTCCGAAGTTAGAAGTGAAAATTGTTACGTTAACATCTTCATCTTCTGAACCTACATAATCAGCTCCTGATGGACCCCAATCACTGTACTCGAGAACAATTTCTTCTCCTCTTTCTAAGTTGTCACCAGCTAAACTTTCTGGGATTTCGATAACAATCTGGAAGATTCCAGTAGAGTCACCTGTCTCTCTAAAGTTAAGTGGTTCTGGGTCAAATGTTCCTCCTTCGCCATCAGCGTCACCCATGGTGACGGTTGCTGCATCAGAGTCCCATTCAATTAAGTCCAAATCATAGGTCTCAGCCTGGTCATTGTCCAAATCGAGGTCTGGTTCAATGAGGGTTAAGATCATGTCAGATCCAATAATGTATACGGATTTGTCAGATTGAAGTACACCGTTTCTTAGGTCAAAGGTAGCAGAATCAGTAACGGTATTGATATCACCTGATGCATCAGCTGGATCAGTGTATTCTACTTGGAGAATATCTCCTTGTAAGATACAATAATTACCAGAAGATGCGGCAACATCAAATCTTTCTGTTACTGCGTCTGTAGCACCATCGGTAGCTCCAATAGCAATTGGTGTGTAATCATCTGTTACAGATGAACACTTAGTGCTAGCTGGACCGTCAGTATACCTAATTGTAATGTCAGATTCGAATATTCCTGCATCAGGAGCAATTTCAGTCATTGGACCAAATGCTCTTGTTTCTTGGGTGTTAACAGCATCGGTATCAATGGTTCCATCCAATGCGGCTGGACCACCAGCATAACCAAGAATTACAGATGAAGAACCTCTGATAACAGAGAGTTTCACTGGGCCTCTATTGTCTGTGCTGTTAGATGCGATGGTGTCTTCACCTGATGCGGAGACATCGTTATCTGGATCATTAACCCTAATGTGTATGATAAGATCACCGCCGGTTAAGAATTCACCAGTTTGTAGGCCTTCACCGGAACGATCTGTTCCAGCTGTATTCATTCCACTTGCGTGTATTGGGAATAAGGCTCTACCTGTTGGTGTTTCATTAACAGTGTCGGCAGTAAAGTCTGACTCAACACCAAATGGTACTGGGTAGACAGTTCTATCAAGACTAACTGATCCTGTATTTGCACGAACTCCTGCAGAGTCGCCAACTTCAATGACTTCACCTGATGCATCTCTAAAGTCAACATAGTTGACTTCAATATCGAGACCGGTTGTAGTCTCTGATGCTGTTGCACCAGATCTACACCATGCATTTGGAATTTGGAAATCTCCAGTAAAGATACCAGTTGCTGCACCAGATTCAACTAATGTGAATCCAGTTGCAGCAAGTCCAGTATCAGTTTCTGCTGCACCACTTAAGGAGCATGCAGTTATATCAGGAGTTGTCCATCTTTGGTCATCAAATGTGACATCTAGTAGTCTACCGAGTTCATCACCATTAGACAATGTGATAGAGTAACCGCTAGATGAAGAGTTACCTGTACCAATTGCATCACGGTTTTGATCACCGGCAGTTGTTACTGTTGTATAGATATCAATAAGATCAGAGTCTACGTTAAGGTCTAAGTCTTCAAGTGTTACTACTACAGTGTCAGCAGTTTTGTAATTGTTGTTATCAAATGATACAACACCAGAGTGGCTTGGAGCTTCTTCTTGGTCAGCTATTTGAGTTGATACACCATCTGTACCTAGATCAAGGTAATTGACTCTAGGTGCATCCTCGTCAGTCAAATCTTCAATTACAATAAATGATGGATCACTGGCAATTGTGCCAATACCACCATACGTTGCATTGTTAAGAATGTCGAGTTGGTTAATCATTTTGTACTCTAAGCTACCTTCAAAGGTACCAGTATTATCACCACTTTCTTCTAATTCGAGTCTAATGATTTGACTTGCGATTCTTTCGCCAGCTTCCAAACCATCATTTGTGAATCCAAATGAGAAGAAGTCTGCAACTATTGGATCAATAGCATCTGCTGCTTCGATAGTATTAGTTGAACCTTGATGTTGAATCAATAATCCAACTATTTTAGTATCTGCTGCATCAGTGGTATCGAATAGTTCAGTTGTGATGTCTTGTCCCAAATAATTAGTGCCGTTAAGGTCAACTAATGTTTGAGCACTTATGCCGTTAGCAATCAACAATGATCCTACTTCAGTAGTTGTGAAATGGCCGTCAGCACCAATGATGCTGGCAGTTGAATTAAGTAAGTAAACATCGTAAGTACCTGTATTGTTAAAGCTTCTAACGTCAATGTTAAGGAAATTAAATCCATTTAGACGTGTGGAAGCTGAACTTTGGGTATCTCCAATAGTTGCTCTTAATTCTGCCATTGTTGTTCCGTAATCAATTAAAATTGAATCAGGAACAGGTGCTGCAGTTGCACTAACACTTGTTGCAGTTGAATTTACTCTCAATATTTGAGAGAAAGAATCAACTGTAGAGTTAGATGCAATTGAACCACCAGTTACTACTGTACTGGATGCTGCGATTGCTGCGTCAAAGTATACTGCTTGAGTAGAGTTTGAACCTTCACCTGCTGTGAATGGATCACCAGTTACTAATGATGGAATCAATGTAACATTTGGATTATTCAAATCAAGATCTTCGTCTGCTCTACTGTTTTTATTGATATCACCGTCAACTAAGACTACTGGAATCTCTTCACCAGAGTTCCATTCGTCATCAGTTGGTTGAATATCAATTGTACCAAAGTCAAAGCCTGCAAGAACTGTTACTGGGCTCTCATTGTAATCAATTGTGGCAGAGGTACCTCTTAAGGCTCCTGTTGTCATAACGATTGCTGAAACATCCGATTCATCGTATGTTGCAAAGATTCCAGTGTTTGGTCCTTGTTCTGTGATAGTTAATGGTTGAGTACCTGCTAATAGTTTACCAGATGCGTCAGTGATAGTAGCGGCTGAACAAGTTGCAATATCTTGAGCTGTTGAACAAGTGGTGATAGAATCATCATTGTCTTGTAGCGTCAAAACTGCTGTACTTGCACTTTGGGTATTTGCATTAATAATAAAGACACCGTTATCTTCAATCATCATAGATGAGAAGTTACCGGAAACGTCAATAATACCACCTGCTGTACCTGCGCCTGCTGCTGCACCGTTTTCGTTAAACACTTGATAGTTTGAGGTTGTTGAACCAGAAACGGTACCAAATGTCCAAGAATCTTCATCGGTTGGATCAATGTTTAACCATAGATCTGTTACTGTAACATGTACTTCTGCATCTCGAGGATAAACACTTCTATCTAAACTTGCACCGGCAAATTGATCAACAGTATCAAAAGTGAGTGTTGTTGATTGAACACCACCACCTTTGTTGTACTGTACGACAACGTTACCAGTTGGGTTTAAAGCATAGAGTTGAACGAAAGGCCACACATTTGTTCCATTAATACCAATCTGACCATCAGAGTCAGATGTGGTTAATGTTGTGTTTGGTGTTTTTGCTTCTCTTACCACGTTTAATGGTATGTTTGTACTGCCAGCAGCACCAGTGGTGCCACCATATCCAGTACCAATAGCACCAGCTGTAGCAGCACATACTGTTGTAAGTGCTACTCCTGTTGATGTACCGTTTTGACCACCTAATCCATCTACGTCTACTAATGGTAGAGCAATACCTACAGTGTCATCAACATTTACACCAACTGCGGTGTTAGTTCCGGAACCTGTTAGACATAAAGTACCAAAGTCGGTACCTTGTCCAGCAATTCCACTACCTGTTGCGACAAAGTCTGCAATAGATGCTTGTGTTCTGTCTGCAAAGTAACCATACCAGTTACCGTCGACGGCTTGTACCATTCTAAGTATTTTACCGTTGATTGTAACGTCTGGTTCACCTTTTGCCTGATCTGTATCATCGATATCACTATCAATTACAACTACTTCAATGACCTGCGGTCCTGACATGTAGTTATCAAACTGTGAGTTTTCTGCGGATACAAATAAGTTAGCGTTGGCTGCAAATGCTGGTTCCATTCCTGGAGCAGCAATTGCCATACCACCGGCTAACATAATTGTCATTAATGTAAGACTAGTTATTTTACGTCCTATTTCGTTATTCATGTTATTGGTATTTTTCTTAAAAATTTGTATTTAAGCCTAATGGACGATTTGTCCACATTTTCACCCATTATTGAGATAATTTGATTGAAATCATAAATTTAATATATTTTTTATAATATTGGTTATAAATATTAGATATATATTTCAAATTAATTATTTGATCTAAATATATTTCAATATTTTCTATGAATTATGTAATAATTACAGACTAAATTAAGCACTGATCTCTTTTCCTAAAAGAGTTTTGTACAATGAAATAGCCTCAGATTCATCTTTCGGACCAACCAAAACAGCAGAACCTTTTTTCATAAAACTTACAGACAAATCATTAGTTCTCAAAGATAATCCCAAATTACCTTGGTTGTCTACAAGGAATCCTTTTTCCTTTGCAATTATAGATACAATACTTACATCAAGATCAAATGTATTAGTTGGAGTAATAGAAAAAGTTCTCTTTCCTCTATTTCTACCACATAGTTCTTCTAAAATTAATTCTTCTTTGGTAACAACTTCAAGTTTTCCAGTTCCACAAATTGGACATTCTTCTGCTCTAAATGTTCTAGTGTTATTAAAATCAAGATTTTCTAAATCAATATGTAAAATTTTTTCTGAAAGACTAGGTTTTTTTCCAATAATAATTTTTACAGCTTCTGCAACTTCAATACCGCCAACTATAGAAAGTATTGATGGATGTACTCCTTCAATACTACATGTTGGCATTGTATCCTCATCTAATTCAGGAAACATGCAGAAATAACATGCAGATTCTTTTGGTAAAACAGTAAACACTTGTCCTGAAACACCAACTGCAGCACCAGTTACAAATGGAATATTTAATTTAACACATGCATTGTTTAATGCATACCTTGCATTGACACTATCAAGTGCATCAATTACAACATCACATCCATCAATTACTTCAATTGCATTATAATCATTTACAGAAACGGCTAATGCTTCAATATTGCAATCTGAGTTTAATTTTTTTAATTTCTTTGCAGCAACTTCAACTTTTACTTGTCCTACATCATCCTCATCAAACATTGTTTGTCTATGTAAATTGGATAACTCAATTACATCTCTATCAGCAATTCTCAAAGTTCCAATTCCCATTGCGGCAAGTCTTGTAGTAATTGGATTCCCTAATCCTCCAGTACCAACAACACAAACTTTGGAATTTTTTAATTTCAATTGACCATTATATCCAATCTCCTCAAGCATAACTTGACGTGAAAATTTATCCAAATCTTTTTTTGATAATTCTTCAGAACCGCCAGCAACTGCAGGTAAGATGTATACATCATCACCGTCCATTAGAATAGTTTCTAAACCATCAGAGAATTTTGCATTCTTTCCATTAATGTAAATATTAATCAATGAACGTGGTGTTCCATCACCCTCAAGCACTCTTCTCTTAAAGTCATCACCCATTATTTCAGAAATTTTGATAAATGCATCTTGTAATGATTCAGATGAAATTTCTATTTTCTTTTCACCGCCACCTGAATTAAGAACTGATGGAATTGTAAATGTGATGTTTGTCATTAATTTACTACCGCCGAAATTTCTGCAATGTCTGCCTTCATTACATTTGGTTTTTGTAAAACTTCCATGATAGATTCAGTTGCTTTAAGACCATTTCCAGTGACATAACATACAACTTTATCATTTTTGTCAATCTTGCCTTGTTCAACCATTTTTTGCAATACAGAAATAGAAACACCACCTGCAGGTTCTGTAAAAACTCCTTCAGTTTTTGCCAAAAGAATAATTGCATCTAAAATTTCTTTATTGTTACATTCTTCTGCAAATCCATTGTATTGTGCTAATCGTTTTAGAACATATCTACCATCTCCAGGATCACCTATTGCTAAACTTTTTGCAACAGTATCAGGATTTTCTACGGGGATTACATCTTTGGAATTTTTCTTAAATGCATCAACAATTGGGGCACATCCATGGGGTTGCGCTGCAATCATGTGCATATTTGAGACATCATCAAGTAATGAAACAGTTTGTAGTTCTTCAAATCCTTTACAAATTGCATTAAGCATAGCACCACTTCCTACTGGAACTATTAATTGATCAGGGACTTGCCAATCTAATTGTTCTGCAACTTCAAATGAAAATGTTTTAGAGCCTTCTACATAGTGTGAGCGCATATTAATATTTACAATACCAATTCCTTTGCTGTCACCAATTTGTGCAGCTATTCTATTTGCATCATCATATGTTCCATCTACTGTAACATAATTTGCACCATAAGATAATGCTTGAGTAATTTTTGCCATCTCAATATTACTTGGAGCAAATACATGACATGGTAATCCAGCTTTTGCTGCATGTGCTGCAGTAGCTGATGCCAAATTGCCAGTAGATGCACAACCAACAGATGTCAATCCTAATTCTTTTGCTTTAGATATTGCAACACCAGCTGGTCTATCTTTAAATGAAAATGTCGGGTTAACAGAATCATTTTTGATATAAAGATTATTTAATCCTAATTTTTCTCCAAGTGTATCTGCTTTGATTAGAGGGGTCATGCCAGCGCCAATACTTACAATATTTGATTTGTTCTCAATTGGTAGTAACTCAAAATATCTCCAATAGGTATGTTCACGATTAGAAAATGTACCTTTTGTAATTGTTGGAAAATTATACTTTACATCTAAAGGTCCAAAACATTCTTCACAAACATACTTGAAAGCAGCGTCATAGTCTTTTTTACATTCTCTGCATTGTAATGATGTTCTAGCCAAGATCAATATTTCCCTGGATAATATAGATAAAAAATCCTAATATCAAGTTAAGTATTACTTAATTTTAAGGATCAAAAAATATAATGAAGCATAATAATCATAAGGGGAATGGTAGGATTTTTAGAAAAAAGAGGTAAAAAAACAAATTTCTTGGAATTACAAATTATGAGGAAGGTTTTTAGAGATTTTGATAAAAATTATCTCCATGAAGAATGGTGGTCCCATAATTGGAATTATTAGTGGAATTATAGTTATTGCAATAATACTAGGAATTATTTTGACATTTAATCAAGAATCAGATATTCCAGAAGTTGAAGATGTATTTAACAAAGAAATTCGGCCAATTGAAGTTCCAGGGATTCAAGAAAAATTAGATGAAATAAAAAAAATTGCTGATGAATCTGAATACATTCCTTTAGAAAGAGAATGGATTTCGTCAGGACCATTTCAAGTTGATCGAAGTGAATATGCTATTGGTGAAAGTATCTTCATAAGAATGGGAGGAATTGAAGAGAATGAGAAAGGGCAAATTGCAATTTATAGACCACTAAATGCAACTCATCATAAAATATATTTTACAATTTCATTTGATGGAGAAGATAAATCTGCATCAAATACTTACATTACCCCTCAAATTAATTCTAAACGTGGAATTTGCTCTACAGATGATTTGAAAGGAGATTGGTTTATGGTTTTTAGAGGTACTGAATATCCAAACATAGATTTTAAAATTAATGAAAAAATACTTCCAGGGACAGATGTTGAAACAGTTTGTTAAATTATTTTTCTAAATTATTATGAAAACAAACTTTTTCACCAGTATGACATGCAGGACCTGATGGTTCAACAAGATAAATAATTGCATCATAATCGCAATCAACTAGAATTTCTTTTACTTTTTGAGTATTGCCTGATTCTTCACCTTTCATCCAAAGTTTATTTCTAGAACGACTCCAAAACCAAGAGTTACCAGTTTTTTTAGTTAATTCAAGTGATTCTTTATTGGAATATGCAAGTGTTAGAACATCTTTTGTATTTGCATCCTGAACTATAATAGGAATTAGTCCACCACTTTTTTCAAAATCTATATTATCAATTGATTTCTGCATAATTATAATTTGAAATAAAGCTATTATAATCTTACAGGAATTTCTTTGTCTTTAAGGAATTTCTTAACTCCAGTTACACCATGAGTGTCATAGTGAAAAATCGAGGCAGCTAATGCAGCATCAACATTTGATTTTTGAAAAACTTCCACTATATCGTCTGGTTTCCCACATCCACCTGATGCAATTACAGGAATAGATAAAGAATCAACAATTTTTTTAGTCAATAAAATATCATAACCATCTTTTGTTCCATCTTTATCAATACTAGTAAGAAGAATTTCTCCAGCTCCAAGTTTTTCAGCTTTTTTTGCCCATTCTATTACATCTATCCCAGTTTCTTTTTTTCCACCAAAAATAAAAACCTCAAACCAGAATTTCTTTTCATTTTCTAAAAATATAGTTACATTATCTTTAATCTCATAGTTTCTTTTAGCATCAATTGCAACCACCACACATTGTCTTCCAAACAATTCCATTAGTTCAGTAACTACTGTAGGATTTTTTATTGCACCAGTATTGATTCCAACTTTATCAGCGCCATTAAGTAAAATATTTCTTGCATCATCAATAGATTTTACTCCACCGCCAACAGTAAAAGGAATATCAATTACTGATGCAATTTTTTGAACCAAATTTTTGATTGTTTTTCGTTGTTCATCAGATGCTGTAATATCCAGAAATACTAATTCATCTGCTCCTTCATTACTATATTTTTCAGCAAGTTTTACAGGATCACCTGCATCTTTAATTGATTCAAAGTGTAATCCCTTTACCACCCTACCATTTTTAACATCAAGGCATGGGATAATTCGTTTTGTTAGTGTCATGCTATTTCCTTTGTCTCCTCTATTGAAATTTTATTTTCATATAGTGCTTTTCCCAAAATTACTCCAAATGCATTTTTTTCTTTAACATCTTTAACATCGCTAACATTTGAAATACCACCACTTGCAATCACATTAGTATGTTCCAAATTACAGGCTTGTTCTAAATATTCCAAATCAGGGCCTTCCATAGTTCCATCCCTATTTACATTAGTTAGTAAAAATTCAGTAAAACCCATTTCTAAAAATTCATTAATTGAATCAATGAGTTTAATTCCTGTTTTATCTTGCCAACCATGAATAACTATTTCACCATCTATATGATCAACTGAAATTACAATTTTTTCATGACCAAAAGATAAAAGTAATTTTTTTAGTAATTCTTTATCTTTAAAGGCCAGAGTTCCAAGTACAATTCTATTTGAAATTTTTATGATATCAGAAATTAATGCTTCATTTCGTAATCCACCTGCAATTTCAACTGGAATTGAAACTGTTTCTAAGATTTTTTTAATTATTTCAAAATTAGAACCAATTCCCAAGGTTGCATCCAAATCTACAATATGTAACATGTCAGCACCATTGGCTTCCCATTTTTTTGCAATCTCAATTGGATCATCACTGTACACAGTTTTTTGTTTTGGATCACCTTTGTAAAGTCGAACTACTTGTCCACCCATTAAATCTATTGCAGGGATTACTTTCATTTTTTACACACATCAAGGAAATTTTTTATCATTATTTTTCCAACAGAACTAGATTTTTCTGGATGGAATTGAGTTCCAAAAAAATTGTCTTGTTCAACTACTGCAGGAACTTTAATTCCATAATCAGACTCTGCAGTGATAATATCATTTGAATTAGGTTTTACTCTATACGAATGTACAAAATAAACCCAAGAACCATTCTCAACGCCTTCTAAAAGTATTCCAGGTTTTTTTATCTCTAAATCATTCCATCCCATATGAGGAACCTTCATTGAATTGGGAAGAATAATTACCTCACCATCCATTACACCCAAACCTTTCTCTTTTCCTTCTTCACTTTTTTCAAAAAACATTTCCATTCCTAGACAAATTCCAAGTACAGGTACATTATCAACATAATCTAAAAATTGAGTTTTTAAAAAATCCCTAATGCTATTAATTGCAGGATCAAAGTTACCTACACCTGGAAGTAATAAACCAGAATAGTCATTTGGTTTATCAAAATTAGTGATAACATCAACTGTAGCACCAACTTTTTCAAGAGAAGTTTTCAAACTAAAAATATTTCCAGCACCATAGTCAAAGATTGCTACTTTAACCATTACATTGATCCTTTCGTACTTGGAATTCCTTTTTGTTTTATATCCAGAGTAGATGCATTTCTAAATGCAACAGCAAGTGACTTTATGGCAGCCTCAACTTTGTGGTGATCATTATCCCCATACTTTACAGTAAGGTGAATACAGCTATTCAGATTTTGTAATAATGATTGAAAAAAATGTTCTAAGTCTTCTTTAGACATGTCTTCAATCTTGTTACGTTTTATTAACAAAGTTGATTTCCAAAATTGACGCTTCACTAAATCAATAGAAGCCTCAGCTAGTGATTCATCCATTGGAACTGATGCATAGCTAAATCGTGTAATTCCACTTCGCATTCCAAGTGCCTTATCAACTGCTTGTCCAATTGTAATTGCTGAATCCTCAATTAGGTGGTGTTCAATTCCATCATTTGATTTTGCAACAACTTTGATATCCATCATACTGTGTTTACCAAATGATACAATCAAGTGATCAAGAAAATTAATTCCTGTTTTGATACTTGTTTTTCCTGCACCATCAATATTTACAGAAACTTGTATGCTTGTTTCTTTTGTACTTCGGTTAATTGATGCTTTTCGTTGTGCCATATTTCTCACAGATATTCTCAATTACTTATTCTAAATTTAATACCTTTGGAAGTAAATGAATTGATTCCAATACTAAAATAGCCTCATTTTTCTCAAATAATTCTAATTTTTCTTGGGGGTTTTTACTAGTACCCATAATTCCACAAAATGTAGTTGTAGTTCCCATTTCAGTCACTCTTTTTGCCATAATAAAATCCTCCATTGAATCTCCAACATACAAAGTAGATATTCCATTCATCCCTTTAATTGAATCAAGTAATGGTTTTGGATTAGGTTTTGCAAGATCCCTTGATTCATCTTCTAAAAATACTGAATTTTTTAAATCAAATCTTGACAATAATTCTTTTAAAGAATAACTAACTGATTCTTTTCCTCTACCAGTAACCATTGCTATTTTTGATTTAAATTTTTTTTCTAATAATTCAAGTATAGAATTATTCAATATTACATCATCTTGTTCAATTAATCCAGGTTCTGAAAATTTAGAATATTTATCAAATAATTTTTTGTACAATTCAGGCCCATAGAAAAGTTGATCAAAAATCTGATAAAGTGGATTATCATGATGTGTTCCAGGATATGATAATTGATTTTTAATTTCAGAAATATCTGTTTGATTTTGTAAATATTTTTCTACAGTTTTAATTCCATTTGAATCAGAATTTTTTATCACATCAAAAATAAATTCTGTAGGATCTTTTTCTAATTTTTTTGCAGCAACAAGAGATAAAATTGCAGCATATACTAAATCAACTTCATCATTAAATCCACCTGTAGATTTAAAACCATCAATTATTTTAAAATCAATATTAATAGAATTATTTATTTTTGAAAAATTCTCTAAAACATATTGTGTTGTTTTAATGATAGCCAAATCATAAGATTTTGTAATATCAATTAAAACACCATCACAATCAAAAATTATTGTATCAATTTCATGTAGTAAATCAATACATGAATCATCAAGATAGATTCCTTCAGATTTTTTAACTAGAGTCATCCCAATAAATCACGAATTGCTAGTAAAAATTTAGAGTTCATTTCTTTTGTTCCAATTGTTACCCTAAGACATCCTTTATGATTTCCAATTTTACCTAATTTTCTAATTGAAATTCCTTGTTCTGTAAGTGCTGAATAAACTCGTTTATAGGAACCATGAGCATCAAATAGCACAAAATTAGCCTTAGAATCAAAGACTAGAAAGGAATCATATTTTTGTAATGTTTCAATAATTCTTCTTCTTTCAATTTTGATATCAGATACTATTTTTTTCATTAAATCAGATTTTTCTAGAGCTAAAATTCCTGATTCAATAGTAATAGTACTTAGAGGATAGGGATATTGTAAGATGTTCATAAATGCATCAGTAAATTTCTTGTTGGCAATAAAATATCCTAATCGAAGACCAGCTAATCCAAATGATTTTGATAATGTTTGCACAACAATTAGATTTTCATGATTTTTTACCATACTAACAAGAGAATATTCACTAAATTCCCCATAAGCCTCATCAATTATCACAAGACCATTAAAAGATTTGATTAATTTTTGTAGTTCAGTTTTTGAGAATTGAAATCCTGTGGGATTATTTGGAGAATCAAGATATAAAATATCTGCTTTTTTTGATTGTGTCACAAAATCTTTGATATTTAATGTCATATCATCTGAAAAAGGAATTGCAATTAATGGTATTGAGTATAATTTACATCTCTCTTCAAAGAATCCAAATGTAGGTTTAGAGGTTAGAACTTTGGTTTGTTTTGATGCAAAATTAGATAATATCAAATCCAATATTTGATCAGAACCATTACCTACACCAATCATCGAAGTAGGGACTTTAGTAAATTTAGATATCATTTTGATTAAACTATCTATTCTACCTAAGGGATATTCTCTTACATCTGAATTTTTTTTGGCAGATGTAATAACATCGTTTTGGAATTGTTTAGAAATTACATAATTTTCATTTGAATCAAGTTTAACTGAATTTGGAATCAAGTCAGGTTTTTGATAACCACCAATTGATGAAAATTTCTTTATTTTTTCATCAAACCAGTTTTTTTTCATTTCAATCTACCTCTAACTGCTTCAAAGTGATTTGGTAATCCTTCAGATGTTGTTAAAGCATCAAGATATTTTGAGAGTTTAGACAATGATGATTTTGAACAAGTAGCTTGAGTATTGACCTTGATAAAATCTAAAACAGATAATGGGCCACGAATTTTTCCAAATCCATTGGTAGGAAGTATGTGATTTGAGCCTAAAACATAGTCACTTGCAGAAGATGGAGTATTTTCTCCAAGTAGAATCAGACCAGCAGTATTAATTTTAGAAGATATAGATTCAGGATTTTTAGTCATTATCTGCAAGTGTTCCGGTGCCAAAGTATTTGCAAGTTTTATCATATCAGTACTAGATTTACAAATTGCAATAAATCCATTGTTTTTTAAACTAGATTTTACAAATGTGGTTCTTTTTATTTTTGGAATTAGTTCTGAAATGATTTTGTTTACAGAATTTGCAAGTTTTAGTGATGTTGTAATCAAATAACAAAAAGTATCACTACTGTGTTCTGCTTGAGAGATCAAATCTAATGCGATTAGTTTTGGATTTGTTGAATTATCAGAAATAATTCCTAGTTCAGTAGGACCTGCAAGCATATCAATACCTGTTTTACCACTTATCAAATATTTTGCAGTTGTAACAAACGCACCACCAGGGCCCACAATTTTATCTACTTTAAGAATTGATTTTGTACCATATGATAATGCAGCAATTGATTGTACACCACCTGTTTTGTAAATCTCATTTGCTCCACAAAGATTTGCTGCAACAATTGTTAGTGGATCAATTTTTCCATCAGAATTTGGAGGAGTAACAACTACAATTCTCTTTACACATGCAACTTTGGAAGGCACTACAGACATGATTACAGAGCTTGGGTATTTTGCTAATCCACCAGGTATATAACATCCAACACTTTGAATTGGAATAAATTTTTTAGAAATTTTAATTCCATCCTGATTGATTGTTTTATTTTTCAATAGAGATTTTATTGCAGATTCTGTTTTTTCCAATCGTTTTTTTGCTA
>Ga0209992_10003125_pt1 | contig 14272 bp, 10 predicted proteins | sample 2SBtaG_2_FD_182564 | JGI IMG/M metagenome (GOLD analysis project Ga0209992, IMG submission 182564) | Deep subsurface microbial communities from Kolumbo volcano to uncover new lineages of life (NeLLi) - 2SBTROV12_ACTIVE470 metaG (SPAdes)... | ecosystem: Environmental > Aquatic > Marine >... | reverse complement strand
ATGGTGACCAAAATTTTTGTTTGACACCACGAATATATTCGTTGGTGGTCATTGTTTTAAACCATTGCACAACACAATGTAGGGGCGAACCTGCGTGTTCGCCCATTTGGTCGTGTTCGCCCATTTGGTCGTGTTCGCCCATTTTGGCGTGTTCGCCCATTTGGTCGTGTTCGCCCATTTGGTCGTGTTCGCCCATTTTGTCGTGTTCGCCCATTTGGTCGTGTTCGCCCGTTTTGTCGTGTTGTGTTTTATCAGGGCAGACACGCAGGTCTGCCCCTACGTATATGATGATGGTATGAAAATGATTGGGCATAATGACATATTCATCGCATAAAATATCCGGAAATTTATTTTCCAATTCAATATACCATTTTTGAACCATTCGTCCCGCATCGTTCAACACCATTTTCCCGTCCAAAACATCACCAAACAAACATTCCCTGTTTTGCGTGCAGATGGTCACAAAATACGCCCCGGCCTGTGAATAATCGTATCCCTGCAACCTTATCGACCGACGATGATGGACATCAGGATTGTATTGCATCGCGTCCTATTCCCCACTCGCTTCCACAATTGCAATCTCTTCTTCCGATAGCCCATACAACTTATATACCAATTGGTCTATTTCGCCTTCAAGTGCGGTGGTGCCTGCCCGACAATGTTTTTCAGGCGGGTCTGCCTGCTGGTTGGCCAGCCCCTTCTGTTTAGATTGCAATGGCTGGTAAACTTTTTTGGCGGTGAGAATCATCTTTCCCAATTATTCTCTTTCTTTATTTTTTCAATATCTTTTTGTGAATGTGAAGATGAAACAATCATTCCCTTCATTTTCGTTTTGAACTTAATTCCTAATACTTGACTGGCTTCATATTCTTTCGCCAACTGAACCAAATCACTTTTCTGTTTTAGGACTTTGGTTGCATTAACAATATTCAATAACAAATTTTTTAAAATATCGTCAGAGTCTAATAAGTCTTCCGTATTAATATTTTTAATTTCACCATCGTGCACCATATTGCATCTTAATTTGTAAATCCTATTAATTTTGTTATCCCAATTTTGACCGGTTTGAGAAAAATACCAATGAAACAGAGCATTCAATCTATTCTTTAATTTTTCAAGGTGGCTTTCGCCTTTTTCTTTATCTGTTAACAAGGTTTCTAATGCAATCATATTGTTTAAAAATGCTTCTGATAATTCAGAAGAGAATATACTTTTACCGCAAAGGATTACCGCTTTCTTAATATCCATTTGCCAATCTTTATGAACAGGTAGTTCACCATTAATAATTTTCAAAGCATTTGGAAAAAAGTGATACCCCCTTACATCTGACCATTTACGAATAATTGAATGGTGGATTACATTATCTGCCTTAAAATTAACGTTAATTCTTTTCGTGATTTTATTATACAGAAAACTATCACTCAAATGTCGTTTTGCATATTCTGGGAAACCAAACCGTTGAATATTTCTTCTGTGCCCAAATTGTTCACTGGCTAAAATCCAAATTGCTTCTCTTATTTTTGCCATTGGTTCAGCCATCGATACTTTAGGGTCAATATTATATTTTAGGACTGCATAAGTTTTAGAACTTTTTAGAAGTTCAAAATTGGTGTTTTTAAACTTTTTTCCAATTTCTGAAAGTGGTTTATCATACCCAAACCTTCTGCGACAGCGAATGAGTTTATTTTTCTCAATAAAAGTGATGTCACCAATTTTAATCTCTTTTTGGATGTTTTTGCCCAAGACCAAATTGAAGATGGGAATAACTATAATGTGATTTTGTTTAGCCATTCACACTTTCCTCAACAATCTGTATTTCCTCATCTGTCAAACCATACAACGCATACACCAATAAATCAATCTCACGCTCTAATGCACTGGTATCTGCCTGCGGGTTGGATTTTTTGGCTGTGAGAATTTGGTCGACTAAATTGATGAATGGTTTTTGATCATCAAAACTAATTTCTCTTATTGGTATTTCTGAAATAGGTTTATATAATAATTCCAATATTTCCCCTTTTCTTTTACCTCTAAAATATAACCAATAATAAAATAGTTTTGAGTTAATTACAGGTAGAATATATTTTATATGAATTTTATCATTACCTCTATCCGTTATTATATAAATATCACTTCCCCCGTACCATTGTTCATTATTATAAGCAAAAGTATTAATTCTTGATCTTTGTGGAAAAACAATTTTCGGTCCTTCAAAGTTAACCCCCATCCTCGCCGCAAAAATAACCCACCATTTACCTAACTTTAATGCTGCTTGCATTTCACCTCTACTTTTGCTTCTTGATTTAATTACCTGTTTGTAATTAATAAAATGTTTCTTGATGTTTGGTATACTACTTAACTCTAAATTTCTCGTAGCAAAAATTAAATTCTTTTTATCTCTCACAGAGTTAGTATGATAGCGGAAAATATCAGAATTTTTATAATATGATTTTATAATTGTTTTTTCTTTATTATTTAAATTCATTTTTTTGATTTCATCATCTGAAAGAACAAAGACACCATTACCTAAACAGTCTTCTGGAATATTATGTTTTTCAATATGTCTCCTTGTTATTTTATCAACACCGCTTAACACACCTTGATTTACATTCTTTAATTTTATTAGGGGTATAGAATCTATTTTTATTTTTTTCAATATGGTGCCATGTGAGGAATTATTTTCAGTATCATCATTTCCAGATAACCTCATATAATTATTGTCACCATCATAAATATTATTCTGTTTGACCAAATAATATTCTGTTCCAATGTCCTGCATAGATAATATCTCGTTTAGTATACTATCATTTACAGTTCCTGTCCTTTGGGTTACGCAATTATTTGATTTAAAATTTGCATTATTTTCTTTCACTATAATAGATATCATATTATGCTGCCCTTTAGCAGAATCAAATATTTTTAATTCATTAAAGTTTATCAAACTCTGAATGCAAACTCTATTTTTAAAATCCAATCGCAATTTATGCGCACCATCGGCAGTTATATAATAATTTGTAGTAATAAAAGACACAGACCCTCGTGGCTTCAACAAATCTAAAGATTTATGAAAAAAGAAATAGAAATAATCCATTTTTCTTTTATAAAAAGATTTTCCAAAAGAAGTAGCTTTTACTTCACGAAATATATTTTTATTCCCTTGTTCACCTATATATGGTGGATTTGCTATTGAAACATCAAAACCGCCTTTTTCCCGAAATACATCGGCAAAATAGAGTTTCCACGGGAAGAAGTTACGGATCTTATTGCCGTGGGTCATTTCAAATAAATTATTTTCTACCTGTTCAACATCAAAATCATTAAAGCGTCTTTTGATTTTCTCTTTTTCAAGTTTAAGATATGTTTCCTTTGTTTCACCTTTCAGTGTTTTTGCGGTATCATTCATTTTGTCTAATGCAGTAAAATAGTCCCTTTTCTGCTTTTTCAATTCAAAATGGAAAATGTCAATCATTGCATTTTCTACATCAAGTTTGCTTTGTGTTTTCTCTCTTGGATGAACAGCATTAAACTGTTTTTGTAATTTTTCGTGTAGGTCATCAATTAAATTATCCAGTTCTGAATCTTTTTCAAGCAAGGATGCTTGAGTTACATTCTCTTCCTTCTTTTCAATATCCAGCGAAATACCGTGAAATTCTTCAATGAGTGAATTGCCCTGCATAATTTTATAGTCCAAATTAGGCAAAGGTTGGATGGTGGTATAATCATCTTCATCCACCACCAAAGAGAGCCACAGTCGCAGTTTGGCAATTTCAATGGCACCGGGGTCAATATCCACACCATAAAGTGAATTTTGGATGCAGTGGCGTTTGAGGTTGTAAACACCCCGTCCCTGTGGGACACCCCTCTCTAGAGGGGAATTGAGGTATAGCGATAAGACAGTTCTGGCTTTTACAATTTCTGTAAGCATTCCCACCGGAAAGGCCCCTGAACCAATGGCAGGGTCGCAGACTTTGATATTCGCCAGAGCATCATCCAACGCTTGGGCATTTTCTTTAATGGAATCCATTAAAACAGAATCATATTTTTTGCCCTGTTCCACGATGGCCGTTTCCAATTCCAGAATAATATCGCCTTCACGGATAAGTGTTTCAATGTCTTCTTTTGGTGCCGGTTCGCATTCTGTATCCAAATAATTAATGAGCGATTCTTGGCACATATAATGAACAATCGTTCGGGGTGTATAATAGGCACCTTTACCTTTGCGTAGGTTTTCCGGAAGAAGATTTTCAAATACTTTCCCCAGCATTTCCGGGTCAACGGCGACTTCTTTTTCTAAAGGTTCATCTTCGCGCACCGTGAAATTGTATTGGTCAAATGTCTTCAGCACATCGCCAATTAAATCATTATCAATACGAATGTCTGTTTCTTCCCAGGTATAATCATTGATGGGTTCAAACAATCCGCCATTTAAAAACGGGATTTTACAATTGAAACGGGTAAAAACATCATTCGCCCGTTCCGTAGCCAATGCTTCATAAAAAAGTGGCTCTAACACATCATTAAAGAAATTGCCGTAATTGATAAACTCTTTATCAAAAAGACGACGCAGAAAGTTTTTTGGTCCTTTGCCCCATTCTTTGAAATTCCCGTTTTCATCTTTACCAACACCTAACCAACCTTTTTTCTGAAGAAAGTAAAGGAATACAATTTGCCCCATCAACTTTTTGGCAAAATTCGCTGTATCAATGGTTTTGGTTTCGAATTCTTCTGCAATTTTCGGGTCTTTTTCTACAATATCGTTGAGTTCATTCCAGAGTTTTTCAAATTGTGCCCGATAATCTTTGTAGAATTGTTTGGTAACCACATCTACACTAAATGCATTTTCTAATTCAGAAAGTGTGGGATTTTTTCGGTCATCAGAAAGAATGCCAACCAGTTGTGCTTGTGCGGTGTGGTTGGGTTCGTTTTTCCCCACCAAAAATGAATAGCGTTTAGCAGGGGTGATATCTTCTTTAATTTTGAATTTACCGGAATCGGTCTGCACCCGTATATATTCCATCCGAATGTAGGAAAATCGCCAGTCATCAGGATTGGTGGTATAGTAGGCAACCAACGCCGCATCTTTTTCATCCCTGTTTTTCAGATAGTCCGACGTAAAATTCCGAAGCATGGTTCTGGAGCGTTCCAATGCCCATTCATTTTTAAGCTGAACCACCAATACGTCAATTTTGTCCCCATTTGGATCGGTGTAAGTGCCAAGCCGTTTATATTTGGTAATATGGTTTTTGAAGGAATGACGGATGTAAGTGCCGGAGATATAATCGAATCTTTTGGCTTCATCTACATTATTCAGCAGATTGATAGCAAAATTGCGAAAGCGTCCTTCATCAAAAGGAAAATTGAAGGTATTACCAATAAGTTGTGTGGCTGTTTGTTTATCCATTGGTTTGCCTTATCAATGCTTCTAATTCTTTTTTATCGGGTAATTCAACCAAATATTTTGAAACGAATAATTTATTATCTAAACTGTCTGTAGCGTATTCTACTTTCGTTTCATTTTTATCGGTGCAAAGAACAACACCAACGGGAAGATTATCATTTTTCTCCATGACATTTTTCTTGTAGTAATTCAAATAATAATTCATTTGTCCCACATCGGCATGAGAAAAAGCTCTCGTTTTTAGATCAATTAATACATGGCATTTTAATATTCGATGATAAAAAACCAAATCAATTCTGTCATGTTCATTCCCGATAGTAATCCGTTTTTGCCGTGCTTCGAAACAAAACCCATTTCCCAGCTCCATGAGAAATTCTTCAATTTTGTTTAATAATTCCGTTTCTAAATCATTCTCCGAATACATGGGTAATTCTTCAAACCCGGTAAATTCTAAAATGTAGGGGTCTTTAATCGTGTCTTCAATGCGGACAATGGCTTTGCTTTGTTTGACTGATTCTAACAAGCGTTTTTTATCTTTGGACAGACCGACTCGTTCTAATAGTAAAGATTCAATTTGACGTTTTAGTTGCCGTGAACTCCAGTTTCCATTGATGGCTTCTTTTTCGTAAAATGCTCTTTTTAAGGGGTCATCAATTTTAATGAGTTCAGTAAAATGAGTGAAAGAAAAGTGAGAGAGCAACACTTCGGGGGCTGTTTTGAATTCATCAGCCAGTGGCTGTTGAATTGGTTTTGCCAATTGGTCAGGCAGTGCCTGACTTTTTCCTGATTTGAATTCGACAGGCAGTGCCTGTTGAATTTGTAATTGGTCAGCCACCGTCTGACTTATTTGGGGGTATGTTTCATAAAACTGCCTAAATAGTTTTAGATTTGTAAATGACATCCCTTTTATTTTCTTTTTCTTCAATTCCTTGGCAATAGATTCGAGTAGCTTTCCACCATATTGGGCTCTGTCTTCACCTTTTTGTTCATATTCCACAAGATAGTATCCAACAATCCAATTGCGAATCACAAGTGCTTGATTTATAGATGTCAACGCCTGCTGTTTAAGGCCGGAAGATGTTTGCTCAATGGTTGAAACTAAATGATCAAATTTCATAATTACTAATCTCCTACCAACCATTCAGACAAAATGACTTCCCGTTTAGAAATAAACCCTTCCGAACCACCGGAATGACGAATGCCCAAAAGTCGTCCCGGGATTTCTCTTTTTAGCACAGCAAGAACTTTTAACGCTTCGCCTTCTTTTTCAATTTTTTGTTTGATGCGTTTGGTAATGTTTTTGGGGATGACACCTTCGTTATATTTTTCTAACACAATTTGAATAAATTCTTCGTCATCATCAGTGAATGATGTGCATCTTTTTATTAAGTCAGATTTTAAAGTGCCGATGACATATTGTTCATTCGATCTTCCACCACGGCTTTTTCCACCTTCTTCAATTTCGTCTGAAGTGATATGTTCAAACTGCTCTTTATTCTTTTTCAGAAAATCGTAATATTCTTTAGGAATGGATTGACGGTTCACATCTGATTCACATTTGAAAATATTCACAGCATCAAAAAACGGGATTTCTTCAGATTGCTCACCCTCACTAAACATAAACTTTTTTAGTTTACCTTTTCGGAAGAAAGTGATTAGACCATTATTTTCAATATTTTCCTTTTTAGCAGAACGGGCTTTTTTCGGTAGTCGTTTTATTCTATCAAATAGTTTAGGGTCATTATCTCGTATGTCCCGAATGAATTTCAAATATTCCAATTCAGATTTATAACTCTCGTCTTCCTGTTCATAGGTTTTTTTGGAAGTCAATTTTTTATATAATGTATCACCAAATAATTCATGGGATGTTACCACTTCTTCATCGGAGAGATAACGGGCATCTTCCCCTAGCGTATCGTGAAACGCTTGAATCTTTGATTTAATATTATCTTCCAAACCAAGATGTTCATCTGATTCATCGGTAGGGAAGAAGTTGTAAATATGAATTTCTTTATTTTCTGTTCCCACACGATTGACACGACCCACACGCTGAAGCACTCTTGTTGGATTCCACGGCAAATCATAATTAATAACGCTAAATGAACGGTGTAGGTTTACACCTTCCGCCAATACATCGGTGCTGATTAAAATTTGGATGTCGTCTTCCGGTTCTCTGGCTCGTGGATCATAATTATTTGTGATTTTCCGCCGTGCTTCCGAAGTAACCAATCGTTTATCTTCTATTAAACCGCCATTACTGGAAAAGAATAAAACTTTACTGCCAAATTTCTCATTTAGTTTTCCGAAAAGATATTCGCCTGTTTCCAATGATTCAGTAAATACCAATATTTTTTTATCATTCAGATTTCCGCCCGTTTCCAATTCATTGACAAATTTATCCAGTTTCGGGTCGGCATTAATGGGTTTCCACAGTTTTTTAATTTCTTTTAGTATTTTTAAGTCATTTTCTAATGCGTGTTCAAATTCAGGTGAGAATTCGTTTGATTGATATTCCTGTACTTTTTCTTCTTCGAGCAATCGTTGGATTTTTTCTTCATTATCTTCATCAATTAAATCATACACATTAATATTTTTACTGATTAGAACTCTGCCTTCACCGAACATTTCTATAAAATCTTCATACGATTTAACAAACCTGCCCACAGATTTTTTGAATGCATAAAATGAACTTTCCAGCCGTTTGACCAAAATTCCTTTCATAAAGCCACCCACATTTCGTTGGGCTTGGAGTTCAAATTCTGTCAACTGACGATTAAGAAAAACCAATGGCATATAACGGGAATATGAAAATTGTTTCAGCATTTCAATTGTCTGGGTAAAAACCAATCCAATAGTTGAATCAAATTTGTAAACTAATCGTCTGGGGTCGCTCACTTCTGGGAAGAATAAACCTTGTTCATCAATATCTTTACTGAAGTATTTTTTAATTTCGCTTCGTGTTCGGCGAACCATAATATATTTCAAAACTTTTTCCCGAATATCTTCAGCACCATCTTTAATAATATCTAAATATTCAGGGTCAGACTTTTTATGTTTATTGAGTTTAGTCATCAACCTATTGAAAAATTTCTCAAGATTTATTACACCTGGAATGGTTGACCGTTTGGGAGACTGAAATAATTTGATTTGATTGAAAATATCTAAAAAAGTATTATTGAGAGGCGTTGCCGTAACTAAAACCACTTTTTTGCCATAACAGATTTCAGTCAGTTTTTCAAACCCTTGAGTATATTCATTTCTGAAGCGGTGTGCTTCATCAATAAAAATAGTTTCGTATTTATCAATATCCGTTTGAAGAATTCTATCCAATTTCCCCAATGATTCAATTTCATATTTTTTTACACCAAACTCAAAAAAAGTATCTTTCCAATAATCAATAAGAACAGGGGGACAAATGACCAATTTTCCACCACCCAATTGCTGGGCTAACATTGCAGAAATATAGGTTTTTCCCAACCCTACCACATCTGCCAAAAAAACACCGTGAAATGCTTCTAAAATCTTTTTAGCGGAAACGATTGCCTGCTGCTGATATTGAAGATCCATAAAACCTTCCGGCATATCTATTTCAATTTCTTGATCCAGATTAATGTCTTCTTTCAAATATTCATACAACATCTTCAAGTAGAGTTGATAAGGAGAAATATCTTCATTTAGCCACGTTTTTGTTCTAACTGTATCCACAAACTTTTCGGAAATATCAACACCATCTTTCCATAAATCTTCAAATTGGTTTAAGGCAAAATCAACATCACCTTTGTCTTTTAATTCAACATTGAATTCCCGATTACCAATAAGTCCGCTATGAGAAAAATTACTTGAACCGGTAATAACCGACCCAAAGGAAACTTGTTCTTCGCTGTATCGTGAAATGTAAACCTTGGCGTGAATATTGCCACTTGGATAAGCCCTGAATTCCAGTTTTTTCCCGTTTCCGCCATTAGCAATATCTTCTTCGGGATTGGGACAATCGGTTGATAAGAATTCAATAAATTTCTTAATACCGTATTCTGTGAGAAAATCATCGCTGGAAGCATCAATTTCTGTAACGGCTGCTTCCATTGCGGCGTTGCTTGTATCTTTATGGGAAGTGAAATCGATATTTGTTTGACTGCGAACTGTATCAATCAATTCAAATGTTTTTTGGTCAACATTTAATCCAACAAGGATTCTAATTTTTTCAACACTTTCTAAACTATCGGCTAATTGATGAAATCCGCTTGTTCGGAAATAACCGACTAATACATCAAAATATCTAACGGCACGAAGTGTGCTTTTAAATCGGTCAACTAATGCTGCATTTGGCTCATTTGTGAAGAATGTTAAATCTGTGCTCATATTAAATATTCTTGAAGCGGCTTAACCCTGTATATACGATTTAGCTCTAATTGATTATTTCCCCTAATATATAGTATAATCATATATAAAATTAAGAAGATATAACCTCTTTCTCCGATAATTTTTATTTATAAGTTAATAATCCATTTTTAAAAACAAATTTACCATTTGAATTTATTACTGCAAACGGGATAGAGTTTTTATTTATAGATTCATATCCAATTAAAATTAATTTTTCACCGGGGTAAACAGGATAGCCAAAACGACCATTTATACTAATTAATTGACCAATATCATTATTTAATATTTTTTCAATTAAATTTGAACAGCTCATTGACATAACACACGCACCATGTAAAATAGTCCCTTTAAAACCAGCCAGTTTTGCTAATAATGGATTTATATGTATAAAATTAAAATCACCTGAAACTTCTGCAAATTTTAACTCTTGACCTTTTTCAGTTTGCATTTCAATTCTAAATTCTTCTTTCAAATCTTTAGTTTGTTCTATGTTTTTTCGAGGATTTTTTAATTTTTTTCGAATAATAAACCCTGTTTGTGATTCCACGACGAGTACATCTTTATTAAACCCGCGCCCACTAATATTAATTTTTTCTCCTACAGGAGTTTCTATTATATTATTAATTTCTATTTTTATTTTTAATTGATCATCCACTTTTAATGGGTTATGCCATATAATTTTCTGGTCTGCAAATACACCCTTTAATAAATTTATATTTAAACCTTCATGAATTAGTAATTTTTTTATTAATGGAAATGTAAGTTTATAAAGTAAAAATGGAGGTGCATAATATTTACTAAAATAAGCGGGATTATTATCTTTAGTTGCATTAGAAAACAGTTCGATATCTTGGTGTGAAATTGGTTTTATGATTTCTTCAAATGAATAACCAATCATGTTTCTATTCATTTTATACGAATTTATATTCTTAATTAATGATTTAAAAAGTTTCCAATCAAATGATGACAAATTAAATCCATTCCTCTAATTCTAATAATTTTATTTTCATATCTAATCCACCTCCATAACCCCCAAGCCCTCCATTTTGAGCAATTACACGATGACATGGTATTACTATTGGAAGTGTATTTGTTGCATTAGCAGTACCAACGGCACGCATTGCTTTTGGATGACCAATATTTTTTGCTATTTCACCATACGATTTTGTCTGTCCAAAAGGTATTTTTGTTACAGCTGTTAATACTTTTTTTCTAAAATCTGTTGTAAATAATTGATATTTAAAAGTGAATACTTTTCTTTGTGCAAAAAAATATTCTTCAAGTTGAGTTTTAGCCAGAGATTGTGGATTTTTATATTTCTTAAATGTATTATAATTTAATTTTTTTTTACACCAATTATTTATTTTCTCTTTACTGGAATCGGGTAATCCAATATAAACTACAATATTTTTATATTCAACTATTGTTAAACTTCCAATTGGTGTGCTGACATTATAATATCTTAAATCCATATTACTAATTTTAATACAAACATGCTATGTGGTTATAGAATTAATCCTCAAAAAACCCGTAAATTTACTATGTGTATTTTCAATCATATTTACAATAAATAAAAATGGAAGGTATTAAAATGAGTGAACAAGCCAAGATTCAACTTCCTGAGTTAGAACATGAATCAGCTATCATTACGGGTAGTGAAGACGAAAAAGCTTTTGATATAACAAAATTACGCCCCAATACAGGACATATTACACTTGACCCTGGTTATGGAAATACGGGTGCATGTATAAGTGATATTACATTTATAGATGGTGAAAAAGGGATTCTCAGATATAGAGGATATCCTATAGAACAGCTTGCTGAACAATGTAAATTTACAGAAATTTGTTATTTACTTCTTTATGGTGATTTACCAACAGAAGAACAGCAACAACAGTTTAGTTCGCGAATTAAACAAGAACAAAATATCCATGAAGACATGAAACGGTTTTTTGATGGCTTTCCAATTACTGCTCATCCAATGGCAATTTTGTCTGCCATGATTACTTCATTATCGGCCTATCATGAAAGTACCGATATTTCTGATATAGAAAAAATTGATGCTGATATTATCCGGTTATTAGGAAGAGTAAAATCTTTTGCTGCTTTTTCATATCGTAAATCACATGGACTACCCTATATATACCCACAACAAGATTTAAGCTATGTTGAAAATTTTCTCCACATGACGTTTTCAGATACTCAAGAAAATTATAAAACAGACCCAGTATTAGCTGAAGCGTTAAATCTTCTATTAATTTTACATGCTGATCATGAACAAAATTGTTCGACAAGTACGGTGAGAATGGTAGGGAGTAGCCATGCAAATTTATATACAACTATTTCTGCCGGTATTGGCGCTCTTTGGGGGCCACTACATGGAGGTGCAAATCAACGAGTAATTGAAATGCTTGAAGAAATTAGAGATGATGGAAGTGATTATAAAAAATATGTGAACATGGCAAAAGATAAAAATTCAGATTATAAATTATTTGGGTTTGGTCATCGTGTATATAAAAATTATGACCCTCGAGCAAAAGTGTTATCTCAAGTTGCAGATAGAGTTTTAAAAGCATTAAATGTTGACGACCCACTTATGGAAATTGCTAAAAATTTAGAAGAAGTCGCATTAAATGATGAATATTTTATTGCGAGAAAATTATATCCAAATGTAGATTTCTATAGTGGTATTATCTATAAAGCAATGGGGATTCCAACGAATATGTTTACTGTAATGTTTGCACTCGGAAGACTTCCAGGATGGTTAGCGCATTGGAGAGAAATGATTCTTGATCCTAAATCTAGAATAAATCGGCCAAGGCAAGTTTATACTGGTCCTACATTTAGAGATGTAACTCAAATTAAGGATAGATAATCTGAAAGCATACCATGGTTTAGTAAAGCATGTGCTTGAAACGGGAATTCGTAAAGAAAACCGAACAGGCACAGATACAATTTCTGCTTTTGGCGCTCACTATAAAGTAGATCTCGCAAATGGATTTCCATTACTTACTACAAAGAAAGTTTTCTTTAAATCAGTTATTAGAGAACTATTATGGTATTTAAGTGGTGAGACTCATATTCGAAATCTTAGAAAACATACAAAAATTTGGGATGCTTGGACCTCAGAGGAAAAGAACTGGGAAATTGGACGGATGTATGGATACCAGTGGGTAAATTGGGAAAAGTATACCAAAGATGATAATACGGGTCAGTATAATAAAACTTACATTAATCAAATTGATGAAGTCATTAATTTAATTAAAAATAATCCTGAATCTCGTCGAATGGTTGTGACGGCATGGAACCCTTCTGTGCTGGATGAAATTGCACTTCCTAGCTGTCATGCTTTTTTTATTTTTAATGTTACTGGAGATAAATTAAATTGTCATTTAACTCAAAGAAGTGGAGATATCGCTTTAGGAATACCATTTAATTTAGCTTGTTATGCAACATTAACTCAAATGATTGCACAGGAAACAGGATATAAATTAGGCCAATTTTCTCATTATATTAATGATGCACATATTTATGTAAATCATGTTGATGGACTAAAAGAACAATTAGAAAGAGAATTTAGGCCACTACCAAAATTAGAAATAAAAAATAAATCATTTTGGGATTTAGAGTTTGAAGATTTTACTTTAAAAGATTACAATCCTCACCCTTCTATTCGCTTTGAAGTTGCAGTTTAGTGGATATTCACCTAATTTGGGCACAAGACTTAAAAAGTGCAATTGGGAAAAATAATGATTTACCATGGTATATTCCAGAAGATTTAAAAAACTTTAAACAACTTACCTTAAATCAACCAATTGTAATGGGTAGAAATACGTGGGATTCATTAAAATTTAAACCTCTCCCCAAACGAAGAAATATTGTTTTAACTTCTAAAAATAATATTGAATCAGCAGATACATTTGATAGCCTAGATCATTTATTAAGTGATTTAATAAATAAGAAAACAAAAAAAATATTTGTTATTGGAGGAGCTCAAATATATAAGTTATTTTGGGGGTTAGCAACATCATTACATATTACAATTATATCTGATAAATTTGAAAATGCAGATACTTTTTTTCCATTTTCAATGGATGATATAAAAAATGATTTTAGGTTAATACTTTCAAGAGATTTAACAAATTCTGCTCAATATCAATATTGGGAACGAAATTAGTCAATTGCTTTTCGGATTAATATTCCTGTTAATCCAGAAACACCACCTATAATTATGGGTAAAATTAATATAATAATTGCCAGCATGAATGAATTATTTACATTCATCATTGTTGCAACTCTAGCCATTAAAATTTCTCCGCCAATTATCCATCTATAAAATAAAATAATTGCCCATGTAATTGTTAATGTGGAGCTTCCTATCTGAATTGCAGATATATTACTTTCCGCGATTGCCCCGATTATTACACAATAAATTACACCAGCCCACCAAGGTAAAAAATATAATACAGGAAATAATATTAAAACAAAAACATA
>Ga0209992_10003124_pt1 | contig 14280 bp, 16 predicted proteins | sample 2SBtaG_2_FD_182564 | JGI IMG/M metagenome (GOLD analysis project Ga0209992, IMG submission 182564) | Deep subsurface microbial communities from Kolumbo volcano to uncover new lineages of life (NeLLi) - 2SBTROV12_ACTIVE470 metaG (SPAdes)... | ecosystem: Environmental > Aquatic > Marine >... | reverse complement strand
TAACTGGTATTGCAAATGTCTTAGGTTACAAAGTCGAGATTGTCATTCCTGAAAAAGCAAGTAATGAAACTAAAGATATCATAAGAAATCTGGGTGCTAAAGTGTTTGAAACTAGTGATGATTTATGTCCAAAAGTAGGTGCTGGAACTGATCAAAGCATTGCACTTGCAACATCTATTGCATCCTCTAGACCTGACACATATTATTCTCCAAATCAATATGCAAACGAAGCAAATTTCAAAGGACATTATGTGGGAACTGGACCTGAAATATGGAAACAAACAGAAGGTAAAGTAACTCATTTCTTTACTGGTGTTGGCACTGGTGGAACAATTACTGGAATTGGGGCTTTTCTAAAGGAAAAAAACCCTGATGTAAAGATCATTGGCTGTCAACCGCAACAAAATCATCTTATCCAGGGATGGAGAAATTTTGAAGAATCTGCAAAACCTGATTTATTCTTAAAGAGAGAAAATGTTGTTGATGATTGGGTATCTGCTGACAATGATGAGGCATTCTCCGTTGTTAAAGAAGTATTTGCAAAAGACAAACTTTTGATAAGTCCTTCTTCTGCAGCAGTATATGCTTGTATGAAAAAATATCCTATTGAAGGTGATGCATGTGTTGTTGGTATTTTTGCAGATGATGGAAGGAAATTCAAAAGTGTTTATGCAAATCAGAATGTTATGACTGAGGAGGAATTTGATAATTCTCTAAAGGATGCAAAATACATGTCTGAATTAGCATATTGATTAATCTATTCTAAAATTTTCTTCAAATGTTTTTCATAAAATTCTCTAAACGAAGTATTCATGTCCATTTCATGTCTTAGACATTTGTTACTTTGTTCTGTAATTTGATTTTTAATTTCTCTACTCCATTGACTTTGTTGTTTGTCTTTGGAATCAATAACTGTTGGATTGTCTTTAATTTTTTCCATAGTTTCTAACAATGATTCACTTAACTGTCTGAATTTACTTACTCGTAAAAGAAACATTTGTGCTTCTTCTTTATTTACTAAATCCATCATTGCGTGAACTTGATTATAATATTCTAAACCTTTTTCATTATATTTTTTAAAATCCTTCATTCTTAGTTGCCAATATTCTTTAGTAACTTTTTCTTCAATTTTATAACTAAATTGAATTTCTCCTAATTCCATTCCTAATTTTGCCAATTTATCACTATGTTCTTTAGCTGATTTTTTTAGATTTTCTGGAACTTCACTCATGTTTTTCAGTTTTCTCTCTTACAATAAAGAGTTTAGATTTGTGCATCTTTCCACTTTTTCTCTGATTCCTTAGAGTATGACAAAATACATTCTTCACAAAATGAATCCCATTCAGTGACTCCTAATTTCTCAAAAAACTTTATTGACCATTCGTATGGGGGCTCTTTTCTATATTGAAATTGCTGAATAGTGTAAATTTCTTTTTCATAAAATTTATTCAGACATTTTTTGCATTGGGCATTCTTCATTATGACTAATCTGCACTTTCAGTGAGATATTTGTCCACATCGATTGCTGCCATACAACCAAATGCTGCTGCAGTAATTGCTTGTCTGTAACTTCTATCATGCACATCCCCTGCTGCAAAAATCCCTTCTATGTTGGTGTATGTTTTATTTTTTAATTTTACATAACCTTCTTCATCTAAATCAATTTGTCCTTTGAATAACTGGGTGTTTGGCTCATGTCCAATTGCTACAAACAAACCTCCTGCATCCAGTGCAGTCTCTTCATTTGTTTTTAGATTTTTTAAAATAGCTTGTTGCATTTTTTGATCTCCTTTGACTTCTTTTACTGCAGAATCCCAATGAAATTTTATTTTTTCATTGTTGAGTGCTCTTTCCTGCATAATTTTACTTGCACGTAATTCCCCTCTCCTATGAATTAGATGAACATTTGATGCAAATTTAGTAAGAAATGTTGCCTCTTCTATTGCTGAATCCCCACCGCCTACAACAATAATTTCCAAGTTTCTAAAGAATGGTCCATCACAAGTTGCACAATATGATACTCCTTTTCCTGCAAATGCTTCTTCTCCTTCTATGCCGAGTTTTCTAGGGTTTGCACCTGTTGCAATAATTACTGCACGACCTTCGTATTCTTCTGATGCTGTTAGAACTTTGAATGGTTTTCGTCTAAAATCAACATCTACTGCTACATCATCAATAATTGTGGTTCCCATTCTTTGTGATTGCTTTCTCATATCTATCATCAAGTCTGGGCCCATGATTCCGTTTTCAAATCCAGGATAATTTTCAACCTCTGTAGTGTTTACTAATTGTCCTCCTGGCAAAATTCCTGATAAAATTAATGTATCATAACCTGCTCTTGAACAATAAATTCCAGCAGTATATCCTGAAGGTCCTGCTCCGATAATAATTACATCAAATTTTGTTTTATTTTTGTCCGGTATTTTTGGCGCATCATCTTTTGATTCAAGAACTGCTGCACCTGCATCTCCCGCCATCATAATGTTAATGGTCTTAATTTCAATAATTTAAGTGAATATCCTTTTTGGTTACTCGTTTTCCATTCTCAAAAGAATTTGATCACAAATTCTTCTCATTTCTGAATCTGATCCCACACTAGAAATTCTTACAATGTCTGAAGTAGTTACAATCCCTACAATCTTTCCATTTTCTATAACTGGTAATTTGTGGATTAACTTCTCTTTCATTAATTCAGATGCTTCCCAGATCGTTTCTTCTGAATCAATTGTAATTAACGGTGATGAGATTACTTCTCTAATTTCAGTAAATAATGGTCTTCCTTCTGCAGCAATTTTTGTCACAAAATCCCTTTCTGTAATTATTCCTATTGGATTGCCTTCTTCTGTAACAATTACACAACCAACACTTAATTTTTTCATGTTTTCTGCAGCTTCTTGTAATGATGTTGATTTATCTAAAGTTAGTACATCTTTAGTCATTATTTGTTTTACAAATGTATTATCCATGTTCTCGCTATCCTTTTCAATTATATGATATAAATTCTAAATTACCAGGATTGAAAATCAATTAAGATAATTACATAAGTCTTTAAACTAGCATTTGTTTTTTATAGTAATATGGCAATTAAAACAAAGAAAATTCTTGTTCCTCTAGATGGTTCTAAAAATTCCCTTCGTGGATTAGATATGGCTATTCATCTAGCAAGGCAATCTCAGGGAACAATTACTGCTTTGGCCGTAAAAACTGTGCCTGGAATATATGCAATTCATCCTCTGGGATTCTTGGATTTCAATTCAATGAAGGAGATAAAAAAATTACTTGCTGATGCAAAATTACGTGCAGCGAAAAAAGGAATTCAATTAACTGGAAAAGCAATAGCTGGAGATCCTGGATATGATATTGCCCGATTTGCAAACAATTCAAAAAATCGAATTGATATGGTAGTAGTAGGTGCACGTGGTCGGAGTTCTGCAAAAGAAATTTTCTTGGGAAGTGTTTCAAACTATGTTTTGCATAAATCTAAGAAACCTGTACTTGTTGTGAAATGACTGCAAACAATTTCAAAAAAATTCTTGTTCCTCTAGATGGTTCTACATATTCTGAAAAAGCATTAAAACGGGCATGTGAACTTGTCGAAGCATTTGATTCAAAACTACTTCTCCTATATGTTGTGGAAAAATCTATTCCCATAAATTTACTAGACCGTAAAGAATACCTTGAAATCCTTCGAAAGTTTGGAAACAAAACTTTGCAGAAAGCAAATGTTGTAGCATCTCAAAAAAACATATCTTCAAAACTTTTACTCAAAGAAGGAAATATTGTAAATGAAATTGAAAAAGTTGCAAAAAAAGAAAAATGTGATCTTATTATCGTTGGAAGCAAAGGCCTTGGGTCTGTAACTAGATTGTTGTTGGGTAGCATCTCAAATAAAATATCTCAATCATCTTCTTGCTCTGTGCTTATTGTAAAATGAAATTAACTTGCTAATGCGTTTACTATATCTGATTTTGTAATTATTCCAACCAATCTTCCCTTTTTTACAACTGGAAGGCCGCTGATATTATGTTTGATCATTTTAGTGATTGCAAATTTCACATCTTTGTCTGCATCAATGGTAATTGGACCCGTTGCCATAATGTCTGTTGCATGGAATGGAAAAAGATAACTCATTTGATTAGAATGCTTTTCCTCTAATCCCTTCTTGAACTTGTATTCTTGAACTTCCTTTGGATCAGCTGATTCTGCAATCCATTGTGGGATTTTTGCAGGCACAAAATCTCTGAATGTAATAATTCCTACTGGTTTTTGATTTCGTTTGATGACAATTCTTGAAATTCCATATTTTAACAACAAACTCTCTATGTGTAGAATTGGATCACTGGGAGCTCCTGTAACAACTTTTGATTTCATTATTTTTGAAACTTTAATCGAATCTGAACCTTTTGTAAGGAATGCCGTTGCAAGATTTGTTTTTGTTACTATGCCTTCTAACGTTTTATCTTTTTTCAATATTATCACTAAACTAATTCGGTGCTTTTTCATCAATTTTGCACATTCTTTTACCGAATTTTCTCTAGTTAATGTGAATAATTTTCTTGGTTTGAAATCTTTTGCTTTGACTGATTTAATTGGATTTGCACCTAAATCATAAATTTTTTTTGCTAAATCTTTTTCTGTAATAATTCCTATGGGTTTTTTCTTGTCAATTACTATGACACGTTTAACTTTGTGCTTCAAAATTGCTTCTCTTGTTTTCATAAGTGATGTACTTGGACCTACTGTAACTGGTTTTGTGATTAACTCGGATAATTTCAAATTTCTTACATTCATGAATGATCTACCTAATAATTTGTTAAATATCTTTCAATAATACCATCACTGAAAATCAAATTTGGTAATTATTAGAAAGCTATTTAGTTATAGTTTGTTTTGTTCTGGTATGGCTGATAAAGTTCCGTTATTTGTAATTGGTTTACCAAAAGATGATCCTGCTAATGAAGTCCTCTCTTCAAAATTTGGTACTGCATTAGATAAAGTCCAACAAGTATTATCTCATATTATCGAAGCAAAAATCTCAATAGAGTCTCAAAACGCTGAGGGTTCTAGAACCCATTATGATGCTACGGCCACTGTCAAGACCTCCAAAAATCAACTTGTTTACACTGAATCTGGTTGGGATATTTTGAAAATTGCTGATGATTTGAGTAGAAAATTGGAGGGAGAATTATCAAAACATGACGATAAAAGACAAAGAGAGAGTATTCGTAAAAAGGAGTATTGAGATTGTTCAAAAATATTCTTGTTCCATTTGATCTTTCAACTCAATCTACACGAGCCTTTAAAGCTGCAGTAGATATTGCAAAATGCCGTGATTCTAAAGTTACCTTGCTTACTTGTCTTGAAGGTGATGCATGGCATCACAAATATTATGATGCCCGAGCCGATTCTGAACTAATTAAAAAACAGAAAAAAGCTTCTCAAAAACATCTTGAAAAATTGGAATCTTTGGCAGAAAAAAATAATGTTTCTATAAAATCACAAATTATAACATCAAAATCTGTTGTTAATGATATTGTAAATTATGCAAAATCTAGAAAATATGATTTGATAGTAATTGGCTCTCATGGTAGATCTGGATTTGATAAATTACTTTTAGGCAGTATTGCAAATGGTGTTTCTCAAAAAGCTAGATGTCCTGTTTTAATTGTTAAATAAACAGAATGTGGTTTAATTGATTTCTATAGTTGGTAGCGGCCGAGTTGGTTCATCTATTGCGTTTCTTTGTGTGTCTAACGGATTAGATGATGTTTTACTAGTTAATCGAGACAAGAAAAAAGCAATTGGTGAAGCATTAGATATTTCAAGTGCAATTCCTGCGAACTCTAAATTTTCTATTCATGGAACAGATGACTATTCTCAAATATCAGGTTCTGACATTGTTGTGATTACTGCAAGTGTTGGTGTTTACATGAAAGATAGGACTGAAAATATGGAACTACAGGTAAAGATGATAAAAGAAATTGCACAAAAAATCAAACAATACTGTCCTTCTGCAATAGTTTTGATGGTCTCTAATCCTCTTGATGTTTTAACCTATTTTTTCCAAAAAGAAAGTAATTTTCCTAGATTCAAAGTTATTGGCATCGCGTCAAATCTTGATACAAGCAGATTTCGCTATTACATATCTGAAATCCTTTCTGTACCTCAATCTTCCATTTCCAATGCTATTGTTTTAGGAGAACATGGTGATTCCATGGTTCCTATTTTTTCTAGAGTAACTGTTGGTGGCAATCCTCTTTTTTCCCTGATTGATAGCAGAGATTCTATTACTGAAAATGTTAGAAGTTATTGGAAAAAATTGAGAAATTTTAAGAGCAGATCTCACTTTGGTATTGCTAAAAATACTTTTGATGTTATTGATTCTATTTTAAACAAAAAAGAAATCCTCATTCCTGCATCTGTTGTTCTTGAAGGTGAATATGGAGAAAATTATGTTGCCATGGGTGTACCTGTAAAAATTGATCAAAATGGTGTAACTGAAATACAAAAAATAAAACTTGATGACACAGAATCCTCATCTTTGAAAAAATCATCTGAAAAGATTCGTAATCATATTCGTTCTCTTCATTCTTGATTTGTTAATTTTTTGAAATTTTCTTGATGTTTGTTACACATCTTTTTGTTTTCTAATTGTAAATAGATGAGATCTTTTTGCCAATGAGCATTGTATAATCTGCATTCTTTGTTTTCACAAAATGCATCACCTGTCTCATAATACATTATAGATTGTAAAAGATACCCTTTGATTATTTCTGACAATCTTGAATCATTATATTCTAAAAATTGACCTTTGAATTTTTCTTTGATTTCCTCCATTTTTTCTTTAGTAAAATCTGTCATCATTTCTAGATAGTATTGTTTTGGTTTTGCAGGTGCTTCTATTATTCCTGAAGTTGAAATTATTACCGGATTTGAGCCAACTAAAGCTCTTGCATGATATCTGAAATCATTTTCATCAAAGGTACATGTTAGTTTATTTGTAAAAACCATGTGAAGTACGTCTCCTTTATTTTCATTTTTTGAAATGAATTCTGATATGATTTTTTGTAATTCAAATCCATCATACATGGTCATTTTTTCTTCATTTGACATGTCTTTGTTTTGTGTTTCAATTTTAATTTCTTCTTTTGATGGTGTGTGTGGTTTGAATGGTTTTTTTAAATCAAAAATTCTAGAACTAGCTATTTTATCATACATAATTTGATTTGAATCTTGAAAAAAATTCCCTCTAATCTCAGTTTTTACCTTAAATGTATCTACAATAAATTTCTCTAATTTTTTTAATTGAATTTGTGGAACTGTGGGCTCATCGTATAGAATGATTTTAGATGTTTTCAATAAGATATCTTTGGTTTTGATTGCTTATCTTTCTAACTCTTTGATTTTTGCTGCTGCAATTTCAGCTGCTCTCTTTCCAGAATATAACATGGAGCCAAATGTTGGACCCATTCTTGCAAGTCCATGTGTCTCTGTAACTGACATTCCTGCTGCAATTAATCCTGGATAAATTTCACCTGTCTTGTGAACAACGTGTTCTTCTCCATCATTAACATACATTGGTTCCATTCCTTTCCATTCAGCAAGTCCTCTATCTACTAGTCTTTTCACTGCTACAGAATCATGTCCTGATGCATCAATGATTACTTTAGCTTCAAATGCAACTGGATCAACACATGTGATGTTTCGTGGTAATGCTGATACTGGCATCCAATTAACAACTATTCCTGCAACTCTTCCGCCCTTTAGTACTAAATCATCAAATTTTGTTAATTGAAGAAATTTAACTCCTGCATCACAAGCTCCTGCAATTAATTTTGAAACTGCATGTGGTCCTGGTGTCATGTATAATCCCTCTTGTACTTTTTTGTATGGCACTCCTAATTCATCCCAAATTTTTTGAGCCGGCTCTCTTACTGTGACAGGATTCATCATATATCCTCCTAACCAATAACCTCCGCCTAGGTAGTTGTTTTGTTCAATGACTAAAACCTTGTAGCCCATATTGGATAATTCTCTACTAGCTGTTAATCCTGCAGGACCTGCACCAATAATGATGACATCTGATTCTGCTCTATCAATTAATACATCGTGAAATTCATTTGCTATTGCACGTGTAATTTCGACTTCACGTACATCTGTAAAAATTTTATCTGATTTCTCTGCAACTGTTGCTTCTTGCATGGAAGTGAAGAATTTTATTTATAATTAATACTTTGCCACATCTTTTTTTCAAAAAAATTAGGTTACACTAATCAACTCTCTTATTTCCACACTGCTGAAGTAGGAAAATTTTGTACTCTAAGGAAAATTTTTCTCCTAAAAGCTCCAAATATCAAAAATTTATATCCAAATTAAACAAAATTTCTTTGTATTGACAGTACCTAATCTAAAGCAGACTGCTAAACCTGTAAAACCTAAAATCAATTGGGCTAGAATGGAAGAAGCTGACAATTTTGCTAAAACTGTGAAATTATTCCGTCAGGGAAAATATGACGAAGCTAGTTTTAGACGATTTAGGCTTCAACATGGCGCATATGGTACTAGAATGACTAATGATTATGCAATGGTTAGAATCAAACTTCCTGCAGGTGAAATCTATCCCCATCAATTTGAAAAAATATCTCAACTTAGTGAACAATATTCTATTGGAAATGCACATTTTACAACTAGAGAAAGTATCCAATTACATTGGGTAGTTCTTGAAGATGTTTCAGAAATACTTCGCAGTCTTGCTGAAGTTGGAATGACCTCAAGAGAAGCATGTGGTAATAGCGTAAGAAACGTAATGTGTAGTCCTATGGCTGGTGTCTGTACTGATGAGGAATTTGATTCCACACCTTATGCTCTTGCTACTGCAAAATTCTTTTTAAGAAATCCCATGTCACAAGGATTGCCACGTAAGTTCAAATTCACTTTTACATGTTGTGAGAAACATGGAATGGCAAGAATAGTAGATGTAGGATTAATCCCACAAATAAGAGAAATAGACGGTGAACCTCAAAGAGGATTCAAAATATTTCTTGGAGGTGGTTTAGGTAACAAATCTTTTGTTGGACATCAATTAGAGGAATTTACTCCAGAAGAAGATTTACTTCATACTTCTATTGCAGTAGTGCGATTGTTTGATAGAATGGGTGATAGAACTAATCTTGCAAGAAATAGAATGCGTTATCTTGTAAATGAGATGGGTTGGGAAAAGTTCCAAAATCTTGTGTTAAAAGAACGAGCTGTTGTAAGAGCAACTCAATCAGTAATTACCAGACTTAAAGTTGATACGACACCTAATGAACTTAAACGACCTATCAGAATTACTGATGAAAGTGGTGAGTCAGCTCCTGATGGTTTTGCAAGATGGCTGAAAACAAATACTGTCAAACAAAAACAATCTGATTATCATTCTGTATTCATTACACTTGAAGCAGGTGATATTACTTCAAACCAATTAATGGCAATTGCAGATATCATTCGTGACTTTTCTGCAGAGGGCAAGGCTAGAACAGGTTTTGTGCAAAATGTGGCAATTCGGTATGTTCACGAAGATGATTTGTCCAAACTGTATTCTAAACTTCTTGAGGTTGGATTGGCAAAATCTGGTTCATTAACTATGACTGCTCCTATTGGCTGTTCTGGAACAACATCTTGTAACTTGGCTTTGACTAATTCTCATAGACTTGCAAAAGAAATTCAAAGAAAATTCCTCGAGTTAAAACTTGATGAGGATGATGATCTTGGGGATTCTTCCATTAAGATAAGTGGCTGTCCTAATTCTTGTGGTCAACATGGAATTGCAACCATTGGATTCTTTGGCGGTGGTGGACGTGTTGGAAAAGACATGTATGCTAATTATCAGATGTCTATAGGTGGACGTTCTGATGGTGATGCCATGTTGGGTCAAACACTTCTTAGAGTTCCTGCAAAAAGAGTGATTCCAGTAATTCTAAAAATTATTGAAATTTTTAAAGAGAATAAAAAATCTGACGATACTCTCAAGTCTTGGATTCATAGAATTGTTAGTGGAAACGAAGATTCTAAAATAAAGTCCATCAGTGATATCAAAAATGTTCTTGAACCCTTAACGGTTCCTCCAACAAAAGACGATGATCCTGATTTCTATCTTGATTACGGTAATGACACAAGTTATCATACAAAAACTGGCAAGGGTGAATGTGCTGCTTGACAGAATCAAATAAAATAACAACTGATGTAGATTCTTTACGTTCAGAAATTAGAGACAAAAGTGTTAGAGTAATTGATGTTCGAAGAGAAAATGATTACAAACAAGATCATATTTCTTCTGCAGTAAATCTCCCTTTAGCACATCTATTATCTGACGATAGTCCTGAAAGAGTTTTGAAGTTAGTAAACTCTATGGGAATTGATGATGAAACTCCCGTAGTTGTTTATGATGATACATTTGGAGCTTTGGCATCAAGAGTTGCATGGACTCTAGAATATTTGGGACATTCTGATGTAACATTACTTGAAACTACTTACAGTCATTGGAAATCTCTTGGACTAGAAAATGATTCAAACACCCCTGAAATTCAAACTAAAGAACATTCAATGAAACTACAACCTGATATTTTGGCCACCTCTGATTACTTGGAATCTGCAAAAAATCGAGATGATGTTATTCTGATTGATAATAGGGAGAGGTTGAACTTTCTTGAACAACATATTCCAGGAGCTATTAGTTTACCTTATCGAACTTTGGCTTCAAATGACAAAATTTTACGCTCAAAAGAGGATATGAAACGATTATTGGAAAACCGTGGTGTTACTGGAAATGCCGAAATTATAACATATTGTGGCAGTGTGGGAACTCTTTCTGGTTTGGCCTATTATGCTCTAAAATCAGCTGGATTGCCAAATGCAAAACTATACGTTCGTTCGTTTAAAGAATGGAAAAATCTTGAAAAGCCTACAGAAAAACAAGAAGATGCTAGTTATTGGGATTTATCGGCTGAATAATTAAGAAATTTCATTTCTGAGTTTTTTTGTAACTGTTCCTTCAATGTTTTCAAAAAGAACAATCATTTTCTCTTTATTGTCAATTAGGTATTCTTCTCCTCTATCTTTTAATCTGATTTTCCATAATCTAATTTCTCTATGTTCATCAAAGAAATTTTCAATCATTTGTTCTCCTGATTTTTTTGGGTCTATGAACACATCAAAGATTTCTATGGTTTTATCTACATCCCCTTCTTCAATTGATTCTTTGACAGATTGAATTGCTTGACTGAGCTCTTTCAAATTCTTTACTGGCTTTGGTAATGTCTTTTTGGTAATTCCAAACAATCCTTTTTTTTCTTTACCTAATTTTTCTGCAATGTTATCTGCAAGATCGTACACTGGAATTTTACTTAAACCGTCACGTTTTTCATTTTGTACAATTAATCCTTTCTCTAATAATTTTCTCAAAGCTTCTTCTGCATCTACTTTATCTAGAAATGTTGTCCATACAATTGCACCTATAGTATGGTATCCTTGTCTTACTGATTCTAAAACTACCACTTCTTGAATTCTTTTGAACCCTTCTTCTATTCTTACATTCGTGAAGTCTTTATCTCGAATTGACTTTCTGGCATTTTTAACATCAATTTCAATTGAGCGTTTTAGTGCTTCTAATGATTCTGGAACTTGATTTAACAAAGATAAGAAACAAGCTTGATTGTACCATGCCATTCCATATGTTGGATCTGATTCAATTGCTTTTTGAGCTGAATCTAATGCTTTTGCATAATTTTTTTGTTCATAGTGAACTAATCCTTTGAGATTCCAAGCTTCTGGATTTGTAACATCAATATCTAAAATTTTATCATATACTCTTAGTGCTTCTGGATATTCATCTAAATGAAATCTAGCATATCCCATCTTCATCAAAGTTTCAACATTGTCTGGCTCAATTCGTAATGCTTGTTCAAACACTTCGATGGCATCTTCTAATTTTTCATCGGCCATCAAATTGACGCCTTTTTTAAATAATTTTTTACGATTATAATCTATATCGACAAGACTTCTTTCCTTAGGAATTGTCTTTTCTATTTTTGTCTCTTTTTCTTCCTTTGCCTTTCGACCAAATGGTTTCTTCACAGCTCAATTTGCTGTTTTATCTAGATAAATACCAAGCTTAAATGAGCCTATGCTGCTAAACCTGCATTTTGGAATAGGTTCAAGCGATCTAAATACAGAAATACTTGAAATATACACAAACGATTGTGTCATCTCAGCCACGATTAGAGATTCAAGGACAGGCACCTTTCAAACAATCCGGTGTCTATGAAGCTCAAATTGCAATTACTGATAGTAAACCATCTGATGATGATATTCGAACAAAACAATTTTCATCTTTATGGCGAGGAAATTTCCATCTTAGAGTTAAAGATGGTGTTTTTTCTGAGACCGTAGGTTCTCCTGCAAATCCTCTTCCTTCATCTATTGCTAATCTTGATAAAATTTGGATCGTTGTTACTGATTTATTCTCATCCCTACATACTGTTTTTGATGTATCTTTAGCAAGTTCTACACCAAAACCTGAAACCATTTCTAAACCAAAACCTGACACAACTGAAACAAAAACAATTTCTGATAGTCCAAAACCTAAACGTTCTCCTAAAACAACTTCTGCCGGTTCTCCTGGTCCAACTGGTGTCCCCGGTGACAAAGGTTCTCCTGGTCCAACTGGTGTACCCGGTGACAAAGGTCCAATAGGTCCACCTGGTCAACAAGGTCCAATAGGATCAAAAGGTCCTGAAGGTTCTCCTGGTCCAACTGGTGACAAAGGAGCAACTGGTGACAAAGGTCAACAAGGTGACAAAGGAATTTCTGGAGATAGAGGATTAACTGGTGACAAAGGAATTACTGGAGATAAAGGAGATAAAGGTGACAAAGGAATTACTGGCCCTCCAGGTGACAAAGGAGAAAAAGGTCCAACAGGTCCAATTGGAGAAAAAGGTCCTTCTGGATTAAAAGGTCCAACAGGTCCACCCGGAGAAAAAGGTCCTACTGGTTCTGTTGGCGATAAAGGTGCATCTGGATTAAGAGGAGTCCCTGGAGAAAAAGGTGACAAAGGTCCGCAAGGAGTTCCTGGTGACAAAGGATTAACTGGTTCAACAGGTCCACCCGGAGAAAAAGGTCCTACTGGATTGTCTGGAGTTCAAGGAGAAAAAGGAATTCAAGGAGGCCCTGGTCCAATTGGAGAAAAAGGTCCAGCAGGTCCACATGGTGACAAAGGTCCAATAGGTCCAGCAGGTCCACATGGTGACAAAGGATTAACAGGTCCAGCAGGTCCACATGGTGACAAAGGTCCAATAGGTCCACCTGGTCCAATAGGAGAAAAAGGAAACAAAGGTACCGAAGGTCCAATAGGAGAAAAAGGTCCACAAGGTCCACAAGGTCCCGCTGGTTCTAAGGGATTAACTGGAGTTCCTGGTCCTCAAGGAGAAAAAGGAGAAAAAGGTCCCGAAGGTCCAATTGGAGAAAAAGGAACAACTGGTCCGTTAGGTGCTCCTGGTGACAAAGGTCCACAAGGTCCACAAGGTTCACAAGGTGAACGTGGAACAACAGGTCCGTCTGGAGAAAAAGGTCCACAAGGTCCACAAGGAATTCAAGGTCCACAAGGTGAACGCGGTCCAACAGGTCCAATTGGCTCAATAGGTGAACAGGGTCCAGTCGGAGGGCAAGGCCCAGTCGGCCCAGCAGGTCCAAGAGGTCCACCAGGTCCACCCGGAGAAAAAGGTCCTTCAGGTGGAATGTCTTCAGAACAAAAAGCAATTTTCAAAGATTTGTTAGAAATTTTAACTAACAAAAATATTATCACAACTGAAGAACAAATTAAATTGATGAGTTATCTTTATTGATAAATTATATTTTTAATTAAATAATTTTAGAAATTAATTTTTTTCTGAAAATATTTTATCCTTTTTCATTTTTTATTATTTCTGTCATTTGTTTTGTTGTAATTTTGTAGATGTTTGATTATTAATTTTAATCTAAATTTATTCACATTTTATTTTTAAAATAATTTTTATAGTTTTCACTGTAAGATTTTAGAAAAATGGAAACAATTCGTCGTCTGAAAGACGATTGTTAGTTTACTGACGAGATTATCGTCTTTTTGCTGCTTTTCTTCTAGGAGCTGCTTTTCTCTTTGCTGCAGTTTTTCTCTTTGGAGCTGCTTTGCGTTTTGCTGCTGCCTTTCTCTTTGGAGCTGCTTTGCGTTTTGCTGCTGCCTTTCTCTTTGGAGCTGCTTTGCGTTTT
>Ga0209992_10003118_pt1 | contig 14287 bp, 15 predicted proteins | sample 2SBtaG_2_FD_182564 | JGI IMG/M metagenome (GOLD analysis project Ga0209992, IMG submission 182564) | Deep subsurface microbial communities from Kolumbo volcano to uncover new lineages of life (NeLLi) - 2SBTROV12_ACTIVE470 metaG (SPAdes)... | ecosystem: Environmental > Aquatic > Marine >... | reverse complement strand
GATGTCAAAGGCTAAAGCCGGTGTATTAGATTATTTTGATATAAACAGAGGTATATCATCAGGTGACATAACAAGAGCATATCCGTATGAAGCTAGGTTTTTACATGCGGTATTAAATAAACCAAAGATTATGAATAGATTTAAAAAATATTATAACGGTCGTAGAGGGAGAAAGAGATGAAACTAAAACACATAGTAGAATCATTTATAGATGATAAGGTGGAGATTGATGAGGAAGGGTTTTTAGAATCAGTATCACGATATAATAGTTATGGAAACAACATTTATAGAGAAGGTAATTTAGCAGAAATAGCTAATACATTATCAGAGATAGCTAAATCAGCTACTATTCACGCTGTACGGGAAACTGGTGACGCGTTTGATAAGATAACAGTAAGCCGTAATATGAAAGAATTAAAACAATATTCAGACCAATTCAGTAAAGTAGCTACAGAAGCTTCTACACTACAACAGCGAATGGAAGGTTTATATGAAGATATGGGTAGAATTTTAGGTCGGTATTACGAAATAAATTCTATTGACGAGAGCGTTGCAATTGGTGAGAGTTCACTTGACGAAGCTAGCAAATTCGATACAACTAAAATGCAAGCTTTAATAAAACGCGATAAATTTCTAACTTATATAGTCAAAAAAGATTATAAGGGTAAGTTAGATGATACCATTTTAAAAACTCTATATTGGAGTTATATAAAGGGTGACAAAGTGATGGAAAAATTATACAGTAAACTATAATAAAGGGTAATTAAATGGGTTATTTCAATAAAAATAAAAAACCTCAATACAATAACAGAAATATTGACCAAGTTAGAGGGTTACAGGTGGAAGTGCGTAATAATAACATAGAATTTGCACTAAAAAAATTAAAAAAAATGATAAAAGAGTCTAAATTAATGTTAGACCTCAAGAAAAACGAGCGATTCACGCCCAATTCAGAAAAAACAAACAGAACAAGTAAAAAATCTCGCAAAGTATATAGAAAAAACTTAAAAAATACTTCATTTTAATAAAATTACATATATTTATATATGAATGAATACAATGTCGGTCTTTTCGACCATCATGCATTGTACCGATATGATATAATAACCTATTATAGTTCCTAATAACTATATTTCACATTAAAGTAAATAATGGGAGAATTGTAATGAGCAATTTATTAAAAGAAGCAATTGCTGACGCTAAAGCTGTTCGTGAGACTGCATTAGAAAACGCAAAAGCTGCATTAGAGGAAGCTTTCACACCTCGATTACAATCTATGTTATCACAGAAACTCAAAGAGGATGATTATGATGAAGATGAAGAAATTGCATCTGATGATGAGAAAACTCTTGATATTGATGTAGATGATGAAGATACAGAACCTTCTGGTGATGAAGATTTCGGTGATGGTGAAGATGCAGGTGAAGAACCAGTTGCAGACGATACTGCCGAAGAAGAAGAAGCAGAAGAAGGCGACGACCTTGACATTGAAGCTATAGTTAAAGAACTTGAAGCTGAGGACGAATCAGAACATTTTGATGAAGATGAAGATTTTGATGAAGATGAAGATTTTGACGAAGACGAAGAAGTTGCAGAAACTATTGAACTTAATGGTCAACGGTATAGTCTTGTAAATGAAGAGGATGATGACGAGGAATACGAAGTTTCGGAAGAATTTGACCAGTCATCTGGTGTAGGTTCGACAGGGGAACAGGGATTTGAGGAAGATGATTTTGACGATGACGCAAAACCTTTATCTATTTCAGAGGAAGATGATTTTGATGAAGATGATGAAGAACTTGATGAGATTGTTGATTTATCATCCTTACTGAAATCACTTTCCGAAGAGGAAGAAACTGATGAAGAACCAACCGAAGAGGAAGAAAAGCTTCAAAGAGAACTAAAAGAACATCGTAGAGTAATACGCTTTATGACAAAGAAATTAAATGAAGTTAATTTATTAAATTCTAAATTATTGTTTACTAATAAGTTGTTTAAAACTTATAATCTAAATAATAAGCAGAAACTCCATGTAGTTGAAACATTTGATAGAGCAAAAAATGGTCGTGAGATTAAATTAATCTATACAACTTTAACCGAATCATTCTCAGGTAGAACTTCTGGTACACGAGTTGCTAAGATAAATGAAAACTTTGCATCGAATCGAACTGCTTCAACTAAACCAAGAAAGAAAGTAATTTCCGAAGGTAGTGAGTTAGCTAGTAGATTTAAGAAATTAGCAGGAATTGTTTAATTAAAATATAATGGGAGAAAAAAAATGAGTGCATTAACAAAATTAATGGGTGGATATAATCCACACAAAGCACTTTTAGAACAGACAAAAGGATTGGTAAATAAATGGAATCCTACTGGACTGTTAGAAGGGATGGATACTGAACAAGAACTTCATGGTATGGCTGTCTTACTTGAAAACCAAGCTCGTGAATTAATTGACGAGTCTTCAAGAGCAGGAACATCAGCTGGGTCAGAAGAATGGTCAGGTGTAGCACTTCCTTTAGTTCGTAGAATTTTTGGTGAAATTGCTGCAAAGGATTTTGTATCAGTACAACCAATGAATTTACCATCAGGACTTGTGTTCTATTTAAACTTTAAATATGGTTCAAGTCAAACTGGATTCACAGACGGTAATAATATTCACGGAACAACTGAAACAGCAGGCGACCCAAGTGGTGGTTTATATGGTTCAGGTCGATTTGGATATTCAATTAATGATGATACAACTGCATTATATGCAACTGGAAGTACAGCTTTTACAGCAAATGCCACATCAGCATCTGTCTTACCAGCAACACTAGCTGATTTGAATTATGATAACGATATGTCTGCATCATTTTCAGCAGGGGATTTCTGGAAGGTGTCTGTAGCTACAGCATCATTTACAGATGTTGATTTGAATGGTGTTAGAGCATTTGATGTAACTGGAACAGGTATCGCAGATAACTATCCAGCATACGCTAAAGTAGTTGGTGACGAGGTTATCTTTGTGGTATCAGCGTCATCAGGTTATGATGCCTCTGAAGAAACAGCCACAGTAGCATATCATAAACAACCAACTGATATTACTCGTGGTGATTTCGAAGCCGGTGACAGTCACGATTTTGCAGGAAATGCAAGTAGTACTGGTGATAGTGTCGGTATTCCTGAAATTGATGTTGCGATGGAAAGTAAACCTATTGTCGCTAAAACTCGTAAATTGAAAGCTGTTTGGACACCTGAACTAGCTCAAGACTTAAACGCCTATCATAGTGTAGACGCTGAAGCTGAGTTAACTTCTATGTTGTCTGAATACATCTCAATGGAGATTGACTTAGAAATACTTGATATGTTGATTCAAAATGCGATGACGACTGAACATTGGTCAGCTCGTATTGGATATGAATATGATGGTAGTACAGCAGGAGCAACTCCTGGGTATAGTCAACAGGGAAATGCAGCTGGATATGCATACACAAAGAATGAGTGGTTCCAAACACTTGGTAATAAGATTCAAAGAGTATCTAACAAAATACATCAAAAAACAATGCGTGGGGGTGCAAACTTCTTAGTAGCTGGACCTGATGTATGTACTGTTATTGAATCAATGCAAGGTTGGAATGCTAGTACTGATGGTACTAAACAATCATTTGCAATGGGAGTTCAATCTACAGGAACATTAAATAACCGATTTACCGTTTACAAGAACCCATACATTATGGACAACACAATTCTTGTAGGTTTCAGAGGAAGTAATTTCTTAGAAACAGGTGCGGTTTATGCTCCGTATATTCCATTGATTATGACTCCGTTAATTTATGACCCAGTTAATTTTACTCCGCGTAAAGGTGTAATGACACGATATGCGAAGAAAATGATTAGGTCTGAGTTCTACGGTAAAATCTTAGTTGATGGTTTACAATATGTATAATAATTAATTTTATTATATTATTGACTAAATTAAAGGGGATAATTACTTATCCCCTTTTTTTTTATATTTTTTGATATTTATAAACGAAGGATTATATATAATTTAACGGAGATATGTAATGGCAGATGTTCCAATTTGGCCCGGAAGTGGCTCATATTCAGAAGTAGCACAATCAACACCTTATAGCTTCTATGATAGTGATACTACATTCATAAGTCATTCAGTAATGACAGCTGAATGGGCTACTAAACGATTAGGTTACCCTATAATGGAAATAGAACTTCAAGGTTCTCAAATATATGCTTGCTTTGAAGAAGCTGTTACTGAATATTCAGCTATCGTAAATAGATTTAATATTAAAGACAACATCAAGAAATTACAAGGTGCACCAACCTCATCAAACTTTACACACCAATTAGTAAATGATTTAGGAAGAGCTATCACAGTATCTAAAGCTTATGGAGCGGAAGCTGGCGTGGGTGGTAATGTAGATTGGAAAACTGGATATGTAGAAACGACAGCGAGTAAACAGGTGTATGATTTAAATGATTGGGCAATAGCTAATGAAAGTTCAAATGCAATTGAAATAAAAAGAGTGTTCCATGAACAGACACCAGCTATGTCACGATTTTTTGACCCATATGCGGGTTCAGGTGGTAGTAGTATGACCAATATGTTAGATAGTTTTGGGTGGAGTTCTGTGTTATCTCCAGCAGTTACATTTACAATGATGCCATTACACGAAGATTTATTACAAATCCAAGCTATAGAAATGAATGACCAAATTAGGAAATCCGCATACTCATTTGAATTGATAAACAATAAATTAAGAGTATTCCCAACACCCACATCGGGTTTTAAATTATATTTTCAGTATATTGTAGAAGCTGATAGATTTAAAAACTTCGCAGTAGATAGGACAGAAATTACGAGTACGAATGTCACAATGCAAACAGATTTTTCTAATATACGATATGATAATATGTCATATACAAATATCAATGACCCTGGAAAACAATGGATACGAAAATATACATTAGCTCTCTGTAAAGAATTGTTAGGAATGATTCGGAGTAAATATGGTACAGTTCCAATTCCAGGAGGCGAAGCTTCACTTGATGGTGACACTTTGAGAGGAGAAGCGACTGCTGAGAAAGATGCACTGGTATTGAGTTTAACTGAAATGTTAGAGATGTCGATGGATAATGAAATAATGGAAGAAGAAGCTCAAGAAGCAGAACACACTATGGCTATATTGAATAAAATACCATTAAAGATTTATGTAGGTTAATGAATATGGCTAGAAAATTCTTTTCAGACCGAGATGTTCAAGTATTTAACAAATTTAATAAGGAGTTAATCGACCAAGTAATTGGCCAGACTTGTATTGTGTATAAAATATCAGGAGAGGAAACTACCACTAATGTGTATGGTGAATCTTCCGGTTTAGGTAAAATATTTGAAAATGGTGTCGAGTTGCCGTGTTTAATTGAGTCTGACGATTTTAGTTGGAACCAAGATGAGTTTGGTCCGGATAATCAACAAACGGTAAAATTTTCTTTTTTACGACAGAAACTGATTGATAAGAATATTATTGTTGAAATAGGTGATATAGTAGAGTGGAATTATGCATACTTTGAAATAGATACTATAAATGAAAATAAATTAGTTGGTGGGAGAACTGGACAAAATTGGGAAGTAGTAGCATCGGCTCACTTAACACGAAGTAGTAAATTGAACATAATAGAAAGAAATAGATAATGGCTAAGAGAATAGTACCAGAAGCTCAAACACCTACACAGGATGTAAACAGAGCAGACCAAATTAGACGAAAGCAAAAAGAGTTTGTTTCAACCAATGAAACTTCAACTACTTTAATGGATGTTGATGGTGCTATAATGTGGCACTTGAAGAATAAAATAAAACCAAAAGTAGTAGATAATGGTGAGTTAGTAGATGTCCCAATTATTTGGGGTAATACTGAAAGATGGAATTCGGTACAAAATGATGGGTTTTTTAGAGATGTAAAGGGTAGAATAATGGTCCCACTAGCCATGTTGAAACGAGCTACTATGACACCATACGAAGGTACATTATACAATAAATTATCAGATGAATTATATTTTAATTATCAACAAAAATACTCAGATAGAAATAGATACGACAAATTTAGTAAGTTGTATGGGACATATAATCCATTGAAAGGTGAGGCAGAAGAATATGACACTTACCAAGTTAGGCTTCCTGATTTTGTTACTATTGGTTATGAATTAGTGATATGGTGTGAATACATAGAACAAGTAAATAATTTAACTGAATTATTAGTATTTTATGGTGGACAGAGTTGGGGGGATGGTAAAGATGGAAGACCTGCAATAGTAGTTAGAGCTACAGCATATAGTTTTTCAGAAGAAATAGGAACAGGTACTGATAGGTTAGTTAGGTCAACACTTACTTTGGAAACTGTAGCACCACTATTACCAAAAGATGTTTCAGATGATATTGTAACTAAAAAAGTACATTCGATACGGAAAACTAATGTTAGTTTTAATGAAAATATTGTTTAGTTATATTTATATAAGAACGATAGAGAGAAGAAATGCCTAGCAAAAATATAGAAGCGACTTGGGATTCCGTCACTACATCTTGGGAAAATTTATTACGCCCGGTGTGGGAATTATTTACATTTTTTGTACAGACTTTCGGTACAGTAAAGAAGCCAGAATATGAGAATATCTATAAAACGCTTGATGATGAAAAGAAAAAGAAAGTTGTTAAGTTAATTTGTATGGTTAAGGGTCAGAAAATTGAAGAAGAAAAAGAAGTACAGGATTTTAAGGTAACGATTGATGATATTGATTTAATATTAGAGAGAGCACGGAAAATAAGACCGAAATTGTTCTTGGAGAATGTAGGTGAATGATTATATTTTATACACGGATAGAAAAGAGAACTTTAGTTGCGATATAGCGTTAGAGGGTGCTAAGTTAAACGAAGCTTTTGCTCGAATTATATTAGAAACTAATGACCTAAGTTACATATTCACTGGTAAGATTGATGGTAGTGGTAAATGTAACATACCAATTAGACCTTTGAAGGGATTGATGGAAGTTCGTGATACTGGTAAAATGGTATTAGAAGTGGTAGCTGATGATACTTATTTTAAACCATGGGAATCTGAGTTTGTTGTTGATGCTCATACAAAACTTGAAGTAAAAATAAATGAACAATCACAACCACCCAAACCTAAAATTTCAGTATCAATTAATAATAAAAAGAAAGTTATTAGAGAAACACGACCTATTAAAAAACAATTAACACTTAAAGAAGCTATCAGAAATATGAGTAGTGTGTTAAAAGGAAATAATATAAATTCCTCAAATTTCAGTACAAATAAAAATAAAACTAAACGGTTGTTTACTGAATATTTTACTACCAACCAAATTAGTAACAAAGAGAAGAAAGACAAGATTTTGAAAGCAGTGATAGAAAACATAATCAGAGGATAGTTGAATGGCTCAATTAGATACATTTACTGGTAAATCACCAGCTGAAACTTATACTAAAATAATTCAGATAACAGATGATAACGAATTATTAGATGGAGTAGGAGCAGCAGTTTCACCTACTATTAGTGGTGATTTGAATGTAAACGGAGCTATATATATAGATGGTGTTGAAGTGGGAACTTCACAAGATTCTTATTGGACAGAAGATAGTAATGGTAACTTAAATCGTACCTCTAATGTAGATATTAATGGTACATTAGAAACGAATGGAATAACTATCGATAGTAATTCTTCACAAATTGATAAAGTCGGTGTGGGTACCTCATCACCGACAGCTAAGTTAGAAATTGTAATGGACCACACTACTTATGGAGGTGATACACCTCCATTCTTTTTGATAAAGGACCATACTGGACAGGAACATTTAAAAGTTACCCAAGAGGGCAATGTTGTATTAGGACATAAGACATCAGCTGAAACAGCAGAAGCCGGGGGAATTTATTATAATTCAACTGATAATGAATTTTATTTGGGTTATGATGAATAAAAATTGATTGAAAATTTAAAAAGTATATATATATATATAACAGAAATATATAGGAGATAACCAATGGCCGGTTGGAAAAAGATTATAGTATCAGGAAGTAGCGCCGAACTACTTAACATAACAGCCTCAGGAGCTATATCAGCTTCATCAATATCTACAAAAACATTAATAGTAACAGGTTCTGGTGAAATATCAGCATCGAGTTTATTATTGGGGACTGATTTAGAAGTACAACATGGTGGTACTGGACAGAGTACTTTAACTCAAGGTCACATTTTACTTGGTAATGGGACTACTGGTATAGCATCAGTAGCATCTGGTAGTTTAAACATCAATGATTTGTCATTTAGTAGTGAATATGCTAAAGGTCTCGTATCAGCGTCAGATGCACTAGCAGCTAGAACACATATTGGTCTTGCAAGCATGGCTAGTCAGTCTGCTGGTAGTGTTGATATAGACGGTGGAGATATTGACGGTGTGACACTCGGTTTTAACTCTGAAATAATAGCTACTGGTTCATTTAGTGGTTCATTCGTTGGTGATGGTAGTGGATTAACTGGAGTTTCGGTTGTCGGTTCATTAGTTGATTTAAGTGATGTTGGTTCAACACCAACTGCATCTGGTGACATATTAATAGGTGATGGTACATCTGTAGAAGCTCAAACAATATCTGGTGATATAACTCTGTCATCCACTGGCGTAGTTGGACTACAAACAGGTTCGGTATATTCTCATTCACTAGCCCCAGGTATAGATTTACAAGTCAGTAACATAACAGGTTCAAATATAAGTGCAAGTGGAACACTCACATCGGATACTTTAGTTGTAAAAGGGAACTCAACATTCACAAACCCAGTAACAGCGAGTGGTGGAGCTCATGTTGAAGGTACATTGTGGACAGATGGTACTAAAACTATAGGTCTTCATGTCGACAATGATATTAGTGCTTCTGGGTTTATTGGTGAATATTTTGAAATAACAAGTTCCATTTTAATAACAAGTGAATCAACAACATTTGGTAATGATGTTACTGATATTCATACATTCCACGGAGATATTGCTACAGTACTTACTGGTTCGGTAACATTCTCACAAGCAGCTGGACTTGCCCCAACTGATTATTTCCAAGGACCAGATGGAGCATATAGTTATCTAAGTGGTAGTGGTATATCAGGTAGTACCAGTATGAATGTAGATTTTCGGTCAGCACTCGGTGGTGTTACGGGTTCATTCTTTGGTTCATTGAGAGGGCCGACTTCTGAAAGTTTATCAGATAGAATTGGTACTCTTGAAAGTAGTACTACTACTGATACAGCGATTGGAGTAGCAACTGCATCATTAAGTGCATCGTTGTCGAGTTCTATTCAAGATAATACAACTAACATAGCAGCTAACGATACTGACATAACAGCGTTATTCACAAGTGCATCAGAGTTCACTGCAAGTATAGCAACTAATGTAACTAACATAGCAACTAACGATACTGACATAACAGCGTTATTCACAAGTGCATCAGAGTTCACTGCAAGTATAGCAACTAATGTAACTGACATAACAGCGTTATTCACAAGTGCATCAGAGTTCACTGCAAGTATAGCAACTAATGTAACTAACATAGCAACTAATGAAACTAACATAACAACTAATACAACTGACATAACAGCATTAGAAACAACAGCTTCAGCATTAGTAAGTGATTATTCAAAAGTACAGAATGTCGATACCGATGGTACACCAACATTCGGTGGATTAACTGTTAAAGGTAATTTTACTGTAGACGGTACTACAACAGCAAATGAAACGATAATTAATACAACTACAATAGCAGTAGAAGATAATATTATTCTATTGAATAGTGGTAGTCTTGTTGAGGAAAGTACAGCACTGATAGATGCGGGTATTCAAGTTGAACGAACACAAGTCAGAGGCTATAATAGTCACGATGTTGGTAGAGCTAAAAACGCAAATCTGTTCTGGGACGAATCAGCGGCTCGTTGGGCAACAATTTTAAGTGAGACATCAGCAAGTAAAATAGGAGACACTTCAACCGAAATTCAAACCAATGCCCAATTTAGTGGTGATATTCAATATCTAGCAACTGTTAGTCATAGTGACGGTGCACCGACAGCTTCTTATTATGGTTCTACTGATAGTAATGAAACTGCATATAGAACTAGGTATGGCCAAATACATATAGATTCAGGAAGTGGTGATATTTGGATTTATGGAGCTTAATTAAACAAGAAAAGGGTTACATTTTATGGGATTGAGTGATAGAATAAAACAGCAACCACCAAAAGAAGTTGTTGGAAAAAAAAGTGAAGAACAACCAAGAGCTGTTCAACCAGAAAGTATGACTGGATTAACAGCCAATGAATTTGAATTTTTGATTAGGTTAATCGGAGATTCAAATTTTAAGGGAAATAATTTAATGTTCATATATGAATTAGTACAGAAGTTACAAGCTATGTACTTGAAGATAAAATAGATTAGGAGTAACACCAATGGCAGGTTCAGGAATAAGTCCAAGTAACAGAGAAATATTACAGACTACAAATGTACGCGTACCTAATGAGGCGGTACAAGTTGTAATAGCTGAACGATTCCCTAACGGTGACTTTACTATGGGTCAGTTAGAAAAAGCGATTATGGAATTTGAGCGGGATGGTGAATACATTTCAAGTTCGTTGAGTGATTTACCACCAATCCCCGAAGATTGGTTATTGGGTAGGATTAGTGGTTCAGTAGAGGTGTTACACGATGCACCCTTCGGAGAATCAGCTGAAATAATGCACTGGCCATCATTCAGTGGAAGTTTTAATGGTACAATGGAATTACCTTCAGTTTCAACTGGTGAATCATATCCCCATGTAGAATTTCAAACCCTTAGTGGTAGTGTTAAGTATTTTGGAAGCTCAGCACTCGAACCATCAACGTCAGTTTCTTGGAAAATAAGTGGGAGTTTTAATAATAATTCTGTAAAATACTCCCAATCACCAGTTTCAATGAGTACGGATTTAGCGTATGGTGTATTTTTTACAAGTAGTGCAGTGACACCAGAAGATTTAAACCAACTCAGTCAATCTAGCTTTGTAGGAGCAATTATTGTAGCTTCTTCTTCATTGAAAAAGGCTAATTTTACGACCGGTACTAATTTTGTTGGTAGCAGTGGGATGCAATATTTAGATGCCGTATGTGAGCTAGCTTTTGGTAGCTTAGGAACTGTCAGTTCAAGTACACAACAGAACGCAGTTAATTTACAAATGATGGGTGAGTTTTGGAATAGCGGTAGTTTGAACGAAGCTTCTCATTCTGATAATGTATCCGTGATAACTAATATTATACGAGGGAACACTTTTACATTATCAGGTTCATTAAGTCATAGTATAGCAAGTTTATCAGACGGTCAATATATTCAACGCGCATCATATTCACCATCTGGTAGTTACTTTGGTAAAAGTAAAGGTAACCGGACTTATACAAGAACGGGGGCGAAAAACCGAGTAGCATTATCAACCAACCGAAGTGGGTTAAATGCGGGTACTGCGACTGGTAGAAAATTGACAAATAAGATATAGGAGATTAAATAATGACTAAGCATATTAAATGTTATATGTGTAAGAGTGAAGATACTGGTTATACTACTGATACTCCTATCGTGGATAGGATTAAGTCTATATCAGTTGGTGGTGGAAAAGATGCAAAGGGAGAACTTCACTTTTGCAATACTTGTTGGGATTCTATGGAAGCCAACACAGAGATTCGACCTCGTGAAGGTTTATGATAAATAATAACTAAGTTACATATATACATCAATTATTCAAAAATCATATATTTATAAACAGATTATTATATTAGTAATTGGCCCCACTCTTGGTGTTTGGGGAAGTGGACTGCGCATTTGTAGTAACCAACCGTTATTAAAGATGAGGAAAACATAATATGCCAAGTTGGAAAAAGGTAATACTTTCGGGTTCTAATGCCCAACTAAATCAAATTACAGCTTCAGAAATCAAACTGCCTGGTGGAGTTTTGACTGGTCCTGGTGGTGGCTCTCAAAATACTTTTTTAACTGTATCAGCTTCTAACGCGACAATAGCTGCTACATCTACAACAGACACAATGATATTTGAAGCTGGTGATGGTATATTTATTTCAGCTTCTTCAGATACAGACACAGCAAAATTATTCATATCATCTTCTGGTGGAGCTAGTACTATAGACGAACTATCAGATGTTTCAAGTGGTGGTATCACACGAGACCAAGTGTTAAAATGGAATGGTTCGCAATTTGTACCAGCCGCATATAATTATTCTTTTACATTTTCTATAACTGATTTTGATTGCAGTTTCACAAGTTCTCCACAATTGATTGGAGCTGATGTTTGGAAAGCTGCTGGAACACTTACATTTACAGCTGTATATTTGAATGGTCCACCCGATGCTACACCTTATATTGATACTATTGGAGAGGGTGGTAGTATGGCAACTCTTGATATGATAGGACCTGCTTATACCAATGCTACATCAATCGTAGATACTAACTATCCAACAAGTACTAATGGTAATATAAAATGGAGACTATATGCACAGGTTGGTACTGATACTGATACTGAATATTCAGACCAAACTATATATTTTTATAATCATCTTGTTTATGGTCAACTAGCGAATAATACATTAGCCAATAATCATACACATACAGACACTTTAGTTAGTGCAGGTACTTCGATTATTACAAATGAGCCATGTAATGGTAGTACTCGTACATTGAATAGTGTTAGTATTGGCTCTGGTAACTATTTTGCAGTTGCTTATGCCGTAAGTACTAATGCTGATGTAAACCAAGTACAATGTGGAACTGGAATTAATAAAATAACTGTATGTATGGACCCAGACGACGCAACTGATATTCTCGATAAACAAACTGTTACAGATTATGATAATTCTGAAGACAAAATAGAAAATTTTTATATATCTGTAAGTAGATTAGCTAATTTAGATGCCCATTCATCAACATTTTATTTACTGGAATCATCAACAACGAAAAATTATTTCTATTGGGGTTTTGACGGACAAGCAAGTGGTTATAATGCAGCTTTTTTTAGTAATGGAACACCTGGTACTTCTGATGGAGGTGATTGGGATTCATATAATAGAAATGCTTTGTATGATGATAGCAATATTGATGGTACAGATTTAACTCTTAGTAGTTTTAGTGATAGCTATGTAATTATAGCTATACCAACCAGACACGGAATTAATGGTACTGAATATACATTTAAAGACCCGAACAATATAGATTTTGGTGTTAATGCACCAATAACTCTTGCCATCACAAATCCATGTGGATATGCAGAGAACTATTATGTATATAGGTCGGTACAATTACTTTCATATCCAGCTGGTTTAACAATAACGGTAAAGACATAGGATAGTGAAATAATATGGCCATACGAATATCAGATACATTAGAAGCGGCTTTTACTGGTTCATTAGTAAAGGGAATAGACTTCTTTTTAAACATAACTGGTAGTGATATAAGTGCGAGTGGAGTACTCACAGCTGATACTTTGAATGTAGTTGGGAACTCAACATTCACAAACCCAGTAACAGCGAGTGGTGGAGCTCATGTTGAAGGTACATTGTTCTCAAATATAGGTCTTCATGTTGAAAATGATATTAGTGCTTCTGGTTTTGTCGGTGAATATTTTGAAATAACAAGTTCTATTTTAATAACAAGTGAATCGACTCAATTTGGTAATGATGATTCCGATATTCATACATTCCAAGGTGATATTGCTATAGCTAACACTGGTAGCCTACATTTTTCAGCTAGTGGATATGAACCTACTATAGGAACACCCCATTATTATTTATCGGGTAGTGGTATATCAGGTAGTACTGATATGAATGTAGATTTTCGTTCAGCCCTAGGTGGTGTTACAGGTTCATTTAAAGGAGCGTTTGATGGTGAGGTTCTTAATAGTGGGAGTTTGAGTGTTTTATCTTCAAGTTATTCATTGACTTCAAGTTATTCATTGACTTCAAGTTATGTTGAATCTTCAAGTTATGCAACTACTTCGAGTTATGTTGAATCTTCAAGTTATGCATTGACTTCAAGTTATTCATTGACTTCAAGCTTCGCAACTACTTCAAGTTATGCAACTACTTCGAGTTATGTTGAATCTTCAAGTTATTCATTGACTTCAAGTTATTCATTGACTTCAAGCTTCGCAACTACTTCAAGTTATGCAACTACTTCGAGTTATGCAACTACTTCGAGTTATGTTGAATCTTCAAGTT
>Ga0209992_10003117_pt1 | contig 14295 bp, 13 predicted proteins | sample 2SBtaG_2_FD_182564 | JGI IMG/M metagenome (GOLD analysis project Ga0209992, IMG submission 182564) | Deep subsurface microbial communities from Kolumbo volcano to uncover new lineages of life (NeLLi) - 2SBTROV12_ACTIVE470 metaG (SPAdes)... | ecosystem: Environmental > Aquatic > Marine >... | reverse complement strand
TAACATGTGAAGTGAATGATCTAATAGTGGTTTTGGATTGTTATAATTTAAAACCCAAACTTTACCTTCATAATCGATTTTTTGCAATTCGAAATAATTCTAAATTATCTCATATAACAATTATTCTGTTGGTTATTTTAGTTGGCTATATTATATTCACTATCAAGTATTATCATGGAATCCAAAACCTACCAAGTAATTTCAGAGTTTGATGAGCAAAAAGACTATGGATTCTCTATCCGACCTAGACACAAAAAATGCCTCACACTATTACAGAATAATCAAACTCTAACTCCTAAAGATTTTCTTAACAAACATCTTGATGATATAGGAAAAAAAGAAACTCCTCTCAAGCAAAAAAAGGACATCTTTTATCAAGCAATGTCTATTGGCAAAAAGATAGGAGTAATTTCAGACTATTCTCAATACCCCATTCAATTCAGAGATTTTACTAGTCTTGAGACAGTTCATTATTTCACAGAACAGTTACGTCAAGATAAGAGAAAAAATACAAAATGGGATGTCAACAATCTCAGTCCTACTCAGAAATCATATCTCTATGCCTTGTGGAATTTTAGCAACTGGTTGCATGGAAAAGAGTTTGAATCTAATGCTTTGATTCAAACTGATCTTAATGAATTCAAGAAAATAAAATCAAAAACTACTCTTGAAGGATTGGAGCATTTTTTTACCTTGTATACTGATTCTCATGGCTCTGAGTCAGATTTTATCAAAATGGTAAAGCGATATCTCTATGACAAAGAAAAACACGGTCACAAAAAAGCCAACACTATACGGATAATTCGCTGTGCTATTGAAGGATATTTTGAGAAAAATGACAGCCCAATAATTTTCAAGTTTGATGAAAAGGCACGATACAATACCACTACCTCAGAAGAAGAGGAACCACAAATGTCTCTTGAGGATGTCATGAAAATGCTTACCATTGGACGTCCTACGATTACACAAAAGGCTGTAATTTTATGCAAATTTCATAGAGGCCTTGACACATCTACTTTTGTTGATAGATTCAATTTCCAGGTCTTTGAACAACTAGTAGAATATTTTGGAACAGACCAACATCCTAAATGGGATTTATCCTTGTGTCCTGTTCCAATTAAATTGACCAGAATTAAAACTGATTATACTCACATTGGTTTTCTAGATGTTGATGCAGTAAAATCAATACAAGATTATCTTGATTTTAAATTCAAAAAATTAGGAAAAATAATGCATGTTGGAGAACCGTTATTTTTAAACTCACAAAATCTTCCAATTTCTGATTATTGGATTCGTCAATCCTTTAAGAGATTGGCAAATACTTCTGGAATTCAGCAGAAACTAAAACGTGATGGAATTATTCCAAAATATCAAAAAGATTCTCATGAATTACGTGATTTGTTAAAATCTACTTTAATTGATTGTGGGACTAGATTTGATATTGCAGATCAAGTTATTGGACACAAACCAAAAGATAGTTATGAAAAACAATCTCTACTTTATCCTGAATCTGTACGAGAAGAATATTCAAAGGCTTCATCTAAAATCAATATTTTTTCAAATCTGTCTTCAAATTTACAAAAAACTGCAAATGTTCAACAGTTACAAAATCAGGTAATGTCTCTACAAGAAGAAGTAAAGAGATTGGTCCAAAAAGATTTAATTCGTGAACAAATTGTGCCTGTAAATTAGAAAAATACTTGGTTCAAGCCTGACTTGTATTTGGAGTCAAAACATCATTTGATACATCCAGATGTTTTTGTGTATTACAAAGAAAGGTTACACATGAACCCCAAAACTAAATAATTTTATTTTAAACACAACACAGAGTTACTGCGACAATCTCGATTGACACTCATCCAAGAACCCCTTTTCCAAAAATCTTTTCAATGGATTCTACATGTCTTCCTCGAAGTATGTCTTTATGTGCAATGAAAAATTGCTTACATTGTTCTTTAGCATTTGCATAGCCCGTCTTTTCAGCAAAATCAATCATTTCATCAAGTATATCTTTAGTAATTTCTTCAGGAGATTGTTTTATGTATTCCACAACATTATTCATGATATTTTCTGAAGCATCAGATTCAAAACTTCTTCTGAATAATTCTATTACTTTTCCAGTTAATGAATAACCAAAACGATCCTTGTATTCAAAAATGAATCCCATGTATTGTACTGCTCTATCTGAATTAGATTCTATCAAAGAAACCGCAATAGTTATAGCTTCTTTAACTCCAATTGGTTCTGTTCGGTCGTCATATTTTAAATTGAATTTTCTTAATAATGCAAATCCACGATCTTGAGTAGGCTGATCATCATCTTGTATCAAACTAATTGCATAGTTTGAAATTTTTGTTTTGTAAAAAGATCTTGGATTTAATTCCAATGCATGTTCATACATTGAATAACGATTTGGATGATCTACATCTTCAGCTTCTTCAATACAAATTTCACCTAATTTTTGTATTATATCTGAATTATATTCAGAATTCTCTTCTTTTGCTGTTGCCAATAACGTTTGAAATGTAGGTTCATCTCTACTTCTAATCATCTCTTCACATTTAGTTTTCACCAAATCCTCTATAGAATAAGATGTGGTTTTAAGTAAAAATTGCATGATTTCGGGAATATTTGAGCCTAATTCTTGGTATCTTTCAAACAGGGAATTAACTATTGGCTCTTTCTTCAAAAATTCAGCGTAAGAAGTATCCGAAAGAAGGTTCTTTAGCATATTTGCATCTGCTCGTTTTACATAATTTACAAATGCTTCATCTATGCATTCCTCAGGAGAAATTACTTTATCGGATAATTCATTAATTTTAGAATACATTTGAATAATTATTTTTAATATTTCTTCGTTTTGAACTAAATCAGGATTATTAATAATCAAATTACATAGAGATGCAAAAAGATTTTGTTTTTCATAAGAAGATATGTCAAAAGAGTCTATAGGGGTATTTTGAAGATGTTCTAATAATAACGGAGACAAGGCTGTTTTTGAAGTGTTACATGTATCAACAATCTCTTGTATTCTTTCATAATATTTTTCAGTCTCTTCATTAGAAATAGACTCTTTAATATTTTCAAAAATTTCAAAAGATTCTTTGCTCTCAGGCGTTTCATCAAAATTAATTTTTGAAATAATTTTAGATACTGTTTTTGAGGGTTTAGAAATACTATTTTCAGACCAACTATGTTCATTGATACATTTCAAAATCAATTCTTTATTCCCATAACCAAATGCCTGTATTTGTGCAGCAAGGGTGTCATCTACCTTATCCAAAATATCCGTTCGAATGATATCCCCGTTTTTAAAGAATGTCTCAATTAATTCTTCATTCAAGTTTTCCTTGTTAAATGCATCAGCAATTAATTGATCATAAATCGGCTCAGAAAGATGTTGAGGGACACCATCCAAAATTCCGAATAATCCAAGTTGTTCAATATCAAATTTATCTAAATGTTCTAATAATTCAGATGACATGTATTGTCCCAAGGTTCCTAATGCAGTTACCCTATGATCAATATCTGAAATATGAGATATAATATCAATTAATGATAAAGCACAATTTACTAAAACCAATTTTTCAGGATCAGATTCATATTTTTTCATAATATCGTTAATCTTGTTAAGATACTGTTCTTGTTTTTCATCATCAAGTTCTTGGAAAATTTCTACAGCCTTATTATCAAGGGTGATAAATGCATCTTCAAATTCATCTATTCCAGACTCTGCCGCATAAGATTCCTGGTTTAATCTTAAAAATGGTCTTATGTCATTGACTCTGGATGTTCTTGTTGCATTTAGGAATTTTTTCAAACGTTCAACTTCCTCATTTTTAACATGTTGTTTACTAGTTTGTTGATTGCACCAAACATCAAACTCGTTTTTATCATTTAACAAAGTGGGGGTATTTTCTAGTGATTTGTAAAATTCAGGCCATTCATGTCTGATAACTATAATTTTCATCAAAAAATTTGTATTTCCAGTAATGACATCTTTTTGAAGTTTGCCAGCATTTTCTTTAAATTCTGCTAATCGGTATAACGCTACAGCAATATTCAAAAATTGATTAATTTTCCTAGGATTTTCTATTGCCCCTGAAATTAAAATCGGTTTCACAAAGGGATTAAATTTCACACTTCGTTTTTTCATTAATTTGTCTGTGTATGAACTTAAATTTTCTCCAATAAAAGGAGGAATTCTGATTGTAACTTGAAAAAATTTACTTAGAAATTCATTTCCATCTTTGTCCGTGTAATTATTTTTGACATTTTTTAAATGTGTAACAATTGCTTCATCATCACATGCAAGTATATTGATACAATTTTTTTTCACCATGAATGTTTGGATAATCCCTAATAATTCAACAGCAACTGTATCTTCACATCTATCTAAATTATCTATGACTACCACTAATTTCTTTTTTTGTTTTTTAATAATAGTCTCATAAATTTTGTTGAATTGGAATGTGGAAACTGCTCTTGGAATTATCCTCTTTGATGTACTAAAAAATAGCCTTGACAATGGTACTAATACGCCTATTATGGATGCAAATCCGATAACAGATAATGCTGAAACTACATCATCTTTTGCATAATACAATATTGGAATTGTTGAACCAGCTAATATTGCCCAAATCCACCAATAACTTTTGAATAAATTTTTGAATTCAACCGTATCAACATGTTTTACGTTATACAATTCATCTTCTAGTTCTTCTTGTGAATATGGAAATTTTAGTTTAGAATTAATTTCTTCAAGTATGCCTTGTTGCAATGATTTTCCTGAAATTCCCCATGCGTCAACTTCTACATATTGAAAATCTTTTAATTCCTTTTCGCTAGCGATTGCTTCTTCCAACATGTGTGCAATTGATGATTTTCCAACTCCCCATTTTCCATATAATCCAACATTGATTGGAGTTTGTGATTTTAACAAAATATCCTTTAGAACTGAGACATAATGCTTATGTTGAAATTCATCACCTTGCTCCCCGGCTAATGGGTTATCTCTATAGTAGTCAATTCCTGAATCATCTGACTTCTTTTTTGCCACGGTATGAAAATAATACAATTCAATAAAAGACTATTTTTTTATTCATATGATGTTCTTTCTTGTTTGATTTTAAAAATAAAATCGGCAGTAGGAGTATCCGAAAAGAGAGATTCTATCTTAAATTTTAGCACCTTTCCTGCATGTTTTTCACGTTTGAAGCAATAGGCCGTGATTTTTCCAACATTATAGTTCGTCTCAGATCTATCTACTTGTAGTCTACATCCACATTTGATACATTTTGGTTTTTGAAGAATGATGCTGAATTTCTTACCCATGAAATTATGATGTACATCTACTTGAAATAGCCAATGTTTACAGTTTGGTCCCTACCATCCTTGCCACAAAATTTCAAAATCTAGGGTAAAAGATAGGATTTATCGTCTATTGACCATTTTGGTTTATACTTGTATACATCAAATAAATTACTAGAGTCTTCTTTTTCCTGAGGATTTAGAGAATCATCTAATTCTATATCATATTTTGCAAAGAATTTTCTTTTTTCACGGTCATGTACATCTTTAGGAATGAATATCATTTGTTTTGTTTTTGAATAACGAACAAACACGCCTTCATTACTTCTATCAGGATCTTTATCCAAATACTCCTCACAAATTTGGTCTTCAAATTTTATTTCAAGTTTTTGATTATTAATTTCTCTATTCAAATCATGAATGTATGAACTCTCAAATAAAGTTCGATTCAATAAATAACTAAATTCTTTTAGAGGTTTAATCCTACATGCATATGGTTCTAAATGATTATACGCATTAGATAACCTCCATATTTGACCTTCTCTAATTGCTGAATCTCCATGTATTTGTGCTAGTCTTTCATTGTTATTTCTTATTTGTTCTATTATTTCTGAGATATCTCTAGATGTAATTAATAATGGATCTAAATGACTAGTAATTTTTACATGCTTTGAAATGATCCTTTGATGAATATCCTGTTTGTATATTTCATCATACAATTCATCATTTCTTTTCTTCAAGAGATCATATTGCATTTTGTTATTTTTGTTATCAGTTTTTTGTAAAAACTCCTTAATTTTTTCACGTTCTTCTTTTGAAATATTCATGTTAAGATTTTCATCTTGCAATAATGATTCAGACAACATTTGGAAAAATTTGGATAGTGGATTTGCCATATCTTCAATTATCTCTTTTTGATTTTTTAGATTTGGACTATTTTTTAAAAATATTATAGACATTTCAAACAAAAGACGAATTAGTTCTGCAGTTCGAAAGTCATATTGTTGTGCTGCAGCATCCAACAAATGATGCATGCTTTTAGCGTTAATCACATCATAAACTTTGGATTTTTCCAATTTCTGAAAATTTGCCAATGTGTGAAATAGCATTCGGGTTGCTTGCTCCATCTTATCCTCAATTTCATCTGCAGTTTGTGGTTGATTTTTTCCTGCATAGTTTTTTTCTTCTAGAAATTTCCTATGTCTATCTTTTAAGGGATTTTGATATAAATTAAATGGAAAATGCTCTTTTCTACTAGTTTTTCCTGATTTCAATGATTATTTATCAGATAATTCCTTAATTAAATTTTGTACATTATTGTACATATGAGACCAGAAATATCCACAAAAAACTGTGAGGAGGCATACCGTGTTACAGGCTATCCTTACAGTGCTACATTTGACGATGTCCTTGCAAGACTGATTCAACTGATCAGTACCCCCGATAGTTCTAGGTCCAATCATGGGAGTTGATATGATTTGCAAGTAAACCAACCTACTAAAACAAGAGTAAGTAAAAAAGCCAATCATCATAGATGTCGAACTGATAAAACACCGTTAATCAGCAGATGTCCTAAATGCTATCTGTCAAATAATCATCGTTCACGGACATTTAAGACCCCTGAAAATCTGTGGAGACATCTACATCAAATACACGATTTTGATAGAAATGAATACCCTTCAATTCCATTAGTTATTGATGTTTTAGATGAAATCTCATCTGCATTATCACAGAGTATCCCTCTAGATACAATCCCTCTTGCAGTAAAATGGAGAATGATAATACAATGAATGATCCTAAAAAAATAAAACATTTAGGAAAATGTTGTCCAAAACATGGCACCATTTTAGTATTGTATGATGGCTCTCCATTGGAAAATTACTCTGTAGTTCTTTGTTCCAAACATGCCAGTGTTGCTCCATTTAATGAGAATATTCTAAAAGTTACTAATTTGGTGAAAACGAAATGAGGCATCCTAGTATTTGTAAATATTGTGATTCGCCAATCTATTTTAAATTAACAATAAATGGTTGGAAGGCATTTGAAGACTCTACATGTATGTTTATACATCGCTGTTTAAATTTGAAAGGACATTTTCCATTTGGCTAAAAAGAAATACCATTGTTATTCATGTGATAAAGAAAGCCCCCGATGGAAAGATTTCAATGACTGTACCTCAAAAAATCACGAAGTTTTAGAAATATTAAATGATGAAACAAAAGATTCACGTTCAGAATCTAAAAAACTATATGATTTTGCAAATACACTAATTGAAAAATTAGTAATCGATGACAGTAATCAAACTAGGGTATATGCTGTAGTAATAATTAATGACCAACCCCAATGTCTAGATTTGGCATCATCCAAAGCAATTCATTGGTTAAGTTATGAATTACGTAAACTAGATTTGGAACAAATTAGAGGAGATGATTTTTTCAAGAATATCTTACATGCAATAATTTCTGATGCCCAAATGGGCAATTCTTTCAGAGAGAAAATTTACCATAGAATCTGCCAAAAACCTGATGAAATATACTATGATTTAGGCACAAATGATGGATATCTAGTTAGGATTTCAAAGAACAGTGTCAAAACCATTCAATTTGATAAAGCCTGCCCTCTGTTTACAAGACCTCCCTCTTTGCAACCGCAAGTAGTTCCAAAATTCAAAGACAAAAAGGCATTGGAGAAAATCACCGATTTATTATTAATTTTAGACAAAGACAGAATCTTGTTCCAGGTTCATCTGATATCGTTTTTTCTTGAAAACATTCCAGTTCCAATTGCAGTTGCAGATGGAGAATCAGGTAGCATTAAAACCACGTTTACTACATGTATCAAAAGAGTTGTAGATCCTAACGGACCATCTAGAAATTATAATTATGTTAGTTTCCCTGCAAAATCTGATGATTTGGATGCAATATGCTCAAATCGATACATGATGTGTTTTGATAACGTTAGTAGTATTGATCAAACAATGTCTGATAAACTTTGTATTTCAATTACTGGTGGCTCCAGTGCATCAAGGCAATTTTATACAAACAATGAAGAAAATATAATCAATTATAGAAATAAAATAGTACTCAATGGAATTATTCCTAAACTAGATTATCCTGATTTACAAACTAGATTAATAAATTACCAAAGAAAAGATCTTGATTCAGTTCCACGAATTACAGAAAAAGAATTTGAAGAAACATTCCAACAAATTTTACCTGATGTGTTAGGGTTAATTTTTAAAACATTACAAAAAGCGATGAAAATTTATCCAAAGATTACTAAACGAATTAAACCTGTTACTAGAATGGCTGATTTTGAGATATGGGGAGAAGCAATATCTCAATCATTAGGAAATACTGAAAATGTTTTCCATAATGAATATGTAAAAAAATTAGAAGAAGATTTTCTTGGGGCAAAGGATCAGCATATTGTAGCTCAAATAATTGATGAGATGATGCAAAAAACAGATAGCATCAAAGAAACTGTTAACACATTACATAATACCATTAAAGCAATTGCAATTGAGAAAGAAATTCCTATTGAGAACCGATTTGTTCATTTCCCCAAATTGGCAAATCAACTATCAAAAGAACTCAAAGTGATTAGTCCAATACTATCAAAATTAGGATACAAAGTAACTATGAATCAGTATACTTCTAGAGATGGAAAATACCCACGAAATTCAATGATTGTTAGTATTTCAAAGAGAGAAACTCAACAAAATCTAGAGATTTCTATACCTAAAATTGCAAAGAATCACAAATCTCATGGTAAGGGTGGCAAGGATGGTAAGAGTAAATCAAAGAAACAAGGATTGCCTAAAGAATATTTCAAATGTATGATCTGTGATGCAGGACCATTTCACATTTCAGAAAAAAGTCAAAGCAGTGGAAGTATCTTAAATTTTCATAAAAAGGCAAACCATAAAATCAAATATTTGTCTCAAAAAGAAGTCAAAGATTTAGAATTAAAGAAAAATCTATTCCAATTATGAAAAATTGCTATGTTAAATATGATAAATCCTAAAAATGATTATGAGTTTCATTGCTGATGGTGCAACCCTTGTTCTAAAAGTATTTGGAATAGCACTTTTAATTTTTGTTGTATTTTTAATAATTGTTGCATTGATAAACTGGTATGCTTCTAGCCAAGAATTGTTACATAGAAACGCAGAAGTTATTGCAGAAAATATCCCAGTAATTATTGAAAATGTAATTCAATCTTGTTCAGCTGTAGATAATGCCCTGAGTTCACTAAATGAAACCTTGGCTGAAAATATAGATAATGAGATTGCAAGAGATTTGGCTAAAAAATTACTTGATGAAGGAACGTTATCTGAATGCGAATGGCAAGAATTTGTATACCATTTGAGTGAATGGGAGAAAAGAAAACTTAACGTGTATGATCTTGCATGTGATATTTCTAGTTGTGTTAATCAACCATAGCATTGGGTATTTGAAGTAGAATTGCAAATAATTATTGCTTGATTCCTGCATTACCATATTATCCAGAAATGCCAGACTTGGCAAACTGTTGCAAACATTATCCTACAGAACAAATTTCACGAGATTCACCTGAGAATGAACAAGTTGTTGAAAATCATCATATTTTTTGCAAGGTTTTTGGGCATAATTGGAAGTTTACTGAAGACAGATGGAAAAAGAACGCAGATGAATCTACAGATAGTTTAGATTCATTTAGATTTATTTCAATAATTAGACAGTGTAAAATGTGCGGTACAATGGGATGGGAATATTTCCCACATGACCGCTTCAAAGATGGTTTGGAAGAATTTCTTCCAGGATGTGATTAATGTGAGTGATTTTACGCCTAGTTTTAGATCAAAAAAACCTCAAAAATTTATGGATGATGGGTGGCTCAAGACAAACGAACCTCAGGTAATTCTATTTCAAGGAATGAGGGGTGCAGGTAAGGGAGTAGCAGTTGATAAAACTGCTGAGGAATTATACAAAGCAGGAATTTTAATTTTACATCTTTGGGGAGCTAGAAGTTTTGAGAATCTATACTGGGCAATAAACAAAGACTGTAAGAAAAAATATGACACAATCAGAATTATCCTTCAAGGGTTTGGCCAAAAAACACCTCTAAAACAATGGGCATTTCATAATAGAATTTTTGAAAAAGAATTTGAATATTATTTTGAGCTGATGAAAAATAGTGGTTTAATATCAACTGATGGAAAAATTGTTAAATTAGAAAAACTGGGGCAAGAATTTCTTAATGGAGATGTAATGCATTGCAATTGTCATAAAGCATATCCGATAATATGGATTGTTCCAGATTACATTGAAGTAGATTCAGAATCCATTGATAGATTCAATGATCAATACTGGAAAGATCTAAATGAATACAAACAATATTTGCTTGAAATAACAACTAATGAAAAACAATTACTAATACAAGGAAAACTAAAGAAGCCAAAACAGTTTGCACCAAAACCTAAAATTATTGTAAAGACTATCACTCCGCCTTCAAATTCATCAAGAAAAGAACTCTTTCAAAAACAATTCGCTGAAATTCTTGTTCAGGCAAGAGATGAGAGAAGGATTGTTGTAATGAATCCTGCAATTTTTGAATATGCAAATGACAAATTTGATACGCTGGCTGAAATCATCCGTATGATTCCTTATTTGATGAATAAATCAGGGTTATTTTCACCTTTGTCTGAATCTGATGTTGGAAAAGCCAAAAAATATTGGAGCAAGAAACACAAAAGCTGGCATAAAATTGCAATTGTGATCAATGAATTAAGATCTGTTGCTCCTTCCTCAAGGCTATCTGGGGAAAGAGAATCAAGTAAATCTAAAAAAGCAATCTATGATTTTATTCCAGAAGCACGTCATATGAAGACGTGGTTTTTGGGAGATTATCAAAACCCCGATGACCTCTATGCGGGAGTAAGATATCAATCAAATATTGTAGTGATAAAACGTGCTTCTAGAAATATTCTTGGCTCTGATTGGACATGGTTATTTGAAAAAATTCAAAAAGACAGAATGGGATTATTACGAAAAAAAGGTAAACATGTTGAGAGATCTGAAGATATGTGGAGATATGAAAAACATCCGCAAATTAAAAAATATCTTGATGACAGACGTCCAAAAATAGATGAAATGCCAGATAACATTGGATATCTTACTTTTATCAATGGAGAAGTAGCACGATGGCGTTTTGATATGCCTGCATTTCATCACAAGACATCTCTTGAAGATTTTCAAAAAGATACAGGTATTACATGGAAAATAAATTCTAAAAAGAAACCAAAAGAAACTATTGCAATTAACACTTCTCAGAAAAAGAAAAACAAACAAGAAATTTTAAACAAAATAAATCAAATGCATGTAAATGATGGTAAATCATTTAAACAAATCAAAGATGAATTAACCCAAATGGAAAAAGAAGGAATCATACCAAACATGGGATATTCTGACAAGGAACCAATTTACTTTAACAATTTGTGGAATAGGTGGAAAAAGAAAAATCTCTCTTGAGTTTTGATTAAAATTCCCTATGTTTTGATTACTTTATGATTAAAAAATCTAGAAAAATCGATTCTTTTAGGCGTGAAACTTGTAATCAATTAATCATTAATCGAATTTCCTATAGTATATGTCGGTTGATTAATTGATTAGTGAATTAGTAGTTTAGTTTTTTTGGATTCTCTACTAAAAGAAACTAAGATATGATAATGACCAATTACGCGTCATGTCACCCGCGTGTATGTTGTATTACTCATACTTACTAAACAAGTGTTGGTCTGTGAATCTTACATTAAATACAAAATTTTATTTCAAAGCTGTTGGAGAAGACCTTTTCCAAATGTGGTTGTCATGCACGGAAATTGTTTCTACATGTTATAACAAATTTTCACCTATACCAAGTAAGGAAAAATGTACCAAGAAAAACAACAAGAAGGAAAACTATCACGACGTGTACTTTTGTCTGCAATGATTGCAGGTATTGCAGTCGCTGTAGTTTTCACTATATCTCCCTGGAACTATATTCCTACTGAGGTTACTGAAGATGTAACTGTAATCTCAAATATGGAATATGGCTGTGTTGGAGAATCCCAATACGGAATGAGTGTAGTTGTATCTGATTGTGATGCACAAGCAGGCGATACGGTATCAGCCACATTTAATGTTCCTTCAGGGAAATTAAATGGCTATTGGGCAAAACTTGAAAGTAGACAAAACCCAATGGTAGATCAATGGGATAGAAACGTTGAAGGTTCAGGTTTCTCCCCCTGATTTTTTTCTTTTTAAAAATCAACTATTACATTATTTTGTATTTTCTATAATTTTGATTAAACCATTCTCAATGTCTTCCCCAGAAATTTTGAGATTCTCATCTGATGCCATTGACAGCAAGGAAGTCGGTCGTGCTAGGCTGATAAAATTTTCATTATTTTTCTGATAAACTGCAATTGTACATGGTAATAACAAGCCTAAATCAGGATTTGCTTCTAGTACCTGTTTTGCAAGATGAGGGTTACATACTTCCATTAGCTTGTAATTGTCTGCAAATTCTAATCCTTTATCTGATAGAATTTTTTTAAAATCCAATGTTTCTAATACTCCAAAACCAATTTCTTTCAGATTTTTGGTAAGATCAGAAATTACACTATCAATACTTTTTTCTGTTTTTACTGTATGTGTAAAACCCATTGCTATTATTCTACAATTAAACAATATATACAGAAATACGATTTCCACACTTGAAAGTTATTCATGGAAAATGTATTTGAGTATAATAATAATATCCAAAGTACATAACACTATGAATACAAAAAACATAGGAATTATTGCCTCTATAATAGTTGGAATAGCTATAGTTGGTACAATAACTCTTGAACAAAATATAACACAAAATAGTACAGATATTCATGCAGTAAGTTTTGAAACCCTTGATGGACTACTTGAAAACAAAGAGCATGTATTAGTTGTAGATATCAGGACTCCTGAAGAATACCTATCAGGACATATGACAGGAGCCTCTCATGATGTTTTAGATTCTACAACTTTGGAAAAAAGAGTCAAAACAATTCAAAGTAGAACTCCTGATGTTGCATCACAATACAACCTTGTCTTAGTTGACAATGATGGTTCTGATGCAAAAAAAGCTGCACAAAGCATGACTGAAATGGGAATTCAAACTTTCTATCTTGATGGAGGGATGAATAATTTATCTGAGGAATTGGTTTCAAGTCCCCAAACAGTAATTGATTCAGAAGAATTGATGCAGAAACTTGATGCAAATGAAGATTTGTACTTGTTAGATGTTAGACAGCCTGAAGAATTACTCAAATCCAAAATTGATGGATCAGTAAATATTCCTCTTGCAGAAATCTTCCAACCTAATGGGATGGATTCTATCCCTACTGACAAACCTGTAGTGGTTATTTGTGGTTCTGGAAATAGAGCAACGATAGCAACTTATGCACTTGCACAAGAAGGTGTGGACTTTCAAGTTCTAGAAGGTGGAATGAAAGCATGGAATGCACAAATTCAAGAACAATCAGGAATGTAAATTCCTTTTTTCTTTTTTTTTAAATCTCTACAATAAATTGAATCACTTGGAATTTTTTTTGTTTCTTGATTTTGTTCTCAAAAGAGCACTACAGCAAGGACAACGAAAACCCGAAATGGCCATAAAAATACCACACATAGTACATCTTTTTTGACCGTACTCGTATTTTGAACCATTTGCAACTTTCTCCCCCCTCATACTGTCACATACTCCTTTACAGATATACACCATTATGATCTATCTCCCTGAAAAGATTTGTGACAACAAGGGCAGTTTGAATATCTCGAAATTAATTCTATATCACATGTTGTACAGTATTTTCTAAAAATACTATTTCCTGAATTTCTAAATTTAGCATCTGCATCATAATACCTACAAATATTTCTGCAAGAATGCTGACTCATCAATTATTTTTCTCCACATCAAAATATGATC
>Ga0209992_10003115_pt1 | contig 14301 bp, 19 predicted proteins | sample 2SBtaG_2_FD_182564 | JGI IMG/M metagenome (GOLD analysis project Ga0209992, IMG submission 182564) | Deep subsurface microbial communities from Kolumbo volcano to uncover new lineages of life (NeLLi) - 2SBTROV12_ACTIVE470 metaG (SPAdes)... | ecosystem: Environmental > Aquatic > Marine >... | reverse complement strand
AGTTCAACTCCAAAAAAGTACAGCTTCTGATGATTTACAGAAAAATTTTACATCTTTAGATTTACAGAAAAAAGCAATTTCTCAAAAAATGATTGATTTGGAGCAAACCATTTCTGAAGTTCAATATGAAAAAAAGAAAGCCTCTGCTGAACTTGTAAAAAGAGAATCTGAAATTAAACTTGTAAAAAATAAGCTATATGAAAAAGAAAAACAACTAGATAAAAAACTACTTGATGTAAAACTACACAAAAAATCTATTTCTGAAGAAAAACAAAAACTCGAAGAAAGATTATCTGATGTGGAATATCAAAAAAATATGTTTTATGAGAAAACATCACAATTAGAAAAAAGTATTGATGATACCAAATTAGAGAAAAAGAAAATAGCTGCTGAATTAGAAGCAAGTTTAGTTGAAATGAAATTAGAAAAAAAGAAATCACTAGTTAAATTAGAAAATGATCTAGCTGATGTACAACTACAAAAAGATAATTTATCTCAAAAAAATTCTCAATTAGAATATGATCTAACTTTAATGGAATCTGAAAAACAAACAATTGCTATAAAACAAAAAGAATTAGATTCACAAATTGTAGATAATGATTTTAACACAAAATCAAAAATTTCTGAATTAAAAAATAAAGAGGCGTTAATTGAATTAGAACAAAAAAATAATCAAGTGAAATTTGAAAGAAAAGTTTCTGAAATTGAGATTGAAAAAAAGAAACAAGAACAAAAATCATCTGAATTAGAAATAAAATTAAATGAGATCAATCTTCAAAAGAAAAATTTGAATAATTCTGAATTAGAACTTGAAACAAAATTATCCAAAGTCAACTTTGAAAAGAAGAAACTTTCTTCCGAATTACAAAGAAAAGAATCTGTTATTGAACTAGAAGAAAAAAGAATTGATCAGAAAGCTTGGGATCTTGAAAAACGAATTGCGAAATTTACCCTTGAGCGAAATATTTCAGCAATTGATCTTGAAAAGAAGAAAATTACTTCCGAATTACAAAGAAAGGAATCTAGAATTGAGGCTGAAAATGAACATCTTACTCAAAGAAAAATCGAATTAGAGAAGGCTATTGCTGCATTTGAAATTGAACAAGATATTCAATCAAATAAAATTGATATTGACAAAAATCTAAAATCTGATAATTCAATAAAATCTACACAATTAGATAGTGTAATTTCAGAAATTGAGCTTTCTAGAAAGATCTCTGATACTGAACTACAACGAAAAGCAGTTGTAATTGAGCTTGAAAAGAAAGATTTGGCAGAAAAAGATGAAATTATGGAAAAAAGGATTGCAGGAATTGAAACTGAAAGGAAAATATCTGCTATTCAGATAGAGCGAATTGAATCTGAAATTAAACTTCAAAAAAAGAATTTAGAAAATAAGATAAGAGAATTTGGAAAAAATAATTCTCACAATAAATCTAATGATTCTACAAATTCAATATCTTATGATGATTTTTTAGAATGGTCTAATGCGTTAAATGACGAGCTTGGCAATGATGAATTATCTAAAAATAGTAACAAAATACTTTCTGGTGAATAATGATGAGAAACATGATGTTATGTTTTTTTGCACTTTCAATTTTAGGAATAGTTCTTTTTACAGGACAAGGTACTGCAAATACTTTGAATTCATCTACTGAATTAAATAAACTTGGTGCTCTAAAAATTCTTGATTCAACTAATAAAACTATGATGGGGATGAATCTTGGTACTAATGATGCAATTACTTCAATCACTCTAACTTTCAAAACTTCTATTGAGGACAACACTGTAAATATTTCGTTAACTGATAGTAATGATATAGAAATAGGTGCTGGATCTGAATTTGTTAGTCCTGCAAATACTATAGTCACAATCACCCTTTCTGATTCCATTACTTCAAATGAACGTGATATTTTGAAAAATGTGAATATATCTATCTCTTAATGGTGATATGATTGAGTTTTAAAATAATTCTAATTGTTGGTGTTTTGATTTTTGTAGTGGCTACAATTGGTTTTGGTAATGATTTGAATGGCACTGTTTCATTTAATAAAATTGGAGCAGAAGATAATATTTCTGTACCTGTTCCCGATGCTGATATTACAAATGTTGAATTGACAGAATCTGCAAGTAATATTGTTTCAGCTACCATTACTGTTAAAAACACTGACAGTGTATCTCATTCTTACAATATTTGTGTAATTACAAAGGCTGGTGCATTAATTAGTGATACACAAGGAACTAGTTCTGATTGTGCAATTACTTCATCAATTTCTTCTAGTAATACTGGGTTTTCTGTAATTAATTTTGAAAATCCATTAAGTGCTTCTGATGTTGACTATTCTAGTATTTCTGTTCAGGAAATCACTTGAATCTATTTTAGATCTGTTGAAAAATCAATTATATCTCAAAATTTTAATTTAAAATTACCTATTTTGATATTCTAGTTGGAAATATCAAGAACTTAAATTTCTCGAATTGAAATTGTAATATCTACTAAATCACTAATATTCACGCCTTTGGATAATTCAATAGTTTGAATGTTTGATTGATTATCATTTGTAATTATTTCAGAAGTTGTACAATCTAGAGGACTATCAAATGATGGTGTAAATTGACCCCTGGGGCCTTCAATTACAGTACAAATCTCAAATGAATGACTGAAATCATCATCATTTATGACTCTGAAACTGATTCCACTGATCTCAATCGACCCCTCTGTAGACACTCTTTGAATCCATGAAAAATCTTCAACATGACCATTAACTGTATTTGTAGATGGTTCATTATTTGAAATTGGATTCAAAAATGATGCCTCCAGAAATGAATCATCTGCTAATGCCATAGTTGATGTTGCAACAACTAGAACTAACAATAACCCAATAGTCCCGGTAATTTGTAAATCCATTATTTCCAGTCCTCATATTTAAAATTACAAGTGCTGAAAAGATCATTTTTAGAATTATTTTTGAGTGATTTTCCATTCAATTTACTTCTATTGTATATTTAGAAGAATTTGCTATTATTGAGAATGGAATATTTTTTGATTTTTTGATTCCAAAATGGTATTTTTCATTATTGAAAAATGAATTTTTAATATTTTATCAAAATATTGGAATTATGCCAATTTTATTAATCTCATTTAACCATAAATGAAAAATCCCTAGAATGCTGATTATTTGAAATACCATAATGAGGATTACTCCTAGTGAGAGAATCAATTTTACTGCTTTGACATCCTTTGTTGTCTTTTCTTGAATGCGTACAAAAAAATACAATCCAATAATTGTTACTAATAATATACAAAATGTAATCGTATTTGCAGTATTTGGTTCAATATAATCTGAAAATGTAATGTGCATTTCTCTGAATAAATTCATATTCATTCCTAATGCACTTTGAGTAATGATGTAATTTGCTATAACTGAAATAACACCCATTTTAAAAATTATGAAACTTTCACTTGTGACTTTTTTAATTTTATCTGGTTTTTTTATCATAAACATGGCTAAAATCCAAACACCGAAAATCGATATACCTAATGGTGATTGAACAAACATTGATGTAAATCCTAAATATGGTGCTACCATTATTGCCCTTCCAAACACCTTGTCTAAAGTCTGTGTTCCAGGATCAATTCTTTGATTATTATCTCCTTTTGTGATGAATCCTTCATTTGTGACTTGTATTATTCTATGAATTACTTTTTTGTTATCTTCATTGACAAACCCTATAATGTCTCCTAACATGTATTCTTGTTCTGGTTTTAATATCACAAACGTTCCGCTATCTATTGTTCCCTTCATACTGTTTCCACTCAACATGATATATGTTGTATCTCCGTATAATTGAGCAGGCCAAAAATATGCTGCTAGTGGTAAAATCAAAAGTAGTGTTAATAATTTTATTTTTTTACTTTGCAATATTATCATCTCCATTGATGTTTCAAAAAAATAAAAAAATATTTACTTGTCAAAAATTTTAAGGTGTATCTTCTTGTATGGATATACTAAGATCAACTATTTCAGTTACATTAACTGGTAGATTAAATTCAATGTAATTAGTAGTATCCAATGAATTTGCAGATATAGAATCTGTAGTTACACATGCTGGAGCCTGACCTGCTGGTGGGGAGAAATAAGCACTTCCATTATTAAATTCAATTACTGCACATACATCAAATATGATAGTATCTGATGTTGAATTATTAGCAACTGTAAAATCTATTCTGTCTGTTTCAATTTCCCCATGTAGTCCTACTTCTTCTGTCCATAATATTGCAGTAACATTTCCTCTTGCTGTAGCTACTGCATTGTTATCACTAGCACCAATTAAGCTAAATGTTGGAGCATCTACTAATGTAGCTCCGAAACCGACAGTTGCTGTTACTAAAACTGCCATTCCTATCAAGGCAACTATAGGCAAACTGTTCATATTGGAAAATATGTGTAGATTGATTATATGATCTAGCTTTTTGAATTAAACAAGCTATATTATTCTGAAAATGGGGTAAGATTAATGTATGATTATTTAGATCATATGCTAATCCATTAAGAAGATTTTTTTATGAATCAAAATTCATGTGTTCATCTAATTTCTCATAATAGGACTGGAATTTGAAGATGTTGTGGGTATGAAGAATTTTAATTTTTTAAAATATTACTGTATTTTTAATGAATTTCTTAAATATTATTATTTTGTACTTTTGTAATGCCTCAAGATGATGTATCTTCTGCCTTAATTCCTGTTAAGGACATTATGAAAAAAACTTTGATCTTTGTTACTCCTACTACTACTGCTTTTCAAATAGCAAAAATGATGGAACAGAGTGGAATTAGTGCAATTTTTGTCAAAGATAACGATATTTTTGTTGGTATTGTCACAGATAGAGATTTTGCAATAAAAATTGCTGTAAATCAACTTCCATTTGATATTCCTGCAGAAAAAATAATGTCCTCTCCATTAATTAAAATTGATTATAATGAATCAATTTACACTGCAGCTAAACTAATGGGTGAAAAAAAAATTCGTAAACTTGCAGTTTCAAATAATGATCAAATAGTTGGAATACTTCGTTCTGTTGATTTAGTTAATCATTTGGCAAAATAATTAAAATGTTTTAGTCTGTCTGAGAATTATTGTAACTGATATCATATAACATGCAGTAGAAATGATTTCTGAAATTAATGATGCAATAAATGGTTCTATTCCAATCTCAAGAAAATAATATAGGGTTGGCCATCTGATTCCCAGATAAATTATTTCACCTATACCAAATGATGAAATCATGGCAAGTAGTTCTTTTTTAATTAAATTTGATTTCATACCTTTGTAACGTTCAATGTTATCTCGATAAAACAAACCTGAAAAAATCCCAAAATATACCATGTATCCAAAAATTATTGTAATTGTTGTATTTAGATAACTTTCATAATTTACTAGTAGCTGTGCAATTATTGCTGAAAGTGATGCTGAAATAATAAAACAAATAAGAAAATTTCTATTAATTTGAAATAACTGCCGATTTAATTTCATGATGATTTTGACAAATCACTAATATTTTGTGTTAACTCTATGAACATAATGAAGAGATGTGAGTGGGCAAAAGATGAACCAAATATTACATACCATGATAAGGAATGGGGTAAACCTCAACATGATGATAAGAAACTCTTTGAATTTTTAATATTGGAGGGTGCACAGGCTGGTCTTTCATGGGTTACTATACTCAAACGACGAGATGGGTATCGAAAAGCATTTTCAGATTTTGATGTGATAAAAGTATCAAAATACACTCAAAAACGTATTGAGAAATTACTCAAAAATGAATCAATTATTAGAAATAGACTCAAAGTAAATTCTACCATAAATAACGCAAAACAATTTCTAAAAATCCAAGCCGAGTTTGGTTCATTTGATAATTATCTATGGGGATTTGTAAATTTCAAACCGATCAAAAATAAATTTAAAAAACTAGGCGATTTACCTGCCTCTACTGAAATTTCAGAAAAATTAAGCGCAGATCTCAAAAAACGTGGCTTTAATTTTGTTGGACCTACAATTTGTTATGCACTAATGCAGGCAACAGGGATGGTAAATGATCATACCTCTAATTGTCATTTGTATCAAAAATAATTTTTTTTAAGGTGGAGTTTTTTCTTTTAATTCATGACTGAAAGCAAATTTACAACATCTGTATTTTCTATAGATGGTGGAATTCAATTACTCTTGGTAAATTGTATAAAAGAAAATTATTTAGTTGATTTTGTTAATGTGATCCCTGAATCTGTAGTGCACAAAACAGTTACAGCAAATTCAAATCTTGAATTAATTAAATTAAAAGTAGGAATTTTAATTAATGTCGATGTAATTTAGAAATGATTTGTTTGTACAATGAATGAAAAGTTATCTAGATTTACAAAAACTGCTGGACCTGGAATATTATTTGCAAGTACTGCTATTGGTGTTTCTCATTTAATTCAATCAACCAGAGCTGGTGCTGATTTTGGATTATTAATTATGGGATTCGTGATTTTAGCCATGATTTTGAAATATCCATTTTTTGAATATGGTTCTCGTTATGCTAGTTCTACTCAAACAAGCATTATTGATGGTTACAAAAAACTTGGAAAACCTGCATTGTGGTTGTATTTTATTTTAATAATAACTTCAATGTTTTTTGTTACAGGAGCAGTAGGCTTTGTTACTGCTGGTTTTTTTGAGAATCTTTTTGGAATAAATTATCTGGGAGAATGGACTGTAGTTATTTTGTTTATTGTCTGTGTTGTAATTTTGGCAATTGGAAAATACAATGCTCTTGATAGTTTGATCAAAATTGTTGCCATAGTGCTATTGGTGTCTACTGTAACTGCATTTATTCTTGTATTGTATAATGGCCCAATAGAACCTGTAGAAGGATTCGTCACTAAAGAATTGATAACTGTATCTGGACTTTTCTTTTTGTTGGCATTAATGGGATGGATGCCTGCTCCTTTAGAGATTTCAAGTTGGAATAGTCTGTGGACACTTGAGCGAATTAAACAATCAAAATACACACCAAAATTAAAAGAAACAATATTTGAATTCAAATTAACCTATTTGATAACAGGTATTCTTGCTGTAATGTTTGTAACTTTGGGTTCTTACATATTCTTTGGATCAGGTGAAGAACTTCCAAATAATAATGCTCAATTTGCCAATCAGGTGGTTACTTTGTATACTAGTACCATTGGCAATTGGAGTCATATCATAATTTCAGCTTCTGCTTTTGCAATAATGTTTGGAACAATTATTGCAGTATTTGATGGATATTCTAGGTCTCTGAAAAGAACTATTGAATTACTTTTTACCAAAAATGAAAATATTGAAGGACTACAATCTCGAATATTATATGTGGCAATTCTTTTGATAATTGCCATAGGCTCACTGGTAGTAATATTTCAGTTTGGTGATAATCTAAAGGCCTTAGTTGATTTTGCCACTGTTTTGTCTTTTGTTGTCGCACCAATCATTGCAATTTTTAACTTTAAACTAGTCACTGGGAAATTTCTTCCAAAAATTAACCATCCCTCTACAATAATGAAAATAACTAGTATTGCAGGAATTGTATTTTTAATTGGATTTGCATTGATATTTTTAATAATGAAATTTACTTCCTAATCCTTTAAATTTAATGAATCTGAATTCTTTTTATGAAAATTTCCTCTAAAATGAAAAAAGCATTAAATGATCAAGTTACACTTGAGGCATCTGCATCAAACAGCTATTTGGCAATGGCATCATGGTGTGAGGTAACGGGTTATCAAGGTGCTGCAAATTATTTTTATGCACAATCAGACGAGGAAAGAACCCATATGCTCAAAGTAGTTCATTATCTTAATGCACTTGGAGCAGTTGCTACCATCCCTGCAATCAAATCTCCAATTAGTTCTTACAAATCACTTGAAGGATTAATCAAAACTGCACTAAAAAATGAGCAAACTGTAACAGCTGCAATTCACAAAATGGTAGAAATTACTCAAAAAGAAAAAGATCATTCTACATATGCATTTCTAGAATGGTTTGTCAACGAACAAGTGCAAGAAGAAACAAAGTTTGAAACAATTTTGCAAAAGTTTGATCTTCTTGGTAGGGACAAGCTAGGAATTAATGAGATAGACAAATTTCTTGCAGTAGAGGCAGCAGCACCATCTGAACCTATAGTGTAATTTTTCTAAAATAATTAATACCTCTTTATTTTTCTGTATTTAATGGCTGTATTAGTAACAAGAAAACCTGGTGGCATTACCCAATTATTTAACACTGAAACAGGTAGAGTTTCCTACAAATGTAAAGCAGAATCGGCACTCATGTACATTGAGGCATTTGATGGAATTGTAAAATTTAATCAAAAAAATGCAATGGCTACAGTTACTGGTAACATCACATCTCTTGATTCCTGTGATATTATCAAAAAAGAAGATCAAGGATACAAAAATGCATTAATCACCATTATTTCTACACAAAAAGAATTTGCACAGATTGTTTCTGATGCCTCTCAAAAGGAAATTCAAGAACTAGAAAACAAATTATCTAATCTTTAATTTTTACAAATTTCTATTGTTCTCTTGGGTCATCATGTGTTCTGCCAATATGTATGGCTAGTTGAATCACATCATTCCCAAAATCCATTCCACAGAACTTACAATGAAATGAATATTGATTTGACAAGATTAATGATTTATTCTTATATTATTAATAAATTTCTTAATTTAACCGTAAATCATACAATGTTCACATTCACATACATCTTGCTGTTTTGATTTTTTCAAGCATTTTTTATGTTGACCTGCTTGACATTGATTACACACTTCTTCAATATTCTCTACGCTAGTGTATTTTTTTGATTGATCAAATCCAAATCCTCCATCTTGTGGTCCTACCATATTTTTACTGGTTTGATGTAGTATTTCTACTTCACTAATTGATTGCCGATTTTATTGCATCTTGTAATTCTTTTTTCTGGGTTTCTATTATGCCTCTAATCTCAAAAGTATCTACGTATCCTCCAGCTGATGCTCTAGTTGCCTTTAGTAAATAGTGTAAACTTCCCTCTTCTATTTTTCCAACATAATACCCATAAAGAAAATCTAATTCATTTTCACACTTCCAAATTTGTTTGATGTTTGGAAATGTTTGTTTAATTTCAGAAGGTATTTCTTTAATTCTATTTCTAATATATTGATCAAGTGATTTTCTAATTGTGGAGTCTTGAAGCAATTATGTTGTTAATTGTTTTTCCTTATTTTAAGTCCTTTTTCTCATCATCTGTTTTTTCTGGTTTATCCCACATGTGCATTGTACCTCGAATCATAAATGAGCCTACAATTATGGCTACAAGACCTCCAATTATGAATACAAAAAATTTTCCAATATCTTTGATACTAGCCATTACTGTTGATTCCTTTTATTGTAATTATAACTGTCTAAAAATTCAATTAGATTCAATAGTGAGTTTGTGATATTTCTTCATATGTCTAAACCTAAACAAATTGCAGCTTGGATTGGAATTATTGGTGGTATGATTGGATTCTTTTTCTTTTCAATAGAGATTGCAGAGTTTATGCGATAATACTGAAAATTAATTATCTTGTAACTATTTCTGGTTGTCATGTCTTTGATTACTCCAGAAATTAAAGAATTCTTGGAAAAACAAAAACTAGGTTTTGTGGCAACTGTATCTCCCAATGGGACTCCAAATATTTCTCCTAAAGGAACTATAATTGGTTGGAATTCAGAATTTTTAGCATTTGCAAATATTCGTTCCCCTGACACTGTAAATAATTTAAAAAATAATCCAAATGTTGAAATTAATGTTATTGACCCTCTTTTGAGAAGAGGATATCTGTTCAAAGGTACTACTAGAATTTTAAATGATGGCCAAATGTATGATGAAATTTTAGAATTTTATAAAAATCTTGGAATAAAAAGCATCATTCATGAAATAATGTTGGTAACTATCTCTGATGTGACTGTTGTCACTTCTCCATTATATGATATGGGAATTTCAGAACAAGAAATAAAATTAAAATGGCAAAAACATTTTCATGATTTATAATTTTTCAATGATTTAAGATTTTTTTAATTTTTCTAATTCTTTTCTAGTTTTTTCATGATTTTCTTTTTCTTTTTCTAATTCTAATTGAATTGTTTCTAATTCTTTTTGCGTTGTACTGAGTTTTGATTTTAAAGAACCTACAACAACACTTGCTGCCTCAATTACGCCTGCAGAACTTTGTATATCGCCATTTTTACCTTCAATGAATTCCTTTTCTTTTAAAGAAAGAATGTTTGTTTCTTGAAATTGATCTTTTTTCTCTAATTCTGTTTTTGCATTGTACAATCTAGAATTTGCATTATCTAATTCTTTTTCAGATTCTAATTGTTGTTTTTTTATATTATGTAAAACGGATTGTTCTTTTGTGATTTGTTTTATAATTTCATCATATTCATTTGTTTTTTTCTGAAACTCTTCTTTTGTATTTTCAAGATCTTTTTTTGTATTTGTAAAATCTTCTTCAGTTTTTTTAAATTGATTAATTGATTTTGAATCTTTAATTTCTTCAGAATTTTTGATTTTTTCTTTAATTTCTTTGTATTCTCGTAAAATAATGTCCAATTCCATTCTTTTTTGGTTATGTTCTTTTTTGACTATCATTAAACTACTAACTGTCTCATCATATTCTTCTCTGACTATTTGAATTCTTTGTGTTATCTCTTTTATCTCATCTTGTTTTGTATTGTATTGTTTTTCCAAGTCTTCAACTTTTGATTCTACCTCATCATTTAGTATTATTTCATCATTTTTTTCAGTTATCGTTTCATCTAATTTCTTTTTTCCAAAAAGCCCCATTATTTCTTCACGATTTTTTCTAAAAGATGAATCTTTACTTTTTTACTCGCCATCTGAAAAATTTCAGATAAAACCCAATACCTCCAATAATTATGCCTCCCATCCATGTAATTACGCTCAAGCTTGATGGTACAATTGCTTCTTGTGGTCCTATGATCAATAGTAATGCTCCTAAAATTATTAGTGCAAATCCGCCACTGTTTCTACTTTTATTATGTTCCCCGTGAACCATATCTACGTATACTCTGAAAGTGTTTTTGCTACTTGCTTTCTTCCAATATCTGAAATAAATGGCCCAATTTTTGGACCTCTTGATGTTCCTAAAATTATTTGATATAATATTTTAAAGAAATTTTTTGGTTGTACCTCATTTGCTTTTGCAATTTGGTAAATGGTATTTTGAATATCTTCTAATTCATCATCTCCTTCTAATTCAGTAACTAATAATTTTAATGCCTTTTTTGCAGTATCATCTAAATCTATTTGTATTTTTTCTTGCTCATCAAATTCGTCTGAAAAATTTCCTGCAAGTTTAATGAGTTTTTCTATTTCTGGTTCTGGATTTTTTATCACTCCATAGTCTAATAGTTTCTTCATTACTCTTTCCCCTCTATTTTCTTTGAAAATTTTTGCTAATTCAATGACTAGTCTATAGTTTACATGTGTGCTTGATTGTTTTGGAGGATTTAGTAAATTTACATATTCAAATAGCCCTTTTGATTTTATCAATTTTGCTTGATTATCCACTTTTATTCGTCCAAAGTAAATGTCTTCAAGTTCATTATATTCTGCCATTAATGATGGAATATCATCAAATCCCAATTCTCTTGCACCTGTGATTCTTTTGTATAGTAATAATAGAATTGATTTTGGAGTACCGAATTCTAACCATTTTTGTGCAGTGATTACATTACCTAATGATTTTGAAATCTTTTTTCCACCCTTGTCTAGGAACATTTCATATTTTACATGATGTGGGTGTGGACATTCTAAAATTTCATCTGCTACCCAATCATTCACTTTAACTGAATCCATGATGTCTTTTCCATATGCTTCAAATCTAATGTCAAATGCAGTCCATCTTGCAGCAAATTCTACTTTCCATGCTAATTTCCCTAGATCTTTTCCAATGTCTGCCTCTCCAATATGGCCGCAACCTTTGACCATTTTTGAGCCTATTTCTGTATCATGACATGTGTATTTTACCTTCTTTTCATCTGAAATGTATTCAGTAGCTTCTGCTGTGTATAGTCGATTACAATTTGCACAAACTGGAAAGTATGGTAAATATTTTTGATATTTTTCTTGTCCTACTAGATCTGCAATTTTTTCTCCAATCTTTGTACTATTTTGTAATATTGTATGGATTTGATCTTTTAACAATCCCTGTTTGTAAGTGTCAACTGCTCTTCTAAATTCATATTTTATTCCAACTTTTTCTAATCCTTCTAATAGAATACTACTCATATGCATTCCATACGAGTCATGACATCCATATGGATCTGGAATAAGTGATACTGGTTTTGCAATATGTTCCTCTAAACCAAACTCTTGCATTCCTTCTGGAATTTTTCTTAATCCATCAAGGTCATCAGAGTATGCGATTAATTCTGATTTATATCCCAAGTTTTCTAATGCTAGCTTTACTCCGTATGCTCTCACTGCATCTCCTAGACTTCCGATATGTGGAATCCCTGATGCCCCCAGACCACTTTCTACTCTAAGAATATCTGTATTTCTTCCAAGAACTTTTTCACGTTCTAGTAACTCTGATGCTAATTTGTCAATCCAAGTACCTTTACCAATAATATTTTGTTCAGTCATCTCAATTCACTAATTCAATGATTTAGACATGTATGGCCCATATAACGAATACCCTAACTTTTGATAATATTCTCTTGTACCTATAGCACTAATCACTAGCATTTTCTTTGCATCAAATTCTTCTTTAGATATTTTTTCAGCTTCGTTCATCAAATTTTTTCCAAGCCCTGAATGTTGAATTTCATCATCCCCCTTTTCTCCTAGTTTCAATGATTTCCCATACACGTGAATTTCTCTTACAATACATGTGTCTTGATTAATTTCATCTCTATGTGCATCTACACTTGGTTTTCGTAATCTCAAAAATCCATAAATTGATTCATTTTTATCTTCATAAGACAAAAAGACCTCTTTTCCTCCTGATGAATCATAGTTAATTCGTGTTAATTTCACATCTCCTCCATCTGTTTTGTTGTTTGATAACCCTGCTTCTCTACACCTGATACATTTACATGAAATTCCTAATTTTGCAAGATTTTGATGTACAATTTGCCTCAAATTACCTGATTTTGGACCTGCGATAATCTCTTTTGGAGAAATTTCTCTTTGAACTCTCATAATTCTAACCCATTTTGGAACATTTCTTTTAGCTTCTGTGAGAACTTTGATCATATCTTCATCAGAATATGGCGTGTATTTTCCTTGCTTATGCTCTTCATACAGTGGTGTGTTTTCAATAACTAGTGAAGGATAAATTTTCAACATATCTGGACGTAATTGTGAATCTGAAAATAATTTCTTAAAATCTGCAATGTCTCCTTCGGGGGTCATTGTGGGTAATCCTGGCATCATATGTGCAACAATTTTGTATCCTGCATCTTTTGAAATTTGAAATGATTCTGTTACATCATTATAGTTGTGTCCTCTATTAACAATTTCATAAACTCTTTCTTGTAATGATTGTACTCCTATCTCTACTCTTGTAATTCCATAACTTAACATTAAATCTACATGTTCTTTTTTACAATAATCTGGTTTTGTTTCAATTGTAAATCCTACATTTCTAATTGAAGCATGTTCATTGTTTGATTTTGCTTCTTCTAAATTATTTGAGTTTGTTCCATTTAATGCATCATAACATGATTTAATGAAATCTTTTTGATAGTCTTTTGGCATAAATAGGAATGTTCCTCCAACAATCACGATTTCCATTTTACTTGGGTCATGTCCAAATGAAATTAGTTTTTCAATCTTTGATGTAATTTGTAATTTAGGATCAAACTCATTTTCAATTGCATTTAATGATGATGGTTCTTTTCCTGTATAACTATTAGGCGAATTAAATTCTATTCCTCCTGGACAATATGTACATCGTCCATGGGGACATGCATATGGTTTTGGCATTAATGCCACGACTGAAACCCCTGATGCTGTCTTTGTTGGTTTTCTTAGTAATACTTTTTTTAATTTTTCAAAATCTGAATCTTTTACAGTTGATAGAATTTCATAGTTTCTGGGAATACGCTCAAGTGCATATTTAGTACAAATTTTGATGATTTCTTCTTTGACTTGTTTTTTACTGGGTTGGTTGATTGTTAAAAGATTTTGAGTGATCTCACTACACGCTTTGGCAAGTGCAGGATCCA
>Ga0209992_10003113_pt1 | contig 14305 bp, 11 predicted proteins | sample 2SBtaG_2_FD_182564 | JGI IMG/M metagenome (GOLD analysis project Ga0209992, IMG submission 182564) | Deep subsurface microbial communities from Kolumbo volcano to uncover new lineages of life (NeLLi) - 2SBTROV12_ACTIVE470 metaG (SPAdes)... | ecosystem: Environmental > Aquatic > Marine >... | reverse complement strand
ATATAAGGAAACATCTTATAAATAAATAAAAGATATGGGAACCGAAAATGGTAGCAATCATCACAGAAAAATTTAAACTACACAATGCTTCGCAGTTTGTTGAATCTTTCACTGAAGCGGCAGCCTCAACTTATTATTTGTTTATTGGAAAATCAACGGCATTTTCTAGCACAAATGATGGCACTGGTGCTAGTGACACTTCTCCTCCAACTCCTCCAGATAGTGTGTCTGATGAATTTTACTTTTGGGATCAAATGCTGGGCGCAAAGAAAATCACATCAAGTGATGTTATTCAAGTAATTCCACGTCGAGATTGGTCAAATGGAACTACGTTTGATATGTATAAGGATGACTACAGTTCTCTTAATACAGCTGATTCCGGCGCATCTTCTCTTTATACTTCTACATTTTACTTTAGAACCTCTGCAAATAGAGTTTATAAAGTAATTAGTAATATTCCCGCTGGAGAATTTACAGCGGCAGCTGCATATAGTGGATCAGAACCTACTTCAGAAAGTACATCACTATTTACCACTGGTGGATATGTTCTTAAATACATGTATACCATTTCTGCTTCTAATTCAACTAAATTTCTAACCACAGATTTTATGCCAGTAATTACAGATAGCACTGTCAGCGCAGCTGCAACTGATGGAGCAATTGAATCTTTTCAAGTAACAAATCTTGGTGCTGGTTGCACAGATGGAACTTATTATGCCGCAATTTATGGTGATGGTGCCAATCAAGGAACAGCAAGTGGTGCCGTTGCTAGAATTGTAATATCTGGTGGTAAAGTTCAATCCTTTGGAACTAACTCTACTACAACCTCTGGAATTCATGCTGCCGGTAGTGGGTATACTTATGGAACGATAAACATAGCTTCTGGTTACACATTTTCTGATGCAGCATTAACTTCTGCTTCTGCAATTGGTGGAACAACTGACCCTGTGTTTGATGTTATTGTATCCCCAAAAGGTGGTCATGGTACAAATGGTGTGAATGAATTGGGCGCTCATTTTGTAATGACAAATACTACACTTACAGGCGCAGAAGGCGATGACATTGCCGCTACAAATGATTTTAGAAATGTTGGCCTAGTTGTGGACCCAACAGACTTTGGCACATCAACAGTCGCAACAGCAAGCACTGCAAGACAAACATATGCTTTGAAATTTCCTACAAGTGGAGCAGGAGCAGCAAGTGGAACATTTACTGCTGACGAAAAAATAACACAGACAACAACTAACGCAATTGGTAAGGTTGTTGAATATGATGCGTCTTTAGGTATTTTATACTACCAACAAGAGAGACATGCAGACTTTGGAACAAACTCTACCACAGGTGCTTATATTGCTTTCAGTGGTGCGAATGCTGTCACTGGTGCCTCTTCTAGCGCAGTTGCAACTCCAGATGCGGCGGCAGATAGTGCTGTCACTCTTGCTAATGCCACTACAATCACATTCACAGATGGATACGCTAATCCAGAACTTGCATCCGATAGTGGGGATATAATTTACAAAGAAAATCGCAGACCAATATCAAGAGCTACAGATCAAACAGAAGATATTAAAATTATAGTGGAATTCTAAAATGGCAGAAAAAACAGATTTAAATGTTGCACCTTATTTTGATGATTTTGATGAGGATGATAATTTTAAAAAGATTTTGTTTCGTCCTGGCTTCTCTATTCAAGCTAGAGAGTTAACGCAACTACAATCTAATCTACAGAATCAAATTGAACAGCAGGGAAACCATATCTTTAGAGATGGTGATATGGTTATTCCTGGCCAAATAAGTTTGGCTCCTCAAGAAACATTAAAATTGGTGACAACATTTTCTGGAGAAAGTATCGATCCTTCTCAATATTTTAATGCTACTAATCCAATAACAATTACTGGAGAAACAACTGGTGTTACTGCAAAAGTTACTGGTTTTTCAGCTGCGACTAGTGTAGATCAACCTTTACTTCATATTTCTTATATTAATAATGGCACTGATAATGAAACTGTTAATTTTGCTGACGGTGAAAATATAATCGCTGATACCGGAATAACACACACTGTATCATATGATTCTGGTGTAGCATCCGCTACAACATTTACATCTACTTTAGCTGCTACGGCATCCAATTTAGAGAAAATTGGGCCAAATGGACCTGCTTCTACAAGAGGAGTAGCAGCAATAATAGAGGAAGGTGTGTATTATATTAGAGGTCATTTTGTTAAGTGTCTCCCAGAAACTTTAATTATTAATAACTATACTGAAAATGTGACCACATTGGTCGGTTTTAATGTTAAAGAAGAAATTGTTACTCCAGAATTAGATACAACTCTTTTGGATAATTCTACAGGTTCCAATAACTTTGCCGCTAAAGGTGCCCATAGGTTAAAATTTTCGTTGTCTTTGACTACTCTCCCTTCAGATACTGCTCCAAGTTCAGAAGAAATTAAGAATTTTATTCAACTAATGGATATCAGAAAGGGCAGTATTGCGTCTTTTGTCAATAAAACACAATACGCTGAACTTGAACAGACTTTTGCAAGAAGAACTTATGATGAATCTGGTGATTATACAGTTAAACCATTTGAGTTTAAAGTGCATGAAAGTGTTACAATCAATGAGAATGAAGGATTGTTTGTTGCCGGTGAAATAACAGATGATAATTTTGTTGCAGCAAATGATCAGTTACAATTAGAAGTTTCTCCTCATAAAGCATATGTGAGAGGTCATGAATTTGAAACCTTTACTTCAAAATTTATGACTATGATTAAAGCAAGAGATTTTGAAACAGTCAATGCTGGTGTTACTGTTGCTGAATTAGGAAATTTTGTTTATGTAACAAATATATATGGCAGTCCAGATATTTCACCGATAAGTGGAGAAACTACTGCATTCAAACAAATTGATTTATATGACACCGAAACCGCAACAAGAGGTTCTGCATCTGGAAATCATATTGGTGTTGCAAGAGCAAGAGGTCTAGAATATTTTTCTGGTACAGCTGGTGCATCTTCATCAAACACAGAGGCTTTGTATAAGTTATATTTGTTTGATGTAAGACCTTTTACTAAACTTACAATGAGTGGTACTCCAAGCCCAACCCTCACCGCTAATCATTCTAATGGAGGTGTTCAAGTCAAGGGTTCATCATCTGGAGCCACAGGTTTTGTTTTTGCTGATGGAACTAGCGCAGCAACTATTTTATTGACAAATGTTGTAGGATCATTTTCAGTTGGCGAAACTATAACTGCTTCAGATTCAGCTGAAACTGATGATATTGTTGAAACTAGTGGAAATGTTGATTTAACGATTTCGATAGTTGATACTTTTCAATTCTCTGATACTAGACAAATGTTTATGGATGATGCTACATCTGGAGAAGACTTTACTGCTGATATTGTTCTGGACCAAGCATCTAATGTATTTCTAGAAATTCTTCTTGAAGATGATGTAAATTCGTCCATTGAATTAGAAACTGAAACAGGTTCAGGCAATATTATCCAGCAAGGCCGAGATACCCAATCTGCTATATTGAAAACACCAGAAAAAAATGCATTGTTGTATAAGTTGCCCAAAAAAGTTGTCAAAACATTATTGACAACGACAAATCAAGGCGAATCTGATACACAGTATACAATACGAAAACAACTTATCGGTACAACCACTTCATCTGGTGTTACTTTTAACGCTGGTAGTGGAGAAACATTTGTATCACATTCAGAAAAAGATTATACTCTTTCCATTCTTACAGATGGCGGTGGCGCTGCACAGGGAGATATTGTATCAATTGCCAGCACTCTTTCTGGTGCAGGAACAAGTTCAATAACAATCTTAGATGCTACAAATTTACCAACAGGAACAAAAGTTAAACTCATAGCGACCTTACTAAAAACATCAGCGGCACATAAAAGTAAAACTGTAAATTTGATGAAAAAACTAGCAGTCAATCCAGGCGACACAGATGCTTTTGGAACTCGTCCCACTGATAGAACAATCTCTTTGGGTAGAGCAGATGCATTTAAATTAGTTGCTGTATTCGATTCGGAAAACACTAGCACAGAGGTAACAATTCCATCATTGACTTTAGGAACAATAACTGGCACATTTACGAGAGGTGAACTAATAACAGGTTCTGCTTCTGGTGCCACTGCTCGAATTATTGATGTTTCTAGTCCTATTGAATATGTTCTTGCAACAACGACAGAATTTGTTGTTGGCGAAACCATAACAGGATTTTCTTCTAGTGCGACTTCAACTATTACCGGACTAACCTCTGGTTCTATTGATGTTAGGAATAATTACACTCTTGATTCTGGAATGAGGGATAACTTTTATGACATATCCAGAATTATAAGAAAAAATAATGTAAGTTCCCCAACTGGTAAAGTTGTAGTAATTTATGATTATTTTGAACATGGCGCTGGCGATCTTATGACAGTTGATTCATATGTTGATATTGCAGATCAAATGACTTATGAAGATATTCCAACATATACAGCATCAAAAATTGATCCAGATACACCATCACCAACGGGTGCGTTTCCATTATATGATACATATGATTTTAGGCCTAGAGTTGAAAATATTGCTGGAACTTCTACTGAAATTACAACTACAGATGAAATCACTGGTAATTCTTTTGATTTCTTCCATAGACAATATGATGGAACAGGTGCATCAATGTCAGATGTGCCAAAACCAGATTCATTTATACAAAGTGATTTTGAATATTACTTACCTTATATTGCTAATATTGAGGTATCGGAGAGAGGAAAGATAAGTATTTTTCGTGGCGCAGCTGCTGAAGTACCCAAACCTCCAGCAGTACATCCTAGTATGATGAAGGTTGCTCAAGTATTTGTTCCAGCATTTACTTTTGCCCCCCAAGAGGTTCAAATAAAAAGAGAACGTCATCAAAGATATACGATGAAGGATATTGGCGAGATTGAGAAAAGAGTTCAAAATGTTGAATATTATACTTCGCTGAATTTATTAGAGCGGTCGGCACAAGACCTTGAAGTTACAGATGCAAATGGACTAAACAGATTTAAATCAGGATTTGTTGTCGATAATTTTGCTGGTCATAGAACTGGTGATATTGGAAATCCTGATTATAAAGTTTCTATTGATCCAGAAAATAATGAACTAAGACCAAAGCATAGAATGCAACATTTATCATTACTAGAATCAGTTACAACAGATTCTGAAAGACTAGATGCTGGCTATTTCAGAACGGGTGATTTAGTCACTTTACCTTACATAGAACAAATTTTACTAAAACAAGATGTTGCCACAGCAATCGAATCGGTTGTTCCGTTTAGTAACTCTAACTGGACAGGCACCATTGAACTTTCTCCTTATGGTGATGATTGGTTTGAAACTGAAGTTAGGCCATCAATTACTGTCAGTGTTGCTCATGATTTTGATTTTGCAGCTGCAACTCCAGATCATGTTTTGGGCGCTATGTGGAATTCTTGGCAATCTCAATGGATGGGTGTTGTTGAACAAACTGATCCTGGCGACGAATTTGAAAATAATAGATTTGTAAGATCAATAGAATCAAGAACAAAAAAACTTGAAGTTGCAACTAAAGCAATCGCAAATATTGAAAGGGAAGGAAATGGATATCGAATAACAACTAAAGGTGTTCGTCCATTCATTAGATCACAAGCTGTTAATTTTACTGGAACTGGATTTAAACCTAGAACAAGATTATATGCATATTTTAATAATAAGCCAGTATCACAATATATTTCACCAAATCCGTTGATAACTGATGCCGCTGGAAGAATTGAAGGTGTGTTTAATATACCAGACCCAAATTTTCCAGGCAATCCAAAATTTCCTACAGGAGAGATTGAATTTAAACTTAGTAGTGATTCAACTAGAGGTGATATGTTAAATATTGACAATCCTGTAAGATCAAAATATACAGGAACCGCTTCCCAGCAATCTATAACAGATGGGTTTACCATATACTATGCAACTGGGATGTTTGATCAATATCAGAATGTATCTTTGTCAGTAAGACCTCCACCACCACCACCCGCACCTGTATATGTTGCTAGGCCCTCACAAGACAACAGCAATTCCGGTAATTCGGGCGGTGACGATTCCGATGGCGACGGCGACGGTGACGGCGGCGATGGCGGTAAGGTTATTTGTACTGCTATGAATGCCATGTATGGATTTGGTAGTTTCAGAAATGCCATTTGGATGAGACATGATAAAAGTGATAATGTTAGATACCCAAATACAGATTATCTTATTGATGGATATCATAAAATAGCTGGACCATTGACCAAGAAAATGCCAAATTCTCCAATGCTTGCAAAAATACTTGGAAGAATTGCTAGAGTTAGAACGGATAGAGTTAGAAGGGAATTAAGAAATCAACCACTGACTTTAGAGTCACGAATTCACATGGCTTTTTGTAGGTATCCATGCATATTTGTTGGGTGGCTAATTAGTAAAGGTATACTGGAAAAATATGATATGAAAAAACATAAAGGGTTAAAATAATGGCAAAAATTTCCTCTCTCCCGAATAGACCGGCACCTCTTCAACCATTAGCTCAAACATTTATGATTCCTTTTGAAAGCACTGCCTCAAATAATGTTAATAATTTTCGAGGTGGCGCATTTCTTACTTCTGTTGAACTTTTCTTTTTCGGGAAAGACGATGCTCTACCTGTGTTTGTTGAAATTAGAGAAACCTTGAATGGATATCCGACACCTAAAAGATTAGTGTTTAGTAGAGCAGTATTGAATCCAACAGATGTTTCCACATCAACACTTGGTGATGTTTCAACAAAATTTACATTTGAGTCTCCTGTATATATTATGGAAGGCATTGAATATGCTATTGTGGTGGGATCACATTCTCCAGAATATAAAATATTTTTGGCAAGACTAGGGGAGGAGAGTTTATTAGGTGGAAAAATATTAAGCAAACAACCTCTTACGGGAACATTGTTTAAATCTAGTAATGATAGAGCATGGGCAATATCTCCAATGGAAGATTTAAAAATAACAATCAATGCAGCTTTATTTAGAGTTGGTTCAAGCACTGCGGCAAAAGGTTTTACTGATGATGATGGTTTAGGAAATTTAACTCTCCATAATAGTCCTGTGCCTAGCAGAACTTTGTTGAATAATCCTCTATCATTTACTCATGGAGATACTGCTCTAAAAATAAATCATAAAGATCATGGTATGTATACTACTACAAACAATGTAACTATTGCTGGAGCTAAGTCTGGATTATCAACAACTCTAAGTGCTGGTATTACTTCTACTGCTACTGCTTTGTCATTAGTTAGTGGCGCAAATTTCGGCAATACTAGTGGAAAATTTGCAGGGACAGTAGATTCCACTTCTCGTTGGTATATTAAAATTAATGATGAAATTATGTTCTTCACAGCAATTACCGATACCGCAGTTTCTTCTATAACTAGGGCTCAAGGCGACACAACTGCGGCGGCCCATGCTGCGGGTTCAGTTGTAGAATTATATCAATTACATAAGGTGCCATTCATTGAAGTGAACAAAACATTTACTTCAATTAGTAATATTGATATTGATTCCTATAGTGTAACTCTTTCAAGTAGCCCAGCATTTGATGGTGGTTCAGGATCATCGGCTGAGAATGGTGGAACAGCTGTTACTGCTTCAGAAAATCATATTATTAATACTGGTGTTCTTCAATTAAGTTATTTAGACTTAGAACAAACAAGTATAACTGCTTTTGCAAGAACAACATCAGCAACAAGTGTTTCTGGTAGTGAGACTTCCTTTAGCAGAAAATCAGAAGCAAATGAAATAAAGGTTGCTATAAATGATAATACTGATTTTGATACTACTCGCATGATTGCTTCCCCAATCAATGAAACAAATGAAATGAGTGGGGCTAAATCATATCTAACAAGAATTAATATGAAATCAATAAAATCAAATTTAAGTCCGGCAATTGATTTGCAAAGGTCATCTTGGATTTCTGTAATGAATAGAATTAATAAGATTGACAGTTCCTCTGATCTCGCATCAAACCTTACTTTTATTCCTTCAACAGAAGCTGAAGGAGATAATAATGCCGCAATTTATATAACTAAAAAAGTTATATTAGAAAATCCAGCAACGGCATTAAAAGTATTGCTTGCTGCTAATAGGCCTGCCGACGCTACTATTAAAGTAATGTTTAAAACTTTGTCAAGTGAAGATTCAATAGATTTTGATGATTTACCATATCAGTTCTTCAATACTACCGGAACATCAGATTTGGTTGTTAATTCTTCTTTGGCAGTTAATGATTTTCAAGAATATACATACAGTGCTGGAGTGACTGATGATGGTATTGGTGATCCCTTACCAGAATTTATTTCATTCTCAATTAAAATTATTATGCAAAGCACTAATCAATCTGCTGTTCCCAGACTTAGTGACTTTAGAGCATTAGCATTGGCGTTGTAATGTCAGATAATTATCAACGTATTGAGGGTCATCCAGATTTAGCTAAAGACGCTAATGTTCCAGGCGTTGTTATAAATCGAAATAAAAGCGCATATGAGAAGGCAGTTCGTCGGGCAAATGATGTTAAAGCAAAACAACAACAAGAAGAAGAACAACGAGATCAGATTAGAAACGCAACCAGAGAGATAAATACTTTAAAATCAGAGATGCATGAAATAAAAAATCTCTTGCAACAATTGGTAGATAAGTAATGGCCATACCAACAACAAAAGCAACATTTAAATCATACTGTCTAAGAAATCTTGGATTTGGTGTTATTGATATTAATGTGTCTGATGATCAAGCAGATGATCGTATAGATGAAGCATTGCAATACTTCGCTCAATATCACTATGATGGTGTTGAGAGAATGTACTTAAAGCATCTGATCACAAGTGCCGAGGTGACAAGGGCAAGAGCAAATGATACTGCAACTGCTACAGACAAAATTGATAGCACTGTAACTGCTGATTGGTTAGAAGGTAATAATTGGATTCCTGTTCCAGACACAGTAGTATCAGTTATTCAAGTATACCCTTTCAATGAAGGTTCAACATCAAATATGTTTGATGTTCGTTATCAATTAAGATTAAATGATCTATATGATTTTTCTTCACAATCAATACTTCATTATGATATGACGATGAAACATTTAGATTTTCTGGAGCATATTTTGGTCGGAGAAACACCTATAAGATTTAACCAACATCAAAATCGGTTATACATTGATATGGATTGGGCAAATGATGTAACAGCTGATGAGGATTATATCATAATAGAATGTTTTAGAAAACTTGATCCCACCACATACACAGATATATTTGATGATATTTATTTAAAAAGATATGCGACAGCATTGTTGAAAAGGCAGTGGGGAGCAAATCTTAGCAAATTTAATGGCGTCACTATGTTAGGTGGTGTAACAATGAATGGAGAAACTTTATACAGTCAAGCTCAAGAGGAAATTCTAAGATTAGAAGAACAAATACAACTAGCTTTTGAATTACCACCCATGTATCAGATAGGTTAACTTATGGCGGTCAATTCAGTATTTCACACAAGCAATGTTTCAGCAATTGCTACAGAACAAAATCTTTATAGCAATTTAGTTATTGAAGCAATACAGATTCATGGCCACGATGTCCACTATCTTGATAGAACTCTTGTCAATGAAGATAAAATTCTTGGCGTAGACAGTTTAGCTAAGTTTACCACTCAAGCAAAAATTGAAATGTATATGGAAAATAGTGAAGGTGGGTTTGGTGGTGAAAAAGAAATGATGAGTCAATTTGGTTTACAGAACTTGAGTGAAGCAACATTCGTTGTTTCTAAAACTAGATTTCAAGAATTGACTAAGCAGATCACAATAGAATCTGGAACTGATACGCTTAGTGGCTCAATATTGTTGGAAGATGGAACTCTTGATAGTGCCACTGTTGAGGCTTCAGCATCCTTTGAGAGTGGTTATATTATTTCAGAAGCAACATCTACAAATTCAGATCGACCATTAGAGGGCGATTTAATTTTTCATCCTATTCTGTCAAAGTTATTTCAGATAAATTTTGTTGATCATGATGAGCCATATTTCCAGTTAGATAATAATCCAGTTTACAAGATGCGTTGTAGGTTGTTTGAATATAGTTCTGAAGTATTGGATACAGATATTTCTGCTATTGATGCAATTGAAGACAGCTTGTCGGTTGATACTCTTACACATCAATTCACTATGGAAGAAGATTCCGCATCAATTGACGCTCTATTCCTAGAGAATGAGATTGGTAGAATTGTGCATGAAAATGCTGATGATACAGGTGGAGATGAAATAGTTGCACTAGAAACCAGTGACATGACAACATCTGCCGGTGTTGTTCTTTCGGAGACAGGAGAGTTCCTGTTACAAGAAACATATATATTAGGTGACGGTACGACAGAAAATAATGTAGATAATCAAGCACAAAATGAATTATTTGAAACAGAAGATGGATCAATTTCAGCAACTGCTGAAAATTCGGTTTTAGACTTCAGCGAGAAAAATCCGTTTGGTGATGTAGGGGGATAATATACAATGTTAGGGCAGCAGTTTTATCACGAAACTATACGCAAAGTAATCGTAGGATTTGGTACAACATTTAATAATATACAACTAGTTCGCAAAGATAGTTCTGGTAATATTGCTCAGTCTATGAAAGTTCCTCTTGCATATGGCCCAAGAGAAAAGTTTTTAGTACGTCTTAGGGCAGATGCAGACCTTTCAAGTAAAGTAGCCTTAACTCTACCTCGTATTGGGTTTGAAATACAAAATCTTTCTTATGATCCAGCTAGAAAATTAAATAGGGTTCAAAAATTTAAAAAAAAGGGCACAGGGAATAATACAAAAACAATTGATACACAATTTATGCCAGTACCATACAACCTCTCTATACAATTATATGTTTTAGCAAAACAATCAGATGATGCACTACAAATTGTGGAACAAATTTTACCTTTCTTTCAACCTGATTATACAATAACAATAAATGACATTCCTGATATGTCAATTAAAAGAGATATTCCCATTGTTTTAAATGGTATTAACTATGAAGATAATTATCAAGGTGAGTTTGAAGCTAGAAGAGCTATTATTTACACATTAGATTTTACTGCTAAATTTTATTTGTATGGCCCTGTTACATCTAGCGGTGTTATTAAAACTGCTCAAGTTGATCAATATCTTGATCTTCCAGATAAATCACCAGCAAGAGAACAGCGATATACAGTTACACCAGACCCAGTTAGTGCTGATGCAGATGACGATTTTGGATTTAACGAAACTACATCATTCTTTACGGATGCGAAAAACTTTAACCCAGTGACAGGCGAAGATGAATAATACAATTGATAAAGCATTAGGTATAGTAGAAGAAATTTCAACTGACAATAAAAAACAAGAAGTAATGCCATTACCTCAAGAAGATTGGGGTGATGCGAATGAACATGTGGAGAGAGATTATGAATACCAACGACAAAACTTTTATAATTTGGTCGAAAGAGGAACGGATGCAGTGGAGGGAATTCTGGAACTTGCCAAAGAATCCGATCATCCTAGAGCCTACGAAGTTGCCGGAAACCTTATCAAACAGGTTGCTGAAGTCACTGAAAAACTTGGTGACCTTCAAGAGAAAATGAAAAGATTAAAAGAGGTGCCTAGCAACGCACCCAAGAACGTGACAAACGCATTGTTTGTAGGGAGTACAGCTGAATTGCAGAAAATGCTAAAGGAAAAGTAAATATGACAATAGATAATGAATATTGGTATGAAAGTGAAAATGCGAATTGGAATCATAGAAGACGAGCAAGTGAATGGCATTTTGATCCAACTACAAAAAGTTATGAAGACTTTGACAAAGGTTACATAAAACATAATTTTATGCAGTTTGAATGTGATTGGCAAGATGAACTAGAAAACACTGAATTTCTCTACATATCTGAATCAAAAAAATTCATTGATGTTAACGAATTACTCGTCAGAGGTGTTATACAAGAGTGTTTGGAATTAGGTCGTAATTATATTACCTATGTTAGTAAACAAGCTTACACAACTCCAGAGACTCACCCTAAAATATGGAAAATGGTAGAATCAACTGGTATCAAAGATTTTGCTGCCACTATTATTGCTCAACAGCCGGGAGAAAGTTTCCACACACACATGGATACTATTTGTAATTGTTCCTTACCCGGCGATAGTAGATTAGTGCAAAGTCATGACGAACTTGAATTAGACCATGACACACATAGATTTTTTATTGCGTTAGAAGATTGGAAATGGGGTCATTTTTTCCAAGTGGGAAATTTCAATTGGCATCAATGGAAAGCGGGAGATACACTTTGGTATGATTGGAGACACATGCCACACTCAACTGCGAATGCTGGTCAGAAACAAAGATATATGTTGAAAGTGTCAGGAAAATGGCCAAACCGAATATGAATTCATATAGATTAAAGTATAACTGTGATACATATAAAGATATATTTAATTATGCGGTTAATACAGAATGGCAAGGACATAAAAAACGTCCCACGTCTAAATGTCAATGGAAAAAATTTCCAAAACATTTGCGAGCTAATGATCCAGTTCTCACGAAAATAGATGGTTTTTGCTCTAAAATGTTTATTATGAAGATGGAACCTCGTTCTATATTTCGAGAACATATGGATGCCGATAGACAATGTGGAATAAATGTATGTTTACATAAATTAGAATCTATCACCTTTATACTAGAACCAGATGTGTATATGGATGCTAAAAACACAAGGTTTAGAAAATCCCTTGACATTACAGAAAGAGTTGGAGCAACTACTCCAGCAAATGATTTATTCTCTGAAGCTGCCTTAAAAGCAGATGCTGGATTTGTTATAGAAAATTCTTGTGCCTCATATGAAGAGATAGAGTATGAACCTAGCGGGATTTATTTGTTCAATGCATCCAGAAGACATGGAGTGATTAACTATTCGTATGAGCCAAGGTATAGTGGTTTCTTTACCATAGATAAAGCAATATCGTATGAAGATGCAAGAGAGTTATTGAAAGATATTAATATTTAGTCTAAAAGTGATGGATAAATGGCCAGAAAAAAATTATTTACAATAGTGCATCCATACTCTAATCCTAATAAAGATTTTTCTATAACAATAAATCATCCTGTATGGATAACTGATGATATTCTTGCAGCTAAAAGAGAATCCAAAAGGGTTCTTCTTGAGATGGTAGATGCATATCCAAAATTAATTTTGGCTTATAGTGGTGGTACAGATAGTGCGTTTATCTTATGTTGCATAAGAGATTTAATTGATGAAAAAAAGATATCACAAGACACTGTAGAAATAGTTCAAGGGGGGTTTACTGCTGATGGTATACCTCTGACTATGGATACAAAAAGAGCTACATCATTTGCGAGAAAATTAGGATTCTCCCCTAGAATTCATGAGTTTGATATTAATAAAAGGTGGTTAGATATACAACAATATTATTATGACTTTTGTTTAAGTGGACACACTAGCATCACTGACATTGCTCAAACTCTTCTAATAACAGAACAAGATGGCCATGTTATAAGAGCCTCTGGTACATCAAATGCTTTTTGGTTTGGATTAAATTATAATGAGGATGGTTTTAGAATGCCCTCTATTAATGTTTTATGGGATTTGCCTAATAATCAAGTAAATTTATCTAGTTGGGACAATAAAATTTTTTCCTCATTCATAACTCCATTTAGGTTAAATACAGTTGCTGTAGATATGAGCCCATTTGATGAAGCTAAAAAATATGAATCTACCAACCCAACAAACTCAAAATTTAATCAAGATGGAATGAAACTATTAGAAAAATATTTAGATAAGTGGATAATATATTTTCAATGTTATCCAGAGATGTGTCAAATATTAGGAAAATTTTATACCTTGGATTGGTCAATATGGCACCATCATTCGCATAAATTTGTGAATGCTGGTCGTATGAAAAAGTTTATTGATGAAACAGAGTTAACGTCGGATCAATATACAGATGTTAAACTTCCTGACGGCAGGCCTTTTACAAAAAAAGATTTGGTAAATTATGAAGACTACATTTAATAACTTACTAACCCCAAAATTTGAAGATAATTTTGAAGTGACACTGAACTATCCTCTGTGGATCACTGAAGACCCTCTAACTCTAAAGAGAGAATGTAAACGTGGTTTGCTTGAGGTTGCAGAAACTTATAAAAAAGTATCTCTTGCATACAGTGGTGGGTCTGACAGTGGTTTTCTTTTATGTTGTTTGC
>Ga0209992_10003111_pt1 | contig 14313 bp, 35 predicted proteins | sample 2SBtaG_2_FD_182564 | JGI IMG/M metagenome (GOLD analysis project Ga0209992, IMG submission 182564) | Deep subsurface microbial communities from Kolumbo volcano to uncover new lineages of life (NeLLi) - 2SBTROV12_ACTIVE470 metaG (SPAdes)... | ecosystem: Environmental > Aquatic > Marine >... | reverse complement strand
TCATCAGGTGCAATTTCTTGCAGAGCATCACAGATTAGTTTGTCAATAGACCCTAGCATAACTTTTGTTCCATAAGCACTATCACTCATCTTCAATCTCCTTAGTAGTCAATACCTTTTTCACCCCAATTCTCATCAGGGTCAATGTGTTTAAGGTCAGAAACAATTTCAGCTAACTTCATATCTATGTCGTTAGGAATGGGTGCTTCGGTAATCATTACATTCAGGTCACTGATAACATCACCAACGGTTTTGTATTCGCCAACGCTACTCATCTTCAACTCTCTCAATCAAAAAGGGAAATGCTTCCTCTAACTCTTTCACGCTTTCCTTACACGCCGCAGATAACTCCGTTTCTTCTACACTTGTGGCAAACGCTTCAAACACTTCTTGACTTGCAGATAGGTCTAACCATGCGTGAGTAATAGCATCAACCTGTTCACTTGTTAAGTTACTCATCTTCAACCTCAATTATATCATCTTCGGTAACGATTTCATACTCCATATCATCATCAAGGTCATACCACTCAATATGCCCTTGGTCACCTCCTTCATTTTGTTCTTGTTGTGCCAACTTAATAGCCTCTTCATCACTATTGGCAGTATATTGATTAACCGCAACCTGAGTACCAGTTCTTCGTCTAGTAATTGTATATAGCTTACTCATCTTCAACCCCTACCAATATCATAGTTGACTGGAACAGTAACATCGTGAACCCATCCTGAAATATTCTCGGCCCTCTTTCTTCCAATAGGTCTTATAACCCAATAGACTGCCTCACTCAATGGATGAGAAAACATATTATGCACAAACCAATTCTTATATAATCTACTCATCTTCAATTTCCTTGGTCGGAGGACTCTTTTGGTAGTAGCTATGTTCTGTCATTTCACTTAAGATACTATGTAAATCATTCATAGCTTTAATCTCATCATCTCCAAAATATTTTTTAGCTATCTCCTCAAGGTCAAAAACAATTTGTCCATCCGTTTTACTAAGTAAGTTACCCATCTTCAATCTCCTTTTTTAAAACCTAATAGATGCTCAACAATAAGATCCGCCATTTCAATACTCTCACAGCTACAAATAAACTTAGGTTGGCTCTTACCTTCTAAAAAAACGTCTGTGCCTTGTCTATAATAGACTTTAGACTCACCTTTCTTACTCATTTTCAACTTCCTTTAAAAACTGTTCCATCGTAATATCTAGACGGGTCAGAGTAGTATCAACAATATCTCTCCACCAATCAGCAGACTGGTCATATCCACCAATATTATTAGTATTAGCCACTAACATCCAGTATGGAATAGCACCAGACCTTCTACATGAATGACAAAATCTAGCAGACCAAGGTATACCGGGTACAGACATAACTATTGTCCTACCCTCGTGCATTTCCTCATTACACACTTCACACTTGGCAGTTCTATACTCTACTTCCATCTTCAATTATTAACCTCTTTCACAATAATCCTATCATCCATAGCCTCCACAACAACCATAGTACTAGGCTTATTCCACCCTAACTTTTCGATTTGATTTGGGTGGATTGGGAGATACCAACCTTCATTCGGGTTTGGAGCATTAGGATGTTGTTTAACCAGAGTCATAACTTTATTCGTTGTCATCTTCAACCCTCCTTTTTAAAGGCATCGTTTATCAACTCTTCCACTGAATCATAACATTTTCTACTACCAAGGTCAGCGGCTTTTCTTTCAGCCTCAACTTTATTTAGACCAAGTGACCTTAGTGCCATGATACCCTCGTCAATTATCTCTTTAGGAGTGGCAGTTGTTGTTTCTTCCTTTTTATCTGCCTCGTAGATATGTTTAGTTACCCAAGCTCTGGCAGAACTATTACCATCCCTAGCCTGTTCCATAGCTTTTCTACAAATAGCATCCCAGTCACCTACTTTTTCCTCTTCTTCAAATTCAGCATCTTCTATTTCATAAGGCCAAGGTGGTGATTCTATTTCAGGTCCATTCCTAACATCTGAAAAACCTTTACCAAATCCATACATCATTAAAACTAAAAAGAGGCAAAATCCTGCTAACTCCATTACAACAACTCCTGCTTCAACTTACGCACACCCGCCAACACAATCTGGTTAACAGCCTGCTTACTGCAACCTATCTCCTTAGCCATCTCTTTTTCCGACATACCATTTATATACTTCATTCTAATATATTTCTTTTGCTTTTCTGTCATGGTTTTATTTTCTCTAATTATCCTCCTAACTAGAGCCTTTTTATCCTCCACCTCCTCTTTTAGCTCGTCCTGTGTATATGCTGGTTCCCTGTAATCTTCAATCTCACTATCACCTCTAGTGTATTTTCCACTAGCATTGTAATGGTTTTTTTGACTTCTCTCAGCATGTATTGAAAAATGTTTAGGTCTTTTTGATAGCCTTTTAATATCTCTCAATTCTTTTATAATTTGGTATCTACCGTAGGTTATCCTAACAGTTACTCTTTTATTTCCCCTGCTAGGGTCAAAGTTATATTCAGCTTTTGCTATAGCAGTAGCTACATTTGCAATAACGTCATCATTTATTGTCATCCAACGTGGACCCCACCTAGCAATCATACCTCTTGCTTCATCAATATAACTCTGAAGGGTTCTTTCCTCTACTGGCACATCAAATACATTACTCATTTCCAAAATCCTCTTCTAAGCAATAACAAACATAAATGTTTCCACCACAAACTTCACACTCTTGACAAATGAAGTCATCTACATCAATTTCTTCATTCATCCGTATTAATCTCCTCCGCAATATCCCTATCAACTTGGAAACTACCATCAACATAATCAGAATCATCAGGCATAGGGGAGTCATCCCTTTCTGCCAGTTCAATAGCCTCCTCCAGACTATTAGCTTCAACCTCAAGAGTTCCGTAAACTTCCCAAGTACATGGAATCTCGTAATACTTACTCATTTTCAATCCTTTTCAATAACCAAGGGAAAGCCTCTCCCAATTCTTTTTTAACCCTATCGCTACTTTCCATGTAAGCGATACACACGGCATTAATTTGCTTCAGACTAAGTGTTCCATATATTTCTTCATAACTTTTACTATACATATTACCCCCATCCCGGTTGCCGTCTATTCTCAGACTTACGATACTTCTCAACACCCATATCTTCTTTAGCCAACTCTTTAATCTCTAGCATTTCAGCGTATTCCCTTCCCTTGTCTGTCAACCTAAGACCAATTTCACCATCATCCATAATATATCTTTCAACAATCTCCTTCTCTACCAGACTATCAACAGAATCCATAAAGTCATCCCAATCATCAAACAATGGTTCACTCATTGCAATCTTCCTCAGAAAGTTCAGCGACATATCCATCCCCTTTATTTTTAAGGGCATCATTAAAATGTGTAAATGGCCCTATAAAAGAATATCCTTCTACTGGATTTCCTTTCACTACAATAAATTTATTTCTCCCATACAGGCAATTCTTCGCTTTTTCGTAATGATATTTCAATAAGTTCATCGGCTTCCTTATCGTTTAGTTCTTTCTTGTAAATTTCTCTTGACCCACAATATCCACACATATACACATTTATATGGTAATAGTTTCCCCAAGGGTCTGTCTTTTGCATATACTCTGAGGAACATTTCATACAAATAACTTGAGTGTAAGACATTTTACTTCTCGTGTTCACCTTTAATTGACTTAACCGTAGTTTTTGCAATAGCCTTAAGCCTTCTTCTATGCTCTTCCAGACCAACTCCATTAGTGGTAAACGTCCCCACATAACTACCCTGACTGTTAGTAATTTTAGACTTCAACTCTCTCATACCATATCCCACAGTTGCTATCTGTGTTTTAAGACCTCTAAGAGAAACTTTCGTTTTGTGAACCATGATTAACTCCACCAATTAGGGGTTTGGGTTTTCCAATCTGCTAGGTGACGCTTGTCACCCATGTAATAGTCACGGTAAGACTTAACAGGACAATCAGATTTGTACTCGTCTGGCATAGCCAACTTCATAGGTGTGATACCAAGACTAGGTATGTCAGGTACATTATTGAGGCAGTCCTCAATAACGTCCTGACACTTGTGTCTCCTACCATATCTATGACTATACTCTACGCATAGTGCTACACCTAAATGACACAACCAGACATAATTCTCAAGAGATTCCCTAGCCCACTTAGCAGATGGGTGGTTCTTATGAGTTGGACGATATCGTGCAGTACCGTCTCCAGATTCATGCCTCGCCGTACACAACAATTGTGCATACTCAAGACACATCTTAACACAGTGTCTATCATTATGATACTGTGCTGCCAACTTAGTGTCACTGTCAAGCATAAAGATATTCATACGTCAATTTTACCATACATAGCCGCAAATGTCAAGAGAAAACCCCGCCAGACTAAGAAGAAACACAAATGGGTACGTTAGCCTAGACGATTTCACGCCTATAAAGTTAACTTACTTACTTGAATTAGTCTGACGAGGTTTTTTCGTTATTCTCTGCATCCTCTTTACTATCGAATGGACCCCATAACTGACCACCATGAAAATAGTACCAACCTTTGCCATTATAACCAGCAGTACCACATTCAGGATAGCTATTCCCAGTAAACGCTGGGTCCATAAGATAATAATCTACACTCATTCCACCACTGGAACTCCCAGACACTTGCCAACCTTATAAGCATAAGTATAGGCAGTCATCTTATCTCCTGTTTCATAACGAAAGGGAAAATGCTTGTATATACCCAAACTTCCCTCATCTGGGTTCTTAGCAAACAGCTTAATAAGGTAGTAGGGCTTATCGTGTTTGTAATGCTTCTCAATTTTAACGTAGGCATCAACTTTAGTCTTAGGCATCTTTATTCTCCTTGACAATATTAGCCAACATTTCCCAATCAGTGTCTTCAACAGTTTCTACATAACTACTCTCAATTTTTGATACTCTCCTTCTCCTAGTTCTAGGGGATGCCAACCTAACTTTATATGGCCGTCTAATTATCTGTTTCATTACAGGGCTAGGATACTCTTTTCCCGTAACCCTGACTGTAGCGGTCTCAATTATCATAACAGGACCGTGCTGCACTATATCTAGTTCAGTATCTCCGTCCGCATTTTTAAATATGCCTGTAACTTTCCATTCACCACGGAGTTTACCGAGTGCTAACCTAGTTCCGTTTTCTCGGTTGTAATATGTCCCCTTATTGACCTTGATAATATCACCAACAACTATCTGAATTCTGGGACTCAGTTGGTAGTGTGTTAGTTCTGACCTTATATCTGACATTGGATTTCCTTACCCACAATCTGATCTAGGAACCATATTAGCATTAGTTCCCTCTGTCATCCATCGTATCATTTCTTCACTAAGAACGATGGTATCTTTTTTTTCCTTTTTCTCTGTTTTTTGTTCCCTTTTCTCTCCTGTGTTACCTTTTTGTTCTGTCATCGTAAAACCCTTTGCAGTTAAGTCAAACTCTATATAGTCCCCATTCATGCAATATTCCTCCCATATATAGTGTAATCCCATATACAATAATACACAATAGAGAGAGATACTTGATCCTGAAAATTAGATTTTAACCACTGTTGCTCACAATTAGTGGAAAACACGCCCAAAACCCTTAGTAGTTGCGACTATAAGTGGGAATTAGGCCCAATTTGCGTGTGTGGTTGGTTCTGTAGTCTCTAATACTGTATCATACTGGAGGGTAAAGTCAAGGATTTTTCCCCGATTATCTTGACTTATCGACAGATTTTCCTACAATCTTGAGCGGAATATAGGAGAAATTTTACAAATGTGGCAAATCATTCTAGTAGACACTAACAACGACCTGCGAAATGGTGGTATCGCCTACCTTAAAGAGGCTGATATGGCCGAAAAAGAGGCATGGAGTCGAGCTAAACACATGGAAGATGAGTTCGGCATTAAGATCAAGTGTGTTCTCTGTGAAAGGAAACCAGTATGACACGATTTATTCTTGCTGCTGCTGTTATCGCTATCTGTAGTGGATGTGCTGTCACTAGTAAGACGGTGGTACAGTACAAATCCCCGCCTGTCCCTAAGCTGGACTTTAAGCGGAACCTTGTTCCTGTATATACGCCCCGCCTTAGATTTGAATAGTCGCTGACTCGCTGGCTACGCTTATGGTTCGCTTAATCGAGGCGATAAGGTGAGACACTATCTCCCCTGACTCGCTGACTGCGTCCATGATCGTCCAAGCGAGTGGATAAGATAAGACACTAACCCAGCCTTCTGTTTCAGGAGGTTTGGGTTTTTTTTTGGTATATACACAACAAACCTCACCACCATTAGGCGATGAGGTTAGTACCCCCGGATGGAATCGAACCATCGACTACCGCTTTATAAGAACGGCGCTCTAACCACTGAGCTACGGGGGCAAAATAATCCTAATTCGCTGGCTAACTTATATAAACGCTCAGTCGAGACGATGAGGTAAGACGCATATTTCAATATCAGTGTTTTTTCTTAGTCCTAACTATTAGTACCAGTAATGAGTCGCACTGTGTCACATAAGAAGTTGGCTTACATCACAGGACATCGTCGTAAGTCGTTGCCTCTCCACGGGTTACGGCTTCCATTATAGTTCTAAGTATCGGCTGAGTCAACCCCCTGCCGCCAGTTTTTATTTGTCGACGTAAGTCCTTGTCAGCAAAGAAGTTACGGCACGCGGACCCCCGCCCGCTCGACGTAAGTTCTTTGCCCACAACGGTTTACGTCGATTGTCTCCAAGTGGTATAAAACAAGCCCCCGACAAACCCTCGCCTGTGGCCTCCGTCAGTGCGCGATCTTAACGGCAGACGAGGTAGAATGTCGGGGACTCTACTCGACCTTTTTACCGGTCGAGGTATCGTCATTATACCATCAGACAAACATATTTTCAACCTCTTTCTCGCTGTAACTGTCGGCACGCTTCTTGAGAGAGTCCCAACGGTTCTCGTCCATGTTCATCAGATCGCCACCGATCTCGTCGAACTTGACCCAACTGGTGTTGTCCAACTCCTGCCCGGCACGAGTGATCGCGTTCACGATTCCGAACAGGTTGCGGTCAGTCCGCTCGTGTTGCACCCACTGAGTCAGAACCTCAGTCGATTCCTTTTTGCCCAACTTCTTGTTGGTGCAAACCGCACCGATCAGGTTTTTCATTGCAACCTCATCAGCAACGTGGACCTTGATGCCGAGGAACCGTTCAATGCCATCCGGCAGTAGTGGCAACTGGGCCTCGATATTCTGTCTGATATCGGCGGCCAATCCTTCGAGATCGATCTTGCCACGGTGAACCTTGGAGATAGCTTTCCCCTTGGCTTGCCCCCAGATGCAACCGTTCAGGCAGATAGCCCGGAAGATGCTAGGCGTTTGTGAGATTCGCCGCTTGCCAATCTCGCAGTTCCCGATGGAGAGCATCCCGCCGTAATCGGTATCGTCATCCTGCCCATAGTCGATGATCGTATCAGGCAGAAGAACATTGCCGAAAATGGTGTCAGCATCACCACGCCAGTGGGAAAGTCGGCCACCCGGCAGAATGTCTTCCAACTGCTCAAGATACCAACGGTTGTCAACCGGGGCGTACTTCTCAGTGAGGAACGCTCGCAGCGTACCGTCCTGATAGGTCCGAAGGCGGAAATTCTTGTCCGCTTCCACCCGCCGCAATGCGTTCTCGCAAACGGCCACCAGCGTCTCGGCATCCTGTTCATCCCGCTGGAATCGCTCTTGCCCGTTGTTTTTCGTCGGGTTGCTCATGAGCGAGTTGAGGAAGAACGTACTTGTGAAAGTAGCCACGCCGAACTGATTGACAGCGTGTTGCGTTGGCTTGAACTCGCGCCCGTCTGCCAACTGCATCACAAAGTCGCCGTTCAGATTCACGGCGGGAGTAATCTGCGAACGTGGAACCATCAAGTCCTCACGCTCCGAAACGCCTTGCTCCAAAACTTCCATGCCGTCCTCGTATGACATGGTTTGCGCCCACCAGTCCTTGTGGACGTGCGTGTTCTTTTGGAACCCCGTGCCCGTCTGCCCTTGCAGGTTTCGCACGAATGCCCCCTCGTCCTTGGTGTCGGCGGTCGGTCGCAGCATCTGGTAGTCGGTCATGTTCTGACCCTTTCAAAAAAAGAAGTGTGTCAACTCCTCCAGTATAAGGTATTATCGTCCAAAGTCAACCGCAAACTTCACAGAAAATGGCCTGTTTCTAGAAATAGACGTAACCCCTTGTCGGCAAAGGACTTACGGCGCGCGGACCCCCTCCCGGTCGACGTAACTCCTTTGCTCACAACGACTTACGTCAACTGTCTCGAAGTGTAAAGAAAAAGAGGATAGCGATGGGTATTGCCCATCACCATCCCCTTATTCTCGACCTTTGCCACGAAGGCGATTAGCTCGCCTGTTCGAGCAACTGCCGAACGATGTCGGCAGTCTCGTCGTAGTTCTTCGGCTGGCGGCTACGTCGCTTCATCTTCGGAAGCTCAACGCCAGTCTTCTCGGCCAACTTCTTGCGAAGCTGAGTAGCCCGAACACTAATGCTCGCGGGCTTGAGACCCAGCTTATCGGAAACCTGTTGGACGGTTCCCGTGTACTCGCCATGCTCGTCCTTTGCCGTGGCAATCTCGGTCCACGTCTGAGCGAACTCGGCATCCGAAACATACGCCCGCTTCTCGCCACTCTCGTTCTTCTTCTCACTCATGTCTCAACTCTCCCATCAGGGCCAAAAATGTCTGCGGGTCACATGCCCGCTGTTTTCCTCAACTGTATGTCCCAATTATACTCTTGTTATCGTCTTTGTCAACCCCCTGACTGCACTCTTTTTTGAAGTTTTTCCACTGACTCGCTGACTCGCTGACTATCGCCATGACACGCCAATCGGTAGGTTTGGCAGCGACTAATCGTGCCACCCCAAGGCTCAGACAAATCATAGAGCTAACAATAGCCATAATCATATCCTACCACGTCGGCCACCATAGTCAAGGGGAAACTAACCAGTTTGATGAAATCGTCATAACCTGTTGTCGGCAAAGGAGTTACGTCGCGCGGACCCCCCCCGCCACGACATAACTTCTTTGCCCACAACCACTTACGTCTTTTCCGTGCGTTGGTTGTACGTATAGTCCACGGCCCACACCGATGGGGCATCATTAATAACGTACATCTTCACCCATTTCGATTCCGTCACCGGCTTGGGGTATATATCGTCACAAACACCAGTCCGCTCGATGAACGTGTCGTGCTTGTACGGGTTGTACATCACCCAGCACTTTGGAGTTGCCACCGGCTTTGCCGCTTTGTGGAATTCCGCATTCATGGCAAGGTAACCACTCACACCGGCGTGGACGTTTTTCTTGCCTTCACGCCGCACCCGTGCCTGTCCAGCCTTGCCGACAAGAAACCGGTAATCCTTCAGAAAAATCAGCCCGGTGTGTCCAACAACCTTCCCGCTCTGTCGAACACTCCACGTTTTCTTCTGGATATTCCAGTAGACATAAAGCCGCTTGTCATAGTCAATAACACTCATACCGTTGCCCTTTGCTTTCTAGAATAAGAACCCTTGCCCTTGAGAGCCTTCAACGCCGTCGCCGCTTCGCTGCCCTTTGGTTGTGTCCCGTGGAGCAACAGGGCGAAGTCGGTGTCCCGCCACGTCGGGTTAGCAGCCATCGAATCATCGTGGTCGATGCACAATCCAAGGTCTCGGGCTTCCGCTTCGCTGTACACCACCTGAGCGTATCGGAATCCACAGTAGTCAATCATCCAGTCGTCACGTCCACCGTATGATGCCGTCAACACCAGATTCTCGGGAATCTCACTTCTGAGAGCATCCCAGTACTTCAGACTTTTGGTGTAGGCGTAAAACAGCACGTCGGGGTTTTCGTAGGCCAGTTGACACCATGCCCGGAGATAGTTCTGGTTGAAAAAATCCCCGGCGACGTGAATCCGAACAATCCCGGCATCCGTTGGCATCGACTTCCACAATTCCAGATACATCAACGGCCAGTCGTCGGAGTGTTGTTTCAGAGTGTCATAATTGTGCTTGCGGAGATTGTACACGTTGGTGTACTGGACTTCCTGACTTGCCGAGAAACAACGGAATTCCGTTTTCGGCCCGTCCTTGATTGTCCGCTTGCCGTCAACCTCGACAGCTTTCGACAGGCATTGCTCCGCAAACGGGCACGAGTATCCCGACAACAGGTCCAGACTGTAGACTTTCCGCCCACCGTCAAGGTGCTTGGCGATTGCCCAGCAACTCTCGTTCAGTCGTTCCGTTTTCGCGTTTGCTTTCGACCACTTCAACATTCTGTTATCCCTTTTCTTGTGTGTTACGCTCCCCATTATAGTGTATTATCGGCGTTTGTCTACCTCCCAATCCACAAAAAAAGGACGTATGACCAAAGTAGTCATAAGTCCTTGTGAGCAAAGAAGTTACGTCGCGGCGGGGGGGGTCCGCTCACCGTAACTTCTTTGCCGATAACCACTTACGGCAATTCACTCCAACTGCTCGTGTTTGATCTCGGTGATGATTTCTGCAATCAGGTTACTGCTTGGGGAAAACTGGTAATGTTCTTCGCAATAGGCTTGAACCGTCCTGCGAACATCTCCCACTTTCTTTATGGCAATCTTGACACGTCTCCGCTTCTCTACGTTTCGATTGGCAAACTTCTTGTGGGTTTTACGTTGTCCCTTCCAGTCCTTCAATCCAGCACCGCTTAGCTTTTCACCGCTCCATATATCTTCACCCTTCTCCCATCTTTTGGCATATAGCTCGACATTGGGCGCTCTTTCTTCGGCTAGGGCATCATGGGAAGACCCAGCACCTTTATCCAGCCCCTTAGCAGAACCATGCACATAGGTGGATTTATCCTGTACGCCAACGTGATAGTTTGACGTATCCATTATTCACCTGCCACCACGAACTGCTCGATTCGCAATTCGCTCATCTTGACAAGTGAGAAGCTCTTGATTTCGGTATGAGGAATATCCCCCTCGGGACAATTCACATACTTGCTATCCTGAATTGTGATAAACGGGCCTTGCGGACCCCAACCAAAATCCTTCAGTGGGCCGCTACGTCGCTTGCCGTGGTACATGAAAGAAACTTCCGCACCATCATCCAACGCCTTAGTCAAAACTGGTCTAAGCTGATTCAATGTTTGGCCTGAGATTCTCATATTCTCTTTCCTCGTCATAGTAGTAAATGTAACTCCACACCTGTGCCAACGTCTCGAAAAAGTCCTCCACAAACTCGTTGTTATCATACAGGCTATACCTGTAAACAATACCGTCGCTATCAGTATGCTGCCGCTTCTCAAGCACCAGCTTCATGCTACTGGCTTTTCTGGCAACGTCTTCAAACCGCAACATCTGGCAAGTCCCCTTCGTTCATTTCCCTAAGCTCAACAAACTGACGATGGTCGGGTTGGACATTCTGAGGTCCACCCGTGGCTCCAAGGGGCCGGTCCATAAACAGCCCCGTGTAAATCTTGATCTCCCCGTCCATATCTTCAATGATATGTCCCAGTGGGAAATGGTCTTCCAGAACCTTATACAGTTGGTCCAGTTTCATCGTTCTCGCCCTCTCCAAACAAGTCATTCAATTCGTTGGTCTCAGCCTGAGTATTCAACGCATCATACATCAGGCCCATCATGGTCATGGACGTGCAAGTAGAACGCTCATCCAGATCGAACCCGTCAAGGATGATACACAGGGCTTCCAGCAATGGCCGGTTGTCCTTGTGCATCTTCTTCATCATCGAGTGGGTGTACTCGTCCATCTTCTGGCGAGCCTGTGCCCTCTCAAACGTCGCAATGATGGTCTTCTCTTCGCACTGTGGCAGCGTCATAGCAATCCCTTTCGTTCCTAGTAATTATAGCACAATCTTGTCGGTTGTCAAGTAAAAATCCCCTGACTGGCTGGCTGTCGTCATCGTCCGTCATTCTGACGGATGAGGTGAGACAAAAGGGGCGGCGGGTCAATGTGCTGGCAACACTCGCCACCGCCCCGTGTTCCCCGACCGTTCAATCAAAGAACTCCCCCATTATACTATATATCGGCAGAATGTCTATCGGATCTTTACCCGTTTCTGAAAAATGACATAAGTCTATGTTAGCAAAGGAGTTAGGGCGTCCCGACCCCCTCCCCGGCGACGTAACTTCTTTGCCGACAATGACTTACGAAAAACCCCACCAAGTGCATCCGTGCGTTAGCATCCAGCTACTTGGTGGGGTGAGGCAGGTTGAGGAAAGGGCTAACTCCAAACCTGCTTTTTTGTATGTGGACGGACAGGACTTATGTATTACCTGCAACGTTTCGGGGACAGATATGTCCACCCGGTGAAGGGCTTCCCTACTTTGTACCACTTCTAACAGCCTCAACCATTCGGTCATACTCTGTTAGATGTGTGCCTTACCACCTCTGTCTAGCTTTGGTGTTCGGCCACCGTCCTACTAGCAAGGAGCTACCTTGCCAGTATGTTTTGTATTGTAAAAGATCAGAAAAAAACGGCTGCGGGGTAAGCCTTACCCCGTAAATCCTAAACTGTCCTACCAGTCCTGTCACGTTCGTTGACAACTTGCGTTGTCGCCGGTTGTGCAAAGAAGGCTTTAACTGGACAGCCGTCTTTTTGAAAGATGCGATTTGAACCTGTTGGCAATCAGGTCGCCCCTCTCATGCCTCTATTGTATCACTCCGCTGCCGGTTGTCAAGGTGTCAATTTCGTTTTTTTGAAGGAGGAGCGCCGGGGGTTGGTCACCCCGGAACAGTTACTTGCGATTCGAGGTCAACCAACCTCCCCCCGTACAACCACGTCTGGTCACTGCCGGGTTAATCCTCGCAAGCGGTTGGGACTGTCGGATATCCCTATTGTTTAAATCCCGCTCCATGTTATTGTTATTCCTCGCCGCCGAACATCCTATCAAAGCACGGCTGACAAGTCCCGCTGATCAAAATCTCCCGCTCGCCCGGTGTGAGGTACGGCATGGCGTTTTGAATCAGTGCCCCATTCTCCCACGCCGTAACATCCTCAATATGCACCTGCATCTCAACCTGATTCTTGCACACCCGACAGGTCGTCCACATCGTCGTTTTCTCGTTGTCCATAATCATACCGTTACCCCTTCACTCAAAAATTGTTCTGCGTAGAAGATTGCATCCGCCTCATCCGGGCAGTCGGCAATCATGTCCATGGTGAAATCGTCCGGGCCATCCGCAATCGGCGCCCACACCTCGTACACACTGTACCGGGCAACCCAGACAATCTCAACCCCGTCCTGATTCCAAACCAACTCGCCGTGTACTGTTCTCAGCATTCTCTTGCCCTCTCAACTGTCTCTTGTATGTCCCCCATTATATAGTATTATCGGCATATGTCAACCGCTGTCTCCACATATTCCGACCAGTTTAGCAAAATGGTTGTAAGTCGTTGTCGGCAAAGAAGTTACGTCGCGGCGGGGGGGGTCCGGTCGTCCTAAGTTCTTTGCTATCAATCACTTAGGACGATACATAGGAAACTAAACAAAAACCAACCCCACAACGCTACCCTCTCATTTAACAATGCCGTGTATCTCACCTGTTTTGATCCTTTTTACCTTACAACCTTCTTTGTATGCCTTCACCTTTACTCGCACCTGCCCCCAGCCATGCCGTCCACGGTTATACTGTGAGATAAGGTCGAGCATATTCTGTGGTCTCACGTTTGAAACCGTCAACCATCGCTTGTCGGTGATTTTGTGGACAATCTCAAATCCCACGGCAATTACACCTTTCTTTGCTTTGGTCCTGCCGGTGAACTTGTCCGCACCTTTACGTTTGATGATTTTACGCCTCGCCATCGGTTTCCACCTTCTTACCCTTGTCGCGACATTCCCGCTTCCACGTGGAGCGGTCACAATACTTCCATCCCTCACCAAGTAAAGCCTTCAAAGCCTGATTGTCGGCGTGAGTGGAATCGGCCACCTTCTTGAACTTGTCGCCTTTACGCAGAATCTTCATCTAGTTGTCCTTGTAGTTCGTACCTGAAAACTTTACCAGTCCACTGAAAAACTTGTCAATCGCGTTCTCGTTCTGTTTCTCAAGATAGTCCACCATCTTGTTGCCGAGGCTAACCGGATTTTTGGTAGCGTCCAGTTGCGATGCCAGATTGATGAAGTCCAGCACACCCTGCACGTCAAGGTATCCAACCACGTCATCCCAAAACCCATCGTCGTCGTCGTGAATCGGCCCAGTGAATCCCGGCACGGCAACCCAAGTCAGGCCGTCGCCCTTAGTAAGGTAGGCGGCACACTCGGCGGTGTTGGAACCCCAATGCCCGTCACCATCA